>Ga0209371_1000869_pt1 | contig 24351 bp, 14 predicted proteins | sample AgamicAtAmrz_FD_187165 | JGI IMG/M metagenome (GOLD analysis project Ga0209371, IMG submission 187165) | Agave microbial communities from Guanajuato, Mexico - At.Am.rz (SPAdes) (version 2) | ecosystem: Host-associated > Plants > Roots > Rhizosphere | place: Guanajato, Mexico | collected 2012-06-07
GATACCAAAACCTTTCAGGGGCTGATCCTGACCTTGCAGGATTACTGGGCGCGTCAGGGCTGCACCATTGTCCAACCGCTGGACATGGAAGTGGGCGCTGGCACTTCACACCCGATGACCTGCCTGCGTGCACTCGGCCCGGAGCCGATCGCCGCCGCCTACGTGCAGCCATCCCGCCGTCCTACCGATGGCCGCTACGGTGAAAACCCGAACCGTCTGCAGCATTATTACCAGTTCCAGGTGATCATTAAGCCGTCACCGGACAACATTCAGGAGCTCTATCTCGGCTCGCTGAAAGAGCTGGGTATGGATCCGACGGTGCATGACATTCGCTTCGTGGAAGATAACTGGGAAAACCCGACGCTGGGTGCCTGGGGACTCGGCTGGGAAGTGTGGCTCAACGGCATGGAAGTAACGCAGTTCACCTACTTCCAGCAGGTTGGCGGCCTGGAGTGTAAGCCGGTGACCGGTGAGATTACCTACGGTCTGGAGCGTCTGGCGATGTATATCCAGGGCGTCGACAGCGTTTACGATCTGGTCTGGAGCGACGGCCCGCTGGGCAAAACCACCTATGGCGACGTGTTCCATCAGAACGAAGTGGAGCAATCCACCTATAACTTCGAATACGCCGACGTCGATTTCCTCTTTACCTGCTTCGAGCAGTACGAGAAAGAGGCACAGCATCTGCTGTCACTGGAAAAACCGCTGCCACTGCCCGCTTATGAACGCATTCTGAAAGCGGCACACAGCTTTAACCTGCTGGATGCCCGCAAAGCGATCTCGGTAACAGAGCGTCAGCGCTATATTCTGCGCATTCGTACCCTGACCAAAGCCGTGGCTGAAGCTTACTACGCCTCTCGCGAGGCAATGGGCTTCCCGATGTGTGCTCGTAAAGCGCCAGAAAAAGCGCCAAAACTAGAAAATAAGTAAGAGGCAGCCATGACTGAACAAACCTTCCTGGTGGAGATCGGCACCGAAGAGCTGCCACCAAAAGCCCTGCGCAGCCTGGCAGAAGCCTTTGCCGCGCAGGTCACCGCTGAGCTGGATGCCGCCAACCTGAGCCACGGCGAGGTCAGCTGGTTTGCTGCACCACGTCGTCTGGCGCTGAAAGTTGCCAACCTGAGCGCCTCACAACCCGATCGGGAAGTGGAGAAGCGCGGTCCGGCGGTTGCTGCGGCATTTGACGCAGACGGCAACGCTACCAAAGCCGCTGAAGGCTGGGCGCGGGGTAACGGCATTACTGTCGAGCAGGCGGAACGCCTCGCCACCGATAAAGGCGAATGGCTGGTTTATCGCGCCCAGGTGAAAGGCGAAGCGGCTCAGGCGCTGCTGCCTGCGATGATTGCGACCGCACTCAACAAGCTGCCGGTGCCAAAACTGATGCGCTGGGGCGACAGCGATGTGCAGTTCGTTCGTCCGGTTCACACCGTGACGATGCTGCTGGGCGACGAGCTGATCCCAGGCACCATTCTGGGCATCAAATCTGATCGGGTTATTCGCGGTCACCGCTTTATGGGTGAAAGCGAAATCACGCTCGAAAGCGCCGATCACTATCCTGATGTGCTGGAAAAACGCGGCCAGGTCATTGCCGACTATCAGGTCCGTAAAGCGATGATCAAAGCCGATGCGGAAGCGGCCGCACGCCGCTTAGGCGGCAACGCCGATATCAGCGAAAGCCTGCTGGAAGAGGTGACGTCGCTGGTGGAGTGGCCGGTGGTCCTGACCGCGACCTTTGAAGAGAAATTCCTCAAAGTGCCTGCGGAAGCGCTGGTCTACACCATGAAAGGCGATCAGAAATATTTCCCGGTGTATGACAATGACGGCAACCTGATGCCGAACTTCATTTTCGTCACCAACATCGAATCCAGCGATCCGCGCCAGATTATCTCCGGCAACGAAAAAGTGGTGCGTCCACGCCTGGCCGATGCGGAGTTCTTCTTTAATACCGACCGCAAAAAGCGTCTGGAAGATAATCTGCCGCGTCTGGAGACGGTGCTGTTCCAGAAAGAGCTGGGCACGCTGCGCGATAAAACCGATCGTATTCAGGCCCTGGCGGGCTGGATTGCCGGTGAAATTGGCGCCGATGTGAATCACGCCACCCGCGCAGGCCTGCTGTCGAAGTGTGACCTGATGACCAACATGGTCTTCGAGTTCACCGACACCCAGGGCGTGATGGGCATGCACTACGCGCGTCACGACGGCGAAGCCGAAGATGTGGCGGTCGCGCTGAACGAGCAGTATCAGCCGCGCTTTGCCGGTGACGATCTGCCATCCAGCCCGGTTGCCTGTGCGCTGGCGATCGCCGATAAAATGGATACGCTGGCCGGTATTTTCGGCATCGGACAGCATCCGAAAGGCGACAAAGATCCGTTCGCACTGCGTCGTGCGGCGCTGGGCGTGCTGCGTATCATCGTTGAGAAGAACCTGCCGCTCGACCTGCAGACGCTGACTGAAGAAGCGGTACGTCTGTATGGCAGCAAGCTGAGTAACGCCCGCGTAGTGGATGATGTGATCGACTTTATGCTGGGACGCTTCCGCACCTGGTATCAGGAAGAGGGTCACAGCATCGATACGCTGCAGGCAGTTCTGGCGCGTCGTCCGACCCGTCCGGCTGACTTTGATGCACGTATGAAAGCAGTGTCGCACTTCCGTACGCTGGAAGCAGCTGCAGCGCTGGCGGCGGCGAACAAGCGCGTCTCTAACATTCTGGCGAAATCGACCGAAACGCTGAATGAAAGCGTGCAGGCATCGCTACTGAAAGAGAACGAAGAGATCCAGCTGGCGACCTTTGTCACCGCGCTGAGCAGCAAGCTGCAGCCTTACTTCGCAGAAGGTCGCTATCAGGATGCGCTGGTCGAACTGGCCCAGCTGCGTACCGCGGTAGACAATTTCTTCGACAAAGTGATGGTGAACGCCGACGATCAGGCAGTGCGGGTCAATCGCCTGACGCTGCTGTCAAAACTGCGTGAGCTGTTCCTGCAGGTCGCGGATATCTCGCTGCTGCAGTAATTCTCTTAGCGTAGTGCGGAAAAGGGACGAGCAATCGTCCCTTTTTTTATGGGATGACCCGTCCTGAGTCAGGCGGTTAGCGTGACTCTGATAGCAACCGCTTTTTTAATACGCAAATGAATGCGCAAAAGTGCTTAAAAAGGCTTTAAAGTCATTCCGCTGCGTTAAAGATTATTTTTTATCAGCATCATGCTAGTTTTTTATCATTAAAAATCATTGACTTGTTTGTATTCTCAAACCGATTGCCTTGTTACGCCCTTTCATAAATCCGCAGGTTAAGAAACCGCCTGAAAAATAGCTCTCCCCCTTGTTTTTACCCTTATCAGATGGATAATCCGCCGAAAGTTACACCTCGTTACAGTTAGTGAAATGGAATTTTCATGAAAAGGATTTTTTTATTTCTCTGGCATCCGCCAAAGCCTCTGCTCGCCATAGTCGCGGGCGCGCTGTTCTGCTTTTCTTTATCGCTGATGGCCGCCTCGCCAGCCGGGACTCCCCGCGAAGCAGGCCAGGCGATTGATGCCCGCGAGCAACTGCGCCAGCAAACGCGCGAGCGCGTACTGCAACAGCAGAATGCCCCGCAGGCGAATGAATACCTTCCGCGTCCTGATAGTCGTCTGCCCGGTTATCCGGCTCATGAGCAGCCCTGCTTTACCATCAATCGCATCGCCCTGACGGGCGACTCAGCCAGCCGCTTTCAGTGGGCGCTTGACGCCGCGGCAGACGCCAGCGGCCGCTGCCTGGGCGGGCAGGGCATCGTGCTGATCATTAACAAAGTGCAGAATGCGATTCTTGCCAAAGGGTATGTCACCACCCGCGTCATGGCGCAGGAGCAGGATCTGACTAAAGGCGTATTAACGCTGACGCTTCAGCCAGGTCGCATCAGCCAGATCCGCTTTGATGAACCGGTTTCCTGGCGCGGACGGCTGTGGAATGCCGTTCCGGCGTCATCGGGCGATATCCTGAATCTGCGGGATATCGAGCAGGGTCTAGAGAATTTTAAGCGGGTGCCCAGCGCCCGTGCCGACATTAAAATCGTGCCGGGCGAGCAGGAAGCCACCAGCGATCTGCAGATCAACTGGCAGGAAGGCCGTCCGGTGCGGCTCAGCCTGGGTCTGGATGACAGTGGCTCAAAAAGCACCGGACGCTACCTCGGTTCCGCCACGCTGGCCATGGACGCCCCCTTTGCGCAGAACGATCTGTTTTACGCCAACATCGGCAAAAATCTGTTTGAGCATGGGCCGTTCGGCAACCGCTCGCATACCCTCAATTACTTTTTCCCGATCGGGTACTGGGCCATTTCCGCCAACTACAACGACTACACCTATCACCAGAACATCCCGAATGCCAATGAGGTGCTGCGCTACAGCGGTAAAAGCGACAATGCCCAGCTCACGCTTTCCCGCTTGCTCTACCGCGACCAGTCGAATAAAACCACGCTGAATCTGCGCGGCTACCGCAAACACTCCACCAACGCCGTCAACGATATTGATATCGGGCAGCAAAAGCGGCGCACCGCGGGCTGGGAGTTGGGACTGAATCAGCACAGCTATTTTGGCAGCAGCACGCTGGACGCGAATATCGCCTGGCGGCGCGGCACCGGAGCGTTTAATGCGCTTCCTGCACCGGAAGAGTCGCGTCATCAGGGCAGCGCACGAACCGGCATGCTGCTGGGTGATCTCGGCATTAACCATCCTTTCGCGCTGGGCGAGCAGCCGTGGCGGGTTTACAGCAGTGTGCGGGGGCAATGGAGTCCGAATGCGCTCACGCCGCAGGAGCGCATGGCGATTGCCGGGCGTTATACGGTGCGCGGCTTCGACGGTGAACAGATGCTGTCAGGCGAAAAAGGTCTGCTGTGGCGCAACGAAATTGGCTGGAATCTTTTCTCACGCGGACATGAGCTTTACCTGGCCGCTGATTATGGCCGGTTAAGCGGACCCGGGGCCCGGGATCTGGTTGGGCATCAGCTGGCAGGCAGTGCCATCGGTGTACGCGGCTCGCTCTGGGGCCGGTTCAGCTACGACCTGTTTGCGGGCGTGCCGCTCTATAAACCCTCCGGTTTTCATACCTCAGGCGCAACGGCGGGTTTCAGCGTTAACCTGGAAATCTGACCACCAGAGCGGCAAATCCCCGCTATCTGAACCACTGACTTTCACACGGATGTGACCCATGAATAAACATTGTTATCGCATTATCTTCAGCCGCACCCATGGTGAACTCCGGGTGGTGTCAGAACTTGCCCGCAGTTGCAGCACGGAACCCGGCCAGAGTCGTGGCAACGGCGGGCCGCGTATCCGGGTCACGTTACGCCGCACGGCGTGGCTGCTGGGAATGGCGCTGTTTGCCGGACCCGCGCTGGCGAACGGTATTGTGGCGGATGGCAACGCTACGCCAGGTCAGCGGCCGGACGTCATTGCTACTCAGAACGGGCTGCCGCAGGTCAATATTACCGCGCCCAATCAGGCAGGTATCTCGCATAATCAGTATCAGCAGTTCGACGTCGCACAGAACGGCGCCATCCTGAATAACTCCGCAGTGATGACCTCCACCCAGCTGGCCGGAATGATTCAGGGCAACCCTAACCTCAACCCAAACGCCCAAGCGGCGCGGGTGATCCTCAACGAAGTGAACAGCAACAATCCCAGCCAGCTTCGCGGTTATATGGAAGTAGCGGGCGGACGAGCGCAGGTGATCGTGGCCAACCCGGCCGGAATTGTCTGCAACGGCTGCGGCACCATCAACGCCGGGCGCATGACGCTGACCACCGGCAAACCGCAGCTCAACGCTGACGGCAGCCTGGCGGGTTATCAGGTTGAACGCGGCGTGGTGCGCGTAGAAGGCGGCGGACTCAACGGCGATCCGCGTCATGATACTGAATACGTTGACGTGCTGGCCCGCGCGGTGGAGATCAATGCGGGCGTCTGGGCCAAAAAGGAGCTGGCGGTGGTGGCCGGTCGCAACCGCGTAAGCGCAGACGCGCAGACGGTCACACCACTGGCTGACGACGGCAGCGCCAGACCTGAACTGGCGATCGACATGGGCCAGATGGGCGGCATGTACAGCGGCCAGATCCGCATGATGGGCACCGAAGCGGGCGTCGGCGTGCGCAATCAGAACGCCCAGGTGCAGGCGGGCAAAACGCTGGTGGTAAGCAGCGAAGGTAAACTCGTCTGGCAATCAGCGGCACAGGATGGCGTCACGCAGGCCGGAGGCGACATCAGCCTGGCGGCCAGAGACAGCGTTGATTATCAGGGCAAGCTCCACAGTGGCGGTCAGCTGACGGTTCAGAGCCGTGAAGGCGGGATTAACCAGTCCGGCACCCTGGCGGCGGCTGGCGACGTACGGTTGACGGCAGCCCGCAGCATTCAGAGCAGTGGACACCTGCTGGCAGGCAGCGACGCCAGCAGCCAGATTGTGCAGGAAGCCAGTCTGCAACTGGAGAGCCAGGATACCATTCGCGCCAGCGGCAGCCTGTTGAGCAAAAAAGAGGTCAGCGCGCGCGGACGCCGGGTCGATCTCAGTGGCGCTCAGGTCGCTGCCAGCCGTGCAACCCTGACTGCTCAGGAAGCGGGTGTTGCCGTGCGTCAGGCGGTGATTAATGGCACGGAGCTGGTGATAAACACCTCTGGTGATATCGACGCGCAGCAGGCACAGATTAGCGTCGGACGCTGGCAGGTCGACGCACGCAGCCTGTTCAGCCAGCAGGCTGGCTGGTCGCAGACCGGCAGTGGCGAAAGCCGCTTTACGCTGAGTGGCGGGCTGGACAACAGCGACGGCACGATTGAGAGTCGGCAGCTCAGTTTCCAGGCTGCCTCGCTGAACAATCAGCGTGGCCGGATGATTGCGCTTGATAACGCGGCGCAGCACTGGCGGATTGACGGACTGCTCGACAACACTGCTGGCGAGCTGGGCAACAACAGCGATCTGACGCTTGAGACCGGCAGCCTGAATAACCAGGGCGGTACTGTCAAAACCCAGGCCGCGCTGGCTATCACTGTCCGCGACGCGGTTAACAACAGTCAGGGTAATCTGCTGGCCGGTCATGCGCTGACGCTCAGCACGGGTGGTGATCTTGATAATCACGCGGGCACCCTGAACGGCGGCCAGCTGTCGCTGACCGCGCAGCATCTGAACAATGCGCAGGGCGAGATCATCAGCCAGCGTGACATCGATCTGACAACTAGCGGGCTGGAGAATCAGCAGGGGCTTATCGGCGCGGCTGGCGCACTGGCAATCCACACCGGTGAATGGAATAACCAGGGCGGCACGGCGCAAAGCGAAACGCAGTTCACCGTGCAGGCCAGCCGCCTCAATAACGACGGAGGCAAACTGCTCGCTGGTCAGCAGCTAAGCCTTAGCACGACAGGTCACAGTAGTAACCGTGCAGGTGAAATCAGCGGTACCGCGCTGATGGTGAACAGCAGCAGTCTCGACAATACCCAGGGCAAAGTGATCGGCCAGCAGACGCTGGATCTTTTTGCCGGTCAGGGGATCGACAACACGCAGGGGCTGCTGGGGGCGGGTGAATCGCTGACGATCTTCACTGATGGCGAACTCAATAACCGTGGCGGGACGCTGCAGGGTAACGGTCTGACCACGCTGGCGGCGCGTGAAATTCAGAATGAGGCCGGTAAGGTCCTGAGCGGCAAGCAACTGACCCTGAAAACCTCGGGTCAGCTCGGCAACCGTTCAGGTGAAATTAGCGGTGAATCACTGACGCTCAGCATCAGCCAGCTCGATAACGCCCTGGGCAAGCTGATTGCGCAGGACGATCTGAATCTGACCGCACAGCAGGGCGTGGACAACAACAACGGCTGGATCGAAGCAGGTCATTATCTTTCGCTCTCCAGCGGTGGGCTATGGCAGAACCGCGACGGTACGATGCAGGGCGGTTATCAGGTGACGGCGGCAGTAAATCAGCTCGACAACGGCAGCGGCCGGCTGCAGTCCGGCGGAGACCTGGCCCTCACCAGCAGTGGCAATATCCTCAATCAGGGCGGCAAACTCACGGCGCAAAACGCTCTCACGATCCACGGCACCGGCACGACGCTATTTAACAACGATAGCGGGTCGCTTCAGAGTGGCGGCGATCTGCTGCTGCAGGGTGGTGCGCTGAGCAATCGTCAGTCAGGACAGGTTCTTAGCCAGCAGGCGCTGACGCTCAACCTGACGGGTGACTGGGACAATCAGGGTGGCACCCTGACCGGCAATGGCCGCACGCAGGCGAGCGCTGTGAATCTGTTTAATGCTCAGGGCGCCATCAATGCGCTGGACACCCTGGACATGCAGTTCACTGGTCGTCTGGATAACAGCAACGGCCGCATCTTCAGCCGCTTAAGCCAGACGCTGCAGGCGCAGGAGATCGGCAATGCGCAGGGATGGATGGGCAGCCAGGGGAGCTGGACAGCCACCAGTACCGGTTTCGATAACACGGCGGGCAGCGTACAAAGTCAGCAGCAGGCTGAACTCTCGGCAAGCTGGCTCAGTAACGCCAGCGGTGTGTTGCAGTCGGCTGCTGGCATGGCGTTACGCGTTACGCAGGCTATCAACAACCTGGCGGGTAAAGTCTCTGCTCAGCAGCAACTAACCGTTCAGGGTCAGACCGAAGGCCGCCGTACCGGTAACATAAACAATGCGGGCGGCCAGTGGCTGGCCGGTGAGGGGCTGACCATCACCGCTGCGCGTCTCGATAACACTCAGGGCGGACTGCTCTACAGCCAGCGGCAGTTACGACTCAATCTGGACGGGGATCTGGATAACCGGGCCGGTAAAGTGCAGAGCGGCGAAGCGCTCCAGCTTGATGCACAGACGCTGAACAACGCAGACGGCAATATCGACAGTCAGCAGCAGCTCACCCTGCAGCTGTCAGGACAGATGGATAACAGCGGCGGCGCGTTACGCAGCAACGGCGGACAGCAGGTTAATGCCGCGACGATCGATAACCGTCAGGGCGTGTTCAGCAGCCGCGAGACGCTAAACCTCACCACCGGACAGCTGGACAATACCGGCGGCACGCTAATCAGCCAGGGCGCGGGTCTCTACAACATCAACCGGCTCAACAACCAGCAGGGCAAAGTCCACAGCGGCGCTGCGCTGACGCTGGCGGCCGCGCAGCTGAATAACCAGGGCGGACAGCTGGTTGCCACCCAGGATTTAGTGCTGAACAGCACAATGATCGACAACAGCGCGCAGGGCGTGATCAGCAGCCAGGCGGGACTCTCACTGCAGGCCGACAGCCTGAGCAACCGCGACGGTGGCCTGTTACTCGGCACTACTTTTACCGACATTACTGCCCGTGACATTGATAACTTTGCCGGTCGGTTGCAAAGCGCGGGTACGCTTACGCTCAGGGGCGTGCCTCAACTGGACAACCGGCAGGGACGGCTTCTGGCCAATGGCGATCTCGACATCAATGGTGATCTCCCGGCCACTGATTCCCCGCTGGCCCTTCTGAATCAGGGCGGACGGCTGGAGAGTGCTGGCGCATTGAACATCCATGCACAGACCATCGACAATCAGGGCGGCACTCTGTTGGGACTGCAGGCTCTGACGCTGACTGCGCAACAGGATTATACCCGTCAGGCGGGGGAAACGGTCAGCAGTAACGGCACCGTAACTTTCTCGCTGAGCGGGGCGTTTACTAACCTGGTGGACTGGCTGCTGCCGGGTAATCTGGTTCTGAATGCCTCGGCTATCACCAACCCCGCGATGCTGGTGGGCAAAGCGGTTCAGCTCACTACCGGTGCGCTGCTGAACAGCGGTCGCCTTGAAGCCGATGTGCTGACGCTGAATGTCGACTCGCTGGATAACACCGCCGCCCTGATGGGCGATGAGATCAGCGTGCGTGGTCGGGTGATCGACAACCACGGCCAGCCCGCAGTCATGGCAGCAACGCAAAACCTGACATTGCAGACCCGCGAGCGGCTGAGCAACAAAGAGGGCGCGCTGCTTTACAGCGGCGATCGCCTGTCGCTACACAGCGATGACCTGATTGAGAACCGGGCGAGTTTTATTGAAGCGGACGGTGATATGACGCTTGAAGCGCGTCGGCTCGACAACCTGCGCGAAGGACTGGAGATTGAGCGTGATGCTGAGACCAGTGACTACAGCTGGCACCGCTACAACTATTACTGGCGCTCTTACGGCGGAGAGACCAATACGGATCTCAGCACCATGGCGTCAACGACTCAGCAGCTGACCTTCCAGGATGAGGCAGCTGCGCAGAGTAATCCTTACGGCACGTTGCTGGCGATTGATGCCGCAGGTAAACGCGCCCAGGTGCGAGTCATGAACAATCAGGGTGTGCTGACCGATCTGTGGGTTAACTATCTGGCGCTCAATCCTAATGCCGACGGCTCCTATGCCATGACGTTCTATGAAACCCGCGGGGGGCGGCAAAAAAACGTGCCAACCCCTTACCAGAACACGGTATGGCGCGAAGCCAACAGTGGACGTATTGAGCAGTGGGATCCCGAAAAGCATATCGACATCGACAATGCGCCTTTCGTTACTGATTACAATAATTTCCGTGAGCGTAGCGTAACCGGAACGGTGACGCGTGATCGGCTGGTCAGCGAAGGTGCTGGTGCGCGCATTCTGGCGGGCGGCGACATGGTGCTGCACATTACCGGCGCGTTACTCAATGACGCCAGCGTGATCACGGCCAATGGCAATCTGACCGTGGATGGCGGTGGCAGCATTGATAACCGCGGCTATTCGGTCAATGAGCGACGCCAGGAAGTGATTGTCGACCACTATGACCAGAATACCCATCACTGGTATCCGACCTTCAATTCTGACGAGACCACTGCCCTGGCCACCGTTGACGGCATCATCACCGGCAACGGTAACGTCAGTATCAGCGGGGCCAGCATCAGTAACACCACCGTTAATCAGGCACAGGTCAGCCAGCTTGAGGCAGCGTTGCAGGCGGTGGACGCCGAGCGCGCGGAGTATGAACGCAATCCGCTGGCCTTTACCGTGGATGGCGTTGCCCGTTATGACGACGACACAGAACTTGCCACGAGTGGCCAGGCTACGCACTCTGGCTTCAGCGCCTCATCACCGCTGAACCGACCGCTGTTACCGGCTGAGCTGGCCCTGACGGCGCTGCAACAGCTGGAGAGAGTCGCCACCACAATCCCTGATAACGGCCTGTTCAGTCAGCACACGGCGGCGGGCAGCCCGTTCCTGGTCGTTACCGATGAGCGCTTCACCAGCCAGAGCAAATTTATCAGCAGCGACTATCTGCTCGAACGGGTGGGTTATGATCCGTCACAGGTGCATAAACGGCTGGGCGACGGTTTTTATGAGCAGCGTCTGGTGCGCGAGCAGGTCCTGAAACTGACCGGCAGACCTTCCGTTAACGGCTGGGATGCAATGGAGCAGTATCAGGAGTTAATGAACAACGGCACCAAAGTGGCGCAGGATTTCCATCTGGTGCCGGGTGTAGCGCTGACGCCTCAGCAGATTGCGGCGCTGCAGCAGGATATCGTCTGGCTGGTCAGCGAAACCGTTGATACTGCAGAGGGTCCGCAGACCGTGTGGGTGCCGAAAGTCTATCTGGCTCAGACGACACTGCGCCTGACCGGTGATGGCGCAGTGATTGGCGGTGGCAATCTGCAGCTCTCGGCGGACAGCGTGACCAACGCCGGTAATCTGTTTGCGGACAAGGCGCTTTCCGTTGACAGCGGGCAGTTCCAGCACCTGGGCGGCGACATCAAAGCGGGCAGTATTGATGTAAAGGCGGAGACGCTGACGATCAGCACCGATCTGCAGAATGCCCTGCGCCAGGCGACGATGAGCGCCGACAATATCAGCCTCAGCGGCACCGATATCCGGCTGCAGGGGGCCAAGCTCAATGCCACCGATAATCTCAGTCTGAGCGCACGCAATAACCTGGAGATCGGCACCGCAAAAAGCAGCCACAGCGGCAGCCTGAGCGTGATCGCCGGGGCGATGGGCAACCGTACCAGCCGCGGCATGGAAGAAGCGGGTGAGCGCATGGCGCAGGTCAGCGGCGAGTGGCAGCAGGCACAGGGCAGCGAGCTTAGCGCCGGTGGCAACCTCCTGCTCTCGGCGGGACGTGATCTGACGCTGATCGGCAGCCAGGCCAGCGCCTCCGCCTCCGCCCGGGTTGAGGCTGGCGCCGACATTCACATCGGCGCTGAAACCACCACCAACACCACCCATCTTGAGGCCAACAGCCGGACTTCATCGGTCAGCAACAGTCGTCAGGAAGATCGTCTGGTGCTCAGTTCTCTGAGCGGCGATCAGGGCGTGACGCTGGTAGCGGGCAATAATCTGGTGGCCGAAGGCGCGCAGGTCGACAGTACCCAGGGCAGCATCGGCGTCAGCGCACAGAACGTTACCATCAGGGACGCGCGCGCCAGCGTGCTTGCTCAGGACAGCGAGAACAAGCGCGAGGGCAAGACCCGCAGTCACCGCGAAGAAGAAAGCTCACGCGAGAGCAGCACCGGCAGTACCTTCAGCGGACAGCAGGGCGTAACGGTGATCGGGCGCGAGGGCGACGTCACGGTGACCGGCAGCACGCTGCACAGCGAACAGGGCGCGGTCGGGCTGCAGGCGAAGCAGGACGTGGTGCTGAACACAGCCACCGAACGGGAGTCGTTCTACAGCGAAGAGCGCTCAGAGAATAAAGGTCTGCTGAAAAAAAGCAGCGGTCACAGCGTAACGCAGGACGTTACCACGCGTGAGAACGGCAGCCTGCTGAGCGGCGAAAGCGTCACGGTCATCGCCGGACGTGATCTGACGGTGACAGGATCGGCGGTGGCTGCCGATCAGGACGTGAACCTGCGGGCCGGGCGCGACGTGGAGATCGGCGCGGCGACGGAGACCGACAGCCACTATCAGCTGGAGGAAAAGAAAAAAAGCGGGCTGCTGAGCAGCGGCGGTATCGGCTTTACGGTCGGGAAGCAGTCGACCCGCCATGAAATCGATGAAAAGGGCACGACCCAGAGCCAGAGCGTCAGCACCGTCGGCAGCAGCCAGGGCAGCGTAAACATTACGGCGGGCAACCGGCTGCACGTCGGCGGCGCAGACCTGGTGGCGGGGAAAGACCTGAACCTGACGGGCGACAGCGTGAGTATCGATCCGGGCTTTGACCAGCGGACCCGTACCGAGAAGACCGAGACAAAGCAGAGCGGTCTGAGCATCGCCCTTTCAGGCACGGCGGGCAGTGCGATCAACACGGCGGTGAGCACCGCGCAGCAGGCCAGGAAGTCGGGCGACGGGCGGGTCAGCGCGCTGCAGAGCACCCAGGCGGCGCTGAACGGGGTGCAGGCGGCGCAGGCGGTTCAGATGGACGGGCTGAACACGGCCGCGGCGGATGCGCGCAATGCCGCCGCAGGCCGGAGTCCTGGCGATAAAGACTATGAGACGGGCGCGACCAACACCGTCGGCGTCAGCGCCACGTACGGCAGCCAGTCGTCGAAAAGTGAGACGCGTACTGAGAGCAGCCGGTCGCAGGGCAGCACGCTGACGGCGGGCCGGAACCTTAACGTTACGGCAACCGGCAAAAACGGCACGGCGCAGAGCGGCGACATCAGCATCACCGGCAGCCAGTTGAAGGCGGGCGGCGACCTGAGCCTGGATGCGGCGCGGGACCTCCTGCTGCAGTCAGCCCAGAACACGCAGAGCACCGACAGCAAAAACAGCAGCAGCGGCGGCAGCGCCGGGGTCGGCATCGGCGCAGGTTCAGGCGGCTACGGCATCAGCGTGTCGGCCAGCGTCAACGGCGCGAAGGGCAGCGAAAAAGGCAACGGGCTGACGCACAGCGAGACCACGCTGGACGCGGGCAGTCAGCTCAGCCTGACCAGCGGGCGCGACACCACGCTCACGGGCGCACAGGCAAACGGCAACAGCGTGAAGGTGGACGCGGGCCGCAGCCTGACGCTGACCTCGGAGCAGGACCGCGACCGCTACGACAGTAAGCAGCAGAGCGCCAGCGCGGGCGGCAGCTTCACCTTCGGCTCGATGAGCGGTTCGGCGAACGTGAACGTGAGCCGGGATAAGATGCACAGTAACTGGCAGAGCGTGGCCGAACAGACCGGGATTTTTGCCGGGAAGGGCGGCTTTGACGTCACTGTAGGTGAGCACACGCAGCTGAACGGTGCGGTTATCAGCTCAACGGCCACTGCTGATAAGAACAGGCTCGATACCGGCACGCTGGGCTTCAGCGACATTGAGAACCACGCGGAATATGAGGTGGAGCATCAGAGCGCGGGGATAAGCACCGGCGGCAGCATCGGGGGAGATTTCGCCGGGAACATGGCGAACGGGATGCTGGCGGGGCTGAACGGCAGCGGCAACGCGGACTCGGTGACGAAGTCGGCGGTGAGCGAAGGCACTATCGTTATCCGCGACCCGTCGAAGCAGACGCAGGACGTGGCGGACCTCAGCCGCGACGTGGCGAACGCGAATCCGGGGCTGGACGTCATCTTCGACAAGGAGAAGGAGCAGAACCGGCTGAAGGCGGCGCAGCTCATTGGCGAAATCGGCGCGCAGGCGGGGGATATCGCGCGGACGCAGGGCCAGATCATCGCGACCCGTGCCGCCAATGAGAAGATGTCCGGTGCCACGCAGGCCGACCGCGACAGGGCGCTGGCCGAGCTGAAAGCGAAGGACCCGGAGAAGCAGTACAGCGAAAGTGACGTCAATAACCAGGTTTACAGCAACCTCTATAAACAGGCGTTCGCGGACAGTGGGTTCGGAACGGGCGGTAAGGTGCAGCGGGCCATCAGCGCGGTCACGGCAGCGATGCAGGGCCTGTCGGGCGGCAACGTGGCGCAGGCGATAAGCGGCGCGTCGGCACCTTACCTGGCGGAAAAGATACATGAGCTGACGACGGATGCGAACGGTAAAGTCAATACGGAAGCGAACCTGATGGCGCACGCGGTGCTGGGTGCGGTAACCTCGTATGCGGCGGGCAACTCAGCGCTGGCGGGCGCATCGGGCGCGGCGATGGGCGAGTACATCGCGCAGCAGCTGTATCCGGGGGTTAAGCGTAAAGACCTGTCTGAGGAGCAGCGACAGACGATAAGTGCGCTGGGAACGTTAGCGGCGGGTCTGGCTGGCGGCGTAGTGGGCGACAGCGCGGCGGATGCGGTGGCGGGCGCGCAGGCCGGGAAAACGTCGCTGGAAAACAATAACCTTTTACTGCCAAGACCAGTAGTTGTGCCTGTTCCAGGATTACCAATGAGTCCGGGCGACAAAGTTGTTCAGGACGCTAACAACAATATCGCATCGGAACTGGATAAGGCTGTGAAAGGGTCAGAAACTGAGGCGGATACGCCGCCGATTACTGATGGCCCTTCAATCGTTGAAGCACGTGACGAAGCTGCAAAGACCCGCGATCCGAATGTGGCGAAGGATCTGACAGATGCGGAGAAAGCGGAGCTGGGCGGTTCAGGCTCGGGAACGCCGGGCGGCTGGGAACCTCAGGATGAGGAGAATGCGCGGAGTAATGAAAGTAACCAAAACAATAATTTTGATCGTTTCAAAAAAGATGACCTTGTTTCTTCAGCCAATGAGCCAATTAACGAACAGGGTTTATCCGCAGCGGCGAGAGCATGGGAGAAACATGCTGGCAGGCCTGGCGGTGTTTTTGAACCATTAAAAGGTAATCCAGCTCAAAAAAGCGAAGCTGCGAATAAGTTTGTAAACGAAGTTTTGAATAATACAAATACTGTAAAAACAGATCTTTCCAGAGGAGGTGTAGAGTACAGGCTTCCTGATGGAAGAGGAATACGCTATAACTCTGATGGTTCATTTTCTGGTTTCTTAGATCCTAAAACACCGAGATAAAAATATGGACAATAACTTTGAAATAACCTTCTTCAGTGATTCTAAATATGAAGAAATTACAGCAGAGATCTCTTACAAGGATCAAATACTTTGCCAATTAAACAAAGATAAGGGGCCTGATAATATTGAAATTGAGTTTTTTTCGGATGCTAGGTTATTAGCTGAGCAGGATAGAATGAAGTTCAGCTTGAGTAGTTTTTTACAAGTAATAACTGAAGCAACGGAAGAATTAAAAATATCTTAACTTGCTGTGAATCCCGGCCAGTCTGGCCGGGATTTTTGCTTTTAAGCCCCGAATCTTCCCGCATAAGCCGCCGTAACCGGAGCACACCGGGCGCAGCAGTAATCTCATGCTGTCCCGGCCCGGTGATCACTTCAATCTTTAGCCCGGTCGTAAAGCCAATCGTCAGACGCGACCTGAAAGTGACCGGCTCTGCGGTGGCCGCCGATCAGGACGTAAATCTGCGTGCCGGGCGCGACGTGGAGATTGGCGCGGCGACCGAGACCGACAGCCACTACCAGTTGAAAGAAAAGAAAAAGAGCGGCCTACAAGGTGGAGCACCAGAGTGCGGGGATAAGCACCGGCGGCAGCATCGGCGAAGACTTCGCCGGGAACATGGCGAACGGGATGCTGGCGGGGCTGAACGGCAGCGGCAGCGCGGACTCGGTGACGAAGTCGGCGGTGAGCCAAGGCACCCTCGTTATCCGCGACCCGTCGAAGCAGAAGCAGGACGTGGCAGGGCTGAGTCGCGACGTGGCGAACGCGAATCCGGGGCTGGACGTCATCTTCGACAAGGAGAAGGAGCAGAACCGGCTGAAGGCGGCGCAGCTGATAGGAGAAATCGGCAGCCAGGCGGGGGATATTGCGCGGACGCAGGGCCAGATCATCGCGACGAAAGCCGCAAACGATAAGATGGCCGGTGTCACGCAGGCCGACCGCGACAGGGCGCTGGCCGAGCTGAAAGCGAAGGATCCGACGAAGCAGTACAGCGAAAGTGACGTCAATAAGCAGGTTTACAGCAACCTCTATAAGCAGGCGTTCGCGGACAGCGGGTTCGGCACCGGCGGTAAGGTGCAGCGTGCTATCAGCGCGGTAACGGCGGCGGTGCAGGGGCTGTCAGGCGGAAACGTGGCGCAGGCGCTGAGCGGCGCGGCCGCGCCGTACCTTGCGACGGAAATCCACAGGCTGACGACCACGACAGGGCCGGACGGCAAAGAGGTGGTCAATACCGAAGCGAACCTGATGGCGCACGCGGTGCTGGGTGCGGTAACCTCTTACGCGGCAGGCAACTCAGCGCTGGCCGGAGCCTCGGGCGCGGCGATGGGTGAATACATCGCGCAGCAGCTGTATCCGGGCGTTAAGCGTGAGGACCTGAGCGAAGAGCAGCGGCAGACGATAAGTGCGCTGGGGACGCTTGCTGCGGGCCTTGCAGGCGGCGTAGTGGGAGACAGCACGGCGGATGTTGTGGCGGGCGCGCAGGCGGGGAAAACGTCGCTCGAATTCAACTCGCTTAGCGGTGACCAGGCGCGGGCAACGGCGAAACAGGCAGCTGAATCCCTGAAGGATCAGGTCAGGGAAAAGCTGGGTGAGGGTACAACCTCTTCCATCGCCAACGGCATTATCAATGCCCTTGCCAATACCGGCGATGCGGCATTAGGTGGAGCTGATTACGCTGCTGACGCAGCAATGGCGCTGGCGTCATGTGCTACCGGGGACAGTTACTGCGGTACGGCGCTTAATGACCTGTCCGGTAAGAATCAGGCGGTAGCGGACAGCGTTAAGGCGCTGATGAGCAGCGATACCTGGTCTGCGGTTGCTGATACAATCAAACAGGCGTCTGAAGGGAATCAGGCAGCGCTGGAAGCCACGGGCGGCATGCTGGCCGGAATTATATTGCCGGGTAAAAAATTACCAAATGTAAGCACTGGTATTATTTCTGAAAGCGTTGCCTTTAGTGCGAAGCAGTTAGATAAAAAGTTCAAACATGCCATTGATTTTGACATTACTACGACAAAGAAAAACCCAGAAACAATTAAGCAGTTCGAAACAGCCATTAAAAATCACATGGATGATAAGGCAACTTTCGAAAAAGGTACTTATGGCTTTGTTAAAGACTCGAAGGTATATTTTAATCCGACGACTAACAATGCTGTTGTTATTGATAAATCAGGTGAGTTCATTACTGGATTTAAAGTAATGCCAGGAACACCGCAATACGATAACTTCATGAAAAACGGAGTGTTAAGATGAATTGTTTGCTTTTGGATTTTTCTAAGTCGTTTGTCGATGGAAGATTGTCGGCGGATGTATTCTCAGAAGCTTACATTGAGCTCTGGCGCATAGAACGTGATAATAAAAACATACTTAACTATGATATAAGAATAAGTGAAAGTTTATCGAGTATATTTTGTTTGGCTGACATGTATAACCCAGACGATGATCGTGAAGATTATGAATTTAGCGAAGAACAATTAAGAGATGAGGTAAGAAAATTAATTTTCTTTTAAAGTAGCATGAATCCCAGCCCTGGAGGCTGGGATTTACCTTATCAGCCTCTACCCAAAATGCCCTCTGCTGCGCTTAAACTTTGGCTCAGCGTAGGTGCTGTTCATCACGCTGGGAAACTACTTCATCCACTTCGACACCTTCCGGCGGTTAATGGGTGCCATGCTCAGACCCTCAACGTAGCCCCCAGCTCACGGGTATCCTGAGCGGTGATAACGATGCAGTTGAGAATAATCATCTCAGCAGCAAGCAGATAGATTCCTGGTCCACTGAAATGAAGGCCTGTCAGGCCGGGCGCGGCGATGGGTGAATACATCGCGCAGCAGCTGTATCCGGGCGTTAAACGTAAAGACCTGTCTGAGGAGCAGCGGCAGACGATAAGTGCGCTGGGAACGTTAGCGGCGGGTCTGGCTGGCGGCGTAGTGGGTGACAGTACGGCGGATGTTGTTGCGGGGGCACAGGCGGGAAAAACGTCGCTGGAAAATAACGCACTGAGTGATATTGCGCAGGCGCAGTCTGAAGGTAAGACGCCGGAACAGAAGGCTGGTGAGTACGTTGAGGCGGAAAACGAGCGCTATAAAGAGGCCAACTGTGGTGGAATGAGCGCCGAAGCCTGCTCGGTGAAGATGTACACAGAGCGGCGTGAAGCGCTGAAAGATATGGCGTCAGCGGGTGCAGAGTTCGGTAGCGACTTCATCCCTGTTTACGGCGACATAAAGAGTTTTGCGGAAGCGCAGTCGGCTCTTGATTATTTGGCAGCGGTAGTCGGTATTATACCGGGCGCAGGTGATGTTGCCGGTAAGGCCATCAAAGCAGCAGAAACGGCACTGAAGAAAGGTGATGTTGCTGAAGCGTCGAAGCTGATTAATAAGGCCAGCGATGAGATAAAAGTTAAAGCACTTGATGTTGGATCTTATAAAGAGCTTAAAGCGCGTGAAGTGGTTGGTGATGGATTAGAGCATGACCATATTCCGTCTTTTGATGCCATTCGTCAGGCAAAAGAAAATGAACTGGGCCGGAAGTTAACTCCAACAGAGGAGAAAAATTTATATCAGAATGCGACTGCTGTTGAAGTACCTAAAGATGTTCATCAGGCCAGCCCTACTTATGGTGGTAAAAATACAGCATCTCAAGTAAAAAAAGATGCAATTAATCTTTGCGGTGCGGAATGTCGAGATACTGAATCTTTAAGAAAAAATATGATTGAACGTGGTTATGATCCTGTTTTGGTTGATGATGCTATAAAACAGATTACAGAGAGAAATCGACAAATAGGAGTAACAAAATAATGTTGATATGGAATGATTTTATAGAAATATTAGGTTGCTCTAAATATGATGAGAAATTTATCAATATTTATAATTTATTTAATGAATTACCTGTTATCGATGAGGGAGTGTTAGGTGATAGGTGCTATTATTCATTTTTAAAGGCAGGTGTTTTATTTTTATTAGAAAATGAAATGGTTGAGCAAGTTTCATTTTATATAAAATCGGATGAAGGTTTTGATGTATATAAAGGAGAGTTACCTATACCTGTTGGTGGTTCAGAGTCTGAAATTACTAAATTGCTAGGTTATCCTTCTATTACTGGCGGCGGAAAATCAGATCTGCTTCTGGGTTATATTAATCGCTGGATAAAATACGAAAAAGACAGTTATGCGTTACATCTACAATTTGATCAAAATGATCTCGTATGCAGAGCCAGTTTGATGATCAATTGACGAATAGAAATCCCGGCCAGTCTGGCCGGGATTTTTGCTTTTAAGCCCTGAATCCTTCCGCTTACCGCCGCTGCAACCGAATCACGCCGGGCGCAGCTGTAATCTCCAGCTGTTCCGCTTCGTGATACCGAAGCCGGTTAGCCAGTCGCCGCCCATAATCACCTCACCGTTCTTCCGCACCCAGTTTGCCCATGAATCTTGCAAATGCAGGCTGCTGGCTTCACAAATTTCTCTCCACTCCACCTCATCGGTCACGGTTGTCACCGATAGCGTGTTATCCTGCAGCACCAGCCGGATCGGCGTGTCGGTGGTAAATCCGAGTGCGGCCAGCTGGCTGCCCGTAATGGTCAGCTCCGGGATAGGTTCCGGGGTAAAAGTGATGTTCATACGTTCTCCTCCGTGATGTGCATGATGCGGATAATCAGCTGGCCCTGTTCAGCGATGATGCTGACTGGCTGGCCTTTAATAAATCCCCACTGTTCCAGCCATCGTCCTTTGATGGTCAGTTGAGGCAGAGGGTTCGGTCTGCCGCCGTTGGGGCGATATCCGACGATGCTTTTGCGTGCTTGGGGTACAGCGGGTTCTGACGTAGAATCTTTTCCAGCCATAATTAACTCCAATCCAGTTAGTTGTGGTCAGCGGGCTGTTGGTGTTCCACCACCTTCGGCCCGCGCTAATAATCTCTCGTTGCGCGCTTCCTTTCCTGTTTTCTCCTGTTCAAATATACACCGTCCGCTTTGTAAACTCGCTGAAAGCTAAGTAATAGATTGCGAGGCGTCTCTGAAAAACAGATTGTTTTTCCGTTTACCATTTCGTTTGCATCCTCTTCCCAATATCCTCTTCAACATCCGTAATCGGCTATTTAGTTCTATTAGCGTGGCGATTTCCGGCATCGTATACGAGTGAAATGGAGATGACAGAGAAAGGGATGACAGGCATGATGACACCACAAACGACACCACGTGAGAGTCAGGCTATGGGCACTATCCACTTCAGGATTGATGACGACGTTAAACGACTTGCCATGCAGGCAGCCGAGCGCCAGAACAAGACGCTGACTGAGGTTATGCGTCAGCGAGCGGAAGAGCTGGCTGCTGAAGAGCGGCACTATCAGGACAGTAAACATGATGCATGGCTGGAAGAGCAGATAGCGGCGGCATTCAGTCGTTATGATGCCGGTGAAAGTGAGTTCATCAGTAACGATGAAATGAATACCCGCATGGAAGAGCTTAAAGCGCAGGCCGCGCAAGGAACATTGTGATAGCAGCCGTTCAATGGGAAAAACAGGCGCAGGCGGACAGGGAAACAATATTTCGTTATCTGTATCGCGAGGCTGGCCTGCTGGTAGCCAGTGCAACAGACGATAAGTTTACCCGGTTGGCCAGTCTGCTTAGCGAAAACCCGCGGGCTGGCACTAAAGTCGGAACAGAAAAACAGCTTAAACTGGTGGTGCCACGCTTACCGTTCATCATCATCTATGTAGCTGAAACAGATGCGGTTCGCATCCTGCGTATACTGCACACGTCCCGAAAAATATCGGGCCGCTATCAAAGATAGTCAGCCACTTCAGCCTGCATCAGATTGTCTGGATCATGAGCTACGGCAGAGAGAGCGGTGCGCTGAGGAGGCCAATGAAATCATCAGCCCCAGCCACCGCACCCATCACGCCGCAGGCGGCGTCGTCCGCGCAAAGCTCTCGCGCTCAAACAGCGTTTCCGCCAGCTTCACCAATGCCGGACGTTCGACACACCAGTTTGGCACCACGCGGCGGAAGTTGAGGTAGCCGATCATGCAGCCAGTGGCGATATCCGCCAGATTAAGCTGACCGTTGTTAAGCCATTTGCCCTCTGCGGCCTTCGCTTCCAGCATATCGAGACTGCGCTGAATCTTTTCACGATTACGCAACAGCACCTCTTCCGACTGCAAATCCCCCGGACGCATCTGTTCGCGCACGATCACCAGCGCGGCATCACTGACCCCATCCGCCAGTTTCTCCAGCTGACGAATATTAAGTGACTCAAGCGGATCGGCAGGGAGTAAAGCCGGCTCCGCGCCGCGCAGTTCCAGAAACTCCGCGATGATGCTGGAGTCGAACCAGATTTGCTTATCGTCAGCGACCAGCGCCGGGACTTTGCCCAGCGGATTATAGTGCGGCACGTGGCTGTCATCGCTGTAAGGCGATGCGTTAACGAATTCAAACGTAATGCCTTTTTCCAGCATGATAATCGAAATCTTACGCACAAACGGGCTGGTATAGCTGCCAATCAGTTTCATCGGGTTCTCCGGATTCAGTGACTATTCGCCAGGAAACATAAAGGGATTGAGACTGCTGCGCGCGAAGCCTTCCTGCTCCATTTTTGCATCGAGTATCAGCGACGCCAGGTCATCGGCTACCGGTTCAATAGCCGGATCTTTCTCCTGATAGAGCATCTTCAGGTAGGTGCCGCAGTCGCCGCAGCTCTCTGCTTTCACCGCCGCATGCTCGCTGTCGAGCGACCAGTAGTGCAGATCGCGGGACTGTTCGCACTGGGTACATTTGCTGCGCACCACGTGCCATTCACTTTCGCACAGATTGCAGTGGAGATAGCGCGCGCCTTCATGGCTGCCCATATGCACCACGCTGGCGACCGGCATGCTGGCGCAGACCGGACAGAACTGGCGCTGATCGCCCATCTCCGCGCGTGCTTTGCCCGGGATCAGGGCTGCCATCTGCGCCCAGTAGAGCGAAAGCGCCGCCCAGATAAAGGGGGCTTTATCGCTGCTGACCTGCGCATATTCGCCGGTAAACAGCGCGCTGGCCAGGGTTTCCAGCTCGGTGGCGGATGCCTTCTCCAGATTCTCCAGCACTGCCAGCGCCTGACCGCTCATCTCCGGCTTCAGCTCGGCAATCAGCGAGTGCAGCAGCCGTTGCCAGTGTGCATCGCGCGGCAGGGTGTGTATGTTCAGCGGCGGTTTGCCCTCGCTGGCGCTCTGCGTCAGTCGGGCATGCAGGTCGATGTGCAGCGGATGGTCATACAGCACAATCTCCTGCGCTTCAGCGATCACCGCCGCAAAGCGCAGATAGTCGCCGAGTGGATTTTTCGCCGCCAGGTCGCGCAGTCGCGCGGCACGACGGCTGTATAAATTTTTCAGCCGTGGAAAAAGTAACGGCGGAATCATCTCCGCCGTTGTCTTTTCGCCTTTCTCCAGCTGGTCCTGCGGGATTATGCGAATACTCATCAGGGGCGTTTTTCCTGTTTTATTGGCGGATTACGCTGCTCACGATACCAGCGAGGATGATGCTGTCTGGCCCATTCCGAGCTGACCCAGCCTTCCACCATCGCGGTCAGTGTGCCTTTGACCCACAATGCAGCATAAATATGCACCATAATGACGATGATTAGCGCCACCGCTGACACCGAATGCACAACCAGCGCCAGACGAATCAGCGGAATGGCAAAGGCATCAGCAAAGTATGGTCGCCAGATCACAATGCCGCTGGCAAGCAGCAATACTAAGCTGATGATAGCAGCCCAGAACACACACTTCTGACCAAAGTTATATTTACCGGTATCGCCAACCTCTTCGTTCAGCGCAATCCGGTGAATATTTCTGGCCCAGTAAAGGTCATCGCGATTAATCAGATTGTGTTTCCAGTAACGTAAAAACATCAGCATAAAAGCGACAAACATCACCACGCCAACAAAAGGATGCAGAATACGCGCCAGTTGTGGTGTGCCAAATATCTGCATCAGCCAGTTAAACGACGGAAAGAAAAAACCTAATCCGCTTAACGCGGCCATGACAAAGCAAATCGCGACGATCCAGTGATTGATGCGTTCAGGTGCGCGATAGCGCACCAGATGATCGGGCTTCTTCATTATTGATGCTCCTCAGGCTGATCGTCGTTGTCGTCGTGCTCTTCAGTGACGCGATTCGGGCCAACGCCAACATAGTGGAAGATTGAGGCGGCAAACGTAGCGGCAAAACCGACCGCTGCCAGCGGTTTCCAGATCCCCTTCCAGAAGGTCACGGTCGGGCTGATGCCCGGATTCGCAGGCAGGCCGTGATAGAGCTGAGGCTTGTCCGCATGATGCAGCACATACATCACGTGGGTGCCGCCCACGCCTTCCGGATTGTAGAGGCCAGCCTGCGCAAAGCCGCGTGACTTCAACTCCGCCACGCGTTCCTCCGCCAGCGTCAGCATGTCGCTTTTGCTGCCGAAATGAATAGCACCGGTCGGACAGGTCTTCACACAGGCAGGTTCCTGGCCGACGCTGACGCGATCCACGCACAGGGTGCATTTGTA
>Ga0209371_1000870_pt1 | contig 24351 bp, 22 predicted proteins | sample AgamicAtAmrz_FD_187165 | JGI IMG/M metagenome (GOLD analysis project Ga0209371, IMG submission 187165) | Agave microbial communities from Guanajuato, Mexico - At.Am.rz (SPAdes) (version 2) | ecosystem: Host-associated > Plants > Roots > Rhizosphere | place: Guanajato, Mexico | collected 2012-06-07
CCGGCGGTCCCTACCGGGTCTATACGCCCTTCTGGCGGGCGCTGGAGGGCGGCGAGGAGCCGCATGCGCCGGCGGATGCGCCGAAGCGTCTGAAGGCGCCGAAGACGTGGCCGAAATCGGAAAAGCCTGGCGATTGGAAACTCTTACCCACCAAGCCGGACTGGGCGAAACACTTCGGCGACATTTGGTCTCCCGGCGAAGGCGGTGCGCGGGAAAAACTCGACGATTTCATCGATGGCGCTTTGAAGGATTATGAAGAAGGCCGCGACTTTCCGGCAAAGGACGCAACCTCTTTGCTTTCGCCGCATCTGGCGTCCGGCGAAATATCGCCTTCTACCGTCTGGCATGCGACGAAGGGGCTTTCGCAACATATCTCCTCCAACGATATCAGCCGCTTCCGCAAGGAACTCGTCTGGCGGGAATTCTGCTATCACCTGCTGTTTCACTTTCCCGAACTGGACGAGAAGAACTGGAACGACAGTTTCGACGCCTTTCGCTGGCGAGACGATGAAAAATCCTTCACGGCGTGGACCCGGGGGATGACGGGATATCCGATCGTCGATGCCGGCATGCGGCAATTGTGGAAACACGGCACCATGCACAACCGCGTGCGTATGATCGTGGCGTCCTTCCTCATCAAACATCTGCTGATCGACTGGCGCAAGGGCGAGAAATGGTTCCGCGACACGCTCGTCGATGCGGACCCGGCCTCCAATGCCGCCAACTGGCAATGGGTGGCGGGTTCGGGCGCGGACGCCTCGCCGTTTTTCCGCATCTTCAATCCCATATTGCAGGGCGAAAAATTCGACGCCGATGGCGGCTATGTGCGCCATTTCGTGCCGGAGCTGGAAAAGCTCGAGCGGAAATACATCCACAAGCCGTTCGAAGCGCCGAAAGAGGCGCTGAAGAAAGCGGGCATCGAACTTGGCAAGACCTATCCGCTGCCGATCATCGACCACGGAAAGGCGCGGGAAAGAGCGCTTGCGGCCTATGCCGACGTCAAGAAGAACGCATAAAATTGGGTATCGGCAAAATTTTGCGTGGCTAAGCCAAAGCCGGGAAGATAATTTCTTGCCTTGAAGCGGTTGTAACGGGACATAACGGCACCTAATTTCCGCTCAGACAAGAAGGCTCAATCATGACCATTCACTCCTCTGCGCTCAGTGCTATCGGCAACACGCCGCTCATCCGTCTGAAAGCCGCCTCTGAAGCGACGGGGTGTGAAATCCTCGGCAAGGCGGAGTTCCTCAATCCCGGCCAGTCGGTGAAGGATCGGGCCGCGCTCTATATCATCCGCGACGCCGAACGGCGCGGGCAGCTGCGACCGGGCGGCACCATCGTGGAGGGTACTGCGGGCAATACCGGCATCGGCCTGTCGCTGGTCGCCAATGCGCTGGGCTACAAGACAGTCATCGTCATTCCCGAGACGCAGAGCCAGGAAAAGAAGGACGCGCTGAAGCTTCTCGGCGCCAAGCTGGTCGAAGTTCCGGCCGCTCCCTATTCCAACCCGAACAACTACGTGAAGGTCTCCGGCCGGCTGGCAAAACAGCTTGCCGCGACCGATGAGAACGGTGCGATCTGGGCCAACCAGTTCGACAATATCGCCAACCGGCAGGCCCATATCGAAACGACGGCCCCCGAAATCTGGGACCAGACGGATGGCAAGGTCGACGGCTTCATATGCTCGGTCGGTTCCGGCGGGACGCTTGCGGGCGTCGCCGATGGCCTGCGCGATTTCAACCCCGACATCAAGATCGGCCTTGCCGATCCCGAGGGTGCGGCTCTCTATGAATTTTACAAGCACGGCGTGCTGAAATCCGAAGGCTCGTCCATCACCGAGGGCATCGGACAGGGCCGCATCACCGCCAATCTGGAAGGTTTCACGCCGGACTTTTCCTATCGTATTTCGGATGCGGAAGCGCTGCCGGTGCTATTCGATCTGGTGACGAAGGAAGGGCTTTGCCTCGGCGGCTCCTCCGGCATCAACATCGCCGGCGCAATCCGCCTTGCCCGCGAGCTCGGTCCGGGGCATACAATCGTGACGATACTGTGCGACTACGGCAATCGTTATCAGTCGAAGCTTTTCAATCCGGACTTCCTGCGTTCCAAGGGACTTCCGATCCCGCAGTGGCTGGCGACGAAAAGCGAGATTGCGGTTCCGTACGAAACCGTTTGAGGACATGCCGAAATGCCTGTGAATGCCCTGTTCCGTGACGATTTTTATCTTTCCACCGCAGAAGCGATCGTCACGGCGGTGCATGAGGATGGCGGCATAGAGCTGGACCAGACCTGCTTTTACGCCACCTCCGGCGGACAGCCGGGCGATAGCGGGTTTCTCGAGCGGGCCGATGGTTCGCGCATCGAACTCGGCATCACCAGAAACGGTGCCGACAAGAGCGTGATCGTCCATGTGCCGCTCGAAGGCCAGCCTTCCCCTGATATCGGCGAAAAACTCACCCTGCATGTAGACTGGCCGCGTCGTTACAAGCTGATGCGAATGCACACGGCCTGCCATCTGCTCTCCGTCGTTTGCCAGTGGCCAATCACTGGCGCTGCCGTCGGCGAAGATGAATCGCGTGTCGATTTCGACATGTCCGAGACTATCGACAAGGATGAGGTCACGGCAAAGCTGATGGAGCTGGTGAAAGCCAACCATCCCGTCTTCCTGCAATGGATCACCGACGAGGAGTTGGCTGCCAATCCGGGCATCGTCAAATCCAAGAATGTGCGCCCGCCAATGGGCCTCGGCCGCGTCAGCCTCGTCTGCATCGGCGAAAATTCCAGCATCGACAGCCAGCCCTGCGGCGGCACCCATGTTTCCGAAACGCAGGAAGTGGGCGATATTCACATTGCCAAGATAGAAAAGAAGGGCAAGGAGAACAGGCGGTTCCGCATTCGTTTCGGCGCGCCTGAAGCTGTTGCCTGAGATTGGGAGAGACATCGTGAGCACGGATAAGAGCCGTTTCGTCGTTTCGGCGGACTGGGTGGAAAAGCAGCTCGGCACGGCCGGGTTTCGTGTCGTTGATGCCTCCTGGTATCTGCCGGCGCACAAGCGCAACGGTGCGGAAGAATATGCGGCGGGTCACCTGCCCGGCGCCGTGTTATTCGATCAGGACAAGATCGCCGATCATACCACCGGCCTGCCGCATTCCCTGCCCTCGCCGGAATTCTTCGCGGAACAGGCCGGCGCTCTCGGCCTCAGCGACACCGATACGATCGTGGTTTATGACGGCCCCGGTTTCTTTTCCGCGCCGCGCGTGTGGTGGATGCTGCGGGTGATGGGCGTGCGCAAGGCCTATGTGCTGGATGGCGGCCTTGATGGCTGGAAACGCGAAGGCCGGCCGCTTGAAACCGGTACGCCGGAAATCGAGCCGGCAACCTTTACGCCTGATTTCAACGAGAAGCGCGTAACCTCGCTTGACGCCATGCGCGGCATTGTCGACAGCGGCGAAAAACAGATTGCCGATGCCCGTGGCGCCGGACGCTTTACGGGCGACGAGGCCGAGCCGCGTGCCGGCATGCGTTCCGGGCACATGCCGGGTGCGCGCAGCCTGCCTGCGACGGCCTTTTCCGAAAACGGCCATTTCAAGGACCTCACCGCCATCCGCAAGATGGTGACCGATGCCGGCATCGATCTTTCGAAGCCCGTCGTCACCAGTTGCGGCTCGGGCGTCACCGCCGCCGTTATTACGCTTGCGCTGGAATCGCTCGGTCACAAGGATAATTCGCTTTACGACGGCTCATGGTCGGAATGGGGCGGATTGCAGGATACGCCGGTGGTTACCGGTCCGGCGGATGCAATCCCCACACTGTCGCACGGACCGCTGAAGGCGCATGTTACGCAGCTCGAAATGACGGCTCCGCCGAAGGTCAGCCTGCCGATTCCCGTGAACATCCAGACAGCGCTGATGCGGGTCAACAATATTCCCCTGCATTTCTACCGCTATCTTTACTGGCGGGTGGGGAAACGCTGGCACTGGCAAAAGCGCATGCGCATGAGCGATGCCGAGCTTTCCGCCATCCTGCGCGATCCGAAAAACAGCGTCACGGTTCTTTATATGAACGGTGCGCCCGCCGGTTTCTTCGAACTGAACAAGGCGAGCGACGAGGTGACCGAGCTGTCCTATTTCGGGCTGCTGGAAGAGGCGATCGGTGCAGGCGTCGGCAAGTGGTTCCTGTTGCAGGCGCTTTACGCCGCCTGGCAGGACAATCCGCAACGGGTGACGGTGACCACCAACACGCTCGACCATCCGCGCGCGCTGCAGCTTTACCAGATGATGGGCTTTTCGCCCGTCGGCACCTATGAGGCCTGGGTGGAGCCGCTTGCCGATACCGAGCTTCTGGAGATATCGCTGCGAAATTGAGGGGCGCCGGTTCACTAGCGTCATCCCCGTGCTTGTTCACAGAAATGACGGCGGAAGGGGACGCAGCACTCACGCTTTGTCGATAGTCAGATGGGTAGCGCCCTCGCCGGCCACGGTTAGCGTGCAGCGATAACCAAGTGCAGGCGAATCCATCCCTTCGAAAAGTTGCTCTCTTCTCGCCCCGCGCCGTATCCGTCAGGCGAGATGGCGAAATTGCGAACGACAATCTTCGGCACGGCACTCTCCTCCCATCGGGAAGCCATATTGCCAACGTCGGCAATCCAGCCCTCAGATTTCCCGTTCCAGATTAACGGCGGCCGTCGGGATTTGCCCGCCGGCAGCGCCCTTGTCTTCCGTGACGGTGTTCAGCAGGTGATCGGCAATCAGTTCCGCCTGGAACTTGCCGAGTTCATAGCAATAGGTGATCTCGCGCTTTTCCGCCGACCAGTAGACGTCGGGACGGCCGCAGGATTTGGCCGTCAACTTGACGTCCCCCTTCAGGCCATAGCTGCTAAAACTGCGGCTGATGAGATCGAGAACCTTCGATTCCTTGATCATGATGGCGTAGGGCTCAAGCTCCGGGTCGCGCGGCGGCACGTAGCTGACGGAAAATCTGGAAGACGTCTGGCTGCGGTGGGAGCTCAAAAAATTCTCCCAGGCCGAAGCGACGCCCGGATAGGCGGCGGCGCATTTGTCGAATTCGGCATTGTTGAGCCCCATCATGGCGGCCAGATCGCCATAACCGTCCTTGTCGCGGCCGACCATCAGGCAGGCCATGTTGCGATCGCGGCTCCTGTCGGGCACCAGCGCGGAGAAGACCGGGGCTTCGTGCTCAGGCAAAGTCTCCGCCTCACGCGCCAGATACCAGCTGTCCGTGGCATTGACGAGCGCGGTGTCGAGCCATTCCTCGTTGGCCTGGAGGATGAGCGTGCCAGCCAGTTGATCGGCCGGGGCCTGCACACTTGCCGTCTCCGCCGTTCCGAAATCCGAGATCAGCATGCGCGCGCCCTCGTGATATAGCGAGAAGATCGCATTGCCGATGACGAAATTGACCGCCTGCTGAAGCTGTTCGTCGGACAGGCCATCGAGACCGGAGGCGACCTGCGCCTCGGCCTCAAGCGGAGCCGTCAACGAAACGAAAGCCAGCGGAACGGCGGCCAGAAAACGACGGAACATAAAATCAGACCTTCCGGGAACGAGGAGCGTCACTGATTCCCGAAGCTAACGAGTCACGCAATGGGCTGGTTGCATCGCCTGTCAAGAATCGGGTGGATAGTGATCCGTTTCGGGACCATAGCTGCAAAGAAGCAACGCCGATCCCAACCCAGGAGGTCTCCACCATGAACGATCTCGTTTTCACTGCAATGCCGGCCAAGCAAGCCGAAGCCTACCGGACGGGAGCCGCCGACGCCTATGGCAATCCGCCGGAAAAGGCCGTTTCTCCCGGCGACATGCCCTGTCGCCACTGCCTGCGTCAGATCGGCGAAGGCGAAGGGATGCTGATCCTCGCCTACCGGCCCTTTCCCTCGCTGCAGCCCTATGCGGAAACGGGGCCGGTGTTTCTGCATGCCGACGCCTGTGAGCGCTACCCGCGGACGCAGGCCATTCCGCCGATGCTGGACAGCCCCGATTATATCGTGCGCGGTTATGGAGCCGATGACCGCATCGTCTACGGCACCGGCGCGGTAACGGCGACAGGCGAGATCGTTTCGCGCGCGCGGCACCTTCTGGAACGCGCGGATGTCGCTTATGTGCATGTGCGCTCCGCCCGCAATAATTGCTATCAGTGCCGTATCGACACAGCATAATCGGCAATTACATGCAATTTTAAGAGAAGAACTAAATGGCTCTCAAGTTTTCCGCGCCATGATGCAGGTATCGGAAACAATTGATTTGAGCAGCAAAATGACAAACAACCTCAATATGGCGACACGGACCGCGCCCCGCAGCAAGACCAGGATTTTTGCGACCGTGCATTATTTCAGCCAGTCGACCAGAGGGCGTGTGGTCGATCTTTCCGCCACCGGAATGGCGCTCGAGCTGGATGGGCCTTTCGCCGCCGCCAAGGGCAGCCGGGTCAAGGTGCAGAGTGAGGATCTCGGCTTCATCGAGGGCGTCGTGCAATGGCAGCACATGAACCGCCTCGGCCTGCAGCTCAAGCTTTCCACCAATACGCTGGCGCAGCTCTCCTCCTATTTCCGCTTCTTCCACGAAGAAGTGAAACCGACGCTGGCCCGCTGATCCTGAGAGCAGCAATGCGCATTCTCCGGTGCAGCGACACCTGCGCCGCACTCCCGTGATAAAAAATTTATCAAACGGTTGAAAACCAGCCCATCTGTCACGGGCCTGTCATTTTGGTGATGGACTCCTCTGCGATTGCTTCTACCCTGTCAATTTTCAAGACAGAGCAAGCTTCATCCGAAGGAGTTCCCATGTCGTCGCTTCTCGCTCTCCACCCCATTACCCGGCGTTCGCTTCTGGGCGGCATCGCAGCCACCTCGGCGCTGGTGATGCTGCACCCTTTTGCTGCGCGTGCGGCGGCCAACCAGGCGCATCTGCGCATCATGGAAACGACCGATATCCATGTTCACGTCTTTCCCTATGATTATTACGCCGACAAGCCGAACGACACGATGGGACTGGCGCGCACCGCCTCGATCATAGACACCATCCGCGCCGAAGCCGGAAACTCGATGCTGGTGGACAATGGCGACTTCCTGCAGGGCAACCCGCTCGGCGACTATATCGCCTATGAGCGCGGCATGAAGGCTGGCGACAAACACCCCGTGATCAACGCCATGAACGTGCTGGGTTACGATTGCGGCACGCTCGGCAACCACGAATTCAATTACGGTCTCGACTATATGTCGAACACGCTGGCGGGTGCGGGTTTCCCATATGTTTGCGCCAATCTCACCAAGGGGCAGCTTGCTTCCGATCCGAAGAACGACGAGCTGTTCTTCAAGCCCTATGTCATTCTGGAAAAGCAGATCCGCGACGGCGGCGGCGTGACGAGCCCGGTCAAGGTCGGCATCATCGGCTTCGTGCCGCCGCAGATCATGATGTGGGATTCCAAGAACCTCGAGGGCAAGGCGCAGACGCGCGATATCGTCGAGGCGGCGAAAGCCTGGGTTCCGGTCATGAAGGAGGAAGGTGCGGATATCGTCATCGCCCTTTCCCATTCCGGTATCGACGGCAAGGGCCAGACCGAGCGCATGGAAAACGCCTCGCTTTATCTGGCGGGTGTCGAAGGCATCGACGCGATCTTCACCGGCCACCAGCATCTGGTTTTCCCCGGCCCGAAGACCTGGGACGGCATCGAGGGTGCGGATGCCGTCAAGGGCACGCTGATGGGCAAGCCGGCGGTCATGGCCGGTTTCTGGGGCTCGCATATGGGCCTTATCGACCTGCTGCTTGAAAAGGATGGCAAGAGCTGGAAGATCGTCGACTTCACCTCCGAAGCCCGGCCGATCTACCACCGCGACGAAAACCGCAAGGTCGTCGCCGATTTCACGGACAAGGCAGAGGTTCTCGCCGCCGCCAAGGCCGATCACGAGGCGGCCCTTGCCTATGTGCGCCGTCCCGTCGGCAAGACCTCCGCGCCGCTCTATTCCTATTTCGCGCTGGTGGCCGACGATCCTTCCGTGCAGATCGTCTCCAATGCCCAGACCTGGTACATCAAGGACATGCTGAAGGAAGGGCAATACAAGGATCTGCCCGTGCTTTCGGCGGCAGCCCCCTTCAAGTCCGGCGGTCGCGGCGGTGCGGATTATTATACCGATGTCCCCGCCGGTGACATCGCCATCAAGAACGTCGCCGATCTTTACCTCTACCCCAACACGGTGCAGGCGGTGCTGATCAACGGCGCGCAGGTGAAGAACTGGCTGGAAATGTCGGCCGGCATGTTCAACACGGTCGAGGCCGGTGCAAAGGATGCGCCGCTGCTGAATGCGGACTTCCCGTCCTATAATTTCGATGTCATCGACGGCGTCACCTATCAGATCGATATTTCCAAACCGGCGAAATTCGACAAGGACGGCAAGGCCGTCAACCCGGACAGCAACCGCATCGTCAACCTGCAATTTGAAGGCAAGCCGATCGATCCCGAGCAGAAATTCGTGGTGGCGACCAATAATTACCGGGCGAGCGGCGGCGGCAAATTCCCCGATATCGCCGGCGACAAGGTGATCTTCGTGGCCCCCGACACCAACCGCGATGTGATCGTGCGCTATATCATCGATCAGGGCACCATCAACCCGTCTGCGGATGCCAACTGGTCCTTCGCGCCGGTGGCCAATACCACGGCGATCTTCGAGACCGGTCCCAAGGGCCGCCACTATGCGGCCGATATCAAGGGCGCAAAGATCGAGGATGCCGGCGACGGTGCGGAAGGTTTCGCGAAGTTCCGTCTGGTTCTTTGAGGGCTGCGGCCTTTCGGCTGTTGGCGGCAGGGTGAAGCTCTGCCGTCATCCTTGGGCTTGTCCCAAGGATCTAACCACGTCAACAAAATCAATCCGTAGCAGATCCTCGGGACAAGCCCGAGGATGACGCCGAGTTTGATGGAAACTGTCGGCAATACCGGGGGCTATCCCCTCAATCGCGCCCACCGAGCGCTCGCAGCAGAAGCGGCAGTTCCAATGGCGGTTTCTGCTCGATGCGCCGATAATCGCTGCCATCGCGGTTACGGCGGATGAGCCTCAGGCCGACCATGTCGCGCCTCAGCATGGCCGCATCCCCGAACAGGTGCAGGCTATCCAGAAAGCTGCTGAATTCGCGCTCTGAAAAGCTCCGCCCGGCGGGAATTTTCGCCCATAGATACCAGAGGCACAGTTCCTGCTGCGAGCGGCGGGCCGGCCATTGCGTCAGGCGGCCGGCGGCGTCGAAGACACGAACGGTCTTCAGCACCCTGCCCTCATTAACTGCCGGCAGCATCTCTGGCCGGGATGCTCCGCTGCCATCGGATGGCTCGCGTGAGGCTCGCAAATGCTGGAAATTTCGGAACCCGGCAGCCCGGCTCAGAAGATTGAGCATCTCCACATGGCTTGGCTTTCGGTCCAGCCTGCCGATCTGTTCGCGGACGGATTTGGCGAAAGTCGAGAGGTCGGCGATATCAATGGAAAGGATCGAACGTGGCATGACTTACCCTCAAGTGCCATTCCGAAAAGGTGTCGCTGATCGCCGGCTTCCGACATGGCACGGGATAAGTGCTGTCAAACTTCAAAAAATGCAGGTTTAGCTTCCCTTGCGGGACGGCGATGCCTCGGTGAACTGCTGACCGTGGTTAGGTATAGGCAGGCGACCCGCCCACGTCAATTGGCCTTGCTGGCATAGCGTCGAGGTTGCCGAGGGTTTCTTCTTCCCGCCGAGGAGAGGAAACGCGGGGGGCCCTCTCGCTCCACATGCAATTCTCACGACTTCAGCCAATGTCACTCAGCGGCGACAGAAATGGTCCTCTGCTTGTTCGCCGCAAGCATCCCGTTGAAATCCTTATGGTTCGGACAGGCAGAGAGGCGTTGCTGAAATGCTTCGGCAAGCCATTGGCCGGCGGGACCGGCAGGTGAATCGACCCGCCGCAGCGCAAAGAGCGGATATTCGCCCTGTTCATAGGCCTCGAGTTCAAGCGCCTTGAGGCTGCCATTGGTGATGTCGTTACGGACGATCGATGCGGGCAGACCGCCCCAACCCAGACCGCCCTTGATGAGCTGGTATTTCGTGGCGATGTCGCTGACCCGCCATGTCTTGTAGGAAAGGACATTAAAATCGCGGCCCTTGGTCAGGCCGGATGCATCGGTGACGACAAGCTGAACCTCCTCGCGCACATCGGCAAGGCCCAGCGGCCGCTCGATCTGCGCGAGCGGGTGATCCGACGCAACGACCGGCAACATGAAGGAATGGCCGACCTTTTCGACGACGAGTTCATCGTCCTGTCGCAGCATCGCCCCACCGATGCCAATACCTGCCTTGCGGGAGAGCACCATCTCCATGACCATGCCCAGCTCGCCGACATTGAGGCTGAGGGTGACGGTTGGGAATTGCTGGCGAAAATCCCTCAGCACGGCCACCATGGCCTCCGCCGGCACCATGGTGCTGATGGCGACCGACAGTTCCGCCTCGAGCCCTTGCTTCAGCCCCTTGGCGCGGGCGCGCATCTCCTGCAGGCCGGCGACGATGCGCCTTGCATCCTCCAGCATGGCGCGGCCTTCATCCGTCAGCTTCGGCTGGCGCACGCCGCTGCGCTCGAACAGCGTCACTTCAAGCTGCGCCTCGAGATTGGCGATGGTGTAGCTGACCACCGACTGGGCGCGATTGAGCGCCCGTGACGCGGCGGAAAAACTGCCGGTCTCGGCAACCGTCAAAAACACCTGCAATTGATCGAGCGTCGGGTTCGCGTCCATGTCCCATCCATTTCATCGATAGATTGCTTCCACATTATCACAGTTTTCTTGATGGCAGTAATTTTTCATATAGAGCGCAAAGGAAGGGCATCGTGCTCTCCCGCCCTCCCAAGGCGCCCGTCAATTCATCGCATATGCAAGGAAAGACCATGTCCAACATTCTTCTCATCACCTCCAGCCCGCGTGGCGACGAATCGGTTTCGAACAAGTTTGCCGGTGAACTCGCAAACAAGCTGAAGGCCAAGTCGGCTTCCAACACCCTTGTCCACCGCGATCTCGCAGCTGACCCGATCCCGCATCTCGACACCGTCAAGACCGCCGCCATTCGCAAGGCGCCCGACCAGCGCACCGCCGAAGAAGCGGTTGCCGCCGATTATTCCGACAAGCTGGTGACCGAGCTTCTGGCCGCCGATACCGTCGTCATCGGTACCGGCCTCATCAATTTTAACATTTATTCCGGCCTGAAGTCGTGGATCGACAATGTCGCCCGCGCCGGCCAGACCTTCAAATACACCGAAACCGGCCCGGTCGGCCTCGCCACCGGCAAGAAGGTCTACATCGTTCTGGCCGCTGCCGGCGTTTACTCCGAAGGCCCGGCCGTATCGATGAACCATGCCGTTCCTTACCTGAAGACCGTTCTCGGCTTCATGGGCATGACCGATGTGGAAGTCATCTATGTCGAAGGCCTGGCATTCGGTCCGGAAGCCGTCGAAAAGGCTGTGGCCGCCGCTGAAGCCAAGGTTGCCGAGCTGGCGCAGGCCGCTTAAGCCGATTTGATTGAGGCTGATACCGAAAAGGTGTCAGCCGACCCACATTCCATAACGGCCGTGGACCTGGTCCCGGCCGTTATTTTTTGCCGCGTAGAGCCGCGAGTCGGCCTCCGACAAGAGCGCGCGGAAAAGCTGCCCATCCTCGAAAGCGGTGGCGACGCCGATACTGACGGTCAGCGGCGAACCGTCCGGTCGCTGCAGGTCCGCAAGGATCGCGGCCCGGAGACTGTCCGAAAATGCCAGCGCCGTTTCATGCGCCATCGCCGGCAGGAGGGCCACGAATTCCTCGCCGCCGAAGCGGTAGAGATGTCCCAGCGGCTGCACGGCGCGCTTCAGGACGGCGGCGAATTCCCGCAAGATCTCATCGCCCTGCAGGTGCCCGAACGTATCGTTGACGGTCTTGAAATGATCGATATCGACAATCAGCACGCTGACCGGCCGCTTTTTCTCCAGGCATTCCACGACGACGGAGGGCGCATCGAGCTCCATGCGGGCGCGGTCCGATACGCCGGTGAGCATATCGCGTCCGGAGCGGGACAGAAGCTCCTCGTAACGTTCCCTGAAAGTGAGGTCGTTGAAGACATCGGCAACGCTGCGGCGTGTCAGAAAGCGGCCCTTGGCCGATGTCAGCCAGAGATAGGTGGCAAACAGCAGCGAATAGATGCCGACTGCCGCCATCTTCGCCTTCCAGCCATCGTAAAAGATATCGAGAGGTGCGTTGAACAACAATCGCAGCGCCCCATAAAAACCCGCCTGATCGAAGCTCAGGATAACGACGCCGCAGATCGCGAAGCGCAGCACGATATGGCGCTGCAGATAACGCCCCAGCTTTTCGTAAAACAGGATGATGGCGATGGCGTCGATATAAAGCAGGCTGGTTCCCCAGACCATCAGGACGCCCATCTCATCCAGAAATGCGGTACTGACCGATTGCCCGGGAACGATTGCCACCGTCTGGTGGAAACGGATGATCTGCGCCATGGTGACGGTCACTATATTGCCGAGAAACAGGCCGTAGATCGGCTGTCGAACGACCGCCGCGTCCTCCCGCATATAGAGCATGAGGATCATCATCAGCTTGCCGGCAAAAAGGATCGAGGAGCCGGGCGACGCCACACCGAAAGGCAACTGCACGTAAAAGACGGCCGCCAGATAGGTCTCCAGAAAATGCATGACGCCCAGCGCGGTGAGAAAAACACCGATGCCGAGAATATGCCGGTAATGAAGGAATGCCGTCATTACCGAAAAATAGACGATGGCCTCCGTCAGAAAGAGGGCCAGATTTGCCCATTGCATCGGCACATGCCCTATCGATCCACATCGCGCGGGTTGATTGGCGCGACTCCATGCTCTCTAGAGACGATAGGCCGAAGCAAACAACGGAATCTTAATATCCGCGGCAAGAATGCGTCATCATTTTCCTGGGAAAAGTGACGCGCCGTTCTGGTCGATGATGAGCTTTGCCTTGCGGATCGTGAACTCCACCGCATCGTCCATGCTGGTGAAGACGTCGGCGCGCACGAATTCATGCACCAGCACTTCATCGCCGGCCTTTTTTTCGATGCGGCCCGCCAGGCGGAACTGGCCGCCTTCCTTGATCGGCGTCGCATAGATCAGATAGTCGCCATGCGCATGCGGCTCCGCCTGGGCGACCTTCTGCGGCGCGTCGGAGGACGGCTGGCCGGAGCCGAAGGCCGAGAGGATTTTGGAAAAAAACGATGCCATGGCTTTCACTCCCTCAATCTGTGTCAGTTTTGAAGGGCAGAGGTCATCCGCCCTTCCCTGCCTTTCGCTCCCCGATCAGATGATCAGGTTCGACAGGATGTCGTTTTCGGTGATGTCTTCATAACCGAGACCAGCCGCCTCGAAGCGTTCCAGCAGGCCCGCGAAATTTTCCTTCGCGCTGGTTTCGATGCCGATCAGGATCGAACCAAAATTGCGGGCCGATTTCTTCAGATATTCGAAACGGGCGATATCGTCATCCGGGCCGAGCAGGTTGAGGAAATCGCGCAGCGCGCCGGGGCGCTGCGGCAGGCGCAGAATGAAGTATTTCTTCACGCCCGTATAACGCATGGCGCGTTCCTTCACATCCGGAAGGCGCTCGAAATCGAAATTGCCGCCGGAAACCACGGCGATGACCGTCTTGCCTTCCAGCCTCTCGCGGCCGAGCTTTTCCAGCGCGGCAATCGCCAGCGCGCCGGCCGGCTCCAGCACCACGCCCTCGAGATTCAGCATCTCGATGATCGTCACGCAGATGGCGTTTTCCGGGATGAGCATGACCTGTTCGGCCGGAAAATCCTTCAGGGCCTTGAAATTCAGGTCGCCGATACGGGCGACGGCGGCGCCGTCGACGAAATTGTCGACCTTGTTCAGCGTCACCGGTTCGCCGCGCTCGAGGCTTTTCTTCAGGCTCGGCGCCCCTTCCGGCTCGCAGAACACGAAGTTCTCCTTGCTAACCGTGCCGGCCAGAAAGCCCGAAAGACCGGCAGAAAGACCGCCGCCGCCAACGGGCATGACGACGATATCCGGCCTCGTGCCTTCCGGAAGCTGATCCATGATTTCGGCGGCGACAGTCGCCTGGCCCTCGATGATGTCCTCATGATCGAAGGGCGGCACCATGTAGCCGTCATTATCCTGCACATGCTGGCGCGCGGCGGCGTAACACTGGTCGAATATATCGCCCACCAGACGGATGCTGATGAATTCGCCGCCGAAGATGCGGGTCTTTTCGATCTTCTGCTGCGGTGTCGTCACCGGCATGAAAACAACACCGTGAACACCGAAATGACGGCAGGCGAAAGCAAAGCCCTGCGCATGGTTGCCGGCCGAAGCGCAGACGAAAACCTTGCCCTTGCCAGCCTTGGCCACCGCCTTGCGCAGGAAGTTGAATGCGCCTCTAATCTTGTAGGAACGAACCGGGGACAGATCCTCACGCTTCAGCCAAATCGACGCGCCATACCGACGGCTGAGATGTTCATTCAACTGCAACGGCGTTTCCGGGAATATTTCCCGCACTTCTCGCCGCGCTGCTTCCACAAGCTGCTTGTCCACGATAGTCAATCCATTGAAATTCATAATGGCACCCGCTATGCCATAGGAAGACGTCCGAGACAAAGACTCATTTCAGCGCGGCAACAAACTCCGGGTTTCATTTCTTGAACAGCAACCTTCTGCGCTCGGTCATATATGTGGCGTCCATCTTCGGGCTTTACATGGCGACGGCCATGTTCCTGCCGGCGCTCACCGATCTTTATTACGGCAATGACGACTGGATGGTGTTTGCGCTGTCGGGTTTCATGTGCGGGGGCTTTGCGCTTGCCTGCGCGCTGGCGACGCGCGGGCCGATTGCGGCCTTCAACAAACGTTTCGGCTTCCTGCTCGTCAACCTGCTCTGGCTGGTCTTCTCAGTTGTCGGCGCGGTTCCTCTTTACCTGTCCGAACTCAACCTGACGCTCGGCCAGGCCCTGTTCGAATCCGTTTCCGCGATTACGACGACGGGATCGACAGCCATTGCCGGTCTCGACAACGCGCCGCAGGGCATCCTTCTCTGGCGTTCGCTGCTGTGCTGGCTCGGCGGTATCGGTATCGTGGCGCTCGGCCTCTTCATCCTGCCGCTGCTGCGCGTCGGCGGCATGACCTTCTTCCGCATGGAATCTTCCGATACCGGCAACGACCGGCCTTTCGCGCGGCTGGCAAGCTTCACGCGGGCTTTCGTGGCGATTTACATCATCATGACGCTTGCCTGTACGATCGCTTACGATTTTGCCGGCATGTCGCATTTCGATGCGCTGAACCATGCCATGTCGACGGTCGCGACCGGCGGTTTTTCCACCCATGACGCGTCTTTCGCCTATTTCGACAATACGGCGCTGCTGTGGATCGCCACCATCTTCCTGATCTTCGGCAGCCTGCCCTTCTCGGTCATGATCCTGCTGGCCGTGCGCCGCCGGCTGGAAACGCTGCGTGACCCGCAGATCGCCGTCTTCCTCGGTTATCTCTGTGCGATCTCGATTGCGGTCGGCGTCTACCATCATTTCAGGAACGGCGTGCCGCTGGATGACGCGCTCAGCCATTCCTTCTTCAATATGACCTCGATCCTTTCGACCGGCGGTTTTGCCAGCGACGATTATACGCTCTGGGGGCCTTTCGTCGTCGTCGTCGCCTTTTTCGCAACCTTCATGGGCGGCTGTTCCGGCTCGACGGCGGGCGGTATCAAGGCCTATCGTTTTCTCATCATGTTCAATGTGGTGCGCGCCGGCCTGAAAAAGCTGATCTATCCGAACGCGGTCTATTCGGTGCGTTACGGCCAGCAGGTGGTCGATCCCGATACGATCCGGACGATCTTCCTGTTCGTCAGCTGCTTCATCGCGCTGTGGATCGCCGGCAGCCTTGCCATGAGCCTGATGGGTTACGATTTCCTGACCGCCACCTCCGCCGTTGCGACCTCGCTCGCCAATGTCGGACCCGGCATCGGCCCGATCATCGGCCCCGCGGGCAATTTCTCCACCATCAGCGATCCCGCGCTTTATCTCCTCTCGGTCCTGATGCTGCTCGGACGTCTGGAAATCCTGACGGTTCTGGTGCTGCTGATGCCGATCTTCTGGCGCAGTTGATGTCGTGGCAGACTTGTTGAGCGCCGTCGAATAAAGCGCTTGACCTTCCCACGTTGGAATAGTCCAGGCTCCTCCTGTTAGAATTCCAAACCATGGAGAACCGCCTATGTGCACCGCTCACCAGCATCACGCCGAAACCACCACGGCACCGGTTGATGCAGACCTTTCTTTTCACGTTGAAGACATGACCTGCGGTCACTGCGCCGGAGTGATCAAGGGAGCGATCGAAAAGACCGTTCCCGGCGCTGCCGTGCATGCCGATCCGGCAAGCCGCACGGTTGTGGTTGGCGGCGTCTCCGATGCGGCACGTATTGCCGAAATCATCACCGCTGCAGGCTATACGCCGGAAGCACGCGCCTGATCCGAAGAGATACCGGCGGCGCTTCATCCCTGCAGCCGCCGGATCGCCCCACCTGCCCCGCTTCACGCTGCATTATGTGACGGGTTATGGACGGCATCCGTCCCTCTTTCCTCCCGGATGGCGAACGCCTCTCCCTTTCGATCAGGGATGACGGAGGAGATTTTTTCCAGTTTAATGAAGCGAATCATCCACATGCCGTCACACCGGCCTTGTGAACCTGTCTGACCCCTTCCGGTGGATCAAGGCACGATATTTATTGTATTCGTGATGCTCCCCTCCTCCGTCATTCGGGCCTTGGGCCGGAATGACGGAGGAGAGGTTCCAGGGCCTCATCACAAAAAAGACCCGGCTCCTGCGAGCCGGGTCCCTCTCAATCAGCACCATCGCACCGACTTACTTTGTCGCGAGATCCTTGGTCATGACAAAATAGTTCAGCGGATGCGGCTTGTAGTTTTCGAGCTTGGCCGAATAGGCATCGAACACGGTTTCGTGGATGAGGAAGACGGAGACGGCTTCGTCATAGATCTTCTTCGCCGCTTCGCCGTAAATGGCGTAACGCTTGGTGGGTTCGCCCGCCGCATAGGCGGATTTGATCAGCTTGTCCGTCTCCGCATTGCAATAATGCGAGATATTGTAGCTGCCGCCGCAGGTGTAGTCGGCATTCAGGAAACCGGCCGGTTCGGCGACATCGGTGGCGTAACCGCGAGACAGCAGCGCCATGTCGAAGTTGCCGGCCAGCATATCGGGCTCGATGGCGCTGTAATCGGCAACGCGGACATCGACCTTGATGCCGATTTCCTGCAACTGCGCCTGGATGATCGCCGCCACGTCCTTGAGTTCGGTCTTTGCGGTATAGGCAAGGAGCGTCACCTTCAGGCTGCCGGGTGCAACGCCCGCCTCTTTCAGCAGATCCTTGGCTTTTTCCACGTCATAGGCGGGTTTGGTTTCCTTTGCAGCCCATGGCTCGCCGGCAGCAAAAGGCATGGTCGCGCCCTTGACCACGCCTTCATAGATACTCTCGGCGATACCACCCGTATCGATGGCGGCCTGGATCGCCTGGCGCACCTTGATATTGTTGAAAGGCGGCTTTGAATTGTTCAGCAGCAACTCGGTGATACGCGGCGACGGGATCGGCGCGACCTTGACGCCATCGGTGGATTCGATGGTCTTGACCGTCCATGGCGGCACGAGCCGCGAAACCTGCGCTTCCCCGGTTCGAACCTGGGTGGCGCGTGTGTCGGCATCGGGTACGAAATTGACACGGCCGCCGGAGAGTTTCGGCATGCCGCCCCAATAGTCGTGATTGGCCGTCAGAACCATATGCTGGCTGGGATCGACCTCGGTGATCTTGAAAGGTCCCGTGCAGGTTCCGACCGGATCGACCTTACCGTCCTTATAGGCGGATGGAGCGAGGATGGAGGTGGCGGGGCTTGCCATCTGCGCCGGCAGCAGCACGGAGGGTTCGATCGTCGTGATCTTCACCACGTCATCGCCGCCAGCTTCGACGGCGGCAATCAGCTTTGGAGAGAAGGCACGGGCGGGCACCGGTGCTTTTAAGAGATTACTGAGTGCATTGACCGCGGCCTTGGCATCGAGCGGTTCGCCGTTCTGGAACTTGACGCCCTTGCGCAGCTTGAATTCCCACACCTTGGGATCAGACTGCTTCCAGGACTCGGCGAGGCTCGGCTCCAGCTTCATGTCATAACCGACACGCACCAGGCTTTCGAAACAACCCGCACGCGAGCCGAGATAGGCATCGTCGGAAGCCATCTGCCAGCCGGTCTTCACACCGAAATTATCGTCATAGGTAATCGTGGCGGCCTCTGCCGCATGCGTTCCAAACGAAACCACAATGGCGCATGACGCCAAAAGTGCGTGCTTCATCATAGAAGATTCCCCTTTTATTTTTGATGACAACGCTCACAATTTGTATATTTTCACGAAATTTCACTCAATCATTACAAAGGCAACAAGAACACCCTATGGATATCTCTCGATAATCCATTCGAATATTATTTATTTTACGTTTTGTACTCGGAATTTTATTCCGATATTAATCCGCAAACACACAATTCATCTGTTTTTACGGCAACAGAAAACTGTAACTGCGTTGTCCGTCAGCCCCATTCCCGCCAGCGATGGCAGCGCGCGAAATGCTCGCCGGACACGCCTTCCAGAACGGGTTCCACCTCGCCGCATATCCCGGTCGCATATTTGCAGCGGGTGTGGAATTTGCAGCCGTTCGGAGGATTGAGAGGGCTCGGCAGATCGCCGTCCAGAAGCATCTCCGGTGCATATAACCCCGTCTCGTCCAGCATCGACGATGCTATGAGAGCCTTGGTATAGGGATGCTTCGGCGCCCGGAAAAGCTCCTCCCGGTCGGCGATTTCAACGACACGTCCGAGATACATCACCGCGATGCGATCGCAGAGATAACGCACCACGCGCAGATCGTGGGAAATCATCAGAACCGTCAAACCGTGACGGCGCTTCATGTCCATCAGAAGGTTCAGGATCTGCGTGCGCATAGAGGCGTCGAGCGCCGATGTCGGCTCGTCGCAGACAAGGAAGCTCGGATTGAGAAGCAGCGCGCGGCCGATGACGACGCGCTGCAACTGGCCGCCGGAACACTGGCTCGGATACCGATCGTAAAAAGAGCCGTCGAGACCGACCTCTTCCAGCATCCGGAAAACCCGGGCCGTGCGCTCCTCGCGCGTGCCGATGCCATGCTGGGCAAGCGGCGCTTCCATGCTCTGGCCGATACGCATGCGCGGATCGAGTGCGGAATAAGGGTCCTGAAACACCAGTTGCACGACCCGGCGCATACGCCGGAGTGCCTCGCCCTGCATGTGCAGCATATCGTTCTGCCCGATGCTGACCTCGCCTTTCGTTGCGTGGGTCAGCCGCGTAATCAGCCCGGCAACCGTGCTTTTGCCGCATCCGGATTCACCGACGAGACCGAGCACTTCCCCCTCGCCGATCGTCAGGGAAACATCGTCGACGGATTTCACCACACGGTGACCGAAGCCCGATATGGGATAATATTTGCAGAGATTCTTCGCGACCACAAAGGGCCGCTTGACGTTTTCCGCCGATGGCGGGGTCTGTGTCGTCGCTGTCGCTAGCATCGTCGCCCTCCCTCAGCAGACCGTGTGGCTGGCATGATCGTGTCCTGTATGATCGTGCCCGGTATAATCGTGGTTGGCATGGTCGTGACCGACCGCCCAGCACCGCGCCTTGCGCCCTTCGGGCAAGGCATTCAGATCTGGTTCCGATGCCATGCAGCGGCCGCTCATGCCCGCCGAATTGGCAAGAGCGCAGCGCGGATGAAACCGGCAGCCGCAGGACATGTCATGGGCCTGCGCACTGGAGCCGGGAATCGTCAGCAACTGTCCCTCGCTGTCGGTGGTCAAAAGCGAACAGCTGATGAGCGCCTTGGTATAGGGGTGCTGCGGCGCCTTGAGGATCGCCTGGGTCGGCCCCTCCTCGACGATGCGGCCGGCATACATGACCGCGATCCGGTCCGCAAAAGCGGCGACGACCGAGAGATCGTGGGTGATGAGCAGCGTGGCAAGCCGGCGCTTGCGGCGCTCGTCGTCGAGCAGGCGCAGGATTTGTGCCTGAACGGTGACATCAAGCGCCGTCGTCGGTTCGTCGGCGATCAGAAGCTGCGGATTGCCCGACAGTGCGGCCGCAATCATCACACGTTGCGCCATGCCGCCGGAAAGCTCGTGCGCGAAGCATTGCGCCCGCGCCGACGGATCGGGAATGCCGACATCGGACAGGAGGCCAACGACCCGGTTAAGCGCCGCGTGCCGGCTCATTTTACGGTGAATCCAGAGCGGTTCCGCCACCTGCGTCCTCACCCGGCTTGTCGGGTCGAGCATGGCCTGCGGCTGCTGGAACAGCATGCTGATATCGGCGCCGCGCAGCGCATCGAGTTCGGAAGATGAAAGAGCGAGAATGTCGCGCCCGGCAAAGGAAATGCGGCCGGAATTGATTTCAGCACCCTGCGGCAAAAGCCGCATCAGCGACAGCGCCGTCATGCTCTTGCCCGACCCGGATTCGCCGACAAGAGCGACGACTTCCCCGGCGTTGACGGAAAGCGTCAGGCCCGAAATAACAAACTTACGGCCATTTTGCGCCGGCACCGAAACGTGCAGGTCCTCTATCTCCAGAAGCGGTGCGCATTCAGGGGATATGGCCGTGTTAGCAAGCGTTTGTCCTTCGATATTCATAAGAGTTCCCCTTATTTTTATTGAATCGGAGGCATTGCGTATTCTTCATGCGGCTTCAGACGATATTACTCTCCTTCCGGTTTTGTTGCGTCATCTATGTTTGACAATCGTCAAATCGACCATTGCCCGTTTCCAGGCGTCAATGACCGTTGGTTTTCTTCGTTTCCAGATTCAGGCCATGGCCGATCCACGTCACGCTCAGCGCCGCCAGGAAAATCGCCAGACCCGGTGCGATGACGAGAACGGGCATCCGCTCCGCGTAAGCCTGCGCATCGGCCAGCATCAGCGCCCAGTCGGCGGCCGGCGGCTGTACGCCAAGGCCCAGAAACGACAATCCGCCCACCGTGATCAGCTTGTGGCCAAAGCGCAGGAACGCCACGGCCGCGATGGGCCAGATCGTATTGGGAATGATATGCCGGAAGATGATGAAGCGCCGTGTGCAACCGAGCACCTCTGCCGCGCGGATATATTCGCGGGAATTGATCGAGAGCGTCAGTCCCCGCGCCAGCCGCGCAAAAGGTGTCCAGCCAACGATGGTCAGCGACGCGATCAGCGTGCCGTATCCCGGACCGAAAATGGCGACGAGGAAAATCGCGATCACCACGTCCGGTATGGCGATGAGCAGGTCCACGATGCGCATCAGCACTTCGTCGAGGATGCCACGGCTGCGGCCGCTGATGATGCCGATGAAGGTTCCGATCACAACCGACAGAATGACGGTGATGGCGGCAATCGTGACCGTGAAGCGGCCGCCAATCAACAGCCGGCTCAAGACATCCCGCCCGAGATGGTCCGTGCCCAGCCAATAGGCGGCGCTCGGCGCATTCAGCCTGAGCCGAAGGCTCTGCTTAGCCGGATCATAGGGCGAAATCCACGGTGCGATCACCAGCAGCAGGATGATGACGAGAAAAATCGCCGATCCTGCATAGAAAGTCCAGTGCCGGCGGCGGATGAAATCCGTGAACCGGGCGAGGTTCGAAGGGCGCTTGGGCGTGGCCATCGGCATGACGGCGGCAGGCGCGCTCGGGAAGTGGCTAATGGTCATGGTGACCTCGCATTGCTGGATTGATCAGGACATAAAAGCTGTCGGCCAGGGTATTGATCAGGATGGAGAGCGCCACGATGCAGATGAAACCGCCCTGCAGCATCGGAATATCGCGATTGACCACGGCGTCGTAGAGAAGTCGGCCCATGCCGGGAATGGCGAAGATCACTTCCACGACCACCGATCCGCCAAGCAGGCCGGCAAGCCACAGGGCAAAGAAGGTGACCACCGGCAGCGAGCCGTTGCGGATACCGTGGCGCATGACCGTGCCATGCATGCCGAGACCGCGGCTGCGGGCCGCCGTGATATAGGGCGCGCGCAGGACCTCGGCCATTGCCGCGCGCGTCACCTGGGTGAAATAGGCGAGCGGCCGCAGCGTCAGGGTAAGCGCGGGAAGCACCAGCGAACGCCAGCTATCCCATCCGGCCGAGGGCAACCAGCCGAGATAGAGCGCGAAGACCAGCGCCGACATGGGCGCAAACCAGTATTCGGGCGTTGCAACGAAGGTCTGGATCATCAGCGTCGCGAAATTGTCCAGCCGCCCGCCCGGACGCATGGCGGCCAGAGTGCCGAGCGGCAGGGCGACGGCCACCGCGACCGCCAGCGCCGTCAGCGCCAGTGTCACCGACACCCAGAGCGACCGCAAAAGTTCGGCTGCGACCGGCTGGCTGCTGGTGAAGGAAAATCCAAGGTCGCCACGCAGCGCATTCGAGAGCCATGCGAAATATTGCACATAAAGCGGCCGGTCGAGCCCGAGACTGACCCGGAGCGCCTCCACCGCATGCGGATCGAGCGCCGTATCGCGCATGCGTGAAAACAGGATGGTGCGGGCCGGATCGCCGCCCGCCATATAGGGCAGAAGAAACGCGATGACGGACACGATCGCCAGCATCAGGCACAGAATAAGGAAGCGCTGTATTATCTGTATCCACATGGCTTGGTCTCCTTCACCACAATTGGCGTCTGCACTGCAATCCACGCCCGTTTCCCAAAAGGAAAACGGCCGCTTATTTCACCGGGCGCTGTAGATCCATCACCGGCCCGGAGGTGCCCTTCAGCATTCCGGTGCGCTTGGGCACGATGGCCACGGTCGTAAAATCGATATCCTCGGCATGGGCCAGATCGTGAATGATCGGGCAATCCGGCTCACCGTTGTCAGGGCAATAGGTTGCGAGGTTTCGCAGCGTGTCGGCCATCTCGCGAAGCGTATGCATCTTCGCTTCCAGATCGACGACATGTTCCATGACGATGCGTTTGACATCGCAGGAGGCGCCGCCCGGATCGCGCCAGAGCGTCATCAACTGCCTGATCTTTTCGATGGAAAAGCCGAGATCGCGTCCGCGCCGGATGAAACGCAGCGTTTCCAGATCATTGGCCGTATAGACCCTGTATCCGGACTCCGTGCGGTTTGCCGATTTGATCAGGCCGATTGTCTCGTAATGCCTGATCATCTTCGCAGAAACACCGGATGCGGTGGCGGCTGTGCCAATATTCATCGATCCTGCTCCTATCTTTCCGGGGTGAAAAACACGTCTGCATGAATGTCGGCGGTGCGCATGCCGCGCGCCAGAAGCTGCGGCACCGTCGCCTCGATCATGGCCGGCGGGCCTGCAATATAGGCTTTCCAGCCATCGAGATCGTCGAAATCATCCGCCACGGCCACGCCGACATAACCGCACCGGATATCGGCATGTTTCTCATGCGAGAGCACCGGGACGAAACTCAGATTGCCGTGCCGCGCGGCAAGATCGCCGAAGCGGTCGAGCATATAGAGATCACGCTCGGCGCGCGCGCCGAAATAGACATGAACCGGTCGTTCGCGGCCCGTTGCGAGCGCCGCCTCGACAACGGCCTTGACGGGAGCGAGCCCCGAACCGCCGGCAATGCCGAGGATCGGCCCGCAATGTTTTTCCCGCAGGAAAGAAGAGCCGAAAGGCCCGACTATCGTGACGGGGTCACCCGCGCTCGCGAGCGAGAAGATGCGGCCGCTCGTCATGCCGCCAGGAACATGCCGGATGTGGAATTCAATCAGTTCCTCATCCACCCTGCTGGCAATGGAATAATCGCGCGGCGAACAGTCGGGATAAAGCAGACGCACATATTGTCCGGGCTTGAAGGTAAACTGCCTGCGATCGTCGAGCCGGATGCGGATGAGCTTGATATCGTGCGTGGCATCCAGCGCCTCCGCAACCACGCCCTCAAAGCGGCCGGTCGGAATATCGGCGATCTCATCCGCCCCGTCGAGCCAGCTGATCGTCATGTCGCTCAACGGCACGGCCCGGCAGGCGAGCGTCAGGCCTTCGGCTTTCTCCTCTTCGGTCAAGGAGAAGGGCGTATGCTTGAGAAGATCGATTTCGCCGGAAATGAGATGCGACTTGCAGGCGCCGCAGCGGCCCATGCGACAGCCATGCGGATAGGTGACCCCTGCCGCCAGTGCGGCCTGAAGCACGGTCTCACCCTGCGCCGCCATGATGCTGCGTCCGATCTGCGGCAGATAGATTGTGTTGCCAGGCGTCATCATGTCCGCCTCCTATTGCGCCGCTGCGAGCTGCATGCCGGACGATC
>Ga0209371_1000871_pt1 | contig 24307 bp, 20 predicted proteins | sample AgamicAtAmrz_FD_187165 | JGI IMG/M metagenome (GOLD analysis project Ga0209371, IMG submission 187165) | Agave microbial communities from Guanajuato, Mexico - At.Am.rz (SPAdes) (version 2) | ecosystem: Host-associated > Plants > Roots > Rhizosphere | place: Guanajato, Mexico | collected 2012-06-07
CGTGCTGGCGGCCTCGCGTCGCGCCGACCAGGCCCGCGACCTGCGCAACGCAGTGGAACTGCGCCTGCGCAGCGATACCCGCAGCGCACTGAGCCAGTGGGCCATGGCCATGGCCGAGGTCAACGCCTACGACCGCACCATCCTGCCCTCGGCACGCCAGGCGGTAGATACCGCTACGCGTGGCTTCGAGCGCGGCAAGTTCGCTTTCCTCGACGTTCTGGACGCCCAGCGCACGCTGATCGAGGCCCGCGGGCAGTACCTCGACGCCCTGGCGTCGGCAAGCGATGCCCGGGCACAGGTCGAGCGGATCTATGGCCAGCTGGATGCCGGGCGCTGAGGCGCGAATCGAGCGTTCTACCTTCTTCATTTGCAGCAGGAGCCCCCATGAACACCACACGCAAGTTCGCCCTCCTTGCCACCCTGGTCGCCGTGATCGGCGTCGGTGGGCTGGCCTGGACCGGCAATCTCGCCCCCGCAAAGACCAGCGAATCAGGCCATGACGAGCATGGCGATGACGGCCACGACCACGGCAGCGCGCCTGCTGCGTCCGGCGAGGAAGGTCACGATGAAGAGGGCGAGCTGCATCTTTCTGCAGCGCAGATCGAGGCGGCCGGGATCCAGTTGGTGACCGCCGGCCCGCGTGCCCTGGGTACGGCGATCAGTTTTCCTGGCGAGATTCGTTTCGATAAGGACCGTACCGCCCACGTGGTGCCGCGTGTTCCGGGTGTGGTCGAGTCGGTGCAGGCCGACCTCGGCCAGCCGGTCAAACGTGGCCAGGTGCTGGCGGTGATCGCCAGCCAACAGATCTCCGAGCTGCGCAGCGAGCAGCAGGCGGCGCAGCGGCGGGTCGAGCTGGCGCGGCTGACCTTCGAGCGTGAAAAGCAGCTATGGCAGGAGCGCATCAGCGCCGAGCAGGATTACCTGCAGGCTCGTCAGGCGTTGCAGGAAGCCGAGATTGCCTTGGCCAACGCCCGGCAAAAGGTCGCCGCCGTGGGCCCGGCCGGCGCCGGCAACCGCTATGAACTGCGCGCGCCGTTCGATGCAGTGGTGGTGGAAAAGCACCTGACCGTGGGCGAGATGGTCGATGAGACCAGCAATGCCTTCACCCTGTCTGATCTGAGCCGAGTCTGGGCCACGTTCGCCGTGACCCCGCGCGATCTGGACAAGGTCACCAGCGGCCGCGCCGTGACCGTCAGTTCGCCGGACCTCGATGCGCAGGTCGAGGGCACCATCAACTATGTCGGCAACCTGCTCGGCGAGCAGAACCGCGCTGCCACTGCCCGTGCCACGCTGGCCAACCCCAAGGGGGCCTGGCGCCCAGGGTTGTTCGTCAATATCGCGGTGACCGTCGAGCACGCAGAGGCGGCCGTGGTGGTCCCGAAGATTGCCCTGCAGACCCTCGAAGAGCGCAGCGTGGTGTTCGCTCGCACCCCTGATGGCTTCCAGGCGCTGCCAGTCAAGACCGGCCGCCGCGATGGCGGCTTCGTCGAAATCACCGAAGGCCTCGCCCGCGGCACCCAGGTGGCGGCGGCAGGCAGCTTTGTCCTCAAGTCCGAGCTGGGCAAGGGCTCGGCCGAGCACAGTCACTGATCCGGGAAACCCTCATGTTCGAACGCCTGATTCAATTTGCCATCGAGCAACGCCTGGTGGTGATGCTCGCCGTGGTGCTGATGGCTGCGGTGGGCATCCACAGCTACCAGAAGCTGCCGATCGACGCGGTGCCCGATATCACCAACGTGCAGGTGCAGATCAATACCGCTGCACCAGGCTATTCGCCGCTGGAAACCGAGCAGCGCATCACCTACGCCATCGAAACGGCCATGGCCGGCCTGCCTGGGCTCAAGCAGACCCGTTCGCTGTCGCGTTCGGGTTTGTCGCAGGTGACCGTGATCTTCGATGACGCCACCGATATCTTCTTCGCCCGGCAACTGGTCAACGAGCGCCTGCAAGTTGCCCGCGAGCAGTTGCCCGAGGGCATCGAAGCGGGCATGGGGCCCATCTCGACGGGCCTGGGGGAGATCTTCCTGTGGACGGTCGAGGCCCGGGACGGTGCACTCAAGGAGGACGGTACGCCCTACACCGCCACCGACCTGCGGGTGATCCAGGACTGGATCATCAAACCTCAACTGCGCAATGTGCCGGGGGTGGCCGAAGTCAACAGCATCGGTGGCCACGCCAAGCAGTACCTGATTGCACCGGATCCCAAGCGCCTGGCGGCCTACAAGCTCACGCTCGATGACCTGATCGCGGCGTTGCAGGGCAACAATGCCAACGTCGGCGCGGGTGCCATAGAGCGCAACGGCGAGCAGTTGCTGGTGCGGGCGCCGGGGCAGGTGGCGTCGATCGAGGACATTGCCAACATCGTCATCTCCAGTGCCGATGGTGCGCCGATTCGTGTCAGCCATGTGGCCCAGGTCGGCCTGGGCGAAGAACTGCGCTCGGGAGCGGCGACCGAAAATGGTCGCGAGGTGGTGTTGGGCACGGTGTTCATGCTGATTGGCGAGAACAGTCGCACGGTGTCCCAGGCCGTCGCGGCGAAGCTTGCCGAGATCAACCGCAGCCTGCCCGAGGGCGTGGTGGCGGTCACGGTGTACGACCGTACCAACCTGGTGGAAAAAGCCATCGCCACGGTGAAGAAGAACCTGGTCGAAGGCGCCATCCTGGTGGTCGCCGTGCTGTTCCTGTTCCTGGGCAACATCCGTGCAGCGTTGATCACGGCCATGGTCATTCCGCTGTCGATGCTGTTCACCTTCACCGGTATGTTCGCCAACAAGGTCAGCGCCAACCTGATGAGCCTGGGGGCGCTGGACTTCGGCATCATCGTCGACGGTGCGGTGGTGATCGTCGAGAACGCCATCCGTCGACTGGCCCATGCCCAGCACAAGCACGGGCGCATGCTGACCCGTGCCGAGCGCTTCCATGAAGTGTTCGCGGCTGCCCGCGAGGCACGCCGGCCCCTGATCTATGGGCAGTTGATCATCATGGTGGTGTACCTGCCGATCTTTGCCCTGACCGGTGTCGAAGGCAAGATGTTCCACCCCATGGCGTTCACCGTGGTCATGGCCTTGCTGGGGGCGATGATTCTTTCGGTGACCTTCGTGCCAGCAGCGATTGCGCTGTTCGTTACCGGCAAGGTCAAGGAGGAAGAGGGTGTGTTGATGCGTACGGCTCGCCAGCGTTACGCCCCGGTGCTCGCCTGGGTACTGCGTCGACGCGAGCTGGCCTTCGCCGCTGCCGCAAGCCTGGTACTGCTGTCGGGTGTATTGGCCAGTCGCATGGGCAGTGAGTTCATTCCCAGCCTCAGCGAGGGCGACTTCGCTCTGCAATCGCTGCGTGTGCCGGGCACCAGCCTGAGCCAATCGGTGGACATGCAGCAACGCCTGGAACGGGCGATCATCGCCCAGGTACCCGAAGTCGAGCGGGTGTTCGCCCGCACCGGGACCGCCGAGATCGCCTCGGACCCGATGCCGCCGAACATCTCCGATGCCTACGTGATGCTCAAACCGCGTGAGCAGTGGCGCGATCCAGGCAAACCGCGCGAAGCGCTGATTGCCGAGGTGCAGCAGGCTGCCGCCAGTGTGCCGGGCAGCAACCATGAACTGTCGCAACCCATCCAGCTGCGCTTCAACGAGCTGATTTCCGGGGTGCGCAGCGATGTGGCGGTGAAGGTCTTCGGCGACGACATGGACGTGCTCAACGCCACGGCGGCGAAAATTGCCACCACCTTGCAGCAGGTGCCGGGGGCATCGGAGGTGAAGGTCGAGCAGACCACCGGGCTGCCGGTACTGACCATCGATATCGACCGCGACAAGGCGGCACGCCACGGTCTGAACGTTGCCCAGGTACAGGATGCGGTGGCCATCGCTGTCGGCGGGCGCAAGGCGGGGACGCTGTACGAAGGTGACCGGCGCTTCGACATGGTGGTGCGCCTGTCCGAGGCCCTGCGCACAGACGTCGACGGCCTGGCGAACCTGCTGATACCGGTGCCGGCCAGTGCTGGCGCCACTCAGATCGGCTTTATCCCGTTGTCGCAGGTGGCAAGCCTCAACCTGCAATTGGGGCCGAACCAGGTCAGCCGCGAGGATGGCAAGCGCGTGGTGGTGGTCAGTGCCAACGTGCGTGGCCGTGACCTGGGTTCGTTCGTCGAACAGGCCGAGCAGACCCTGATCGACCAGGTGCAGGTTCCGCCTGGGTACTGGACACGCTGGGGTGGGCAGTTCGAGCAGTTGCAGTCGGCTGCCGAGCGGCTGCGGGTGGTGGTGCCGGTTTCACTGCTGCTGGTGATGGCGTTGCTGCTGATGATGTTCAACAACTTGCGTGACGGCTTGCTGGTGTTCACAGGCATTCCCTTTGCCCTGACCGGAGGGGTGCTGGCCCTGTGGCTGCGGGATATTCCATTGTCGATTTCGGCAGGGGTCGGGTTCATCGCGCTGTCGGGGGTGGCGGTGCTCAACGGCCTGGTGATGATCGCCTTCATTCGCAGCCTGCGAGAAGAGGGGCGATCGCTGCGGGTGGCGGTCGAGGAGGGCGCGTTGACCCGTCTGCGGCCGGTACTGATGACCGCGCTGGTGGCGTCGCTGGGGTTCATCCCGATGGCGCTGGCCACCGGCACGGGCGCCGAGGTGCAGCGGCCGCTGGCGACAGTGGTGATCGGTGGGATCCTGTCGTCGACGGCCTTGACCTTGCTGGTGTTGCCCGCACTCTATCGCTGGGCGTACCGGCGGGAGGAAGATTGAGAGGGCTACCCGCCGGCTCCGGTGATGTCAGACCGAGGCTGGCTGGCTCCCCAGCGATTCCTCATGCAGGGAGATGCGTGAAGTCTCCGGTAGCGCCAGCCCGCCAACCAGCGCCACCAGGGCGATAACCACCAGGTAGAAGGCCGGCGCCAGGCTGCTGCCGGTCTGGCCGATAAGCCAGGTCGCCACCAGCGGCGCGGTGCCGCCGAAAAGTGTATAGGCGACGTTGTAGGTGATGGCCGAGGCGGTGTAGCGGGTGCGGGTCGGGAAGCTCTCCGACAGCAAGGCCGCGGTGACCACCCCGCTGGACAAAGCGCCTACCGCCAGCAGGATCACTCCCAGCAACGCGCCCGCCATCGAGCCGGAGCTTGCCAGCCAGTAAGCCGGGAACACGCAGACCATCACCCAGAGGCATGTGAAGCCAATGGTCCGGCGGCGTCCGATCCAGTCGGAAAAGGCACCTGCCAGCGGGCAGCCAGCCGCTGCGAACAGCAGCGCCACGGTGGTGACCAGTAGCGACTGGGCGCGGCTGAGGTTGCCGACCAGTTGCAGGTAGGTGGCGAAGTAGGTGGTGAACATGTAGAACGACAACGCCGTCAGTGAGATGAACGCGCCCAGGTTGCGGATCGCCCGGCCATGGTGGCGCAGCGTTTCCTTGAGTGGCGAATGTTCGTGCTCGCGGCCCTCGGCGATGGCTTCGCGGAAGGCCGGTGTTTCCTCCATGCGCCAGCGCAGGTAGAGCCCGACCAGACCCAGCGGCGCGGCGATCAGGAAGGGCACGCGCCAGCCCCAGGTGTTCATGGCGTCCGGCGTCAGGCTGGCTTCAAGGGCATAGGCAATGACCGCCGCGCAGGCGAATGCCGAGAAGGTCGAGACCGGCACGAAGCTACCGTAGAACGCACGTTTTTCCCGAGGCGCATGCTCCATCAGGTAAGCGCAGGCCCCGGCGTATTCGCCACCGGCGGAAAAACCTTGCAGGCAGCGCGCCAGGGTCAGCAGTACGGGCGCGGCGATGCCGATGCTGGCGTAGCTCGGCAGCAGCCCGATGAGCGTGGTGGAGCCCGCCATGAGCAGGATGGTAAGCGACAGGATGCGCTTGCGTCCCAGGCGATCGCCCAATGCGCCGAACACGATGCCGCCCAGCGGACGCAGGGCGAAGGCCACGGCGAAGACGGCAAAGGTCTTGAGCAGGGCGACACTGGCGTCCTGGCTGGCGAAGAACTGGCTCGCGATCAGCGTGGCGAGAAAACCGTATACCGCGAAATCGAACCACTCGACGAAGTTGCCGATGGCCGAGGCGGCAATCACCCGACGCAGGGTGGCGGGGGATACTTCATGGGATACAGACATGCGAATGCTCTCCGGTTGTCATAGGCAGCCTGGCGGGGGTGGACACGGTCGAGCCGTGTCTCTCGTTGTCAGGGCCAGTAGAGCGGAGGGCGGGGGTCGGTGCATCCTTGAGGGCGACACCGGGATATCTGTTTCAACCGGTAATCCGTCGCGCACGGCAGTCCTCGCTCAGACGGCGAATACCACCCCGGTACGCGAGGCAGCGTTGCGGATATGCTCCTGCATCGCTCGCTGCGCCCCGGCTTGCGACCTGCGCTCGAGGGCCTTGAGGATCTTGCGATGTTCCTGCCAGGTCTCCATGGCTCGTTCAGGGCGAATGAACGGCAGCTTCTGGCTCTCCAGGAAAATTTCCTGGCTGGTGGTGATCACCTGCAGCATCGCCTGGTTGCCGCAGGCCTGCAGCAGCAACTGATGGAACTCGAAATCGAGGCGCGCCGCCTGCTCGAAGCGCCCGTTGCGCAGCTCCTGGCGCATGGCCTCGACGTTGGCCTGGAGCCTGTCGATGTGATCGGCGGTCAGTGCCAGCGCAGCCTGCCCGGCGGCGAAACCCTCCAGCGCATAGCGCAGTTGGAAGGTATCAGCCGCCGACACCTGTTCGGCATAGGGCCAGGAAAATCCGCTGGGTGTCGGGCTCTGCACGAAGACGCCTTTGCCCGGCTGCACGCTCACCAGCCCCAGTGCACTGAGCGACGACAGCGCCTCGCGCAGTGAGGCGCGGCTGACACCAAGCCGTTCGGCCAGGTCGCGTTGCGAGGGCAGGGCATCACCCGGCTGGTAACCGCCTTCATCGATAAGCTTGCGGATGGCCTGCAGTGCCAGTTCCGGGACGGCGCGGGGGAGGGTGTCGAGCATGCTGTTCAGACCAGTCAGAGGGCTATGACGCTGACGTTTTACGGTGAACGGACCGTGCTGGCAAGCGTTGCGCCAACCTGGCGCAGCCCCTCAAGGCCCTGCACGAAAGCGGGGCGCATTGCGGTGCAGAGGATGACCATGCGCTGCAACTGTTCAGACCAGTAAGACCTTGCAGTCACGGGCCTGGCAGCGTTTCGCAAAGGGGTGGGGCGCAGACTGGCATGCCCCCTGCAATGGCCAGGTCAGTCCCATCACCCGAGTTCCTGCGAGGCCTACCCATGACGTTCCGCTCCCTGCTCCTGGCAACCCTGTTCTGTGGCACCTCCTTGGCCCTGCCGTTGGCTCAGGCCGACGCGCTGGCCGATATCAGTGCCCGTGGCGTGCTCAAGGTGGCCGTGCCCCAGGACTTCCCGCCGTTCGGTTCGGTCGGCCCGGACATGAAGCCCCGTGGCCTGGATATCGATACCGCGCAACTGCTGGCCGACAAGCTCGGTGTGAAGCTGGCCCTGACCCCGGTCAACAGCACCAACCGCATCCCGTTCCTGACCACGGGCAAGGTCGACCTGGTGATCTCGAGCCTGGGCAAGAACCCTGAGCGTGAGGCCGTGATCGACTTCTCGCAGCCCTACGCGCCGTTCTACCTGGCCGTGTTCGGTCCGGCCGAGACGAAGATCGATGACATCGGCGCGGTGGCCGGCAAGACCATCAGCGTCACCCGCGGCTCGATCGAAGACATGGCCCTGACCGCCGTGGCACCCAAGGATGCGGTGATCAAGCGCTTTGAAGACAACAACTCGACCATCGCCGCCTACCTTTCCGGGCAGGTCCAGTTGATTGCCAGCGGCAGCGTGGTGATGTCGGCCATCGCCGAGAAGAACCCGGCCAAGGTGCCGGTGGTGAAGGTCAAGCTGAAGGACTCGCCGGTTTACGTGGGTGTGGCCAAGAACGAGGCGGCGCTGCTGGAGAAGGTCAATAGCAGCCTGGCCGCGGCGAAGGCCGACGGTAGCCTGAACCGCAATGCCGAGAAATGGCTCAAGCAACCTCTCCCTGCCGATCTTTGAGCGGCTGCGGACACCTCTAGCCATGGCTTATCAATTCGACTTCGCCCCCGTGCTCGCCCAGGGTGACCTGCTGCTCAAAGGGGCCCTGTTCACCCTGCAGCTGACCGCCATCGGCACCGTGTTCGGCCTTGCCATCGGCGTGATCGGCGCCGGTGTGCGGGCCTGGCGCCTGCGCCCGTTCGACCTGCTGTTCGGCCTGTACGTGGAACTGATCCGCAACACGCCGTTCATCGTGCAGCTGTTCTTCATCTTCTTCGGCCTGCCCGCACTGGGCGCGCGGCTGAGCGAATGGGAGGCGGCAGTGCTGGCGATGGTGATCAACCTGGGGGCCTATTCCACCGAGATCATTCGCGCCGGTATCCAGGCGATTCCCAGGGGGCAACTGGAAGCCGCAGCGGCCCTGGCCATGAGCCGGTTCGAGGCATTCCGCCACGTGGTCCTGCGGCCTGCGCTGGCCAAGGTCTGGCCGGCGCTGACCAGCCAGATCGTGATCGTCATGCTCGGTTCCGCAGTGTGCTCGCAGATTGCCACCGAGGAACTGTCGTTCGCCGCCAACTTCATCCAGTCGCGCAACTTCCGTGCGTTCGAGACCTACCTGCTGACCACCGTCCTGTACCTGCTGATGGCCATCCTCGTGCGCCAGTTGCTGAGCTGGATCGGGCAGCGCCTGCTGATGGGGAAACGCTGAATGGACTTCACCTTCTGGGACATCCTGCGCAACCTGCTGACGGGCCTTCAATGGACACTGGCCTTGTCGCTGGTGGCATTCGCCTGTGGCGGCCTGGCCGGGTTGCTGGTACTGATCGGGCGCATTTCCGAGCGTGCACTGCCAAGGCGCCTGGCCCGTGGATACATCGAGCTGTTTCAGGGCACACCGCTATTGATGCAGTTGTTCATGGTGTTCTTTGGCATTGCGCTGTTCGGCATCGACGTCTCGGCATGGATGGCGGCGGCGATCTCCCTGACCTTGTTCACCAGTGCGTTTCTCGCCGAAATCTGGCGGGGTTGCGTGGAGTCGATTCCACGTGGCCAGTGGGAGGCCTCCGGCAGCCTGGCGCTCAGCCGTATGGAGCAGTTGCGCCACGTCATCCTGCCCCAGGCACTGCGCATCGCCATCGCGCCGACCGTGGGCTTTTCGGTGCAGGTGGTCAAGGGCACGGCCGTGACCTCGATCATCGGCTTCACCGAACTGACCAAGACCGGCGGCATGATCGCCAACGCCACCTTCGAACCCTTCATGGTCTATGGCCTGGTCGCGCTGGGCTATTTCATCCTCTGTTATCCGCTCTCGCTGAGCGCCCGTTATCTGGAAAGGAGGCTGCATGCCCCTGCTTAGAGTGTCCGCGCTGCACAAGTACTACGGCGACAATCACGTGCTCAAGGGCGTCGACCTGAGCATCGAAGAGGGCGAAGTGGTCGCGATCATCGGCCGCAGTGGCTCGGGCAAGAGTACCTTCCTGCGCACGCTGAACGGCCTTGAGTCGATCAGCGACGGGGTGATCGAGGTGGACGGTGAATACCTCGACGCCAGCCGTGCCGACTTGCGCGCCTTGCGGCAGAAGGTCGGGATGGTGTTCCAGCAGTTCAATCTGTTCCCGCACCTGACCGTGGGCGAGAACGTGATGCTGGCGCCGCAAGTGGTGAAGAACACCGGCAAGGCGCAGGCGCGTGAGTTGGCCGAGCGCATGCTGGCCAGGGTGGGGCTGGCGGAGAAATTCGACGCCTACCCGGATCGCCTCTCGGGCGGGCAGCAGCAGCGGGTGGCGATCGCCCGCGCGCTGGCGATGTCGCCCAAGGTCTTGCTGTGCGACGAGATCACCTCGGCGCTGGATCCGGAGCTGGTCAACGAGGTGCTGGGTGTGGTGCGGCAACTGGCCAGCGAAGGCATGACCCTGATCATGGTCACCCACGAGATGCGCTTCGCCCGTGAGGTGGGCGACAAGCTAGTGTTCATGCATCAGGGCAAGGTGCATGAGGTGGGCGATCCCGGCGAGCTGTTCGCCGCTCCGCGTACCGCGGAGCTGGCGAACTTCATTGGCATGACGGTACCGACCTGAAGGCCGCGGGACCAGACACAGCCTAATCACGGCCGACTTTCCAGGGCGCGTACTCGAGCAGCCCGTTACCGGCGAAATTGCCATGCGCGTCTGGCGCGAACCCTGGCATCTGCCCCAGGTCGAGGTTCAGGCACTGCCGGTTGAGCCGGGCCTGGAGAGCTCCGTCCATGCGAAACGCGTCCTTGCGCACCGGGTGCGGAGCAAGCTCAACCAGGCAGCCTGTTACCCGGCCTGCGGCATCTGCCTGGTAGCGGATCAGGGCCAGGCCTACGCTGTCGACTGGTTCATCGCGCATCAGCGTCCGCCACAGAAACTGATTATCGGCATGCTGCTGGCGTCGTTGCTGCTCACGCTCCGACACATAGGGCGGCCTGAGCAGGACCAACGGCGCGACCAGTTGCACCTCTCCCTTGTCACCCTGCATCCCGGCGGGCACTTTGGGGTAGACAGTTTTCCAGCACTGGCTCTGGACGGTACTGGCCAAGAGTTTGCGGTCGGTGGCGGTCATGTCTTGAGGGAACTGCACGGCCAGGCTCGCCTTGGCACGATGGGTACTGCAGGCGATCGGGCGGCTGTCGCGATCCAGGGTGACTTCCAGGTTGAGCACTCCAGCCATCTGGCCGCCGGTGGCAGCCAGCATGTCGTGGTGCAGCATGCCCATGGTCTGCTCGATGAAGGCCTGGCGAGCCTTGGGGTCGACAGGTGGCGCAGCCTCGGCCTTGGGCCCGCTCTCGCAGCCACCGAGCAGCAGGATAGTGGCAAGGCCGAGCAATGCAAGGGACAAGCGTGGATCTGGCACGAACACATCCTTGATAGCAGGACGGAACCGTCATGGTCCGTTTTGGAGGGGCAGCATATCGAACGGACGAGCTGAGGCAAAATTCAGGGTTGGCGAAGATTTTTCAGGGTGTTGCGGGCCCTTCCGAGCCCGCAGCCACGAGAGTCATGGCACAACCATCAATCTTTTGGGCTTTCAACGATCCTGCAAGTCGTGCAGCAGATCCTTCAGCACGCCACGACCCTGCTCATCCAGCCCGAACACTGGCCGCCGCGGCTCGCCCACTGCCAGCCCGGTCATGCCCAGGCCGGCCTTGATGGTGGCCGGCAGACCGCCTTTGAGAATGAAGTCAAGCAGCGGCAACTGACGATAGAACAAGGCTTTCGCCTGCTCGAGATCGGCATTGCGCACGGCTTGGTAAAGTTGCTGGTTCAATCCTGGAATCAGGTTGGCCGCAGCGGTGCACCAGCCCTTGGCTCCGGCCACGAAGGCCTCCAGCGCCAGCGGATTGCAGCCGTTGTAGAACGGCACCTGGCCTTCTCCGAGCAGTTGCAACCTGTGCATGCGCTGGATGTCGCCAGTACTCTCCTTGACCATGGTGACGTTGTCCACCTCGCGGACAATGCGCAGGATCAGTTCCACCGGCATATCAGTGCCGCTGGTGGCGGGGTTGTTGTAGAGCATGATCGGCAGGTCGATGGCGGTACCGATGCTGCGGTAGTGCTCGAGGATCTCGCTTGGGCTGAGCTTCCAGTAGGCTGACGGCAGCACCATCACCGCATCGGCACCGTGCTGCTGGGCGAAGCGGGCGCGGCGGATCGCGCCAGCGGTGGTCAGGTCGGAGACGCTGACGATGCTGGGCACGCGCTTGGCAATGCGTTCGAGGCTGTATTGAGCGACTTGATGCCATTCACTGTCGCTCAGGTAGGCGCCTTCACCGGTGCTGCCCAGTGGGGCGATTGCGTGTACGCCGCTGTCGATGAGGCGATCGATGGACCGGCCCAGGGCAGGCAGGTCGAGCTGTTCGCCGTCCTGGCTGAATGGGGTGATGGTGTAGCCGATGATGCCGTGGAATTCTGTGGTCATGATGGGTGGCTCCGCAAGCAAGGCATTCAGGGGTCAGTCAAGGCAGTCGGCGTGTTTGCGCAGGCTCTGCCGGGCGAAGTAGTTGAACGAGGCGCCGTGGCGCTTGGGGCGGTCGATCCAGTCGTGGGCTTCACGACCAAGCTGCGGGTCGATGGGTTTGATGCTGCCGGCGGACATCGCCAGCAACTGCAGGCGCGCGGCACGTTCGATCAATTGGGCATAGACGCAAGCCTGCTCGATACTGGTGCCGGTGGACAGCTGGCCGTGGTGCGAAAGCAGAATGGCGCGCTTGTCACCCAGGGCCTGGCTGATGATCTCGCCTTCTTCGTTGCCCACCGGTACGCCAGGCCAGGCGCCGAGGAACGCGCAATCGTCGTACAGCGGGCACAGGTCCATGTGCGAGACCTGCAGCGGCACCTCCAGCATCGACAGGGCGGCAACGTGGGTGGGGTGGGTGTGGATGATGCAGTTCACATCTGGCCGGGCGCGGTACACCCAGCTGTGAAAGCGGTTGGCGGGGTTGGGCATGCCTTGGCCTTCGAGCACCTCCAGGTCTTCGTTGACCAGCAGCAGGTTGCTGGCACTGATCTCGTCGAAGCCCAGGCCCAGTTGCTGGGTGTAGAACGTGCCAGGTTGCGGGCCACGGGCGCTGATCTGCCCGGCCAGGCCTGAATCATGGCCATGGTCGAAGAGAATTCGACAGGTCAGGGCCAGCTTTTCGCGTACAGTCCACGTATTATCGGCGAGTGAGCCTTGCATCTGTGCCAGCGCTTTGTGCACCAGTTGCTCTTTGCCGAGTGTCAGGGTGTTGGCCATGGGGATATCCTCTGTGGCGTGCTGATGATGCCAGTGCTTGCCCGCCTCGCTGCTTTGATCGGGAGAGGGGCGGTCAATCACATGACACAAAACAATCTACATGACACAAAGTGTCATTAGCAAGGCCGTTCACACGGGAAAACCGCGCCGCATGTCTATCCGCTTGAAATTGCTGAGAAAGAAACTGGGCATTACCCTGGAGGTGCTGGCTGATAAATCCGGCATGACCAAGAGCTACCTGTCGAAGGTCGAGCGTGGGCTGAACACCCCTTCGATCGCGGCGGCGTTGAAGCTGGCCAGGGCATTGAACGTCAATGTCGAAGAATTGTTTGCCGAAGATCACAACCTCCAGGCGCGCTACAGCCTGGTGCGCAGCGGTGAGCGCCAGGCCCTGGTGGGTGATGGTGCAGGCCCGGGTTATACGGTGCTGACGTCACAGATCGGGCAGCGCAGCCTGTTACCCTTTCTTGTTCAGCCACCCCGCGACTTCAGTGATCCCACGTTCAAGGAGCACCAGGGCGAGGAATTTCTGTTCGTCCATGCGGGCCAGGTCGAGGTCGATTTCATGTCTGAGCGGGTGTTGCTGGAGCAGGGCGATGCCCTGCATTTCAACGCGCAGACACCGCATCGGCTGCGCTCGGTCGGTGAATGCCAGGCGCAGTTGCTGGTCGTGGTACAAGGCGGTGAGGCGTGAGGCGCGGACGATGATCGAGGTGTCGCGGTTCTGGCGCGATCCAGCGCTGCCCTTCGTCGAGGCGCGGCGGGTGGGAGATGGGCGCCAGGTCTGCTATGGCCCGCATTCGCATGAAGGTTTTTCCGTGGGTGTGGTGACGGGCGGGCGCAGCAGCTACCTGTCCGGCGATACCTGGCGCGAGCTTGCGGCCGGCGCTACGGTGCTGATGAACCCCGGTGTGGTACATGCGTGCAATCCGATCGAGGGTGAGGTCTGGTCGTACCTGATGTTGTACGTCGACCTGCCCTGGCTTGAGGCGCAGGGCTTCGTCCTGCCCCAGGCAACCTACAGCGAGTCGCCAGCGCTGTATGCGCGTCTGTTGCAGCTCTTCGCCGGGCTGTTCGATGGCGTTACCGACGTCAGTGAAACGATGCTGAAGGCGTTCTTCAAGGCGCTGCCGGGATACCTCGAGGCAGCGCCCGGCGCGCATTCGCAGGCACATCCGCGTCTGGAGACGGCAGCGGCCTTCATTCGTGCCCATCGCCTCGACCCTTTGAGCCTTGACGATATCTGCGCCGCCGCTGGGTTGTCGCGGGCGTATCTGATTCGCGCGTTCCGCCGACGCTTTGGCTTGACGCCCCATGGGTATCTGGTCGACCAGCGGGTACAGCACGCACGGGCGCAGTTGCGTCGCGGACGCGGGATTGCCGAGGTGGCGCTGGAGGCAGGCTTTGCCGACCAGGCGCATCTGCAGCGGGCTTTCAAGCAGCATCTGGCCGCCACGCCAGGGCATTACCGCAGCGGCGGTTGAGCGCGCTAGCCCAGTACCAGGTACACCGCGCTGGCGACCAGCAGTACCGCCAACCCGCGATTGAACAGGCGCATGCGACGTGGGTTGCCCAGGTACTGACTGATCACGCTGCCAGCCCACGCCCAGCTGGCCACTGAGACGAAGCAGATGGGGGCATACAGCCAGGTGAACAGCCACAGCAGTTGCTGGTCGCCGCCGGTGTAGGCGCCGATTCCGGCCACTGAAGCCAGCCAGGCCTTGGGGTTGAGCCACTGCATCACAGCACCGTGCCAGAACGACGGCGCCTGCGTCTGATGGCTGGCGTTCAGCTGGCCGTTGTCGCTGGATAGCTTCCAGGCCATGTACAACAGGAACAGCACCCCACCCCAATGCAGCACGCGACTTAGCACTGGCCAGCGCAGCAGCACTTCATGCAGCCCCAGGCCGATCAGTACCAGCAGCAGGCAGAACCCCAGGCTGGCACCTGCAGCATGGCCCAGGCTGGCACGCAGCCCATGACGTGCACCACTGCCGAGGGCGACTATATTCACAGGGCCAGGAGAAATCGAGGCCGCCAAGGCGAAGGCGGCCATGGACAGTGACAGGCTCATGAAGGGCTTCCTTGATGTCGAATGAGGTCACGCATCCTGGCTCACCTTTGAGGCCCTGGTATTGAACGAAAGTGCTCAATCGGAGCTGTTACAGCTTTTGTAATAGTTTCACACTGTCAGGAAAACCTGCTTCGATTGTAGGATCAACTTCCCAAATTTCTATCAAGGTATTTATGAGCACCTTCGCGGAGCCCCCCAGTCTTCGGCCGTCCTGGCCATCCTTTCCGCGTCTTCGTGACGTTTCTCCCGAGAGTACCCGCTAATGGAATGGCTAGCTGACCCCACGGCCTGGCTAGGCCTGTTGACGCTTATCGTCCTCGAGCTGGTGCTGGGTATCGACAACCTGGTGTTCATCGCCATCCTCGCCGACAAGTTGCCGCCGCATCAGCGCGACCGTGCCCGGGTGATCGGTTTGACCTTGGCACTGCTGATGCGCCTGGGCCTGTTGGCCTCCATCTCGTGGATGGTGACCCTGACCGCGCCGTTGTTCGAGGTCTGGGGCAAGAGCTTCTCTGGCCGTGACCTGATCATGCTGTTCGGTGGTGTGTTCCTGTTGTTCAAGGCCACCATGGAGTTGCACGAGCGCCTGGAAGGGCATGTGGCCCAGAGCACCGGCGCTGTGCGTCACGCTGCCTTCTGGCCCATCGTCGCGCAGATCGTCGTACTCGATGCGGTGTTCTCGCTGGATGCGGTGATCACGGCCGTTGGCATGGTCGAGCAGCTCTCGGTGATGATGATCGCAGTGATCTTCTCCATCGGTATCATGATCGTTGCCAGCAAGCCGCTGACCCGTTTCGTCAACGCCCACCCGACGGTGATCATGCTGTGCCTGGGCTTCCTGATGATGATCGGTTTCAGCCTGACTGCCGAAGGCCTGGGCTTCCATATCCCTAAAGGCTATCTGTATGCGGCGATCGGTTTCTCGATCCTGATCGAGCTGTTCAACCAGGTGGCACGGGCCCGCCGCAAACGCAGCCTGCAGCAGCACAAGCCGCTGCGCGAGCGCACGGCGCATGCTGTACTGCGCTTGCTGGGTGGGCGACGCATCGAGGCCGATGAAGTGGGCGAGGAGATCGCCGACCTGGTCGAAGGGGGGGAAGAGCATGTGCTGTTCGACCGTCGTGAGCGGGTGATGATCAGCGGTGTGCTGAACCTGGCCGAGCGACCGATACGCACCGTGATGACCGTGCGTGCCGAGGTGGATGCCATTGATCTGGCGCTGTCGCATGAAGCCATTACGCAGATCCTGGTCAACTCTCCATACTCACGACTGCCGTTGATTCGTGACGGTCGTATCGACGAGCCACTGGGCTTCGTGCACAAGAAGGAGTTGCTCAAGGAGTTGCTCTCGGGCAACCAGCCAGACCTTGAGAGCATGGTGCGTACACCGCTGAACCTGCTGGAGAGTTTCAGTATTCTCAACGCGCTGGAGCAGATGCGTGGTCAGTCCACCCACATTGCCTTCGTGGTCAACGAATTTGGTGACTTCACCGGCGTACTGACCATGACCGACATCCTTGAGTCCATTGCTGGCGAATTACCAGACGCCAGTGAGGTGGAAGGGCCGGGGATCGTCGAGGAGTCGGGCGGTTTCGTGGTCAGTGGTGCCCTGAACCTGAGCCAGGTTCAGGCGCGTACCGGCTTCGTCGCCCGCGCCACCGAGGATTACCAGACCCTGGCGGGCTTGGTGATGAGCCTGCTGGATCGCCTGCCGGTGGTAGGCGATCGACTGGCCTGGAACGGCTGGACCATGACGGTGGTGGCGGTGGAGGAGAGGCGGGTGCGGCAGGTGCGTCTTACACCGAGCGACGACGCTGACGCAGCAGGTGCTTGATGCCTTCGAGCACCAGCACCAGCACCGCAGCCCAGATCGGCAGGTAGGTCAGCCACTGGTCAGGCGCGATGCTCTCGCCCAGTAGCAGGGCTACGCCGACCAGCAGCACCGGTTCGACGTAGCTGAGCAGGCCGAACAGACCGAACGGCAGCAGGCGACTGGCGAGCACGTAGACGATCAGCGCCGAAGCGCTGATCGCTCCCAGCAGTGGGATCAGGGCGTACAGGCCTGGATGTGCAGCCAGGTCGGCACTCGACAGCGGGCCTTGGATCACGAAGTACAAGGCCCATGGCAGCAACAGGCACATGTCGCACCACAAGCCGCCCAGGTGGTCGGTGCGGCAGCGTCGGCGCAGCACGAAATAGATCGGGTAGCCGATCACAACCACCAGCGTCTCCCAGGCGAAACTGCCATGCTGGTACAGCTCGTGACCAACGCCAAGCGCGGCGCAGCCTACCGCCAGCTTCTGCAAGCGTGACAGGCGCTCGCCATAGGCCACTCTGCCGGTCAGGACCATGGCCAGCGGCAGCAGGAAATATCCCATCGACACCTCAAGGCTACGCCCGTGCAGCGGCGCCCAGAGGAACAGCCATAGCTGGATACCCAGCAGCCATGACGTGCCGACCATGCCCAGTAACAGGCGAGGGGTCTGGCGAACGCGCGCCAGCAGCTCGCCGACATGCTTCCAGTCCTTGCTGAGCAGCATGAACAAGGTGAGGCACGGGAGGGTCAGCAGGGTGCGCCAGCCGAAGATCTCCTCGCCGTCGAGCGGTGCGAGCATGGAGGTATAGAAGTACATCACGGCGAACAGACAGGATGCCATGACAGACGAGATGATGCCTTTTGACACGAAAGCCTCGGTTGCAGAAAGTAAACGGACGAATCAGCCGGGCATGATCTCAGGGGGGACGCCCTGGGGCAACCGCAAGCTGGCAGGCTGTGCAGCGAGCGCCTGAAGGAATTCTTCAAGCGGCATTGGCCGGGCGTAAAGGTAGCCCTGCTGGAAATCCACCTGTTGTCGCGCAAGGTAATCACGCTGAACGTCGGTTTCCACGCCCTCGGCGACAATGCCCAGCCCCAGCTTGGTCGACAGGTCGATGATGGTGTCGAGGATGTGCTGCGACAGTGCATCGCTGCCGATCATGGCGACGAAACTCTGGTCGATCTTCAGGTAGTCGATCTTGAACTGCCGCAGGTAGTTGAGGCTGGACTGGCCGGTGCCGAAGTCGTCCAGGGCAATCATCACGCCCATCTGATGAAGCTTTTCGAACAGCTCCAGGGTGATCGGCGTCGCTTCGATCAGTTTGCGTTCGGTCAACTCCAGGGTCAGGATCACCCGGCCAGGTGGGAAGTGCTGGAGAAAGGTGCGGCAATCGTCAAGCAGTCCCAGGTCGCGGCAGTGGTCGGCGGTGATGTTGATGCCGATGTGGAAGCCGTCCTCCATCAGCGCCGAATAGGGCGCCAGGCCTTGCGCGGTAAGCAGCATCAGGGCACGGGTCATGGGCACGATCTGCCCACTGTGCTCGGCGTAGGGGATGAACAGGTCGGGGCGCACCAATCCCTCGTGCGGGTGTTGCCAGCGCATCAGTATCTCGGCGCCGGCCCAGCGGTAGTCACCCTTGCGCACCACCGGCTGAAAGTATGGGATGAACTCGTTCGCCTCCAGCGCCCGGTTCAACTCGGCCCTTGACGACGAGGCACGTCGCAGTTGCCAACGACAGGCCAGACCGATCAACGCGCCAATGACCAATAGAAGGCCCAACAGCGCCGGATACTGGCTGCGCAGCACTTCCATCGGTTTGTCCGGACCATAGCCACCGTGGACGCTGAACGGGTAGCGTGCCGAGTATTGAGAGACGTGTGCGCTGGCGGCTGTCGGAGGGGTGCCGGTATGCACGAGGCCGTCGGCACCCAACCAGTGCCTGCCTATCTGAATCCCCAGCGTTTCGTCATCGGCAATCAAGCGCAGAGCCGTGAGCAGATGGTCGCCATCGACCGTGGCGATGGCTCCGCGGCCCTCCTGACCGGTGCGATACACCAATAGGGGATGGCCGGGCGTGATCGAATTGCCATCCATCAGCCACAGCTGACCTTCGGTGTAGTCGAGGGGGTTGACCGGTTCGTCGTAATCGCCCAACAGCGAGGAGCAATACAGGGTGTCGTGGTTGAACAGGTTGGTGGAGCGTACGAACGCATTGCGCGTCACCTGCTCGCGCAAAGCCAGTGTGACTTCGCTACACGGGCGTCCGGCCAGAGGCAACAGCGCTTGCGCCGCCGTGGAGACACCATCCAGGATACGCTCCACATGGTTGACGACCTGCTGGACGGTGGCCTGGCTGTTGTCTCGCAGATCGCGTTCGATCTGCCAGTGCATGATCGCCAGGCCGCACAGTATTGGCAGTGTGCCGACCGCCCAGGGCAGCAGGCGGCGCCAGCTCCAGCGAGCAGGGCGTTTAACCGTAAGAGGCATGCGGGTCTAGACTTGTATGACTGGTGGTTGCACAAGGATAGCTCGGACCTTCGGCGGAGTACCGAACTAATGCGCGACAAAGGAAATTACGCACTGTAGAATCAGTTTACGAATACAAGAATAAGGTCTTTCCCTTCTGGAAAGCCGACCCAGCCGAGACCAGGTTCATATGGCATATCACGGGTTCAAGCTTCTCTATGGCGATTTCCTCTCCCGCAGCGTGAGGGGTATTCCCTGCTCACCACCTCGTCTGTCCGACATCCCAAGCGTTTGACACCGTTTTTTTTGCTGTAGATGAGGACACGAACATGGCTGATATCTTCGACAACCCGATGGGCCTGATGGGCTTTGAGTTCATCGAATTCGCTTCGCCCACTCCTGGCGTGCTGGAACCGGTATTCCAGGCATTGGGCTTCACAAAGGTGGCCACTCACCGCTCCAAGGATGTCCACCTTTATCGCCAGGGTGGCATCAACCTGATCCTGAACAACGAGCCCAAGAGCATCGCTTCCTACTTTGCTGCCGAGCATGGTCCGTCCGTTTGCGGTATGGCATTCCGCGTGCGCAATGCGCATGAAGCCTATGCCCGCGCATTGGAGCTGGGGGCTCAGCCGGTGGAAATCGAAACGGGCCCGATGGAGCTGCGGCTGCCAGCGATCAAGGGCATCGGCGGTGCGCCGCTGTATCTGATCGATCGTTTCGAGGAAGGCAGCTCAATCTATGACATCGACTTCAACTTTATCGAAGGCGTTGACCGCAATCCGGCAGGCGCGGGGCTGAAGATCATCGATCACCTCACGCACAACGTCTACCGTGGGCGAATGAGCTATTGGGCAGGCTTTTACGAGAAGTTGTTCAACTTCCGCGAGATCCGCTATTTCGATATCAAGGGCGAGTACACCGGGCTGACCTCGCGCGCCATGACTGCGCCGGACGGCATGATCCGTATTCCGCTGAACGAAGAGTCGTCCAAGGGCTCGGGCCAGATCGAAGAGTTCCTGATGCAGTTCAATGGAGAAGGTATTCAGCACGTGGCCTTCCTGACCGACGACCTGCTCAAGACCTGGGATGCTCTCAAGGCCATCGGCACGCGTTTCATGACCCCGCCGCCACAGACCTACTACGAGATGCTCGAAGAGCGCCTGCCGGGGCATGGCGAGCCCGTCGATCAGCTACAGGCTCGGGGTATTCTGCTCGATGGTGCGTCCGCGCCTGGCGACAAGCGCCTGTTGCTGCAGATCTTCTCGGAAACCCTGCTGGGGCCGGTATTCTTCGAGTTCATCCAGCGCAAGGGCGATGATGGCTTTGGCGAAGGTAATTTCAAGGCTCTGTTCGAGTCCATTGAGCGCGACCAGGTTCGGCGCGGCGTGCTTAGCGTCGACTAGCCTTGTGAACAGGGTGTTACCGGTCAATGACCGGCAACACCCCTTTGACAGGGTATCGTTTACGCAAGAGGCTCCAAAGTACGAGCACCGAGGTGAACAGGCCGATGAGTACGAGGGAGGGCATGATATTTGTCCTGATATATTGTGACTCGCGAGCCGTAAAACCATCGGGATAACCCGCTCTGACGAGGTAACCGTACTTTTCCGATACGCCGCTCTGCGAGAACTCCGACAGCGAGGGGCGTACTTCGTTACGGCTGTCACCGTTGGCCGAGATGTAAAGGTCGCCAAACTCAAGTTCCAACACGACCCCGTCCTTGAAGCCGCGCAGTTCGTTGCGTAGCTCGAGCCCGTAGGTGCTGGCGATAACTGAATGGTTATCGGCGACCAAGCGGTACTCCACGAGAATACCGTTGGGGATGGTCGGTGAATTCATGTTGAGTTGCAGGTATTCGCCCTTTGCGAAGTGAGGCGTGTACAAAGGCTTTGTGCCCAGGCTACTGCAAAATCCGATGTCGTTGCGGGTCAACACCAACGAGTGAATCCGCGGATTACGCCTGGCCTGGTTCTCGAGTTCTTGTTGAACTTCACTGCATGGCTGGGCACTCAGTGGCTGCGCCTGCAGTGCCGCGCCATGTAGGCTATCGAGTACACGATCGATAGCGAACACGGCTTCTTCGATGGAGACCCTCGATTTTTTCTCAAGTTGTCTGTGCATTTGGTAGTCCATGACCACCAATCCCGAGATCACGGGGGTTGTGCCGATCAATACGGAGAGCATGAGATTGGTCACGCGGTGGTTCAGATACCTGGAAATGCTCATTGACTTCTCCCTATCGTTTTGATGAATGAAGAAGCTTGCTCTTGCGTATCGAGTGACGCTGTAAGTCATGTCGTGAATGGGTGGAGACAAACCACCCCTTGCCTGTGCGATTGATTACGGTTGATGGAGTCGCTAGATCATTTGCTCCTTGACCAGTGCCTTGAAAAAAGCCTGCTGGCCGATACAGGTGCGGGCTGATCAGCGCAATCGTGTTCGGGCTGTTCTCTATAGCGATGTGCTAGCCTTCAGGTATTTCATGATCTTCAGGAGTTGCCATGGATTCGGAAACCCTGCCAGCCAACGTGCTCATGCCACTTGGTGCCTTTGCCGGGAGCATTGTTCGTGGCTGCCGATGAACAGGCGCGAAAGGGCGCCACACAAGTCATACACTTGGTTTCGCCGTCACCCTCGGTCGAGGTGCGCGCTGAACATATTCTCCACTTCGATTGGGGCAGCACTCCGTTGGGCCCATTGTCACAGTGGCCTCCCTCGCTACGTATCGCGGTCGATATCATGCTTTTGTCGCCCTTTCCCTGCGCACTGGCCTGGGGCAAGGAGCTGACTCTGATTCCCAGCCAGAGCTACCTGGCGTTGCTGGCTGACGACCAGCGCCAGGTAGGGGAACGTTTTGATCAGCTGTGGCATGTTGAATGGGAGCGAATGGGCCCACGGGTCTTCCAGGCGCTGGAGGGAAGGGCCAGTTTTGTCGACGAGTCGCCCATCCAGGTGCGTTATCGTGAGAGCGGTGAACATGCCTGGTTCGCGTTCGGTTACGCCCCCGTGCGCGATGAGGAAGGTACGGTTGCCGGTTTTTTGCACACCGCGATCGATACCACTGCCAGCTTGGAGCAAATCCGCCAGTGGCGTGAACTGGCGCAGAGCTTCGAGCAACAGATCGGGTGTCATCTACCCAACAGTGATCCTCTCTGGCGCCTGTCACGGGATGCGATGATCATCGTCAGCCGCGATCTCGAACTGCTGGCCGCGAACGACGCATGGCATCGGGTGCTGGGATGGGAACAGCAGTCACTGAACGCAATTGCGCTCGTCGATCTTGTGCATCCCGCTGATCGTGCGGAGGTCCGCCTGGCGATCAACGATCTGCTGCTGGGCAAGGTGATCGAACAGGTGGAGTCGCGGCTCAGGCACAAGGATGGGTACTACCGTTGGATGAGTTGGAGTGCGCGGCCCGAGGGCGACGTGCTGATTGCAGTAGGGCGGGATATTACCGAGGAGCGCACCACGATCTTGCGCGAGGCCCAAAGCCTGCTGCGTGATAGCCAGCGAATGGAAACCGTTGGCCAATTGGCGGGCGGCATGGCGCATGAGATGAACAATCTATTGGCGGGCATTGGCGGTAGCCTCGAGTTGCTCCAGCGTCGCTTGGGCCAGGGACGCTTGGAGCGCATCGATGAGTACGTACATGTGGCGTGCGAGTCGGTACAGCGTGCGATGGCGCTGACCCATCGGTTGCTGGCATTTTCCAGCAGCCAACCATTGCAACCGCGACTACTCGATGTGAACGGCCTGTTGCAAGATCTTGAGCCATTGATCCATCAGGCTCTCGGGCCAGAATTCGCATTGAACTGGCAACTGGACGTAGCGCCCTGGCCAGTGCAGGTCGATCCTTGGCAGTTGGAAGTTGCGATTCTCAACCTGTGCAGCAATGCCCAGGATGCGGTGGTTGAAAGGGGTTGCTTGACTATTCGGACGGCCAACGAACGATTTGTGAATGGGGTGGAGCACGATGAAAGCATCCCTGCCGGGGATTATGTCGCCATTCACGTCCATGATGATGGGCAGGGCATGCCCGCAGACGCGGTGAGCCGTGCTTTCGAGCCGTTCTTCACCACCAAGCCCAAAGGTCGTGGCGCCGGGCTTGGGCTGCCGATGATCTACGGATTTGCTCGCCAGTCTGGGGGTTATGTGTGGATCGAGTCGACGCCAGGGAAGGGTACTCAGGTCACACTCCTGTTCCCGCGCCACCCAGGCGAGTTGCCGGTAGTCAGTGAAGAGGGAGAGGTGCCTGCGTTGAAGCAGGGCCGGAGTGAGCGAATACTGTTGGTCGACGACGAGGGCAATTTACGGTCATTGATGAAGGAGGTGCTGGTAGAGCATGGCTTTGACGTCATCGAAGCCAGTGATTCCGGTATGGCGCTGGAGCACTATCGTGAGAGTGGTGTATTCGACCTGGTGATCACCGATATCGGTTTGCCAGGTGGTATGAGCGGACGCCAGGTGGGCAAGACGATTCGCCAGGCCAAACCCCTTCAGAAAATCCTGTTCATTACCGGATATACCGCGCAGCCTCTCGAGCGCAGCCTTCTCGACCAGCCAGGCACCGCACTCATGCTCAAGCCGTTCTCGCTGGAAAGCCTCGCGGTCCAGGTTCAGCGGATGCTCGAGCCCTGACGGCGATCATGCTTCGCCGAGCATCTGTGCCACGCGCTGGCTCAGCTGGTTCAGCTCGAAGGGTTTGCAGATCAGTTGCATGCCAGGGGCGAGGAAGCCTTCGCGGGACATGGCCGTTTCCGCGTAACCGGTAATGAACAGGACAGGCAGGTTCGGTCGTAGTGTGCGAGCAATCTCGGCCAGCTGTCGACCATTCATGCCTGGCAGTCCGACATCGCTGATAAGCAGTGCGATGGGCTGTGGCGAACGCAGAAGGTGCAGCGCCTGCGTAGCGTTGCAGGCGCTTTGGCAGGGGAAGCCGTCATCACACAGAGCCTGGCAGAGCAGCTCGCGCACTTCGCGATCGTCCTCGACGATCAACACCTCGCGGCAGTTTCCTGCCGTCGGCGTACTTGCAGCCTCCAAGGCCTGCGGCGGGATGCCCAGGCAGCGCGGCAGGTAGAGATCCACCCGCGTGCCCCGGCCAATCTGGCTGTCCACCGTGACATGGCCGTGGGACTGTTTGCTGAACCCATAGACCATCGACAACCCCAGGCCTATGCCCTGGCCCACGGGCTTGGTACTAAAAAAGGG
>Ga0209371_1000878_pt1 | contig 24078 bp, 36 predicted proteins | sample AgamicAtAmrz_FD_187165 | JGI IMG/M metagenome (GOLD analysis project Ga0209371, IMG submission 187165) | Agave microbial communities from Guanajuato, Mexico - At.Am.rz (SPAdes) (version 2) | ecosystem: Host-associated > Plants > Roots > Rhizosphere | place: Guanajato, Mexico | collected 2012-06-07
ATCGCCAGCCTTGAAAGAGAGATCGACGAAATCGACGCGGCTGATATGCCGCAGGGCGACAAGACGAAAAAATACAAAGCAGCGGCGCAACGGTTTAAAAACGCGCTGTTTACGGATAAGCGAAAGTATCGCGGTAAAGGGCTGGAAAAGCGTATTACGTCAAATACTTATAACGCCTATATGTCGCGAGCCAGAAAGCGTTTCGATGACCGGTTGCACCATCACTTCGCAAAAAATATCGAGCGCCTGGCTGAACGTTACCCGCTGTACGCGCCGGAACTGCAGGACTGGTTGAATATGCCCGCGAAGGATATACGCCAGCAAAAATCCGCCCTAATCACCCGGCTGCGTAACATCCTGACGCTGGCCGAGGAACTTACCGACGTGAAGCTGGGAACAAAAGCGGCAGAAAAACGGCTGGTGACACTCGGCAACAAATATCCGGCGTGGAAGTTTGGCCTGCATGATCTGGCCGGGCCGGACTGGAAAGAGGCCCGCGATCACCTCTACAAGTGGTTCCAGCAGGGAACGCGGCTGCTGGCCGAACTGGAACCGCTACGCATCAACCACGACGTGCTGTACAGCCTGCAACTCAGCCCGACCGAGCGCAGCTCTATCCAGCAGCGTTGGGTAGACGTGCTGAACACGAAAAAGCGGGCCGCCGTTCTTATTGATTATCCGGCCTATATGCAGGGCATATACGACATCCTCCGCACGCCAGTGGCGCGCTGGGATCTGACTACACGCGTCGGCATGGCTCCGCTGGCGTTTGCGCTGGCAGCCGTATCGGGCCGCCGCCTGATTGAAATCATGCTTCGCGGCAATTTTAAGCCGGTCGCTAAAAATGCCGTTGAATTTACCGGGCACGTTAAGAAACGGACCGACAACAACACCGCGCATATTATTTACACGCTCTGTGACAGCGACCTGTTTATCGAGCGACTGAACGAGCTACGCAGCTGCCCGGCAGCATCTGATTTTCATCAGGTCATGCAGGGTTACGGGGAGCTCGATACACGATCAGAGAACGGGCGCGTAAGCGATATGTTGTCCGGCGGCTTTAATATCTGGGTAAAACGATTTTTTAACGACGACCGGCGGGTATTCAAAGACAGCCGCGCCATCTATGCGCGCATCGCCTACGAGATGTGGTTCCGGCACGATCCCAAATGGGCTGGCGTGGACGAGGATGTGTTTTTCGGCCAAATGCTAGGCCACGAAGACGAAAGCTCGCAGATGCACTACAAGCAGTTCAAGCTGCACAATTTTTCACGCACATGGAAGCCTGACACGGGCGAGGATAACCAGCGCCTGTTCCATCTGCAAATGCTGGACGATCAGATGCCAGGCTTCGCACGCGGTGACTCAGCCGTGCGGCTGCACGAAGCCGTGAAACAGATTATTGATGAAAATCCCGAGGCAAAAATTACCAACAGCACGCTGCGAAAGCACGGTTTCAACACGCTGCTGATCAGCCGTTATCTTGAATTTGCCGCCGATGCGCTAGGACAGGAGGTAGGCGAAAATGGCCAGTATCAGTTAAAGCGAACCAGCGCGCCTATCGTGATGGACCCGACGCAGGCCACGATGCCGGAGGAAGAGGACGATTTAGGCTACGAAGGCGACGGTGAAGACGACGACGAGGACGACGACAGCGACGAAACGCTGGAAGAGGATGAGATTGAAATAGACGACGTCCCGGAATGCGATGCGCCTGAACCAGCCGAACCAGAGGCAGAGAAAAGCGCGCCACCGATGCGCCCGCGTTTCGACGCGCCAAAACACAATGCCGATGGCACATGGAAGGTCCGCTACGAATTTGACGGGAAGGAATATAACTGGATAGGCCCGGCAGAAAACATCCGCGAGGCTATGCAAAAAGCCTGGCAGGCGTACCACGACTAAAACAACTGGGGCCACGGCCCCAGTTTTTCTATCCCGCCTTAATACGCACGTCATTCAGAACGTGCGTTATCACGCCAAAGCACAGCTCGCTTTCATCATGCGCCTCCTGTTCGGTAAGGGGAATGCGCCGGTCCGGGTTATCCAGTTCTTCCAGATGCACCAGCGGCGAAGTGCGATACCTGACCAGCCGAAATTCCCCGTTTACCTGCGCCGCAATAATGCTGCCGTCAACCGGAACGAGCGCACTGTTCACAATCAGCAGCGCGCCCTTTTTTATTGCTTCGCGCCGGGAATCGGTTGCAGCCTTAAAATAGTAAACGGATGCGCCGTGGGTATTACAAAGCGCATCAAGCGAGAGTCGATTTTCTGTGTAATCAGTTGCAGGAGAAGGAAAGCCCATAATTTTTATCTCGCTATATACTGTATTTTTATACAGTATAAGCGAGCCAGTAAAATAATGGAAAGCGGCGGCGTTGTGACGCTGTTTATCCTTATGAAAATAACGGGGAAATATTCCCCCAGCGGGATTATCGCAGCGCTTAATTTACAAAGAAAAGCTCGTCGGGATGGTCCTGAAAATATTGCACTGGGCGGAAAGACAGCTCGCTGTAAATGCTGATTACAGTGAATGATGTGAACAGCGGCACGACGAGCGCAACCGGCAAAACGCAGATCCAGACAAGCCAGGCGACAGGATGCCACCATCTAAACAGCGGGCGGAAAATGTCGCCATCCGCATAGATGCGAAACGCGCCCATTTTCCACAACAGCCAGCGGATGCCTTTCATCTTGGCCCGCTGGTAGTCCCATGCTTCCTGAATCAACGCGGGCGTTGTCAGATGTTGCGCTCTCAGGTGTCTCACGTTTATTCCTCTTAAAGCCCGGCCCGGTGCGGTTTCAACGTGATCCAGATGTTCCGTTATTTATAAGACATAACAAAAGATCTGGATCATCATTCCCGCACCGTTTTGCCCTTCTGTCAGTTCGCCTCAAGGCGTTTAAGCGCGGCATGTTCTGCCGGGTTCAGGCTGCCAATATGGTCCGCAAGATACAGGCCCGCCAGCGTTGAGCGCGTCAGGCTGGCTGGCATGGCTGCCAGTTGCGCCATTTCCGACGGACTCAGCACGCTGCGTACCCATCCGAACGGTACCGGCGTGTTGGCCAGCGCCCGTTCCACTACCACCGCGTCACCGTGTTCCGGCAAGGTCACACTGGCGGTGAGTTGGTCGGCATTGAGTGATCCAGATCTTTCGTTATCTATAAACACAGACATAAGATCTGGATCATCTTCTTCCCGCATATCTTCCGCGTCGTGCTTGAGGTTATAGAACGATTTCCCGGCCTCGGCACGCAACGCATGGAGGTTATTCATGAACGCGAAGGATTCTTCTTCCAGACGCATTACACGCGCCCCACGCGCCCCGAGGCGGTCATTCTCAACAGACCAGCCTAAAGCCCCGCAGATGTCCTTAAAAACGATGTCTGGGCGTTTCTTCGCACCATTGCGGCCCAGATAGCCACCGAAGCGCAGCGTAGTGTTAAACGCGCGCACGCTTACCATATCCACCACCGCTTGCAGGGCGGCCTTTTGGGCGTCTCTGGTCGCGTAGCCTTCGCCGGTTTCGATGTCGATACCGCACGTTTCAAAATACAGGCGAAGCGCGTTGCGGTGATATAGCGCGTTAATACGGTTAGGAACCTCAACCAGACGCTGCCAGCGCACTTTCGGACTGACTACCAGCGGTTGCAGCGCCCGGAACTTTTCGTCGGCTTCTGCGCGGGTATGTGCCAGCACGTTCACGTACTGAACGCGCCCGGCGCGCCGGAAACTGTAGCTGAAGTTTTTAAGCTTCTGGTTAAGGTCAATAGCGGCCGCCGTGGCTTCATCCATGCGCATCAGCTCCAGCAGGCTCAGTTTCTTGCGCCCGCCTTCCATAAAGAACTCCAGCGACTCAGGCGTGACCGGCAGCATCAGTTCGTGCTCGATCTCATAGCGGGCAAGCTGCGCCTGCTGCACCACGTCGAGGTATTCGGCCTCGAGCAGCGCGTCTCGCTCATCCTCGGTTGGCGTTTCGGCTTCCATGTGGATCAGGACGGTCTGGTCCCAGACGCGTTCGCGTGCTTCGCGGCGCATAGACTTACCCGCATCGCTTGCAGCTTCATCTTCTGCGAGCCGTTCGACATCATAGCCATCGGCCTCCAGAATCAGCAGCAGGTTGTTGCGGAAATCATTACGCGACGCCGCTTCCTGCGCGGCAAGGTGAATCTGCATGTCGGTGAAGTCGGAGTCGTCCAGGCCGAACGACACGCGGCCCGTTTCTTTGTCGAACGCGACGTCGGACACGTTACCCAACACGCCATCGGTGTAAAGGGTCGCATCGGCATACGCGCCCCGGCGTTCGTCGACGCTGGTTTCTTTGCGTCCGGGAAGTTGTTCAATTCCCAGCATGAACGTGTGCGCCTTTCGGTCGCGGCGCAACATCTGGATCGCATCCGACGGGACAATTTGCCCGCAGAACATACCGAAATGGCGGGTAAAGTGTTTGACCTCCAGCGACACACCGGACGAGATCGCCGGGCTGTAAATCAGGCCATCATACTTCACCGCTTCAGCGTTCGGTTTATCAGTGAACGCTTCCACGTCGGGCAGCTGCTTAGTGTCCTGGCTGACGTAGAGGAATTTCTTTTCGGGGTACGTTTCACGCAGATGATCGTAAATGCTGCTGCCGAACGCTTTCGAATCCGTCGCCACGAGGACTTTTTCGTCTTTTTTCACGGCGCGCGTGATTTCCAGAAACAGGCGGTCGCGGTCCGTATGCACAACGCGGCGCTTGTGCGGGGCGGAGCCGTCATCCGGTACGAACATATCGTCGGTGGCCAGATCGATAATATGAATTTTCGACCAGCCCGGAATACCTAACGCCTGGCGGCGCTGCAGCACCAGTTCAAGGAAGGTGACCAGCGTATCGTTGGCGTCGGCGTCGGCCATCAGCGCGATGCCGTCGGTGCGCGCGAATGCGTCGACCAGATGGTTAAACACGGCAACCTGCCGTTCCATCGCTTTACCCACCAGAACGGCGCGCAGGCACTGCGTGGCTTCATCAAGGCCAACAAAATCATGGTTGTGAACCAGCGGCTGCCACTTGTCTTTAATGATTGAGTTGATGCAGATCGTCAGCTTGTTGATGGTTTCCGGCGGGATGCCGTTCAGGTCATCGCGGTAGTAAAAAATACCGGCGTCGGCTGACGTGCTGCTGTCGTCGCGCAGCTGCATCACGTCGTGCATGGAACTCATCAGGGCCACGCGGTTCGCCATGACGAACGCGCGTAACGCATCCTGCATCAGCGGGCGCAGCATCTCTTTCGTTTTTCCGCTGCCCATCGGCGCGCGCATGATTACCGGCCCGGTCGGGGCACGCTTCTTCACCATTGCCAGCGTTTTCTTGGTGATCTTGGTGTCCGGCAGGCGCGTATATGTGACGTGCGACGGACGTTTGGACGGGTCCGTAATGTTTTTGCTGAATGATCGCGGAGCCTGCGCCTGCTGGCGCTTGACGCGGTATTGCCAGTCGAGGCGGCTGCAAACGTTCACGACAATTTGTTCCGGCGCATTCATGCTGGCCAGCAGACGGGTAAGCAACGATTTAAGGTGATCGAATGAGATAACCGCCGGGCAATTAAGCATGCCAGTGTCTACGCAATCAAAAGCCTGCTTTTCGAAGGAAGGCAGGCGCGCATCGGCAAAGCTCAGTTTCAGCAGCGCTGCTTCAAACAGGTTTGCCGGAAGCGAGAGCCGGTTGCCGGTGTTTTTAAGCTGGCGCGCGGTTTCTTTTGCGCCTTGCGACACATACAGGTCGTTAAAGTCGGTGCCGGGTACGTCGTGAAAAACCGGGTACACGCACAGCACTTTGTGATCCGGGAATGCCTGGAGGATTTCCAGACCGGTTCGCAGGCCGGTGTTACCCATGCCCGGCCCTTTATTATCGTTATCCAGCAGGCAGACGATTTCAAAATCGCTTTCCAGCCCGATAAGCTGGTTAACAACGTGCTTCATGTTGTGAGCCGATACGGCCACAACAATGGCGTCGAAGCGGTCAGGATCGGCAAGATACGCCGCTGCGCCGGTCGCGAAGCCTTCCACCACGCCCACGCGTTTTGCATTTACCAGACTGCCGATAACGTGGCACGCGCCGGAAAAGGTGACGCCTTCAATCGCCTGCGTTTGCTTTTTCTCACCGCTGGCAAAGATCCGCTGCCAGCCCGCCAGCTTTCCCGCCAGCGCACCGTTCAGGTGTGCCAGTGGGATTGCCATAAATTCAACGGGTTGAGAATTGTAGCCATTGCCCGGCAGGGTAACGCGGCGAACGTTACAGTGCGGGAAAATACCGGCGATCTGTTTAGACACGGCATAGGGATGCGTGCCGTCTTCGCGCGGTGCGGCGTCAAACGCCTCTTTGATTTTGTGCCAGTGCTGCAGGGCGCGTTCGGCCATGCGGCGCTGTCGGGCAGCGGCCTGCGCAAGTTGTCTGTCGCGTTCCGCCTTACTGGCTTCCTGCTGGCGGCGTTTTTCTGCCAGCCTGCGCTCTTCCGCAACAGGGTCTGGGGCCACGGCCCCAGTTCGCGCCCGGTAAGCGTTAAAAAGGCTCCACAGAAGGTTTTCACCCTTCCAGATGCCACACGTACTACCGCGATACACGAAGTTGATAAACGGAAGCAGGAGACCTGATTTTTCAAGCTGGACGCGGGAATAGAGATCGACGCGACCTTTGTCTGCTTTTTCAAGCGCAACCGGCGGTCGCAGGTTGTAAGAGGAGTAACGGCTTTCGGGGCCGCCCGTCTGATGCAGGACGACTTGCGAAGCGGTGGCAGACCAGTCAATGCCTGCCAGTGCCGCCATATCTGCGAGTTCGTTGAATCCAGCCCGCAAAACCTCATAGGGGTCGGAGTTAAACTCCGACTGGTAAAAATCCGTTAAAGTCATTTTATAACCAGTAAAAGTACGCATTAATCTTGCGCACAGGCACCAGTCGTGGCTACAATGACAACTCTTGAGTAGTATGTCATTTGATGGTGCCACAACCAGCAAAATGAATTAGAGAGAAAACCCGGTCGGCAAAACCGGGTTTTTTTTCGCCCGGAATCCGTGTTTTCGTACACTAATTCGCCATGTCAAATAGCCAGCTGTACGCGGTGTTATCACCGGCAAAATGATAACAGTGTACACCTGGCTAAACAAATCTTGTTTATAAATCTAAACAGCAAACTTTGTTACAACGAACGATCTCGCGACAGACAGCACCGGATAGAGAAACGCAATATCTTCAAAACTTTTTACTAAGCGTTTTTGCCCGTCATTTACAGAAGCAAATGTGAACTGCCCGTCCCTTTCTGCAAGTAAAATAAGCAATTCGGGTACGGTATCACCGTTTGAAAATTTAACCAAATGATCCTCCCCCACGATATGAGCCTCGGCAGGGTCGAAGATCGCAAAATCGCCCGTCCGGTATGCCGGGCTACTGGCTTCTTCATTGACGCGAAGCGCAAAGCAACGTCGGTGTTCAGACGTGGGCAAATCCACGAAGGAATATTCATCTGGCGTGCGAATCCCGTGCGCCAGATAAGCCGCACTTGGCCCGCTTTTAAAATCTCCGACTATCGGGATGCCATTGTTCGGTGCGGTGTCTTTCCCTGTAAGAACCCACTCTACTGATTTTCCGTAATATTTAGCCAGTTTCATAGCAAGGTCGAGCGTGGGCATTGCATCGCTGCGTTCCAGCACACTCAGGCCAGCGGGTGAAACTCCAGCGTAAGCAGCCACACCGCGCAGCGAGTAATCGCCACCGGCCCCCTTTTGCGAATTTTTTAGGGCTTCGCGTCGCGCCCTGAGCCACGTTCCTCTATTCATGTTCAAGATGATAAAGGATCTTTGTTTACCCAGCTATACATAGCAGCGAAAAAGCGCAGAAAAATTGAGCACACCTTTTTGTTTAGGATTATAGACAAAAAGTGTTTATCAAAGTTAACATATACACCATGAAAACACAGGACGTCATCGCGCATTACGGCAGCGTCGCGCGGGCTGCAAACGCACTAAATCTTTCACGTCTCGCCATCTATAAATGGGGCGAAGACGTGCCGCCTTCGCGTGAGTTCGAACTGGAGGTGAAAACCGCCGGTGTGCTGGTCTCGGACTACACGCGTAATCAGGCCGCCGGAACGCCATCCGGGCGGCGCACAAAGGGGAAGCGGTAATGTTGGAAGAGTACGTCCGGGACCAGCTTCGCACGGCCCTTTGCGACCTGCCATTAGGGCAGAAGGGCCAGATTGCGATCATGAGTGACATGGCCGCCGGGGATGCCTTCACCGACAGGCCCACGCGCACGGTGGTTTCAGGTACAAGCGCGCTACAAATCGACGCTGAGCCGGTGAGATACCGTGAAGGAAAAAAGTATAAGCAGAATAAGCCCCTGATTCTGGAGGCGACTTTCAAAAGCGGCATCTGGCGACAGGCGGTAAATAAGCTGCCCGATCCGCAGTTAGCCTGGGCGAAATACTGCTACGGCGAGGACTTAAAATTTGATCATCAATTGATCATTTGTAAAGAGGTCTGGGACCGGTTCCTTGTCCGGGAAAATGAAACCCGGCAGCGGAAAATTGCAGAAAAAATGCAACAAAAGCTAAAGAAGCTGGTTTTTCTGGCAATTCAGGTGTCCGTCGGCCAAATCAGAGGGCCACGCCTTGAATATAGCAACGAAGCCCTGAGCCAGCTTTTAGGAATTAAGCCAAATAATTTTCATGGCCACTATTTGCCGCGCTGGTCGCTGCTGCTGGCCGTCTGTAATGAACTGGACAACGAGGTGATCGCACATGTGGGACGGCAGCACAAAGCCGAACGCGACTGGCGGCGACGTACCCGCGTGCCTGTGTAAACAGGTCATGCGGCGGCGATGGCCGGTCAGGCCGGTTATGCGCCGGTCCAGTGTAACGGGCGAATTTATCCTATTTTGCCCGTCCTGCAAGATTCGGACCTATCCGTCTACCAACAAGCAAAGCGTAATCGCTGAATGGTGCGGCATGAACCGGCCCGGCGATCCTCACATCGAGCAGCTCTGGCAGGAGAAGTTCGACTTTCAGCAACAGCAGCCGGTTAACAATCCACACCCGGCCTGAATGGGGCCACGGCCCCACCTTAAAGGAGGAAATTATGATCTCCGACGTGTATGCAAAAGCCGGTCGCAATGCTGCTCCGTTATCAGAATATGATTACACGCAGGAATATTTATTAAGGCTGCGCGGATCGCCTTATATTCCTGTCAGAAGGAAAACAGATTTCAGGCCGAAACCGAAAATAAAAACAAGAAGCAAATATTTTACTCCATTAATGGTGTCAATAAATAAATCCAGACCAAAAGGAAATTGAATTAAATATGAGCCTGTTTAAATCTGTGTTCCCGTTTATGGTGGCGAGCGAAATACCAGAAAATATAAAAGCGTGCCTGGCTGATTATGCGTTTAAAAATTTGTCCGGCACATTACATGAATCAAAAGGCTTTGATTATTTAACGCCGGGAAACCAGTTTATCGTCGCGGATAATCGCTGGCTGTTTAAATATATTGAAAATAAAAGAACAGCAAATCGCCACGCTGTGAATATGATTTTTCAGGAATGGTTACAGAAAGCAACAGAGGACGGGCGCGAGCCGGATAAGGAAAGTCAGGACGCCTATCGGGAACAGGCGACGCGTGAAGTGCTGAAAACGGCCCCGATCAGCGAGACGGTTGTGTTTATCCTGTTTGATGCGAACGTAGGGCGCGCGTGGTGTGCCGGGAGCACGGTGTCCAAGTGCCAGGCGGCTCTCCGATGCCTGCGACGTGCGATAGGCAGCCTCAAGACTACACCGCTCACGTATGACTTCGCCGGGCGTCTGCTGTCGCGCCAGCTCTGCAAGGGAATGCAGCAGGCTGAAGGCTTCCCGGATAATTTATTTATTTATCCGAACGGCAAGCTGGTCGCGGCCAGTGAAGACCAGAAAGTTACTTTTGACGGCGTGGATCTGCGCGACGAAGGCGTGGGCGAGGTGCTGTCTGGCATGGAGGTGCGTGCGCTGGAGATAGCGCTGGTCAAGCCGGAAACCAAAGGCGATCACGAAGTGGTGGCCACCTGTGTGCTGCATGTTCCGCAGACCGGGCCGGTCCATATCAAAGCGTTTGACTATAACGGCGCGGCGGCGGGCGCAGAGGGCGATGAGGCGCACCACTACGCGACTGAAATGCTTATCGTGTCCGGGTTAGCCTGGGAGATTTTCGACACGCTGCGCGCGTGGTTTCACGGCGCGAACGGGGCAACACAAGGTTAACCCACCAGCCCGCGCCACCCGGCGCGGCTGACCTGTGCCGGGCCGGTAAGCCCGCCGCTGTCATTAACAGAAACAAGTTATTTATTGTGCCGCGCTATTGATTCGTATACGGGGCCGTTTTATTCGTTCTGCTTGCGAAATCCTTACACTGATGGCAATTGTGTAATCCATAAGCTAACAGGCTCACCACTGCTTATTAGGAATATTCATACTCAAAACTTTAAATAACGATCAAAAGTTTTCTACACACTGACGGGATTAATTCACTGCAAACTTAACCGGCCCTAATTTAATTCAATTTCTTACTGTTTTAAGTAGACGAGTTCCGTCAGATCGGATAATGTAGCCGCTCACTCAGATTTCTCCTAAACCCAATTCTAGCCATATGTTTCATCGAGAAAGATATATGGCGCTAACGCCGCTCACGGCGTGATATGTCAGAACTATAGTTAATAACGGATTGTAACAATGACGAACGACACAACCTCACACCCGGCCCTTGCGCGCCTCCAGAAAGATCTGATCCATGCGGTAGCGGGCCTTCGCTGCATTCGCGACATCATCATTCACACCGAAGGCGCAATGGCTACCCCGGAACACGCGCTGATTTTGCTGGAAGGTGTCCTTGACGGGCTGGAAGGGTACGCAGACGGCGAAAAGCTGGCGATTCAGTAACCCGGCCTGCGTCATGAGTTTGGTATGGGGCCGTGGCCCCAGTTCTGGTTACTGTTTGAACACCACGTTAAAATTGAACGTCGCGCCGCACGCTTTTGCATACCGGTCCAGCGTCTTGAGGCTTGCGCCCAGCGGGTTCTTTTCCAGATTGGTGATCGCCGATGGCTGGATGTTCAGTCGGCGCGCCAGCTCTGTCTTTGTGATTTTTGCGTGTTCGCGCATCGTGTGCAGCGCTTCCAGAATAGCCAACTCGCGGTCGGCTTCTTCATACGCTTCCTTTGATTCCGCGCTGTTCAGCATGCGCCCTTTCAACTCTTTGACGGTAACGGGTTTCATTCAAAATCCTCCAGGCGTTGCCTCGCCAGTTTTATCGCACTGGCGGGCGTTTTTTCGGTCTTCTTTACGAAGGCATGCAGCAGGTAAATATGCTGGCCCTTTGCGTAACAGTAAAGGGTCCGGGCAATGTTTGCACCGTTCACCCGCAGTTCAAACAGGCCGCCGCCGATCACCTTGCTGTGTGGCATCTTTAGCTGCCCTTCATTTTCCAGCCGCTCAATCAGCCGGTACATCTGACCGCGAAGGCGGTCCGGTAATTCTTCCAGCTCCTGCGCCGCTAGTTCGTGCGCTAACACCTTGTACATGGCTCCTCCGTTTCAGTGGGAAAACTATAGCTCTGAATTAAATTAAACTCAATTACTAAATTTCACTAAAAAGTGAAATTGTAGCTTTACGTTTAAGTGCGCCAGAGCTACATTGCGTCTCGTTGCGGGACGCCACCCGCAGCGAACACCCATAAACGACAGGAGATACACAATGGAAAACACACTTTCACCCCTTGAGTTCAGCTTCGGCGGCGGCAACGTCAAGGTGGAGTTTCTGCCCAAACAGGTCATGGTTAACTTTTTCGGTCGCCGTTTAGATTTCACCGCAACCCAGGCGGCCCTGCGCGAACGCTGCCGCGTTGAAATCCGCCAGGCGGGTATGTCTGCGCATCTGGAAAAAGTGCTGCGCCGCAAAAAGTAACTTAAATGTGAAAATTCACTAAAAAGTGAAAATAAAGCTGGCTACGGAAGGCCAGCAGAGTTATCTTACTTTTCAAGGCGGGACGCCACCCGCCGAAACCAAAAAATACGACAGGAGAACCAAATGAAACAGATTAAAGCGCAGCCAATGTGTAGCGAAATGAGCACTAACCCGGCGGACCGTCTTGCTTATGTGCGCGAGATGCTTCAGGAACTGCAGGGTAACGTTGCCTGGATTCAGGAAGAAGTGCGCGACACGATGCAGGGTCTTGCCCTTCGCGGTCTGGTGATGGAGTTTCAGGATCTGATTGGACAGATTGAAGTGGTTCAGTCGGTAATTAACAAATAAAAATGCGATTGGGGCCACGGCCCCAATCTTAACCCGCGCGGGACGCCACCCGCGATTTAAACGACAGGAGAGCATATGAAAACGATTAGCAACCAGCATGCGTGGGCCGAACTTGCCAGCGCGCAGGATGGCGTTACCCGGACCAGCGATAATTTAAACCGATTTTTAACCCGCCTGAACGAAGACGAGAGCGCGGAAGGCTCAATGCTGGGCGACCAGATTACAGAAGTACGGAATCAGCTAGAGGACGCAAAACGCCGCCTGCGTATGCTTGCGAACTACTACATCAATTAACCGGGTTTAGCCCGACAAACCCTGCGCGGAACTGTCCGCGCTTTTTTACTTTCCGCGTTTTGCGGGAAGCAGTAAAAGGAAGAAGTAAGAATGACAACGAAGACACACCACGCGATTTATGACGAACTGAAAACAGCGACCGAGCAAATGATCGCGGTATCAGATCGCCTGCGCAGCCTGGCAAATGAAGTGCGGAACGAAGGCAGCCTGGAAGCTTCATTGCTGACCACGATGCTGTATGACGTGCAAACCCCTATGTCGGACGTAAAGAAGACGCTGCGCGCACTGACCAGCAGCTACGGCAACCACCTCCATGCGACCACACCAGCAAACCAGCAATGATAAAAGCGCGATACGTTGCCCCGGATAACCGGGGCTTTTTTTTGCCTGAAATTTAGATATTCACTTAAAATTAAAAATTCACTAAAAAGTGAAAATAAAGCTCGCTACGGTCCGGCACCAGAGTTAGATTGGTGTTCAAGGCGGGACGCCACCCGCTGAAATCCGAAACAAGAAAAACGACAGGAGAAACAACATGAACGCAGCGACTTTCAACAATATCAATAACTGGCTGATCGGCTTATGGAAGCATTACGCGAAGGTGAACTGCAGCCCTTCCGGCTTCGGTGAAAGAATGGAGCGTTATTTTCGTTTCTTTTGCAGCACGCCTGAAAAGCTGGCCGCAGTGATCAAGGGGCTGAGAGATCGCATCGTGATCAATAACTGGGTAATCGTCAGCACTTGCGACGATAACGAGCGCAGCAGCCACAGCTACGCGTGCATCGTCATGCGCGAACTGATGCGCCGCCTTGAGGGGCATTCCCCGGATTACCGCATCCTTTAAGCCCGCTCGCCCCGGCAGCCAGCCGGGGCATCACAGGAGAAGAAATGAAACACATTAAACAGCGCCTGCTTAGCCCGCTGGCGGCGGGCTGCATCTGCCACACCCTGAGCCAGCGTGTCGGCCTCGCAGAGTTTCGCAGCGCCTACCGCCATCACCGCAACGAAGACCGCAGCAGGACCGCCAGCGGCCTTCTGCGCGCCCGCCAGCATGTTCGCGCACAGGTGGCGCACTGGCAGGCAGAACTGGCGGCAGACGCCGTACAGGCCGACAAGGTGCGCATCCTGAACAGCGCGCACCTGACCAGATGGAAAAAAAGGATAAACAAATAAGTATAATTTCATCAAAAAGTGAAAATAAAGCTCGCTACATAACGGCACCAGAGTTACATTGATGTTCAGGACGGGACGCCACCCGCAGACCACACAGGAAAACCAGAATGAACACAAAAACCGCCTACGAACTGCTGACCGAAGCCGCCCACAGTGCAGGCGAGCGCGGGGAAAAGGCACGCCAACATGCCCTGCAGTTAGCAAAGGCGCTGGTCGCAAAGCACTTTCTCAGCGACCTGGCTGAAAGCGCGGCCATGTTGCGCCATGAAGCGGTAAAGCGCGAGCGCGGCGGCTTAGTGGCGAACGCCACCTGCCTCCATTACGCGGCAGGATTGTTGACGAATTATAAAGAATGAAAATTCATTATTGACTTAAAGTGAATAAATAAGTTAATATTTTTCCACGCTGGGCAATCTACACCCCGCCCACAGAAAACCGCCTTCGGGCGGTTTTTTTTCGTCTGCAATAAGCCCGCCGGGCGCAGTTCAACAACCTGCTCCGGCGCGTCGCCTCTGCGACCGTGACCGGGCCATAATTTCCCATGACTTTATGACCAACACCGTCCAGATTGGCGCGGCGCAGCTCGTCTGCGCTGATTCGCTGCAATTCATTAAAACGCTGCCTGATAACAGCATCGACCTTATCGCCACCGACCCGCCTTACTTCCGCGTAAAAGACAACGCGTGGGACCGGCAGTGGAAAAACGACGACGCCTATCTGGCGTGGCTCGGCGAAATGGTGGCTGAGTTCTGGCGCGTTCTGAAACCGACCGGCTCCCTTTATATGTTCTGCGGGCACAAGCTGGCAGCCGACACCGAAATTCTGGTGCGCGAGCGGCTTAACGTGCTGAATCACATCATCTGGGCGAAGCCATCCGGGACGTGGAACCGGCAGAACAAAGAGAGCCTGCGCCAGTTCTTCCCGGCGACCGAGCGGATCATCTTCGCCGAACACTACGGTGCAGAAAGCACCGCCTCCGGCGCATCCGGCTACGCCGCCAAATGCGAAGAACTGCGCAAGCAGACGTTTAAACCGCTGATTGATTACTTCGCCAGTGCGCGCGCCGCGCTGGGCGTCAGTGCGAAAGAAATTAACCAGGCGACCGGCACGCATATGTGCAGCCACTGGTTCAGCGAGTCGCAATGGCAGCTGCCGAAGCGCGAACAGTACGAAACCTTGCAGGCGCTGTTTGCCCAAAAGGCGCGCGAGAAAGGTGAAGCCGAACAACTGGCAAAAACGCATGAAGGGTTGCAGACGGAGTATGAGTCGCTCAAGCGCGATTATGACGGCCTGCGGCTGGAATATGACGATCTCCGCGAGCGCTACGAAGAATTACGCCGCCCGTTCGCCGTGTCCAAAATGGTCCCGTTTACGGACGTCTGGACCTACCCGCCGGTGCAGTATTACCCCGGCAAACATCCCTGCGAAAAGCCCGCTGACATGATGGCTGACATCATTCGCGCCAGCACCCGACCGGGAATGGTTGTCGCTGACTTCTTTATGGGTTCGGGTTCAACGATTAAGCAGGCGCTCAAGCTGGGCTGCTCTGCGATTGGCGTCGAACTGGAAACCGCAACGTTTGAAAACACGGTGGCAAAAGTGGACGAGTTCCACGCGGCGCTGACCGATTAAGGGGCTAAATCACCCCTACCGCATACGGAGAGATTGCCGAGAGGATTAAGGCAGCGGTCTTGAAAATCGCCGGTCGCAACGCGGCCCATGAGTTCGAATCTCATTCTCTCCACCACGTACCAGACTGGGGCCACGGCCCCAGTTCCCCGGATAGAAAGCACATGAGGATGTGCGGTCGGCTGTTAACCGAAGGGCAGCGGGTTCGAATCCCGCTCTATCCGCCAAATCCCACCTGCCGCACGGACCGCCGTGGGGAAGAGGCTCAACTATGGACAAAATCACACAGGTCACGAACGTTGCCGCCTATGGCGCTTCCACCGGTTCGTTCGGCTACTGGTTCTACAAGCTCACCACGTCAATGACGCCTGACCAGTGGGCCGCCGTTGGTGTTATGGGCAGCCTTGCGTTCGCGGGCCTGACTTATGTAACAAACGCCGTTATTAAGGTCTGGGCTATCAAGCGCGGCTACAAATTGCCTGATGACGAGGGCTGACGGATGCGCCTGGTATTTCCGTCTCGCCTGATGCGGAAAATCATCGCCGCCAGCGGCGCAGGCGCGCTGGCTATTGCGGTCGCCTTGCTTGGCGGTCACGACGGCGTTGAGGGCCGCCGCTATACGGCTTATCAGGACGTGGGCGGCATCTGGACCGTTTGCGACGGTATAACCGGTTCCGACGTTAAGCGGGACCACCATTACACGGATCGGGAATGTGATGCGCTTCTGGCGAAGCACCTCGCCCCGGTAAAGCGCGTGGTAGATAGTGCGGTAAAAGTGCCGCTCGATGACTATACGCGCGCCTCGCTTTACTCCTTCGCCTATAACGTGGGAACCGGCGCTTTTCAGCGTTCTTCTCTGTTACGGCATCTCAACGGCGGCGACACGGTGCAGGCGTGTGATGACATGCGTGCCTGGGTAAACGTGAACGGCCAGCGCAATCGCGGGCTGGTTTACCGGCGCTATATCGACCGGACGGTTTGCATGATGGGGACCAAATGAAAGACCTGATCATTTCCATTTGTCTGGGCGTGCTGATTGTTTTGATCGGCACCCTGCTTATTGGCGCATTATCCGGCAGTTACTGGATCGGGTTTCTTGCCACGGCCTTGTCTGTCGCGCTCTGGATTTGCGAGGAGCGCCGACGTGAAAAACGCCTTCGTCGTAGCCTGCTTTAGTTTACTGATCCTGATGCTCGGCACGCTGGCGTTTCTGGCGTTCCACTATCACGCGAAATCAGCGGCAGCAGCCGGAAAAATCAGCCAGCTCACCAGCGACAACACCCTACAGTCGGCAACGATTGCCGGGCAGGCGCTAACGTTCCAGACGTTCAACCGGCTAGCCGCCAGCGCACAGCAGCACGCGGCGCACGTTGCCAGCGACAGCGAGGAAAAAACCATTGAATACCGCACGATCCTCAAAAAACAGGCGGTGCCTGTGTGCAGCCAGCTTGTTCCTGCTTCTGTCGCTGACGGGCTGTACGACTACACGGACCGTCTACGTTCCGGCGCAGTGTCCGGCGCTGTCGCCGTCGCTGACCGCCCCGATACTGGTTCCGCTTCCGCCCGCACCCTGACCTACTGTCAGGCGGTTTTATGGATAAACCCGCTCTTGACCGCACTGGACAAGGCAAACGACCAGCTGGCAGGCATTCGCGCCGAAGACGCGCAGCGAACCGCTACCGGCAAATAATCTCCCGCCCGGTTCGGGCAGCAACGGAAATCCAACGTGAAAAAAATCCTCTTCGTCGCGGCGCTGGCCATTGGCCTTGCCGCGCTTTCGGGCTGCGATAGCGCAGACAAAAAAGATCAGGTTATTGCCGCGCAGGCGCAGCAGATTGCGGCCCTGCAACAGCAGCCGTGCGCCCCGGCAGCAGCAGAACAAGCTGCTACAGCAGGCACACCGGTTGCTCAGGCGGCCAGCCCGCAGGTTGTCGCCGCTGCGCCCGCGCCGGTTGTGGTTCAGCAGCAGCCGACGGTTATTCATGAGCGCGACGGCACAGGCGATCTGGTCACCGGCATGATGCTTGGCCACATGCTTTCTGGCGGTGGCGGTGGCGGAGGCGGTGGCGGCGGTTACGCCAGCAACCACACCAGCAACACCACGCACGTCGTGAATAACTACCACGCACCCGCGCCCGCCCCGGCAGCCAGACCGGCCCCGGCGAAGCGCAGCTGGTTCTCAGGCCGCAGCACGGCCAGCAGTTCGGCCAGCACTTACCGTCGCAGCTCGTTCAGCAGCGGCGCGCGGTCCTCGTTTTACTCCAGCCGCAGCAGCTTCAGCAGCCGCCGCCGCTAACCGGGAGGTTCCATCTTTCGAATGTTAAGAGAGCGCCGCCAGCGCCGCGAACGTGAAGCGGCAGAGCGCCGCGCGCAGCTGCGTGGTAAAGCCACCCCGCTGCAAAGCCTGCTGCCCGGCGAGCCTTACGGCGACGGCGTGGCGGAGGATTTTGCAAACGTGCTGATTGCGCAGGCCGAACAGGCTGACGGCAGTCACCACCACCGCCACAGCGCCTCGTCTGGCAGTCATTCGCACAGCCTCGGCAGTCACAGCCACGCGGTTTCTGATTCTGGCAGCCATTCGCATAGCCACAGCCACAGCCACAGCCACAGCCACGACAGCAGCAGCTTTGACAGCGGCAGCAGCTACGGCGGCGACAACGGTTCCAGCTGGTAATGCCATCACCGTGCCAGCCATCCTGGCTGGCACGCTAATGCCATTCCCCGGAGGCAACATGAGTTTTTTCACCTGGCTGGAAGCCAAACTATCCCCAAAGGAGACCAATGTGTCTGAGACTACCGTGTCCGCAGCTTCAACCGCTGCAACCGTATCCGCCTCAACTGATGCGACTGCAACCACCGCTGCAGCAGCCACCGACGCCGTTGATTCTGGCGCATCATCTGATGCTGCCGTATCTGCTACCGACTCGGCTTCAACTGATTCTGCCGCCGCCGTTGCTGATTCTGGCGCTGCTTCTGATGCTTCCGCATCCGTTGCTGCCGCTGATTCTGCTTCTGATGCTACCGCATCCGTGGCGGCTGATTCAGGTAATGCCGCAGCCGCTGCCGTTGCCGCAGAAAATGACGCCGATGAGGCGGTGTCTGACGAAGACGCGGCATCGGCTGGCGTCGATGTTGTGCTGGCAAAGCTCAAGGAAGCGCTGGCGTTCGCCGGTCATGAGTTAGATCACGTCTGGGACAAGGCTGTCGCCTTCGTTAAAACACTGGTTTAACCGCCAGCCGCACAGGCCCGCTCCGGCGGGCCTTTTTTTCTTGAAAGTGAGAGCAGTATGTTAACGGTCAAATACTGGCGTGACCACGCCGCGCTGATTTCAGAAACGCAGGAAGCCTGCATTGCGCGCCCGAAAAGCCCGCAGTATGCAGAAGCGATGGAGTTTGCCAGCGAATTAGGGCTGACGCGCCCGGACGTGATCCAGACGTTCAAAAGCGAAAACAAGCCGCAGGGCGGCGTTCTGGGCTACCTGCGCGGAAAGCAGACGCGGCCGGAAAGCTACGTCACCACCGTTGAGCGCGAAGGCCGCTCGGATTATCCGATTGCCGTCCTGACCCACGACGCCATCGATCCGAATCTGCCCGGCGTCACCGGCACCAGTTATCAGTTTATTTACCAGGGCGATGAAGCGTACATCATGAACCGCTTTGGCCAGACGGTTGAGCTAATCAAGCCGCCGCGCGCCCCGCAGTAAGCGACACCATAAAGCGCCCTGACGGGGCGTTTTTTAGTGTTTCTTTAGTGCGGGATCGCAATCCCGACCGGAGCAATCATGATTTTCACCCCTGACGCCGCGCCCGTCGGACCGGACACCGGCAACGGCTTTCTGGCCAGCGCTGGCCGCGTCACGATTGGCGCAGGCACTGACCTGAGCGACATCGACCTGACCGCCGCCGCGCTGGACAATCGCGTGCGCTTCGCGTGCGACAGTGCCCGTCTGTACTGGGCGGCTGACGGCACGCTGAAAACCGCCGCCGCTGGCGTCTGGCCGCTGGAGTACAGTAACGGCGTCGCCGCAGGGCGCACGCCACCCGAACCGCAGGCGACCAACCTCCAGCTGGAGTGTCGCGGCACGAACGCGGTGAACGCGGGAAATTCGGGCAACTTCTTCTGCGACGTCGGCACCACCGTGGTGACGGAAACCGGCCCGGACGGTGGCGGCATTGGCGCTGTGGATAACGCCTATTTTTACCTTTATGCGGAGTACAACGCGACCGCAGCCGCCTGGCTGGCAACGGCCACCGGCAGCGCACCGGGCGACGCGTGGGAACGGATCACCATCCCGTTTACGCTTACCGCCGCCGCGAACGTGCGCACCTATAACGCGCGTGCCTCGTCTACTTCTTATATCTACGGGCTGACAGCCACAGCGGTTCCCGCAGGAAACGCCGTGGCGTCATTCTTTCGTCGGATGGACGGCAGCCGCCTTATTTCAGGGATGGTACAGGTTGAAACCGGCAGCTATGCCACGTCGCCGGTTATCACCGGCAACAGCGCGGTCACGCGGGCAGAAGCGTTTGCCTATGTGCTGACGCAGAACGCCAAAGGCATGATCGTCACCTACAGCGACGGAACGACCGAAAGCTTTACGTTCAGCGGCGAATATCAGTATCCGCTGCCGAATCCGAGCGCCCACTGGGGCGCGCGCTATATCACCCGGATTGCCTACCAGCGATGAAATACCTCCGTTTCCCTGACGAGGCGACCGCGATAGCGGCCTGCCCGAACTGGCGCAGCGGCGACGACTGGATAGCGCCCAAAGAGCGCACGCAGATTGTCGTGCGCGGCACGATTTATGAACCGGCCACGCAGAGCGAAAGCGGCACATTGACCGCAGGCAACGCGCTGGCCGGTTTTCACATTGACGTGATAACCGGCACGGTTCCGGCAGCCGCCACGGCTTACGAACTGTTGCCGGATAATCCCCGTTTTGAGCAAAGCTGAGGCAACCAATGGCAACCACAGGCATGGAGCCGGACGCGACGTGGCAGCAAATCACCGACGGCACGGAAACGGCAGCGGTGCAGGTAAAGCGGGGCGTTATCGGCCTTTGCGACAACGACGCGCAGCCGGGCAGTGATGCTGAATTTCAGGACCACACCGGCAACCTGACTATCACGCCGCCTACGGTGGCATGGATTAAAAACATCACGCCGGGCAAAGACGGCGTGCCGGGTTATGCAAAAGTCGTGATCATCAAGTGACATGGCCGGTCTTAAAGAGTTATCCGGCCAGCTTCGCAGCCTGCAAAAGCAGATCCCGTTTGCCACCGCGCAGGCGCTGACCAGCGTTGCCCGAAAGATTCAGGCCGCCGAACGCGTGGGGATGCAGCGCAATCTTGAGCACCCCACACCGTTTACCGTGAACTCGGTTGGCTCACAGGGCGCGCGCCGCGACAACCTGACCGCGCGCGTGTTCGTCCGTGACATTGCGGCCAGCTATCTGGAGCCGTTCGAGTTCGGCGGCCAGCACAAGCTGAACAGCCAGGCGCTGCTTAACCCGAAAAACATCAAGCTGAACAAATACGGCAACCTGACGCGCAACAAGATGGCGCAGCTCAAGGCAAAGCCGGACGTGTTTATCGGGGAGATTGACGGCGTAAACGGCGTCTGGCAGCGCAAGAAAGCGAAGGGCCGCAAGGGCGCAAAACGTCGCAGGCGTTCGCGCAACGGCACGCATCAGGCCGCGAAGAAAAGCAGCGCACCAAAGCTGCTGATCCGGTTCGGTGACGCGCTGCCGGTATCGCCGGTCCTCGGTTATATGGACCGTGCCGAAGCGATGGCCACAAACCTTATGCCGGGCGAAATGAGCCAGGCAATAAACGCCGCGCTGGCCAGCGCCCGATAGGAGCCACGATGAAAAACGTAATCCTCCCGCCGCTGGAAGAGTTCACCGCTGCCGACCTTCGCGAAGGCAACGCCGCGCGGGCTATCACCCGCAACAACGCGATCAACGAATGCGCCGCCGCTATCCAGCGCGCAGGCGGCACGTTCAGCCACGAGATCCGCGTTCACACGATTTACCTGGACGACGGTTTGCGCGTGGACAGCCCGCGCTGCCCGCAACTGGGGCCACGGCCCCAACTGCGCAAAATTAGAACAACCGGGGCCACGGCCCCAGCCACCATAAACGAGCCGTAGCCGCTGTTGCCCCGCTTTCACCGTGGGCTATCACGCTGCGGCCTTTTCTTTCACGGACGCCCTATGACAGACCAGAAACGCGCCGCCACGGTCACGATCTACCTGACCGCCACGGATGAAAACGGCAAGCCACTCGCAGGCATTCACCGCGAGGTCAGCATTGCAGAGATGCGCCAGGGCGATTACCCGGTACTGGTTGAGGCCACCGCCGAAGCCGCTGCCGAACTGGAAGGCATCGTCAGCACGTATTACGGCATGCCGCCAAAAGCATAACTGGGGCCACGGCCCCAACAGGAGCAGAAGACATGAAACCCCTGAGCTATGAAGCCCGCACCCAAATCCCGAATGCCGCTGCGATTGAACGCATCGTTTCCAGCGTGATCGCCGAAGCACAGCACGCACAACGGCTGGGCTATCCAGACTGGAACGTGACGCTGCCGCAAAGCGTGATCACCAGAAACATGGCGCGGGAAATCAAGCGACGCCTGAGTGCTGCAATTCGCGTTGAGGTTGACCTGGTGATTACCGGCACGACCGATGACGCAGACGACGGCAGCGCCGCACCAGCTGAGCTACTGCCTCACATGCAGCGCACGATCAAGCTGTTGCTGAATCCCGCGCCGCATAAGGTTGAACGTCGTGAACACTTCACCAACCTGCCCGACTTCTTGCGCACCCCGGTTTTTTTTGGGTCCTTCCCCGGTCCTATTTAACTCGCGGGCATTGCGCGCCGCGTGTTTTCACTAGCTAAAAATTTTTCGTTTTTTGGGTAACAGGTAACAGGTAACGCGACCGATGAATCAGGCCGATTTTGCAAAACTTCACAACGTTAGCCGGAAGACCGTCACGACGTGGAAGGCACGCGGCTGGCTGGTTATGGACGGAGAAGAGGTGAACGTGGAGGCGTCAAACGCCAACATTGAGCTACACCGGAAAACTGTTACCCCGGCCCAAAAAAAAAAGAGATCGTCCGTAATCGAGGTAACACTCCGGCTGCGGATCGAGGTAACAGCGGATCAGCCGGTGACGGTGACAGCGACGACGAGCACATAGCCGACGTCGCCGAGCGGCTGGTTAAAGAGTACGGCGCAAATCTCACATTTGATCAAGCCCGAACCGTTAAGGCCAACTTCCACGCGAAGCTGGTGCAACTGGAATATGAACAAAAGGCAGGACGCCTGCTCCCCTTCGAAGACATGCTCAGCGCCATCGGCGATGAGTATGGACGCGTCCGCACCCGCCTTATAGCCATCGCGCCCGAACACGGGCCACGGCTACGTCTGCTCGCCCTGACCAGTGACGACACGGAGTTCACCGCCGCGCTACAGGAGATCATCCGCGAAGCTATGGAGGAGCTGAGTGCAGACAGAACAACAGGGCCAGACGGAGGCTAAACCATCCGCCTGGCAGAATTTCAAAAGCCTGCTTCTGGCCGTGCGAAAGGCGTTAAAACCGCCAGAGCCACTGCGCCTTAGCGAGTGGGCGAACAAATACGCGGTGCTGTCGAAAGAGACATCCTCGCAGACTGGCCGCTTTCGCTCGTTCCGCTATCAGGACGGCATTATGGACGCCTTCACCGATCCCACGGTGGAGACAGTCACGGTCATGAAATCGGCCCGCGTCGGTTACACCAAAATCCTTGACCACGTAATCGGCTATTACATCGCGCACGACCCGTCGCCGATCCTTGCCGTTCAGCCGCGCGAGGATGACGCCGAAGACTACAGCAAAACGGAAATCGCGCCGATGCTGCGCGATACGCCGGTGCTGGCCGCAGTGACCGGCGGCCCGAAGGCAAAAGACAGCAACCAGACGATAGCGAAGCGCACCTTTACCAACGGGGCGAACCTGACGCTGATTGGCGCGAACAGCCCCGGCGGTTTTCGCCGTATCACATGCCGCATCATTCTGTTTGATGAGGTGGACGGTTATCCCGCCAGCGGTGCAGGTAACGAGGGCGACCAGATTGCGCTCGGCAAAAAACGCTCCGAATCGTTCTGGAACCGCAAGATTGGCATCGGTTCAACGCCGACGGTTAAAGGCATTAGCCGTATCGAGAAGTCGTTCAACGAGAGCGACCAGCGTTATTACTACGTGCCTTGCCCGCATTGCGGGGAAATGCAGGTGCTGGAATGGGGCGACCGCACGTCGCCCTACGGCATCAAGTGGGACCGCGACGAGGAAGGCAACAGCCTGCCTGAAACGGCCTATTACGCGTGCAGGCATAACGGCTGCGTAATCCAGCACACCAGCCTGCCGTGGATGCTGGAAGGCGGCGAATGGCGCGCCACGAAGCCCTTTAAGGGCCACGCCGGTTTTCACGTCTGGACCGCCTACAGCCTGTTTCCCAACGCAGCCTGGAAAAAGCTGGTCGAGGAATGGGTAGGCGTTAAAGACGACCCGGTGATGCGCCAGACCTTCATCAACACCACGCTGGGCCTGCCCTATGAGGATTCCGGCGAGAAAGCCCTGAGCGAGAAAAAGCTGGTCGAGCGGACCGAAGTGTACGGCGCGGAAGTGCCGG
>Ga0209371_1000882_pt1 | contig 23953 bp, 18 predicted proteins | sample AgamicAtAmrz_FD_187165 | JGI IMG/M metagenome (GOLD analysis project Ga0209371, IMG submission 187165) | Agave microbial communities from Guanajuato, Mexico - At.Am.rz (SPAdes) (version 2) | ecosystem: Host-associated > Plants > Roots > Rhizosphere | place: Guanajato, Mexico | collected 2012-06-07
TCGATCCTGGCGATGTACGCGTTCGCCGCCGGGGCCGCGCGCTGGAGATTCCAGCAGGCCTGGGTCGCCGCGGCGCTGGTGGTGGCCGCCATCGGCATGTTCATGTCGACCACGGGCGGGCCGGTGTTCGCCTTCGTTTCGGTGTGCTTCGCCGCCATCGGCTTCAAGGCCGCCTCATCGCTGTTCTGGCCGATTCCGCAGGGGTACCTGGATGCGCGCATCGCTGCGGCGGTGATCGCACTGATCAACTCGGTGGGCAACCTCGGCGGCTTCGTTGCGCCCACCACCTTCGGCCTGCTCGAGCAGCAGACCGGCTCGATCCAGGGCGGGCTGTATGGCCTGGCGGTGACCTCGGTGCTGGCCGCCATCGCCGTGTTCTTCGTCCGCACCCGTGTCAAGGGTGCCCCTGTCCCTGACCTCAAGGCCTCATCGGCCCTGGGCCAATCCCATTGAACGCCTGCCAGACAAGGACAATGACCATGCAGACGACGCCTCACTCCTCGACCCCGGTCGTCACCGACCTGCGCGTGATCCCGGTGGCCGGCCACGACAGCATGCTGCTCAACCTGAGCGGCGCCCACGGTCCGTTCTTCACCCGCAACATCGTGGTACTGCGCGACAGCGCCGGCAACACGGGCCTGGGCGAGGTGCCTGGCGGCGAGAACATCCGCCAGACCCTCGAAGACAGCCGCAGCCTGGTGGTCGGCCAGCCGATCGGCCATTACCAGCGCGTGCTCAATGCAATGCGCCAGACCTTCGCCAACCGCGATGCTGGCGGGCGCGGGCTGCAGACCTTCGACCTGCGTATCACCGTGCATGCAGTGACCGCCATCGAGTCGGCCCTGCTCGACCTGCTCGGCCAGCACCTGAACGTGCCGATGGCAGCGCTGCTGGGTGAAGGCCAGCAGCGCGAGTCGGTGAAGATGCTCGGCTACCTGTTCTACATCGGCGACCGTACCCGCACCGATCTGGCCTACCGCAACGAAGCCGAGGCCGATGACGACTGGCTACGTTTGCGCCACGAGCAAGCCCTGACGCCCGAGGCGGTGGTGCGCCTGGCCGAGGCCGCCAAGGCCCGCTACGGCTTCAACGACTTCAAGCTCAAGGGGGGTGTGCTGCGTGGCGAGGAGGAGATGGAGGCTGTCACTGCGCTGGCTGAGCGTTTCCCCGAAGCGCGCATCACCCTCGACCCCAACGGTGCCTGGTCTTTGAAGGAGGCCATTGCCCTGTGCCGCGACAAGCACGATGTGCTGGCCTACGCCGAGGATCCGTGCGGCGCGGAGAATGGTTATTCCGGCCGCGAGGTGATGGCTGAGTTCCGCCGCGCCACCGGCCTGCCCACCGCCACCAACATGATCGCCACCGACTGGCGGCAGATGGGTCACGCGATCCAGTCGCAGTCGGTGGACATCCCGTTGGCCGACCCGCATTTCTGGACCTTGCAGGGCTCGGTGCGGGTGGCGCAGATGTGCCATGACTGGGGCCTGACCTGGGGTTCGCACTCCAACAACCACTTCGATATTTCGCTGGCCATGTTCACCCAGGCGGCGGCCGCTGCGCCGGGCGAGATCACCGCCATCGACACCCACTGGATCTGGCAGGACGGCCAGCGTCTGACCCGCGAGCCGCTGCGCATCGTCGACGGCCATGTACGGGTGCCGACGCGGCCGGGGTTGGGCGTCGAACTGGATGAAGACCAACTGATGAAGGCCCATGAGTGCTACCGCAACATGGGCCTGGGCGCCCGGGATGACAGCGTGGCGATGCAGTTCCTGGTGCCGGGGTGGACCTTCGACAACAAACGGCCTTGCCTGGTGCGTTGAGGCGATTGACCCGCCTGTGTGCAGGCTTGCCGGTGAAAAGGATCGCGCAGTGATTGGGGCCAGCAAACCGCTGCCAATCACCGCGCCCCAGCGCCCTTTACGCAGACGTTATCCCCCGCTCGAACAGCACCACCGCCGCCCGCACCTTGCGCCCACCGAACAGGCTCATGCGCTGGAACTCGCCATGGCTCACCGGCAGGTGCTGGCAGTCCAGCGCCAACCGGTGGCGGCCGTGGTCGGTATCCGGATCGTGCAAATAGACGAAGTCGGCATTGCAGCCAGTCACCAGCACCCAGTGCGGCGCCTTGCTGCCGGTCAGGCGGTAGTTGCTGATCAGTACCAGTGCCAGGCCGCCCTTGGCCAGCAGTGGTGGCAGGTCGAGCGGGCCGTGGCCGAGCTGCACGTCGGTGTCCTGCAATTGTGTGCAGAAATCCTCGTGCACCAGGCGCATCACCTCTTTCTTGTTGGCCTGGCGCACGCCATCGAGAAACAGCGGGCCGTCGCTGCTCAGTTGCAGGTGCACGCGAAAACCTCGGCGCCAGGCTGCCAGAGCCAGCCCGTGCGGGCTGCAACCGCCGTGTCCTGAGGTCATGAACACGGTGGTTGCCTCGCGCCACAGGCGCACCTCTTCCTGGCGTGTCGGTTGCAACTGCGGGCGCAGCGCGGCCATGGCCATCAACAGGCACGCCGGGCCACAGGTGAAGTCGGTGGTCTGCGCGTAATAGGGCACCTTGCGTGCCTCGCTGGCCGGGCGCTGGAGGATGCGCTTCTCGTAACGCAGGGCGCTGACGTGGTCCTCATAGTAGTCCTCGACCTGGGCGAAGCGTCGGTAGCCGTGGCGTTCGTACAGTGCGATGGCACGCGGGTTGTCGACGCGCACCTCCAGGCGCAGGTAGGCGCGATCGTGCTCCAGTGCGCAGCGCTCGGCACGCTCCAGCAGTCGCGCACCAAGCCCTTCACCGCGCGCCGCTGGGGCGATGGCGATGGAGTACAGCCGCGCCAGCGAGGTGTTGCGATGGAACAGCAGCAGCGCGTAGCCCATCAATTGCCCATCGCGCTGTGCCACCAGCAAGCTGGCGTTGGCGTGGGCAATCATCCAGCGCAGGCTGCGGGCATTGAGCCGGTCCGAGACGAAGCACTGGTTCTCGAGGGCCAGCAAGGCCGGCAGATCTTCAAGTGTTGCCAGGCGAAATTCGATTTGCATGGGGCCGCCGTAAAAGTTGCGTAATGAAACGAGACATTCGAAAAACATCGTGCTTAATAGAAGCGTGTGTCCCAAACACAGGGCTTCAGGCAATGTCTTCGTTTCAAGAAACCTTATCGACCGGCTCCGAGGAAAGTGCGTTATCCGGCGTGCACGCTGCGAGTTATCCGCCGACGGGCACCCCCAAGTCAAGTCAATTGATGATTATCGTGGAGCGCCGTGAAGACTGGGCTTCGTACCTTCCAAGCGAAGATATGATGACCGCTCAGGAATACCTCGAACAATCGCCAGATCCTTCGCCGGGTCAACGTGTGCAAGTTATAAACTTGTGCCGAAATTATAAGTATCTGGGTCACGGTTATTATTGTTCTTTATTGGCCGAGGCCCGAGGTCATCATGTCATTCCGTCTGTAAAAAGTATCAGCGAACTGACACGCAAGTCGTTATATGGGTTGGCGCTGGATGAGATGGCAGGGCGCTTGGAAAGTGCGTTGGTCAATCACCCTTATGGCGAAACCGAAGGTTTCACCTTGAGCCTGTATTTCGGTCGAACCGATCTGGAACCGCTGCAGGACATCGCCCGGCAGTTGTTCGAGGCGTTTCCCTGCCCGATCCTGCTGGTGGAGTTTCGCAAGACCACTTCCTGGCACATCGCCGGGGTCAAGGCCGGGGCGCTGCACAAGTTGCGGGAAAACCAGCAGGACCAGTTCGCCAACGCCATGGACGGTTTCAGCCGCAGGATCTGGCGCCAGCCACGCTCACGGCGGATGGCGCGCTACGACCTCGCCATCCTGCATGACCCCGACGAGGCCCTGCCACCGTCCAATGCCAAGGCGCTGGAGCAGTTCATCAAGGCCGGCCACCGCTTGGGTATCGATGTCGAGCTGATCGAGCGCAAGGACTATGCGCGCCTGGCCGAATACGACGCCTTGCTGATCCGTGAGACCACCAGCGTCGACAACCACACCTACCGTTTCGCCAAGAAGGCCGAAAGCGAAGGGCTGGTGGTGATGGACGATCCGGCATCGATCCTGCGGTGCACCAACAAGGTCTACCTGACCGACCTGCTGCGCAGCAACCGCCTGGCCATGCCGGCCAGCGAGATCCTCTACCGCGACAACCCGCAGGATCTGGAGCGGGTCGGCGAGCGCCTTGGTTTCCCATTGGTGCTGAAGATTCCTGACGGTTGTTTTTCCCGAGGGGTGATCAAGGTCAAGGACCAGGCCGAGCTGCTCGAGGCGACCAGCGAGCTGTTCGAGCACTCGGTGCTGCTGCTGGCTCAGGAGTACCTCTACACCGAATACGACTGGCGTATCGGCGTGCTCAACCGCAAGCCGATCTTTGCCTGCCAGTACTTCATGTCCAAGGGCCACTGGCAGATCTTCAACCACCAGGCCAAGCGCGACGAGGTCAACGGCGAATGCCGCACCCTGGCCGTGCACGAAGCGCCACGGGCGGTGGTGGAGTTGGCGGTCAAGGCCGCCAACCTGATCGGTGACGGGCTGTACGGGGTGGACCTCAAGCAGGTGGGCGAGCGCGTGGTGGTCATCGAGGTCAACGACAACCCCAACCTGGATGCCGGCATCGAAGACGCCTACCTGCACGAAGATCTCTACACCCTGGTACTCGAAGAGTTCATCCGCCGCCTGGAGCAGAAGCGCCGCGGCCAGGCCTGGTAACGAGGATTGAGCATGATCACCTGCTATACCCTGGCCCACGGCCAGTTGCGCGAAGGTGACGGGCTGGACAGCGAGGTGCTGCTGTTCGTCGACCCCGACAGCGCCGAGCGCGAACTGCTGCAGGCATGGTTCCACCTGGATGCCCACGCCCTGGCCTCGGCGCTGGACCCGGACGAGGTGTCGCGCATCGAGGCGCATCGCGACGGCCTGTTCCTGATCTGGAAGCGCCCACAGAACTACTCCGGTGGTGACAGCTTTGCCTTTCAGGTGTCCTCCTTCGGCCTGTTGCTGGATGACCGTCGCCTGGTACTGATCGCCCCGGACAGCTCGCCCCTGGAAGGCCTGGGCAATCGACATGCGCTCGAGCGCCCGCTGGATGTGCTGCTGGGCATCCTGCTCGACAACCTGCACCACTACCTTGGCCACCTGAAGGTGATCAAGCTGGTTGGGCGCGAGTTGCAGCAGCGCTTCGAGCAGTCGCTGGAAAACCGTCACCTGATGCAGATGTTCAACCTCAGCGAGAGCCTGATCCACTACATCAACGCCATCCACAGCAACGGCGCAGTGCTTGCCCGCCTGCGCAGCCACGGCGAGAAGCAGCATTTCGACGCCGCGGCGCTGGCGCTGATCGACGACCTGGTCATCGAGAACACCCAGTGCCACAAACAGGCCGAGATCTATTCGATGGTGTTCGCCGGGCTGATGGACGCGCGCGGCAACCTGGCCAACAACGCGATGAACGAAACCTTGCGCAAGCTCACCCTGATCAACGTGGTGTTCCTGCCGCTGAACCTGATCGCCAGCATCGGCGGGATGTCCGAGTTCAGCATGATGACGGCCGGGGTGCCGTGGTGGGCGTCCTATTCGTTGCTGGTGCTGGCGATGATGCTGCTGGGGGCGGGAATGGTACTGGGGCTCAAGCGCATGGCGCGGAGGATGGCATGAGCAATCTGCAGATAGGGCTGTGCGTGGTGTCGATGATCGTGATCTTCGCGGTGGTGAACTACTACTGGGATCACCGTCGCGACCAGTAGCAACTGTCTTGCTCAAAATCTAAAGGTCCAGCCCAATTCCTGTGGGAGCGGGCTTGCCCGCGAAAAGCCCTTCGCGGTGGATAGCATCGATTTGACCCGCCTGCGCAAGATCCGGTGTCGTGATCGAACACCTTCATGGCGCGCTGGAACAATTTGCCCTGCACCCGCGCTGTTTGAATGAAGCCGATCTCGACGCCGCCGCTCGCCCAACCCGTGAACAACGTCAATAAAATCACTTGAGCCGCGTGCAACTCATTGTCCAGAAAGGAGATAGTTTTCGCCTACGCCTGCCCGTCCTTCCTTGTGTCAGCAAAAAGAGAACAAGATCAATGAACACCGTGGGAACTGATGGCAACCTTGCACAAGGTTTCAAGCCACGTCATGTAACGATGTTGTCCATCGCCGGCATCATCGGTGCAGGACTTTTCGTCGGCTCCGGACACGCCATCGCGGCTGCCGGGCCTGCCACCATCCTCTCCTATTTCGTCGCCGGCACGCTGGTCGTGCTGGTCATGCGCATGCTCGGCGAAATGGCCGTCGCCCATCCCGACACCGGATCGTTTTCCACCTACGCCGACCAGGCCATCGGCCGTTGGGCCGGCTACACCATCGGCTGGTTGTACTGGTGGTTCTGGGTGCTGGTCATTCCCATCGAAGCGTTGGCCGCAGGCCATGTGCTCAACGCCTGGTTCCCGCAGGTCGATAGTTGGATCTTTGCCCTCGCATCGGTATTGCTGCTGGCCTGCACCAACTTGTTCAGCGTGGCCAAGTACGGCGAGTTCGAGTTCTGGTTCGCGATCCTCAAAGTCACGGCGATCCTCGGTTTCATCGGCCTGGGTTTCGCCGCGCTGATGGGCTGGCTGCCCAACCGTGAAGTCAGCGGCCTGAGCACTCTGGTGAGCGAGCACGGCGGCTTCGCGCCCAACGGCTGGTCGGCGGTAATCGGCGCCTTCATCACCGTGATGTTCAGCTTCATCGGTACGGAAGCGGTGACCATCGCCGCCTCCGAATCCAGCGACCCGGCGCGCAACATCGCCAAGGCCACCCGCTCGGTGATCTGGAGGATCAGCACCTTCTACATCCTGTCGATCTTCGTGATCATCTCCGTGGTGCCGTGGAACGATCCGCAGCTTGCGGTGGTGGGCTCGTACCAGAGGGCGCTGGAGATCATGAACATCCCCAACGCATCGTTCATGGTCGACCTGGTGGTGCTGATCGCCGTGACCAGTTGCATGAACTCGTCGATCTACATCGCCTCGCGCATGATGTTCTCGCTGGCCAAGCGCGGCGACGCCCCGGCCATGCTCAAGCGCACCTCGAAGGTTGGCGTGCCGCGTGCGGCGGTGTTCGGCAGCACGCTGATCGGGGCGGCCATCGCCATCCTCAACTACTTCGCCCCCAAGGGCGTGTTCGAGTTCCTGCTCGCCAGTTCTGGCGCCATCGCCCTGTTGGTGTACCTGGTGATCGCCATCTCGCAACTGCGCATGCGCCGGCGCCTGGAGCGCGAGAGCACGGAACTGAAGTTCCGCATGTGGTTGTTCCCCTGGCTGACCTGGGGAGTGATCGTGTTCATCAGCTGCGCGCTGGCAGTGATGATGTATACCGAGGAGCACCGTGCAGAGGTCAGCGCCACGCTGAGCCTGGCGATCCTCATCTCGTTCCTCGGCATCGTCACCACGCGCGGGCATGGTCGCAAGGTAGCGGTGCGGTCGATGGGCTAGGCAGGGTGTATGTAACGGTTGATGACGAAGGGCGCCTTTACCAGGCGCCCTTCTGTCGTTTACCACAGCGACCTCGGAGCGGTCCGACATCTTTAGGATGCACCCCTGGATAGGCTTCCTGGCTTCGAACCATGCCAGGAACCTTTCGATGAAAGACCCACAGCAACATGACCACGCAACCAACGCCACTCCCGCCAGGGAGGAGCGCTTCGATGAGGTCGTGAGCCTCATCCACTCGGCACGACAACGCTGCATGCAAGCCGTAAATACGCAGCTCATCGAGCTGTATTGGCAGGTCGGTGCCTACATCAGTCGCAAGATCGAGAATGCCGAATGGGGCGATGCCGTGGTCAGCCAACTGGCCGCCCACCTGGCGCGTACCCAGCCGGGTTTGCGTGGTTTCACGCGACCGAACCTGTTCCGCATGCGCCAGTTCTTCGAGGCCTATCGTCACGACGAAGTTGTCTCACCGCTGGTGAGACAACTGCCGTGGACCCACAACATGATCATTCTCGGGCAGAGCCGACGCGTGGAGGAGCGAGAGTTCTATCTACGGATGGCCATCAAGGAGGGATGGTCCAAGCGCGAACTGGAGCGCCAGATGAAGGCCGCCCTGTTCGAGCGCAGCGTTTCCGACCCGCTCAAGGCATCGGCCTCTCTTGCCCAGGCCCACCCGCAAGCCCTCTCGGTGTTCCGTGATGCCTACCTGCTGGACTTCCTCGACCTGCCCCAGGGGCATGCCGAAGCCGATCTGCACAAGGGCTTGCTGCAGCGCTTGAAGGACTTTCTCGTGGAGCTTGGCCGCGACTTCTGCTTCGTCGGCTCGGAGTATCCACTACAGGTCGGTGGGCGTGACTTTGCCGTGGATCTGGTGCTGTTCCATCGCGGGCTCAACTGCCTGGTCGCGGTGGAGCTGAAGGTCGGGCGCTTCGAGCCCGAGTACATGGGCAAGCTGGACTTCTATCTCGAGGCGCTGGATCGCAACGAGCGCAAGGCGCATGAAAACCCCGCCATCGGCGTACTGCTGTGCGCCAGCAAGCATGACGAGGTGGTCGAGTACGCGCTCAACCGCAGCCTGTCACCGGCCCTCGTCGCCGAGTACCAGACCTGCCTGCCGGACAAGGCGCTGCTGCAGGCCAAGCTGCAAGAGTTCTACGCCCTCGACGCACGCTGACCCTCCCCCGAAACCGACTCGATCCCTAGCTGAACGCCAGCCCAACTGTTGTAGGAGCGGGCTTGCCCGCGAACACGGGCGTAGCCCGCGCCAGGCAGCGCGATGTCTTTTTCTCGGGCAGCCCGCTCCTGCAAGTGCGCCGGAGCTATCACCACTCGTCAAATAATCAATTGACGAATATCAAAATCACTATTAGCTTAACCATTAAATCGAACAATAAATATCGCACAGCGATACGTGAGGCTTGAATTGTACGATCCATTGGTTGATGCGAACCCAGGCCGGGCCCAGCCCCATGCGCCGTCCTACTGGGCCGATACCGCAGGTTCGCCGGTCGCCGACGATGGCCCGGTGCGTGGCAACGAAGACGTCGAAGTGGCGATCATCGGTGCCGGCTACACCGGCCTCAGCTGCGCGCTGCACCTGGCTCGCGAGCACGGGGTGCGGGCGGTGGTGCTGGAGGCGAACCAGACTGCCTGGGGTTGCAGCGGACGCAATGGCAGCTTCGCGCGTATTTCCGGTGGCCGCGTACCGCTGGCTGCACTGATCGAGCGCTACGGCGCCGACACCGCGCGCCAGTACTTCAACGAGATGCGCCAGGCGCTGGACACCACCCGCGGCCTGATCCGCGACGGCAACATCGACTGCGACGCGCAGCCGGATGGCGTGTACAAGGTCGCCAGCAAGGCCATTCACGTCGAGTCGCTCAAGCGCGAAATGGGCCTGTACAACGACCTGCTCGACTACCCGGCCCGCTTCGTCGAAGCCGCCGACCTGCAGGCGGTACACGCGGGTGCCGAGTCGTTCGGTGCACTGCACATGCCCGACGGTTTCAGCATGCATCCGCTGAAACTGGCCTGGGGCGTACAGCGCATGGCCCGCGAGGCTGGCGCGCGGGTGCACACCGGCTCGCCGGTGACCGCCTGGACCAGCAGCGCGCAGGGCCATCGCCTGGTCACGCCAGGTGGGGTGATCACCGCGCGCAAGGTGGTGGTCGCCACCAACGGCTACACCTCGCGGCAACTGCACCCGGCACTGACCGGGCGGATCCTGCCGGTGCATTCGCAGATCATCGTCACCCGGCCGATGAGCGCCGCCGAAAAGCAGGCCAGCCTGCCGGGTGCCGACTGCATGTTCGACACCCGCAACCTGCTGTTCTATTACCGCCGCCTGCCGGACGATCGCATTCTCTTCGGCGGTCGCAGCGCGGTGAACGGCCGCGACGCGGAAAACCCACTGCACCGCGAGCGCCTGCTGGCGGCGCTGTGTCGCAAGTTCCCCGCGTTGCAGGGCATCGACGTGGATTACAACTGGGGCGGCTGGGTCGCGGTGACCAACAACTCGCTACCGCACTGCTACCCGATCCAGGGCGTGGCCAATGCCTACACCGGCGGCGGTTATGCCGGCAGTGGCGTGTCGTTCTCGCTGCAGACCGGCAAACGCCTGGCGCAGATGGCCTGCGGTGAAGCCCGGCCCACACCGGTGCCGTTCCTGCACCAGGCGCCCAAGCCGTTCCCGTTCCAATCCTTCCTGCGTGTCGGCCAGCGCATGGCCTACGCCTGGTATCGCTTCAAGGACGCCGAGCGCGCGTCCATCTAACTGGAGAGCGTCATGATCTATAGCGAGTACCTTATCGACGGTGAGCTGGTGCGCGGGCAGGGCGACGAGTCGCCGATCCTGGCGCCAGCCGACGAGCGTGTGCTGCATGTGCTGGCCGATGCCTCGCCGGCCCAGCTGGATGCTGCCGTCGATGCCGCCGAGCGTGCCTTCACCGGTTGGGCGCGCACGCCACCGCGCCAGCGCGGCTACCTGCTGCTCAAGCTGGCCGAGCGCATCGAGGCCGACGCCCAGGCGCTCGGCACCCTGGAAAGCCAGAACTGCGGCAAGCCGCTGCAAAAGGCGATTGGCCACGAAGTGCCGGCGGTCGCCGATGTGTTCCGCTTCTTCGCCGGGGCTGCGCGTTGCCTGCCGGGCAGCGCCGCCGGTGAATACGTCGCCGGCAGCACCAGCATGATCCGTCGCGACCCGCTCGGCGTGGTCGGGCTGATCGCGCCGTGGAACTACCCGCTGCTGATGGCCGCCTGGAAGCTGGCCCCGGCCCTGGCCGCTGGCAACACCGTGGTTTTCAAACCGTCCGAGCTGACGCCACTGAGCGCCCTGTACCTGGCGCGGCTGTGTGCCGAGATCTTCCCGCGCGGGGTGGTCAACATTCTCTCCGGGCGCGGTGCCACCCTCGGCGCGCAGCTCAGCGCCCATCCCAAGGTGCGCATGGTCTCGGTCACCGGTGACATCGCCACCGGGCAGGCCGTGGTCCGCGCCGCTGCAGGCAACCTCAAGCGCACCCACCTGGAGCTGGGCGGCAAGGCGCCGGTGCTAGTGTTCGCCGATGCCGACATCCCTGCTGCAGTGCGCATGATGCGTACCGGGGGTTACTACAACGCCGGGCAGGACTGCACCGCAGCCTGCCGCGTGTATGTCGCCGAGTCGGTGCGCGAGCAATTCCTCGAACAGCTGGCTGCCGAGGTCTCGACCCTGCACACCGGGCACCCGGAAGATCCGGCCAGCGACTTCGGCCCGCTGATCAGCCGTCGCCAGCAAGAGCGCGTCCAGGGCTTCGTCGAGCGTGCTGCGGCGCTGGCGCACAGCGAAGTGCTGGTCGGCGGCAAGGTTGTCGATGGCCCGGGTTTCTTCTTCCAGCCGACCGTCATCGCCGGTGTGCGCCAGGACGACGAGATCGTGCAGAAGGAAGTGTTCGGGCCGGTGGTGTCGGTCACGGCGTTCGACGATGAAGAGCAGGTGCTCACCTGGGCCAACGAAAGCGAATACGGCCTGTCGGCCTCGGTGTGGACGCGCGATGTGAAGAAGGCCATGCGCACCGCCAGCCAGCTGCAGTACGGTTGTGTCTGGGTCAACCAGCACATGACACTGGCCACCGAGATGCCCCATGGCGGGCTGCGCCAGTCGGGCTACGGCAAGGACCTGAGCCTGTACGGTCTGGAGGATTACACCAGCGTGCGGCACATCATGATCGACATCGGCTGAGGCCGTGCAACTACACAAGAACACAACAACACAAGAACACAACAACAAGCAGGGATGACTGCAGGACTGGATGTCCAGACGTTTCGCCAACTGTCTAACTACAACAAATGCAGGGGTTGAACATGAAACGATTCGAATGGCGTGCAGGCACCGTGGCGGTATTGCTGGGGCTGTGCACCTGGCAGGCCCACGGGGCCGAAAGCGTGACCTTCGCCGGTTGGGGTGGCGCCTTGCAGGACGCCGAACGCAAGGCCTACCTGGAGCCCGCGGCGAAGAACCTGGGCATCGCCGTCAAGGAAGACAACATGGACGGCCTGGCGGCGGTACGCGCCCAGGTGATGTCCGGCAAGCCCAAGTGGGATGTGGTTGAGCTGGCCTCCAACGACTGCATGGTGGCCGAGAAGGAAGGCCTGACCGAGCCGCTGGACTTCTCGGTCATCAAGACCGAGGGCGTCGATCCCAGGTTCTACGGCAAGAACTGGATCGCCAGCCACGCCTATTCGACGGTCCTGGCCTGGAGCACCGAAGGCGGTGCCGCCAAGGCCCAGACCTGGAAAGACTTCTTCGATCCGTCCGTGAAGGGGCCGCGCGCCCTGTACCGCAACCCGTTCACCACGCTCGAGGTGGCGCTGCTGGCCGACGGCGTGGCGCCCAAGGATCTTTACCCGCTGGACGTCGAGCGCGCCTTCAAGGTGCTCGAGCGGATCAAGCCGCAGGTGGTCAACTGGTGGAGCAGCGGCACCGACTCTGCGCAGCTGCTGCGCAGCCATGAGGTGGATTTCCTGGCCATCTGGGCCTCGCGTGTCGAAGACCTGAAGAAGGCCGGCCAGCCGGTGGACTACACCTACGACAAGGCGCTGCTCGACTATGACTGCGTGGTAGTGCCCAAGGGTGCGCCGAACAAGGCCCAGGCCATGAAGCTGATCGCGCAGATCATGTCGCCGCAAAGCCAGGCCATGCTTGCCACGCTGATCCCCAATCCGCCGGTCAACAGCAAGGCCTTCGACACCGGCATCATTCCCGCGGAGCTGGCCAGCAAGCTGCCCACGGCACCTGCCAACGTCGACAAGGTGGCCTTCTTCGACCCGGCCTGGTGGCAAGGTCGCCAGGCCGAACTCCAGCAACGTTTCGACCTGTTCATCCAGAACTGATCGACCTTTCCGCGCCCGCTGCAAACGGGCGCGCACCTGGAGAAAAGCACATGCACAAACACATGATCAAAGGCGCTGCGTTCAGCCTGCTGGCCAGCGCGCTGTTCGCTGCCACGGCACATGCCGACGGCGGTATCACCTTCGCCGGCTGGGGTGGCGCCCTGCAGGACGCCGAGCGCAAGGCGTACCTGGAACCTGCCGCCAAGGCGCTGAACATTGCCATCCGCGAAGACAACATGAATGGCCTGGCCGCCGTACGCGCCCAGGTGATGTCGGGCAAGCCGAAGTGGGACCTGGTCGAACTGGGCATCACCGACTGCGTGCAGGCCGAGAAAGAAGGGCTGTCCGAGCCGCTGGACAAAAGCGTGATCGACACCCGTGACATCGACCCGGCCGTGGTCGGCAACAACTGGATCGCCAGCCATGCCTACGCCTCGGTGGTGGCCTGGGCCAAAGACACCGGCAAGCCGGTGGCCCAGACCTGGCAGGCGTTCTTCGACCCCAACGTCAAAGGCGCACGGGCCATGTACACCAAGCCCTGGCAAACGCTGGAGGCCGCGCTGATCGGCGATGGCGTGGCCCCGGCGCAGCTGTATCCCCTGGACATCGACCGCGCGTTCAAGGCCCTGGAGCGGATCAAGCCGCAGGTCGTCAACTGGTGGAGCGCCGGTGCCGATTCGGCGCAATTGCTGCGCAGCCGCGAGGTGGACTTCCTGGCGATCTGGAACGGGCGCGTGGCCGAGGTGGCCAAGTCCGACGATGCGGTCGACTACAGTTTCGATGGCGCCATCCTCAGTTACGACTGCCTGATCGTGCCGCGCGGTGCGCAGAACAAGGACCTGGCCATGCGCGTGATCAACCAGGTCATGCAGCCGACCAGCCAGGCGACGCTGGCGACCTTGATCCCCTACGCGCCGGTCAACAGCCGCGCCTACGAGATCGGCCTGATCAGCGCCGAGCAAGCCAGCCGTCTGCCGACCTCGCCGCAGAACATTGCCAAGGTAGCGAAGATCGACCCGCATTGGTGGGTGCAGAACCAGCAGGCGGTGCAGCAGCGTTTCGAGTTGTTCATCGCCCACTAGGACGAGGCGGGCCGTGCTGGCCCGCGTCATAACCCGTGTTCCGTGCCGCTTGCGGCCCCGAGTCTGACCATGTCTGAAGATACGAAGCTCTCGACCTCCATCGACATCGAGCATGTCACCAAGACCTACGGCAGTTTTGCCGCGCTCGATGACGTCTCCCTGAACATCCGCAGTGGCGAGTTCCTGTCGCTGCTGGGCTCGTCCGGTTCGGGCAAGACCACCTTGCTGATGGCCCTGGCCGGCTTCGTGCGCCCGGACGCCGGCAGCATCCGCTTCGGCGGGCGGGAAATGGTGTTCGAGCCGCCGCACAAGCGCGACCTGGGCATGATGTTCCAGAACTACGCACTGTTCCCGCACATGAACGTGTTCCAGAACGTCGCCTACCCGCTGAAGTTGCGCGGCTACAGCCGTGACGAGATCCGCAAGCGGGTTGGCGAGGCGCTGGAGATGGTCGAGCTGGACAAGCTGGTCGGTCGGCGCATCGACGAGATGTCCGGTGGCCAGCGCCAGCGTATCGCCCTGGCCCGGGCGATCGTCTTCGAGCCGAAGATCCTGCTGATGGACGAGCCGCTGTCGGCGCTGGACAAACGCCTGCGCGAAACCATGCAGCTGGAGATCCGCCGTCTGCACGAGCGCCTGGGCATGACCGTGGTGTATGTCACCCATGACCAGCGCGAGGCACTGACCATGTCCGACCGCATCGCGGTGATGAGCCAAGGCCGGATCCAGCAGATCGACACCCCCGAGAGCCTCTATGAACGCCCGGCCAACCGCTTCATCGCCGAGTTCGTCGGCGAGTCGTCGTTCCTGCCGGTGGCCATGCGCGAGGGCAGGGCGTGGTTCCGCGACCAGCCGTTGCAGGCGGTGTTCAGCGAAGGCTGCCTGAACAACCCGAGCATCCTCCTGCGCCCCGAGAAACTGCGCTTCGTCGATGCTGGCCAGCAGGGCCTGAACCTGTTCCGTGGGCAGGTCCACGACGTCATCTACCAGGGCGAAAGCCAGTTGCTGCAAGTGGACCTGGGCGAAGGCACGCAAGTGTCGATCCGCCGCCCCTCGCGCAGCTCCTCCGGTGACCGCCTGCCAACGCGTGGTGATCGCGTGGTGCTCGGCCTGCACCCGCAGGACAGCCTGATCGTGGGGGACTCGGCATGACTGCGCTCAACCTGCAAGGCGCGCTGCATGGCCAGGCCCTGCAACGCGCGGGCAAGCGCCACGGCTGGTTCCTGCTCTCGCCGATGCTGCCGGCACTGCTGCTGGTGCTGGTGACCTTCGTGCTGCCAATCGGCTGGCTGTTCGGCCTGTCGCTGTTCGATGCCGACGGCAACCTCAGCGCCGAGAACTACACGCGCCTGCTGCAACCGATCTACGTGCTGGCGTTCACCCAGACCTTCAAGATCGCCCTGATCGTCACCGTGGTCTGCGTACTGCTCGGCTACCCCTACGCCTACTTCATGGTCCACGCACCCCGCCGCCTGGCGGGCCTGGCGATGGCGCTGCTGCTGATCTCGCTGTGGACCTCGCTGCTGGTGCGCACCTACGCCTGGCTGGTGCTGTTGCAGCGGCGCGGCCTGGTCAACGACGTGTTGACCTCGCTGGGCATCGTCGACGCGCCGCTGGCGCTGGTGCACAACCTCACCGGCACGGTGATCGGCATGACCCACATCATGCTGCCGTACATGGTGCTGCCGCTGTATGCGGCGATGAAGAGCATCAACCCGCTGTACCTGCAGGCCGCCTCGACCTTCGGCGCATCGCCGGTGCGGGCGTTTCGCGATGTGTTCCTGCCGCTGTCGCTGCCGGGCCTGGCTGCGGGCGCGACCTTGGTGTTCGTGCTCAGCCTGGGCTTCTACGTGACCCCGGCGCTGCTCGGTGGCGGCAAGGTGCAGATGCTGTCGATGCGCATCGAGAGCGATGTGTCGATGTACGCCAACTGGGGCGCCGCCTCGTCGCTGGGCGTGGTGCTGCTGGTGGCCACCCTGCTGATCCTGTTCATCGTCAAGAAGATCGCCGGCCTGGGCCGGCGCAGCGAGTGAAGCCATGAACCGACCCCTGAACCACTGGCTGGGCCTGGCCGCCCGCCGCGCCTGGCTGTACTTGCTGGTGCTGGCGATCATGGTGTTCCTGCTGACGCCAACCCTGATCGTGCTGCCGATGTCGCTGTCGGATGCGCGCTACCTGAGCTTTCCGCCCAAGTCGCTGAGCCTGCAGCCGTTCTTCAGCTATTTCGCCTCGATCGAGTGGCAGAGCGCAACGCGCATCTCGCTGATCACCGCGACCCTGACCATGATCCTGGCCACCACCCTGGGCACCGCGGCGGCCTACGCCCTGCACAACAGCCAGCAACGCTACCTGGGTGTGCTGCGCGGGTTGATGATGGCGCCGATGATCGTACCGTCGATCTTCATCGCCATCGGCCTGTTCTTCGTCTATGCGCGGCTCGACCTGAACAACAGCATTCCGGGGCTGGTGCTGGCGCATACGTTGTTGGCGCTGCCCTACGTGATCATCAACGTCGGCGCCGGGCTCAAGAGCTACGACATGACCCAGGAGCACGCCGCCTGCATTCTTGGCGCCAGCCGCCTGCGTGCATTCTTTGACGTGACCCTGCCGCAGATCCGCTTCTCGGTGGTGTCTGCGGCCATGCTGGCGTTCGCCGTGTCGCTGGATGAGGCAGTGATCTCGCTGTTCATCAGCGGCGGCGACAGCGCCACCCTGACCAAACGCATGTTCAGCTCGCTGCGTTCGGAGATCGATCCGCTGATCGCCGTGGTCGCCACCTTGATGACCCTGTTGTCGATCATCATGCTGGCGGTCAGCCTCACTGCGCAGCGTCGCGCCCAGCGCCGGAGCGAGTCATGAGCCTGCGCCTGCCGGGAGCCAGTGGCGCGCCGCTGAGCTTCAGCTGGAACGGCCGCCGCCTGCAGGCCCTGGCTGGCGACAGCGTCGCCCAGGCACTGCTGGCCAACGGCATTCGCGACCTGGCCTGGACGCGCAAGGCGCACCGGCCCATGGGCCTGTCGGGGCTCTACACCACGGGCGTGCTGGCGCGTGTCGATGGCGTACCCAACGTGCGCCTGGACCAGTGCCTGGTGCGCGAAGGCATGCGGGTCAGTCGGCAGAACAGCTGGCCGAGCCCACGCTTCGACCTGCTGCGCCTGGCGCGGCTGGTGCCGTCCGGCTGGATCAAGGGCGGTTTCGAACAGAGCAACCTGGTGCCCAGCGGTGGCCGACTGTTCCAGCACTGGGAGGCGTTGCTGGCGTTCCTGGCCGGGGTGGCCGAGCCCGCCGACCAGGGCTTCGTCGGCCCACCTCCGTCAGGCCAGCGGCTGCAAGCCGAGGTGTTGGTGATCGGTGCCGGGCCTGCTGGCTGCGCAGCGGCCAACCGGGCTGTGCAGGAGGGGCGCGAGGTGCTGCTGGTGTCCCGGGGCGAGTCGCCCGCGCGCTATGCCCGGCAAGCCGGTGCTGCGCTGCCGACGCTCGATCCGCGGGTGCGCTGCCTGTTCGGGGTGGAGGTGTTCGGTGCCTATCGTGAAGGTCGCCTGCTGCTCGGCGCACCGATCGATTCTGCACGCGGCGCCGTGGCGCTTGAGGCCGGCGAGGTGATCCTGGCCACCGGGCGCAGGGTGGTGCCGACCTTGGTCGCCGGTGCCTGGCTGCCCGGGGTGATGGATGCGCGCACGGCCCTGGCACTGGCCAGCGACCGCCGCATTGCGCCGGGCAAATCGGTGGTCGTGCTTGGCGACGGGCAACAGCAGGCCTTGGCCAACCGCCTGCGCCAGTTGGGGGTGCAGGTGGTGGCCGTGGCCGAGGTCAGTGAGCTGCAACGGATCATTGGGCACAACCGGGTCAGGGCTGTACAACTCGAGCGCCTGCAGCCCTGCGATGCGCTGGTGCTGGCCGGCCCCGGGCTGTTCGACGACAGCCTGAGCTTCCAGGCCTCGGCCAGTGGGCGTCTGCAACTGGTCGGTGCGCGTTCTTCGCTACGCCGCGCAGGCAGCGCCGCCGAACCGGACCCGGCGCTGGCCCCCGCGCAGGATGCTGCCGTGTTGCTGTGTCCGTGCTTCGACGTATCCGGGCGCGAGGTCGATGAATTGCTGGAGCAAGGCATCGACGACCTGGAGGTGATCAAGCGCCTGACCTCCTGCGGCATGGGCCCGTGCCAGGGCCAACCGTGCTGGGACTCGCTGCGAGCCTACGTCGCCGGACGCCTCGGCGTGCCCGTGCTGCAACTGGCCCGACCGACCCTGCGCCCGCCGCGCCGGGCCCTGACCGTGGCCCAGGCCGCCGGTCTTTGCGACGTCGTGGAGCCTCTGCAATGAACCTGAAAGCCCCGCTGCCCAAGCGCTGCAGCATCCTCATCGTCGGTGCCGGCATCCAAGGCCTGTCGCTCGCGTTCAACCTGGCCGAGCGCGGCGTGCGCGACATTCTCGTGCTGGATGCCGGCTACTGGCAGGGCGGTGCGTCGGGGCGCAACGGCACCCTGATCCGTGGTGCCTTCAGCTCGGTGGAGTGGACGCGCTTCTTTGCCTACTCCAACCAGCTCTGGCATGGCCTGTCGCGGCGCCTGGGCGAGAACGTCATGTACTCGATGCGCGGCTACAGCATGATCGGCGAGCGCACGGCCACCGCCGAACTGCTGCACCGTACCCGCGAAGTGCACCGCGAATGCGGCATCGATTCGCAATTGCTCGACCCGGCACAGTTGCGCAGGGTGCTGCCGGCCCTGGCCCACGAACGGGTCAGCGCCGCCCTGCACCTGCCGGGCAGTGGCGTGGCACCGCACCATGCGGCGATGCATGCCTATCACAAGGCCTGCGAGCGCCTGGGCGTGACCCTGCGCTATCGCACGCCGGTCGCGGCCATCGACCGCAGCGCGGGCCGCGTCAGCGGCGTGCGGGTAGGGGAGCAACGCATCGATGCCGACGTCGTGGTGCTGGCCGGTGGCGCCAACAGCAATGCCCTGGCGCAGATGGCCGGCGTGCCGCTGGAGGGTTACCCGATGCGCCTCGAAGCCATGGCCCTGGAGCCGACCCGCCCCCTGATCGGCCCGGCCGTGGCCCTGCTCGACCGGCTCTGCTACATGCACCAGACCGCCCGTGGCGAGGTGGTGGGCGGCGCCGAGGTCGCCGAGCGCCCGCAGGACACCCTCAATGCCGACGTCCCGGTGATGGCGGCGACCGCCAAGGCCTACATGGAGATGTTCCCGCAACTGGGCCAGGCGCGTATCCTTCGCCAGTGGGCCGGGCTGGTCCACATTTCGCCCGATTTCGGGCCATTGCTGGGGGCGCATCCCGCCTTGCCGGGGCTGTTCGTCAGTGCCGGCTGGTGCTACGGCCATGCCGGGGCGCCGGCGGCCGGCGAGCTGCTGGCCAGGGCCATCGTCGAAGGGACGGTGGACGAACGCATGAAACCCTTCGCTGTCGAGCGCTTCGTACAAGGGCGTCCGGTGGTCGAGCCGGGCATCGTGCTGAGTCATTTCGAATGAACAACCGTGAATGGGAGCATCCTTTCGCGGCGGCCGAGCCGGCCGTCCGGGTTGCCTCCCTCAGAGCTGTCAAAAAAGGATCGAACGCCATGAGCGCCGCTGAAGAATCGCCCCTGTTCGTCACCGCCCTGTCCAAGGGGCTGGCGGTCGTCACTGCGTTTCGCAGTGGCCGGCCGAGCATGAACCTGGTCGAGCTGGCCGAAGCCACGGGCCTGAACAAGAGCACGGTGCAGCGCTCGGTGTACACCCTCGAAACCCTCGGCTACCTGGCCAAGGATGCCGTGACCAAGCGCTATCGCCTGACCCCGCGCTCGCTCGACCTGGGCTCGGGCTACCTGCAGACCAGCGAGCTGGTCGAGCGCGCCAACCCCTACCTGCACGAGCTCAACCGCGACACCGGCGAGAGCTGCAACCTGCTCGAGCCCTGCGGCATGGACATGCTCTACGTGGCGCGCTTCCCCAGCCACAAGCAGATCCCGATCCACGTGCCACTGGGCCGTCACCTGCCGATGTACTGCACCGCCGCCGGCCGTGCCTACCTGGCGGCGCTGCCGGAGCGCGAGAGCGAGGCCATCCTCGATGCCTCGCAGCTTATCGCGCACACCTCCAGCACCGTGACCGACCGCGAGCGCCTGCGCGAGATCATCGCCAATGCGCGCAAGGACGGTCATGCCTTCGCCAGCGAGCAGTACTACGTCGGTGACATCAGCGTGGCGGCGGCGGTGGTCAATGCCGATGGCTACCCGCTGGGCGCGGTCAACGTCGCCGTGCCGCTGGGGCGCTGGAGCCTGGAGGAGGCCAGGAAGGACCTGGCGCCGAAGGTGATCAACACCGCGCGTTCGATTGCCAGTGCCGTGCGCAGCCTGCGCCCCTTGACCTGATCGATATCCCGTAAACCGGGGTCGCTGCGCGCCCCGATCGCGGGACAAGCCCGCTCCCACACGAACAGCTTTTGTCTGTAGGAGCGGGCTTGCCCCGCGATGGGCCTCGCAGCAACTCCACCCATGCCAACGCACCCCCGTATGCGTGACGGCCCCCGTTTGTCCGAAATAACCTGGAGTCCCCATGTCCATCCAACGTTTCCAGCCCAACAACAACCGCCTCAGCCACGCCCTCGTGCACAACGGCATCGTCTATGTCACCGGCCAAGTCCCGGCCGACCGTACCCAGGACGTGCGTGGCCAGACCGCCCAGGTGCTGGCGCGCATCGACGAGCTGCTGGCCGAGGCCGGTTCCGACAAGTCGCACATCCTCTTCGCCCAGGTGTGGCTCAAGCATGCGGTGCAGGACTTCGCCGAAATGAACGCCGCCTGGGACGCCTGGGTACCGAAGGATGCACTGCCAGCCCGCGCTACCGTCGAGGCCAACCTTGCCGCCGAGAACATCCTCGTTGAAATCGCCGTTCAGGCCGCAGTGAAGGAGTAAGGTCATGGCGACGATCAAGCATCTGATCCACGGCGAGTCGGTCGCCAGCGGCGGGCGCACTGCCGAGGTGTTCAACCCCGCCACCGGCCAGGTCATCCATCAACTCGAACTGGCCAACCGTGCCACCGTGCAGGCGGCCATCGATTCGGCCAAGGCCGCGTTCCCGGCCTGGCGTAACACGCCCCCGGCTAAGCGCGCCCAAGTGATGTTCCGCTTCAAGCAACTGCTGGAGCAGAACGAGGCGCGCATTTCGCAGATGATCAGCGAAGAGCACGGCAAGACCATCGAGGATGCCGCCGGCGAGTTGAAGCGCGGTATCGAGAACGTCGAGTTCGCCTGTGCTGCGCCCGAAATTCTCAAGGGCGAGTACAGCCGCAACGTCGGCCCGAACATCGACGCCTGGTCCGACTTCCAGCCCCTGGGTGTGGTGGCCGGTATCACGCCGTTCAACTTCCCGGCGATGGTGCCGCTGTGGATGTATCCGCTGGCCATCGTCTGCGGCAACGCCTTCATCCTCAAACCCTCGGAGCGCGATCCGAGCTCGACCCTGTACATCGCTCAACTGCTGCATGAGGCCGGCCTGCCCAAGGGCATCCTCAACGTGGTGCACGGCGACAAGGAAGCGGTGGATGCGCTGATCGAAGCACCTGAAGTCAAGGCCCTGAGCTTCGTCGGTTCTACGCCAATCGCCGAATACATCTATGCCGAAGGCACCAAGCGCGGCAAACGCGTGCAGGCGTTGGGTGGCGCGAAGAACCATGCGGTGCTGATGCCCGATGCCGAGCTGGACAATGCGGTCAACGCGTTGATGGGCGCCGCCTACGGCTCGTGCGGCGAGCGCTGCATGGCGATCTCGGTGGCGGTGTGCGTGGGCGATCAGGTCGCCGATGCGCTGATCGCCAAGCTGCAGCCGCAGATCAAGGCGCTGAAGATCGGTGCCGGCACCCAGTGTGGCCTGGACATGGGCCCTCTGGTGACGGCGGCTGCACGCGACAAGGTGCTGGGCTATATCGACGATGGTGTCGCGGCAGGGGCCGAGCTGGTGGTCGATGGTCGCGGTTTCTCGGTGGCGGGCAACGAGAACGGCTACTTCGTTGGCGGTACCTTGTTCGACCGGGTGACGCCGCAGATGCGCATCTACCAGGAGGAGATCTTCGGGCCGGTGCTGTGCGTGGTGCGCGTGCAGAGCCTGGAGCAGGCCATGCAACTGATCAACGATCACGAATACGGCAATGGCACCTGCATCTTCACCCGCGACGGCGAAGCTGCGCGGCTGTTCTGCGACGAGATCGAGGTAGGCATGGTGGGTGTGAACGTGCCGCTGCCGGTGCCGGTGAGCTACCACAGCTTTGGTGGCTGGAAGCGCTCGCTGTTTGGCGACCTGCATGCCTACGGGCCGGATGGCGTGCGCTTCTATACCCGACGCAAGGCGATTACCCAGCGCTGGCCGCAGCGCAAGAGCCACGAGGCGTCGCAGTTCGCGTTCCCTAGCCTTTGAGGATGATCTGACTGGCGCTTTCGCGGGCAAGCCCGCTCCTGCAGGTTTATGAGCAGCCCCTCAAATGTTGGACACCCGTCCGCTTTTGGGGGGCAGCTCATGTGGGAGCGGGCTTGCCCGCGAAAGCGCCGGTCAGGCCACCACAAAACTCAGCTACGGCACGCCAGCAACGCCAACAAATGCTCGGCAAAAATCTCCGGCCTGCCCTCGAACAACCGCTGTAACGGCTTTCCACTCCCCAGATGCGCATACAGCGCGCCACGCTGCGTCGGCTCGCTCACCATGCGCACTGCCGCCTCGATGTACTGCCCCACCGTCGCGGCAATGGTCCACCCAGGCAACCCCGCCCGCCTGAACAACCCCTCGTCGATATGCTCGAACACCTCCGGCCCGGTCTTGCACACCCCCGGCAACCCCAAGGTGAAGGCGTCGATGATGCCGTTGGTGTTGCCGAACGGAAACGGACTGAGGAACAGGTCGCAACGGTCGAAGGTGTCCAGGTACTGCGCATAAGGCTGGTGCGGGTGCACTACGGCATCCGGGACATAGCGGCGGATCAGGCGCTGTAGCTGCGGATAGAGCAACCCCTGCGCCTGGCCGATGAGAAAGTGCAGGCGCACGCGGCGACCATGGCGCTCCCGGCTGCGCTCGACGATCTGCTGGCAGGCCTGGAGAAATTTCGGGTTGAGCTTCATGGTGGTGGCCGCCACGGCAATGGCCACCTCGGGGCTGTCGAGGCGTTCGCGGGCACCGAGGCTGACCTCGATCGCCGAGGGGCGGTACGGCTGGCCGTCGCTGGGCAACAGCAGCAGGCGCTCGCTGAAGCACGCCGGGTCGCCGACGAAGTCCTCCTCGACACTGATGTAGTCCACATGCCGCGAGCCGGTGGTCGCCGGGTGCCCGAGCGCGGCCACCTGCAACGGCGCCAGGCGCAGGTTGGCGACGAACAGGGTGAGCGGGAACATACCGACACTGGGCATGTACAGCACCTGCGGGCGCGCTTGTGCGGCGAGGCTGCGCACCTGGCGCACGCAGGCGAGCAGGTCGTCCGGGGTCTTGAGTTCGATGAAGCGGTCGAACACCTTGCGCCCCAGTTCGTCGACATTGCTGGCATAGCCGACTGCCCACAGCTCGAAATGCTCACGGGCCGCTTCCAGGGTGCGCGAGTGGGTGCGGTAGATCGAATGGGCGCCGGAAAACCACTCCAGCACCACCAGCATGCGCGGCTTGCCTTGGCGCGTGTTGGCTGGCGCAGGCAGCGAGGCGATGCCTTCGGCGTCCAGCTTGCGCTCGATCAGGCGGCAGATCGAGCGTTTGATGCGGTGGCGCTGCGGCAGGTCGGCGTAGCTGCAGTGCATGTAGACGTCGTGGATGATCGCCAGCGGCAACTGATCGAGGCTGTCGAGGCTGTCCAGCCGTTCGGGCAGCCAGGCCAGCAGCGCCTCGCGCTTGGAGTGCGCCGCAGGCGTGCCGAGAAAGCGCGGCGACAGCAGGGCCATGAACAGCGCCATCGCCAGTTGCGGGTTCTGCGTCCACAACAGTTCCACATCCAGGGGCAACTGCGACTCCGGCGAGTAGAGGATGCAGAACTTCACCCGTTGCTCCGGCGCCACTTCGAAGCGCTGGCTGTCCTGG
>Ga0209371_1000888_pt1 | contig 23831 bp, 20 predicted proteins | sample AgamicAtAmrz_FD_187165 | JGI IMG/M metagenome (GOLD analysis project Ga0209371, IMG submission 187165) | Agave microbial communities from Guanajuato, Mexico - At.Am.rz (SPAdes) (version 2) | ecosystem: Host-associated > Plants > Roots > Rhizosphere | place: Guanajato, Mexico | collected 2012-06-07
TCGTTTGCCGCTCCAAAATTTGATTAGCAGTACCTTTCCTAAGCGGGAATAGCTCAGTTGGTAGAGCACGACCTTGCCAAGGTCGGGGTCGCGAGTTCGAGTCTCGTTTCCCGCTCCAAAATTTGATTAGTAGTACCTTTCCTGTGCGGGAATAGCTCAGTTGGTAGAGCACGACCTTGCCAAGGTCGGGGTCGCGAGTTCGAGTCTCGTTTCCCGCTCCAAATTTTACATCACTAAAAAATCATACGTTTAGGTTAAGCCGTTGACGGTCGCTGCATGACGCTGCGCTTATCAGGTTATCCACAGCGCGCCAGCCACGTTATTCGCCGCTTACGTCGATCTGTAAAACTATTTTAAACAGAGTTATCCACAACTTTGTCTGCGCAGCCGTACGCTATCCACATTTGCATTTGTACACATTGCTGATGTAAATCATTGATTAATAAATCAATGAGAATATTTCATTTTGTTAAAATCTGGCTTCCAGCCCTCTGTGTCAGTTGAATGACAACAGCTTTTTATTTTTATGCACAGCATGTGGAAAAGTAAGCTGTGATTCGCATTGATTAATCATGCATCACGCGGTAAACCCTTCTCAATGGCCCGCACCAGCCGCTTTTGTTGCGCAGGCTGCACTTCAATGGCCTGTGCCTGACGTTTTTCCCGCTGCTGCACCAGGGCCCATTCAATATGCTCATCCAGCAGGGCATGTTCACCCAGCCGCTTTTCCAGCACGCTTATAATTTCCGGCGTCCAGGGCGCGTTGCCCAGCGCCACGGCAATATTACGCAGCCAGCGTAGATGGCCGATACGGCGTATTGCCGATCCCTCTGTTACGCGCAAGAAAGTCTTTTCATCCCACTGGAACAGCGTCATCAGCTCCGGCGCATGCAGCACCGCGCGCGGCGAGAAATCTGCCTCATCGCTGAGCTGCCCATAGCGATTCCACGGGCAGATCAGCTGGCAGTCGTCACAGCCATAAATACGGTTACCCATGAGCGGACGCAGCGCTTCCGGGATCGCACCTTCCAGCTCAATGGTGAGATAGGAGATACAGCGGCGCGCATCTACCACGTAGGGCTCGACGATGGCGTTAGTGGGGCAAATGGTCATGCAGGCGACGCAGCGGCCGCACTGTTCCTCTTGCGGCGCGTCAACAGGCAGTGGCAGATCGATCAGCAGTTCGCCGAGGAAGAACCATGAACCCGCCTCGCGATTCAAAATCAGCGAATGCTTGCCGGTCCAGCCCAGTCCCGCTTTGGCTGCCAGCGGGCGCTCCAGCACCGGCGCGGAGTCGACAAAGGGGCGGAAATTCAGCTCGCCGCACTTTTCCTGAATCATTTCTCCGAGCTTTTTCAGGCGATTGCGCAATACTTTGTGGTAATCACGCCCAAGAGCGTAGCGGCTAACATAGCCGAGTTGCGGATTCTTCAGCGTGCTGGCAAAGGCGGCTTTCGCCGGAAGGTAATTCATGCGGACGCTGATAACGCGCAGCGTGCCGGGCAGCAGTTCATGCGGACGTGCACGCATCATGCCGTGACGCGCCATCCATTCCATTTCGCCGTGATACTGCTTATCCAGCCACGCCTGTAAACGTGGCTCTTCCGCGCTGAGATCGGTGTCGGTAATGCCGACCTGCTGAAAGCCGAGGTCCTTGCCCCACTGTTTAATCTGTTGAGCAAGCTGATGAAGATCGAGAGGGTATGACATGAGTGACCAGGAATCGAAAGCAAACAGCCGCAGTTTACCATATTCCGTCTGGCCTGCGCAGGCCTTGCGCAAGCTGGAGCGCGAGGGGGCTGATACGCTGGGTATTACGCTTTATGAACTAATGCAGCGCGCAGGGCAGGCGGCCTTTGAAATGGCACGCACGCAGTGGCCACAGGCGCGTAGCTGGTTGATTCTGTGTGGCCACGGCAATAACGGCGGCGACGGGTATGTGACTGCGCGGCTGGCGCAGGCATCAGGCATGACGGTCACGCTGCTGGCATGCGAAGGCGATAAACCGCTACCGGATGAGGCGCAGCGCGCCCGTGAGGCCTGGCTGGAAGCCGGTGGCGAAATCCATGCGGCTGATGCCATCTGGCCGGAACAGGTCGATTTGATCGTCGACGCCCTGTTGGGCACTGGCATCAATCGCGCGCCTGCCGAGCCTTATTCCACACTTATCCAGCAGGCAAACGCGCATGCTGCACCAGTGCTGGCACTGGATATGCCATCGGGTTTGTCTGCTGCAACGGGCAATGCGCCAGGCGAAGCGATTGGTGCAACCCAGACGCTGAGCTTTATCGCGCTTAAGCCCGGTCAGATTACCGGCCAGGCGCGCGATCTCATCGGTACGCTGCACTACGCCGATCTCGGTTTAGCGCCATTTCTTGCCGGTGAAAACGCGCCGATGGCGCGCTTTGATGCTACGTTTTTACCGCACTGGCTAAAACCGCGTAAACCCACTTCGCATAAGGGCAACCATGGACGTTTGCTGGTCGTCGGTGGCGATACCGGCACCGCAGGCGCGATTCGTATGACGGCAGAAGCCGCACTGCGCAGCGGATCGGGGCTGGTGCGCGTGCTAACGCATCGCGATAATATTGCGCCAGTGCTGACGGCGCGACCAGAAATCATGGTTGACGAGCTGACCGACAGCAGCCTTGAACAGGGCCTGGAATGGGCAGACGTCATTGCCATTGGCCCGGGACTGGGCCAGCGCGAATGGGGACAGAATGCACTGAAAGCGGTCGCGACCAGCGAAAAGCCGATGCTTTGGGACGCGGATGCACTTAACCTGCTGGCAATCAATGCGCAGAAACGTCAGAATCGCATCATTACGCCGCATCCAGGCGAAGCGGCGCGACTGCTGGGCGTTAAGACCAGTGAAGTCGAGAGCGATCGCCTGCACGCCGCACAGACGCTGGCAACGCGCTACGGCGGTGTCGTGGTGCTGAAGGGAGCCGGAACGATTATTGCCAGCGAGCAGGGCGAGATGGCCTTTGCTGATGTTGGCAACGCTGGGATGGCATCTGGCGGCATGGGCGATGTATTGAGTGGTATTATCGCCTCAATGATGGGGCAGCAGCTGGCGCTATTTGACGCGGCCTGTGCAGGCTGCGTTGCGCACGGTGCAGCAGCAGACGCGGTGGCGGCGCGGCGCGGTACGCGCGGCATGCTGGCCACAGATTTATTCGAGCTGCTTTGGCAGTTTGTTAATCCAGAGATGACCCAATAATAAAGCATGAAGACCTGTGTTATTTCCTTGCCCGATGAGGCAGCTACTCTCGACCTGGGCGCTCAGTTGGCCCGTGCCTGCACTGGCGCGGCGGTGATCTATCTCTATGGCGATTTGGGCGCAGGCAAAACGACCTTCAGCCGTGGGTTTTTGCAGGCGCTTGGCCATCAGGGTAACGTTAAAAGCCCAACGTACACGCTGGTAGAGCCTTACCAGCTCGGTGAGCGCTCGCTTTATCACTTCGATCTCTATCGCCTGGCTGACCCAGAAGAGCTGGAGTTTATGGGTATCCGCGATTACTTCACCGGCGACGCAATTTGTCTGGTTGAGTGGCCGCAGCAGGGCGCGGGCGTATTACCGCCACCTGATCTGGCGCTGACGCTGAGCTATGTCGGCACCGCGCGCGAGGCGCGCCTTGAAGCGCTTTCCGCGCTGGGTCAAACCCTGATTGAGCAGGTGGCGCAGGCATGATCGCACGGATGAAAAGCACGCTGCTGTTGCTGCTGTGTCTGGTTGCAGCGCCATCGCTGGCGGCCAGCCTCTCGGATATCAAAGTGGAGAATGGCGACAGCCAGGCCACCGTCACGCTGAGCTTTGCTGGACAGCCGGTATATGGCTATTTCCCGCTGCGCAACCCGGATCGCGTGGTGCTGGATATTCGTCAAAGCGGCGTGATTCAGGGACTGCCGTTGAACTTTAGCGGCGAGAATATTGTTAAGCGCATCCGTACCAGCACGCCAAAAGATAAAGAGAGCATTCGGCTGGTGCTGGAGTTAACGCAGTCGGGTAAAACCCGCGCGGTGACGCAGCGTAACGGCAGTAGCTACAACGTGGTGTTGACCATTCAGGGCCGGCAGCCCGTCACTCGCGCCGCGCCCGTCTCGACGGCGGTAGCGCCGAGCCAGCCTGCGCCGAGCCGAACAGCCGCTAATCCGTTTAACGCTAACCAGGTAACGGCAGTGAGCAATTCCAACACCACAACGCGTCCGGGCAATGCCGTGCCCAGCAGCAATGATACGGTGATTGTGGCGATTGATGCGGGACACGGCGGGCAAGACCCAGGCGCGACCGGTCAGCACGGGCTGCATGAAAAGAACGTGACTATCGCGATCGCCCGTAAGCTGAAGGTGCTGCTGAACAAAGATCCCATGTTCAAAGGCGTACTGACGCGCGACGGCGATTACTTTATTTCAGTGATGGGCCGCTCTGAAGTGGCACGTAAAGAGAACGCCAATCTGCTGGTCTCTATCCACGCCGACTCGGCCCCGAGCCATAGCGCGACCGGCGCATCGGTATGGGTGCTGTCGAACCGTCGCGCCAACAGCGAAATGGCGAACTGGCTGGAGCAGCGTGAGAAGCAGTCCGAGCTGCTGGGCGGCGCAGGCGATCTGCTGGCGAACAGCCAGGCCGATCCCTATCTGAGCCAGGCGGTGCTGGACTTACAGTTTGGTCACTCGCAGCGTGTCGGCTACGACGTAGCGGTGAAGGTGTTGCAACAGCTGCGCGGCGTTTCGCCGCTGCATAAGCGTTTGCCCGAACACGCCAGCCTTGGCGTGCTACGCTCGCCGGATATTCCCTCGCTGCTCGTGGAAACCGGCTTCATCAGTAATGCCTCGGAGGAGCGACTGCTCGGCAGTAGCGCACACCAGGATAAAATTGCGTTAGCCATCTACAAAGGCCTGCGCAATTACTTCCTGGCGCACCCGCTACAATCGCTCCCAAAGGAGGAAAACCGACCGCTCGGCTCATCGCCGACGGTGAGCGTCGCCAGTAATCCGGCTACTGGCACCACGCAGTACACGGGCGCGGTGCAGCGCCATACGGTTACGCGCGGTGAGACGCTCTCCGGCATTGCCGCAAAATATGGCGTTACGATGGCAACGCTGCGCGAGATGAACAAGCTTAAACGCGATGTAGTCTGGGTCGGGCAACGCCTGAAAGTGCCTGCCAGCAACACAGTGGCTGCGCGCAGTCCGTCGCGCCACAAAGTGGTGCGCGGCGACTCGCTAACGGCTATCGCCGCGCATTACGGCGTTAGCCCGCAGGCGATTATGCAGGCTAATAATATGAAGTCCTCAAACGTCATGTTGGGGCAAACCCTGAAGATTCCCGCCTCCTGACGGCCAGCCCGGCCAGGTGCCGGGCAAGGCTCTATAAGGATTATCACCATGCCCATTCAAATTTTACCGCCGCAGCTGGCTAACCAGATTGCGGCGGGCGAAGTCGTCGAGCGTCCTGCATCGGTGGTAAAAGAGCTGGTGGAAAACAGCCTGGATGCGGGCGCGACACGCATCGATATTGATATTGAAAAAGGCGGTGCGAAGCTGATCCGCATCCGCGATAACGGCTGCGGCATTAGCAAAGAGGAGCTGGCAATGGCGCTGGCGCGTCACGCCACCAGCAAAATTGCCTCACTGGACGATCTCGAAGCCATTATGAGCCTGGGGTTTCGCGGTGAGGCGCTGGCCAGCATCAGTTCGGTATCGCGCCTGACCTTAACCTCACGCACCCCGGCGCAGAGCGAAGCCTGGCAGGCGTATGCGGAAGGCCGCGATATGGAAGTCACGGTTAAACCCGCTGCGCATCCGTGCGGCACCACGCTGGAAGTGCTCGATCTGTTTTACAACACTCCCGCGCGCCGCAAATTCATGCGCACCGAGAAAACCGAGTTTGGCCATATCGACGAGGTGATTCGCCGTATCGCACTGGCGCGTTTTGACGTGGCGATCTCTCTCAGCCACAACGGCAAGCTGATGCGTCAGTACCGCGCGGTAAGTGAAGAGGCGCAGCGCGAACGGCGGCTGGGCGCGATTTGCGGCGCGACCTTTATGCAGCATGCGCTGCGCATCGACTGGCAACATGACGACCTGCTGCTACGCGGCTGGGTTGCCGATCCGGGGGGTTCACGCCAGCTGACTGACATTCAGTATTGCTACGTCAATGGCCGCATGATGCGTGACAAGCTGATTAACCATGCGATACGCCAGGCGTTTCAGACGCAGCTGCAGGCCGATCAGCAGCCCGCTTATGTGCTCTATCTGGAGATCGATCCGCATCAGGTGGACGTCAACGTGCATCCCGCCAAGCATGAGGTGCGCTTTCACCAGTCACGGCTGGTACATGACTTTATCTATCAGGGCGTGATGAGCGTGCTGCAAGAGAGCCGTGCGCCATCCTTGCCCGCGCTCCAGGCGGAAGAACCCGCGCCACGCTGGCAGCCAGAAAATCGTCAGGCAGCGGGCGGCAACCATTTTTCACAGCCCGCCGCGCCGCGGCGTAGCGAAGGCGGCGGTGCGCAGCCGGCCTGGCAGAGCAAAGAGAACAGCTACAGCAAGCGCGAGGGCAAGGTCTATCAGCAACTGCTGAACACGCCCGCGTCACAGCCGACTGCGCCGGTTGAGCCAGCTGCTGCACCCGCCGCGCCGCCGCGTGCACGGCCTGTCGAGGCGCCGCTGACGTCTCATGCGCAAAGTTTTGGCCGTGTGCTGACGGTGGTACAGGAGTGTTACGCGCTGCTGGAGCAGGATCAAACACTGCAGCTGCTTGCGCTGCCAGTAGCCGCACGCTGGGTAAGGCATGCACAGTTGCAGCCAGGCGACACGGGATTGAAGTCGCAGCCGCTGCTAATTCCGGTACGCATGAAAGTTGCTAAAGCCGAACGCCAGATCGCCACGCAAAAGCAGAACTTGCTCAGCGAAATGGGTATCGATCTGCAACCTGAAGGCGACCATGTCACGCTGCGTGCGGTGCCTTTACCCTTGCGCACGCAAAATTTACAAATCTTGATTCCAGAGCTGTTAGGCTACCTTTCCCAGCAGCCAGAGAGCACTGCAACCCAGCTGGCTCAATGGCTGGCGCGACGTTGCGACACCGAAACGCCTCACTGGAATCACTCACAGGCGATTGCGTTGCTGGCCGAGCTTGAACGGCTCTGTCCACAGCTATTGAAATCGCCGCCGTCTGGCCTGATTCAGGCTATAGAGATTGAGAGCGCGCTTGCCGCATTAAAGCATGAGTGAACAAAACCAGGCTGGCCGACCAAAGGCTATTTTTTTGATGGGGCCGACCGCCTCAGGCAAAACCGCGCTGGCGATTGAATTACGTAAACAATTGCCGGTGGAACTTATTAGCGTGGACTCTGCCTTAATCTATCGCGGGATGGATATAGGTACAGCAAAGCCTTCGGCTGACGAGTTAGCGCAGGCACCTCATCGCCTGCTGGACATCCGCGATCCGTCGGAAGCCTATTCGGCCGCCGACTTTCGCCGCGATGCGCTGGCAGCGATGGACGAGATCGTTCAGAACGGACGTATCCCACTGCTTGTTGGTGGAACTATGCTCTATTTCAAGGCGTTACTGGAAGGATTATCGCCGCTGCCCTCGGCCGATCCTGAGGTGCGTCAGCGCATAGAGCAAATGGCGCGTGAAAAAGGTTGGGATGCCCTGCACCGTCAGCTGTGCGAAATCGATCCGGTCGCCGGGAGTCGTATTCATCCGAATGATCCACAGAGACTTTCGCGAGCACTGGAAGTTTTTTTTATTTCGGGTAAAACTTTAACGGAACTGACAAAAACATCCGGCGAAGCGTTACCCTACGATGTGTATCAGTTCGCAATCGCCCCCGCGAACCGTGAATTGCTGCATCAACGCATTGCCTTGCGCTTTGAGCAGATGCTGGCGTCAGGATTTGAAGCGGAGGCTCGGGCCCTGTTTGCACGAGGTGATTTGCATACGGATATGCCTTCCATCCGCTGTGTCGGTTATCGCCAGATGTGGTCATATCTGGCTGGCGAAATCGATTATGACGAGATGGTTTATCGGGGAATTTGCGCAACCCGGCAGCTCGCTAAACGCCAGATAACCTGGTTACGCGGCTGGGAAAATGTCCGCTGGCTTGACAGCGACAGCCCAGAATCGGCGCGTAATGAGGTGCTTCAGGTTCTTAGTGCGAAGCATGGGTGATTGTGTACAATTGGCTGGTTATCGTGCGCAAATTTTTACGCAGTTTTTTCAGGACTTCGGTTCTACAAGTAATAAACAACAAGCATATAAGGAAAAGATAGAATGGCTAAGGGGCAATCATTACAAGACCCGTTTTTGAACGCACTGCGTCGTGAACGTGTTCCGGTTTCGATTTATTTGGTCAACGGTATCAAGCTGCAGGGACAAATTGAGTCTTTCGATCAATTCGTGATTTTGTTGAAGAACACGGTAAGCCAGATGGTTTACAAGCACGCCATTTCTACCGTGGTTCCATCACGCCCGGTTTCTCATCACAGCAACAACACCGGTGGCGGCAGCAACAACTACCACCACGGCGGCAGCAACGCTTCTGCGCCGTCGCAGCCACAACAAGACGGCGATAACGCGGAATAACGCGCTACCCGTACAAGCCAGGGCGGGAGAACGCAAACCGTTTGCCGTCCTGGTCTTCTATTTTCTAAGCGAGGTTATAGCTTGTTTGACCGTTATGAAGCCGGTGAGCAGGCCGTACTGGTACACATCTGGTTCTCCCAAGACAAAGAGATGGAAGATCTCCAGGAATTCGAAACCCTGGTCTCTTCTGCGGGCGTAGAAGCGCTGCAGGTCATTACCGGCAGTCGTAAAGCGCCACATCCCAAATATTTTGTCGGTGAAGGAAAGGCAGCTGAAATTGCCGATGCGGTAAAATCAAGTGGAGCATCGGTCGTCTTATTCGATCATGCTTTAAGCCCTGCGCAGGAACGCAACCTGGAGCGCCTGTGCGAATGTCGCGTCATAGACCGTACCGGTCTGATCCTGGATATCTTCGCCCAACGTGCCCGAACGCATGAAGGTAAGCTGCAGGTCGAACTGGCCCAGCTGCGCCATCTTGCTACCCGACTGGTACGCGGCTGGACGCACCTTGAGCGTCAGAAAGGCGGCATCGGCTTACGCGGCCCGGGGGAAACCCAGCTGGAAACCGACCGTCGTTTGCTGCGCAATCGAATCAGTCAGATTTTGTCCCGCCTTGAACGCGTAGAAAAACAGCGCGATCAGGGACGTCAGGCGCGCGCCAAAGCGGACGTGCCGACCGTGTCGCTGGTCGGCTATACCAACGCCGGTAAATCCACCCTGTTCAACGCCGTCACCTCCGCTAACGTCTATGCGGCGGATCAGTTGTTTGCGACGCTTGATCCGACGCTGCGCCGTCTCAACGTGGCGGACGTCGGCGACGTGGTGCTGGCGGATACCGTCGGCTTTATTCGTCATCTGCCTCACGATCTGGTGGCCGCGTTTAAAGCGACGCTGCAGGAAACGCGACAGGCGACGCTGCTGCTGCACGTGATCGACGCCGCCGACGTGCGCGTCAATGAGAACATCGAAGCGGTCGATGCGGTGCTGGAAGAGATCGACGCGCATGAAATTCCCACGCTGCTGGTGATGAATAAAATCGATATGCTGGACGGCTTCGTTCCGCGCATCGATCGCAATGAAGAAAATCAGCCGATTCGCGTCTGGCTTTCCGCGCAGAGCGGCGAAGGTTTGCCGCTGCTGTGGCAGGCGCTCTCCGAGCGTCTGGCGGGCGAAATCGCGCAGTTCGAACTGCGCCTGCCGCCGGAAGCGGGGCGCCTGCGCAGCCGCTTCTACCAGCTGCAGGCCATTGAAGATGAATGGAATGAAGAAGACGGCGGCATCGGTCTGCGCGTACGTCTGCCGATGGTTGACTGGCGACGCCTGTGCAAGCAGGAACCGGCGCTGGTTGATTACATAGTTTGACACGTTGCCCAAACGTCCTTACGCAATAGCTGGTATGGTGTAGCAGGCGGCCGCCGTTTTTCTGGGAAGTTTCTTACCTGTGTTTACAAGAGTAAATGACTGGGACGAGCGAAGGCGGCCAACAGAGCTACAGCCGCGAAAAGCAGGGTTTACCCAAAGATTTCAGGCTGTAGCAAGGCGGCAACTGAGTGAATGCCCAGGAGCTTACATTGGTAAGTGACTGGGATGAGCGAAGGCGGCCAACAGAGCTACAGCCGCGAAAAGCAGGGTTTACCCAAAGATTTCAGGCTGTAGCAAGGCGGCAACTGAGTGAATGCCCAGGAGCTTACATCGGTAAGTGACTGGGATGAGCGAAGGCGGCCAACACAGCTACAGCCTGAAAGCTGCAGGGTAAACAGCGCACTTACAATAAATGGAGTAGAACATGGCGTGGAATCAGCCCGGTAATAACGGACAGGACCGCGACCCGTGGGGAAGCAGCAATAATAAAGGCGGCAACTCTGGGGGAAACAAAGGCGGACGTGAACAGGGACCGCCGGATCTGGATGATATCTTCCGTAAGTTGAGCAAAAAGCTCGGCGGACTGGGCGGTGGCAAACAGAGTGACAATGGCCAGCGCAGCGGCGGCAGCGGTGGCAAACTGGTCGGGATCGTCGCTGTCGCGGCGGTTGTAATCTGGGCCGCCAGTGGATTCTACACCATTAAAGAAGCGGAGCGCGGCGTCGTCACGCGCTTCGGCAAATTCAGTCATCTGGTGGAGCCAGGTCTGAACTGGAAACCTACCTTTATCGATCAGGTGCGCGCAGTAAACGTCGAAGCGGTGCGCGAGCTTGCTGCCTCCGGCGTGATGCTGACCTCGGATGAGAACGTGGTACGCGTCGAGATGAACGTGCAGTACCGCGTGACCGATCCTGAGCGCTACCTGTTCGCCGTCACCAGCGCAGATGACAGCCTGCGTCAGGCGACCGACAGCGCGCTGCGTGGCGTCATCGGCCGCTCGACGATGGATCGTATTCTGACTGAAGGTCGTACCGTGGTGCGTAGCGATACGCAGCGCGAAATCGACGAAACCATTCGCCCTTACAACATGGGCATCACGCTGCTTGACGTCAACTTCCAGGCGGCGCGTCCGCCGGAAGAGGTGAAAGCCGCGTTTGACGACGCCATTGCCGCGCGTGAAAACCGCGAGCAGTACGTGCGCGAGGCGGAAGCCTACGCGAACGAAGTGCAGCCGCGCGCGAATGGTCAGGCGCAGCGTATCCTCGAAGAGGCGCGCGCTTATAAAGAACGTACCGTGCTGGAAGCGCAGGGTGAAGTGGCACGCTTTGCCAAGCTGCTGCCTGAGTACAAGGCGGCGCCGGACATCACTAAAGAGCGTCTCTACATCGAGACCATGGAACGCGTGCTGAGCCATACCCGCAAGGTGCTGGTTAACGATCGCGGCAATAATCTGATGGTGCTGCCGCTCGACCAGCTGATGCGCGGCGCAACCGGCGCGGCGCAGGGCGGCCACAAAGGCGCGAGTCTGAGTACGCTGCCCGCTTCGCCTGGCAGCACTGCCAGCCGCAGCGACACGTCAGCCTACAATCCAGACAGCATCATGGATCAGCGTCGGGCCAATGCTCTGCGCAACGATACCCAGCGCGAAGGGAGAGAGTAATCGATGCGTAAGCCCATAATTGTAGTCATTATTGTTGTACTGGTGGCGCTCTACGCTTCACTGTTTGTAGTGCAGGAAGGCGAACGCGGCATCGTGCTGCGCTTCGGCAAAGTGCTGCGCGACGATGAAAACAAACCGCAGGTGTTCGCGCCGGGTCTGCATATGAAAGTGCCGTTTATCGAGACGGTAAAAACGCTGGACGCGCGTATTCAGACCATGGACAACCAGGCGGATCGCTTCGTCACCAAAGAGAAGAAAGACCTGATCGTCGATTCCTACATCAAATGGCGCATCAGCGACTTCAGCCGCTACTACCTGGCGACGGGCGGCGGCGACGTTTCGCAGGCGGAAGTGCTGCTGAAGCGTAAATTCAGCGACCGTCTGCGTTCCGAGATGGGCCGTCTTGACGTGAAAGATATCGTGACGGACTCTCGCGGCCGTCTGACCACCGACGTGCGCGACGCGCTGAATACCGGCAGCGCCGGCAGCGACGACGAGGTGCAGACGCCAGCGGCAGATGACGCCATCGCCAGCGCGGCGGCGCGCGTCGAGCGCGAAACCAACAGCAAAGAGCCGGCGATCAACCCGAACAGCATGGCGGCGCTGGGCATTCAGGTCGTCGACGTGCGCATCAAGCAGATCAACCTGCCGACCGAAGTGTCGGACGCGATCTACAACCGTATGCGCGCCGAGCGTGAAGCTGTCGCGCGCAGCCAGCGTTCGCAGGGTCAGGAAGAGGCGGAAAAGCTGCGTGCGCAGGCGGACTATCAGGTTACCCGCACGCTGGCGGAAGCGCAGCGTACCGCGCTGATTACGCGCGGCGACGGCGATGCTGAAGCAGCGAAGCTCTTTGCCGACGCATTCAGCCAGGATCCGGACTTTTACGCCTTTATCCGCAGCCTGCGCGCCTATGAAAATAGCTTCAGCGACAATCAGGACGTGATGGTGCTCAGCCCGGACAGCGATTTCTTCCGATATATGAAAGCGCCCTCTAACGCGACGCGATAAGAACTGCTATAACCTACGGGCCGACAATGATGTCGGCCTTTTTTTTGGGAAGGGTAAATGAATCAAACCATATGGATGGCGTTGGCGCTGGTACTGGTGCTGGAAGGCCTGGGACCGATGTTTCTGCCGCGCATCTGGCGTCGTATGATCCTGAGCATGGCGCAGCTGCCCGATCGCCTGCTGCACCGTTTTGGCGGCGGGCTGGTGGTGGCGGGTGTGGTCATTTACTACATGATCGGCGCGCACAGCGGCGGTTGATCTCTCTTTTGCGGGGCTAAATTGTGCCTCTCACGCGCCCATTCCCCAGGATGTTGTAGTGCGCAAAACGCAGGCGAAAAATGCGCGCAAACGTATGCTAAAAGTGCTGAAAGCCGCAAGATCAGATGGTAGAATCCATTTTTAAGCAATCGGTGATTTTGAAAATGGGTAAGAACGTCGTCGTACTGGGCACCCAATGGGGTGACGAAGGCAAAGGTAAGATTGTAGACCTTCTGACTGAACGCGCGAATTACGTAGTGCGTTACCAGGGTGGCCACAATGCAGGCCATACACTTGTCATCAACGGTGAAAAAACCGTCCTCCATTTAATTCCATCTGGCATCCTGCGCGAGAACGTGACCAGCATTATCGGTAACGGCGTAGTACTGTCGCCTGAAGCTCTGATGAAAGAGATGAAAGGTCTGGAAGATCGTGGCGTACCGGTACGCGAACGTCTGCTGATCTCTGAAGCGTGCCCGCTGATCCTGCAATACCATGTTGCGATGGATCTGGCGCGTGAAAAAGCGCGCGGTGCCAAAGCGATCGGCACTACCGGTCGCGGCATCGGCCCGGCCTATGAAGATAAAGTGGCGCGCCGCGGTCTGCGCGTTGGCGATCTCTTCAATAAAGAGACCTTCGCCGTCAAGCTGAAAGAGATTGTCGATTACTACAACTTCCAGCTGGTTAACTACTACAAAGAAGATGCGGTTGACTACGAAAAAGTGCTGAGTGACGTGCTGGCAGTCGCCGACGTGTTGACCAGCATGGTTGTTGACGTCTCCGATCTGCTCGATACCGCGCAGAAGCGCGGCGACCTGATTATGTTCGAAGGCGCGCAGGGCACGCTGCTGGACATCGATCACGGCACTTATCCCTATGTCACCTCATCTAACACCACCGCTGGTGGCGTGGCGACCGGTTCGGGCATTGGTCCGCGCTGCGTCGACTATGTACTGGGCATCGTAAAAGCCTACTCTACGCGCGTGGGTGCGGGTCCGTTCCCGACCGAACTGTTTGATGACATCGGTGAGTTCCTGTGCGAGAAAGGCAACGAGTTTGGTGCAACCACCGGCCGTCGTCGTCGTACTGGCTGGCTGGATGCAGTTGCCGTACGCCGCGCAGTACAGATCAACTCCCTGTCTGGCTTCTGTATGACCAAGCTGGACGTGCTGGACGGCCTGAAAGAAGTGAAAATCTGCGTGGGCTATCGCCTGCCGGACGGCCGCGAAGTGACTACGACGCCGCTGGCCGCAGAGAACTGGGAAGGCATTGAGCCGATCTATGAATCTCTGCCGGGCTGGAGCGAAACCACGTTTGGCGTGAAAACGCTGGAAGGTCTGCCGCAGGCTGCACGCGACTACATCAAGCGCGTTGAAGAAGTCACAGGCGTACCGGTTGATATTATCTCAACCGGCCCTGACCGTAGCGAAACCATGATTCTGCGCGATCCGTTCGACGCATAATCCTGCACAGGCCGGAGACGTTCCGGCCTCTTTTTTCTGCTTGTCATCCCTTCGCGCACTCACATCGCCGTCCGGCTGAAAAAAACACACTGTAGTTTTGACACTGGTTTATCATCTACAGTAACCGCAAGCCGGTTTACTATTAAAATCAACCGCAACGCGGGCGAAGTAAATAAACACGCCATGGGTGATTCACCGAGGTAATTGTGCAGCTGACAAGTTTTACTGATTATGGCCTGCGGGCCTTAATTTATATGGCCAGTTTGCCGGAAGGCAAAATGACTAATATTACTGAAGTCACCGAGACCTACGGCGTGTCGCGTAACCACATGGTTAAAATCATCAATCAACTCAGTCGGGCGGGATTTATTGCGGCGACGCGCGGCAAAAATGGCGGTATCCGTCTCGGGATGGACCCGCGGAATATCGTCATTGGCGATGTGGTGCGCAAAATGGAGCCTCTACAGCTCGTAGACTGCGCGACCTGTGCCATCACGCCAGCCTGCCGCTTAAGAAAAGCGCTAAACGACGCAGTACAGCTGTTTCTGCGCGAACTGGACAGCTACACGCTGGCGGACTTAGTCGAGGGGAATGAACCCTTATACCAAATTTTATTGTCAGAACCGCCGGTGGCAATGAATCTGAAATGACATCGGAGGAACCGCTATGTCAAAAGATCCTTTTCAGGAAAGAGAAGCTGAAAAATACGAAAACCCCATTCCGAGCCGCGAATTTATTCTGGCTCATCTGGAAAAACGGGAAAAACCTGCCAGCCGTGACGAGCTGGCACAGGAACTGAACCTGACGGACGAAGAGCATCTTGAAGCGCTGCGTCGTCGTCTGCGCGCCATGGAGCGTGACGGTCAGCTGGTGTTCACGCGTCGCCAGTGCTACGCGCTGCCGGAACGCCTCGATCTGCTGCGCGGCAAGGTGATCGGCCACCGCGACGGCTACGGCTTCCTGCGCGTCGAAGGCCAGAAAGACGATCTCTACCTCTCCGCCGAGCAGATGAAAATGTGTATGCACGGCGACGTCATTCTGGCGCAGCCGCTGGGTGCCGATCGCAAAGGCCGTCGCGAAGCGCGCGTGGTGCGCGTGCTGGAGCCGCGCAACAACCAGATTGTTGGCCGCTACTTCACCGATGCGGGCGCGGGCTTTGTGGTGCCGGACGACAGCCGTCTGAGCTTTGACATCCTTATCCCACCGGAAGAGACCTTACAGGCACGCATGGGGTCGGTGGTGGTGGTCGAGCTGGTACAGCGTCCGACGCGCCGCACCAAAGCCATTGGTAAAGTCGCTGAGATCCTTGGTGACAATATGGGCACCGGCCTCGCGGTCGATATGGCGCTGCGCACCCATGAAATCCCGCACAGCTGGCCGCCAGAAGTTGAGAAACAGGTCAGCAAGCTGAGCGAAGAAGTCCCGGAAGAGGCGAAGAAAGGGCGCATCGATCTGCGCAAGCTGCCGCTGGTGACCATCGATGGCGAAGACGCACGTGACTTTGACGATGCGGTCTACTGCGAGAAAAAACGCGGTGGCGGCTGGCGCCTGTGGGTCGCGATTGCCGACGTGAGCTACTACGTGCGTCCCGGCACGCCGCTGGATGACGAAGCAGTGCAGCGCGGCACCTCGGTTTACTTCCCGTCGCAGGTAGTGCCGATGCTGCCGGAGGTGCTCTCCAACGGTCTCTGCTCGCTCAATCCGCAGGTCGATCGCCTCTGCATGGTGTGCGAGATGACCATCTCTGCTACTGGCAAGCTGACCAGCTATAAACACTACGAAGCGGTGATGAACTCACACGCGCGTCTGACCTACACCAAAGTGTGGAACATCCTGCAAGGCAATCCTGAGCTGCGTGAACAGTACGCGCCGCTGCTGAAGCCGCTGGAAGAGCTGCACAGCATGTACAAGGTGCTGGAGCAAGCCCGCGATGCGCGCGGTGGCATCTCCTTTGAAACCGAAGAGGCGAAGTTCATCTTCAACGCGGAGCGCCGCATTGAGCGCGTCGAGCGTACCGTGCGCAACGACGCGCACAAGCTGATTGAAGAGTGCATGATCCTCGCCAATATCGCCTCGGCGCGCTTTGTCGAGAAGCATCAGGAACCCGCGCTGTTCCGCGATCACGATCGCCCCAGCGATGACAGCATCACCAGCTTCCGCACCGTGCTCAACGAGCTGGGGCTTTCGCTGCCTGGCGGCGCGAAGCCGGAGCCAATCGACTACGCCGAGCTGCTGACGCAGATCGCCGATCGTCCCGATGCAGAGATGCTGCAAACCATGCTGCTGCGCTCGATGAAACAGGCGGTCTACGATCCGGAAAACCGTGGCCACTTTGGTCTGGCGTTGCAGTCCTACGCGCACTTCACCTCACCGATCCGCCGCTATCCCGATCTGCTGCTGCACCGCGCGATCAAATATCTGCTGGCGCAGGCGGAAGGCGAGGTGAAAGGCATTACCACGCCGACCGGCGGCTACCACTACGATATGCCGCAGATGTTGCAGCTGGGTCAGCACTGTTCCATGACCGAGCGCCGTGCCGATGAGGCCACGCGCGACGTTGCAGACTGGCTGAAGTGCGACTTTATGCAGGATCAGGTCGGTAATACCTTTAGCGGCGTGATCTCCAGCGTTACCGGCTTCGGCTTCTTTGTGCGCCTGAACGATCTCTTTATCGACGGCCTGGTGCATGTCTCCACGCTGGACAACGACTACTACCGTTTCGACCCGGTAGGGCAGCGTCTGATCGGCGAATCGGGCGGACGCACCTATCGCCTGGGCGATGCGGTGGAAGTGCGCGTCGAGGCGGTGCATCTGGACGAGCGGAAGATCGACTTTGCGCTGATCTCCAGCCAGCGTCAGGTGCGCGGCGAAGGCAAAACCGCACGCGACAAAGCAAAACGTGAAGGCAAAGCGCCGCCGAAGCGTCGTCGCCAGATGGGTAAAAAAGGCAACTTCGAACCGAACGAAGCGTTCCGCGACGACAAGTCGAAGCCGGCCAAAGCGAAGAAAGAGAAAAAAAGCAAAAACCCGTCGGAAAAAACCCGTAAAATCGCCGCCGCCACAAAGGCGAAGCGCGCCGCAAAAAAGCAGGCTGACTCCGCCTGATGCGTTAACGGACGCTTTCTGCCACGCAGAAAGCGTCCGCTGAAGTCCATTCAATTCCTAACTGAGCAGATCGATGAGCGAAATTATTTTTGGTATCCATGCCGTGCAGGCGCTGCTGGAGCGCGATCCCCAGCGTTTCCAGGAAGTCTTTATCCTCAAGGGCCGCGACGATCGTCGCCTGCAGCCGTTGGTGGCGGCACTGGAAGCTCAGGGCGTCGTTATCCAGCTGGCGAACCGTCAGTGGCTCGACGGCCAGGTCGAAGGCGGCGTGCATCAGGGTATCGTGGCGCGCATCAAGCCGGGTCGCCAGTATCAGGAAGGTGACCTGCCGGATCTGCTGCAAAGTCTGGAGAAACCGCTGCTGCTGGTGCTGGATGGCGTGACCGACCCGCATAACCTCGGCGCCTGTTTACGCAGTGCCGATGCCGCAGGTGTCCATGCGGTGATCGTGCCGAAAGACCGCTCTGCCTCGCTAAATGCCACGGCGAAAAAAGTTGCCAGCGGCGCGGCAGAAAACGTGCCGCTGATCCGCGTGACCAACCTGGCGCGCACCCTGCGTCTGCTGCAGGAGTACAACATCTGGGTGGTCGGAACCGCGGGCGAAGCCGACCATACGCTCTATCAGAGCAAGATGACCGGGCCGATGGCGCTGGTGATGGGCGCGGAAGGCGAAGGCATGCGCCGTCTGACGCGTGAGCACTGCGACGAGCTGATCAGCATTCCTATGGCGGGCAGCGTCTCTTCGCTTAACGTCTCTGTCGCCACCGGCGTCTGCCTGTTTGAAGCGGTGCGCCAGCGCGGGGCGTGATCGCCGCCGCAAAACCTCCTTAGTGCCAGGCATAACCGCGCGTTGCTCTCCCATACTTAGCGGGAGACGCATCGTGAGGAGTGGTTATGACCTGGACAACCCACACCGTTTTTAATCAGCCGCAGCCCCTCAGCAACAGCAATCTCTTTCTCTCTGACACGCCGCTGTGCGAAGCGCTGGCGCGTGAAGGCGCGGAATGGGATCGCGAGTGGCTGGCGTCCGTTGGCGCGCAACTCGGCGGCGCGGAGTCGCTGGAGCTGGGGCGGCTGGCCAACGCTGCACCGCCGGAGCTGCTGCGCTACGACGCGCGCGGCGTGCGCATCGACGACGTCCGTTTTCATCCTGCCTGGCACCTGCTGATGCAGGGCGTCTGCGCCAGCCACCTGCACAATCTGAGCTGGCAGCCCGACGTGCGCGATCGCGCCATGGTGGCGCGCGCCGCGCGCTTTATTCTCCATGCGCAGGTCGAAGCCGGGACGCTCTGTCCGGTCACCATGACGCACGCCGCGATACCGCTGTTGCAGCGCTGGCTGCCCGACGCCTTTAGCGGCTGGCGCGACGCGCTGCTCAGCGATCGCTATGACACGCACGCGCTGCCAGGTGACCAGAAACGCGGCTTGCTGATCGGCATGGGCATGACGGAAAAGCAGGGCGGCAGCGATGTGACCCTTAACACCACGCACGCAGAGCCGCTGGCGGATCGCGCGCCCGGCTCGGTCTGGCGTATCACTGGCCACAAATGGTTCTTTTCCGTGCCGCAAAGCGATGCGCATCTGATCCTTGCGCAGAGTGATAAAGGGCTGAGCTGCTTCTTCCTGCCGCGGCTGCTGCCGGACGGCACGCGCAATGCTATCCGCCTTGAACGGCTGAAAGAGAAGCTGGGTAACCGCTCCAACGCCAGCAGCGAAGCGGAGTTTCAGGACGCCACCGGCTGGCTGCTGGGTGAAGAGGGTGACGGCGTAAGACTAATACTCAAGATGGGGGGGATGACCCGCTTCGACTGCGCGCTCGGCAGCCACGGCCAGATGCGCCGCGCCTTCTCAGTGGCGCTTTACCATGCGCACCAGCGCCAGGTGATGGGCAAAAACCTGGTCGATCAGCCGCTGATGCGCCAGGTGCTGGCGGCGCAGGCGCTGCAGCTTGAGGGGCAAACGGCGCTGCTGATGCGGCTGGCGCGTGCCTGGTCGCAGCCGGCGCAGCCGCAGGAAGTCGCCTTTGCGCGGCTGTTCACGCCAGCGGCGAAATATGCCATTTGCAAGGCCGGCATGCCGTTTGTCGCCGAAGCGATGGAGGTGCTGGGCGGCATTGGCTACTGCGAGGAGAGTGAACTGCCGCGCCTCTATCGCGATATCCCGGTCAACAGCATCTGGGAAGGATCGGGCAACGTGATGTGCCTTGATGTGCTGCGCGTAGTGGGCAAGCAGGCTGGCATAGCAGAGATGCTGAACCAGGAATTTGAGGCGGTTAAGGGGATGAACCGTTATTTTGATGCAGGCTGGCGGCAAGTAAAGCTGCGCCTCAACCGCTTGCAGGAAAGCCAGGCGCGGGAAATTAGCCAGCGTCTGGTTCTGCTGGCGACAGGCGCACAGCTGCTGAAATATGCTGAGCCACCGCTCGCGGATGCGTGGTGCCAGCGGTGGCTCGACAGTCGCGGGGTCCGTCCGCTGGATAGTCAAATAGCCGAGCGCTTACTGATGCGCGCCAGCGGTGGGTGACGCGCCGTAAAGGATTGCCGTGGCGTACCAGAATCCTGGCGTCACCGTTTCGTCCACCATAATCACCTGATAGTAAACTGCGCCACGCTGGTTGGCTTCTGCAGCCAGCGCACGCTGCGCGTCATCCGGCGAGCCGCGGACCTGGGTACTGATGCTGCCGAGCCTTGGCAGACCGGCGCTCTGCGCACGGTTGATCTCCTGCGCCTGGCTGGTGGGCGCTGGCGGCGGTTGCGGCGTAGTTTTCAACGCTGAGCAGCCGCTCAGCAGCAGCGCCATTGTCAGTAAGTAAGCGTAACGCATAAGGTTTCCTCCAGAGGGACGGTGAAATAAGTGTAAGTCACCGCCCCAAAAGAGCGTCAGGATTTCAGGTGAAATACGCTGACTAATTGCGTCAGGTGATGGCCTTTATGACTCAGGTTTTGCGCCGAGGCATCGGCCTGCGCCATCAGTTCGCTGTTCTCATGCGTCGCCTGACTGATCTGGTTCATCGCCAGATTCACCTGGCCAATGCCCGCGGCCTGTTGCTGCGCGGCGACGTTAATCTCACCCATCAGCGCCTGCACCTGCTCAATATGCGACACGATATTGGTCATGGCGTTATGGGTCTGCTGCGACAGCTGATGACCTTCGGAGACGTTACGGATCGAGTTAGCTATCAGGCCGTCGATCTCTTTCGCTGCCTGCGCGCTGCGCTGCGCCAGCGCACGCACTTCCGCTGCAACCACCGCAAAGCCACGTCCGTGCTCACCGGCGCGCGCCGCTTCTACCGCCGCGTTGAGCGCGAGGATATTGGTCTGGAAAGCGATAGATTCAATAACGTGCGTAATATCGGCAATGCTCTGGGAAGAGACCTGAATCGCCGACATGGTGCTGACCGAGCGGCTCACGGTTTCGTTGCCGTGATTCACCAGGCCGCTCGCTTCTGCCACCAGCGTCATCGCCTGGCGCAGGTTATCGGCGGTGTGTTCAATCGTCGCGCCAAACTGCTCCATGCTCGCGGAGGTCTCTTCCACGCTGCTCGCCTGGCGGCCAATCTGTTCACTGATATTCAGGCTGCTGGCGGCGATGGTGTCGGTGCCGTCGCTAATCTCCTGCGCGGCGACGCGCACCTGGCCGACAATTTTCTCCAGCCCGTCGCCGATGCCGTTAATGGCGGTAATCAGCTGGCCGACCTCATCACGGCGCTCAGTGTCCAGGTGCACGCGCAGGTTGCCCGCTGCGTACTGCTCGGCTAAATGGATCACCTGCTGTAGCGGTCGCGTAATGGCGCGGCGGCTGTAGAGCATAAAGCCCAGCGCAAAGATTACCACCAGCGCCAGCCCGGTAAGCATAAACAGGTTGCGGCTGTGGGTAATCGGCGCAAGCAGGCTGTCGCGGCTGACTTCACCCACCACAATCCAGTTCCAGCCGGGCAACTGCTGCCACGCCAGCATTTTGCTTTCGCCATCCAGCTCGGCTTCCTGAATGCCCTGCGGCTGGCTCAGTAGCGCCTGCTGCACGCGGGTCTCCCAGCCTGGCAGTTTGCCTTCATTATGGCGATCGAACAGATACTGGCCCTGCGCCGCGCCCGGTGCGCCGTTCAGCACAAAGAAGTGGCCACTGTCGCCCAGTTTGCGCGCCAGCACTTTATCGCGCATTAGCGCATACTGCTTATCGATCTGCACCCCCACGAACAGAATGCCCACTACCGCGCCGCCGTCATCTTTGACCGGCTGGTACTGCGTGATATAGCGATGGCCAAACAGCGTCGCCAGCCCGCGATAGATCTCGCCACGGCTGACGCTTTTCCACGCTGCGCTGTTGCGGTCGAGCCGTGTGCCAATGGCACGGCTGCCATCCTCTTTCTTCAGCGAGGTGGAGATGCGGTAAAAGTCATCACCGTCACGCACGAAGATGGTAGAAACCGCGGTGGTGCGCTGTAAAAAGTCGTCGACGGCGACCTGGTCGAGGTTCAGGGTTTTCAGTCCGGCGCGCAGCGTTGGCGTAGAGAACTCGCCGACCTGAATGCGTGCGCCATCGTCGCGGCTAAAGCGCTGCGGCAAAAAGCTGGCAAACAGCTGCGTGTAGTTGTTGACCTCTTCGGTCAGGGTGGCGTTGAACATCGTTGCCATTTCGCTGATGCCCTGCACCTGATTGTGCATATCATCCGTGGCCAGGCTTTCCAGCTGACGGGCTGCATTGTGGCTTTGAGTCAGTGTCAAGACGAACAGCAGCAGCGCAACGCTGAGAGACGTCAGTACAGACAGCTTAACTCCAAGACTCATGGTGCTGAGAGAGAGACGCTTCATAAGATACCTTTGGATCGGGTTTACGGGATACACGATTAACGGCATCGGCAGCAAAAGGTTTACTACCTAAAATAGGAGGTGAATTTGTGAGGGAGTTCGCAGTTTCCATCTGGCGCGCATAAACTCAGCGCCTTTAACGTTTATCGCGGAGCGAGCATGATTGAACTGAATACGGAAAGGCTGGCGGGCATAGAGGTACTCCACGCTGCGCCTGCGGGCCAGCGCCACGCGCCGCTGCCGACGGTGTTGATTTACCATGGCTTTACCTCGTCGAAAGAGGTGTACGCTTATCTGGTCGTGGCGCTGGCGCAGGCGGGATTCCGCGCGGTGATGCCAGATGCCGATCTGCACGGCGCGCGTGACAACGGCGACGGCGCGCTGCGGCTCACCCGCTTCTGGCAGATTTTGCAGCGCAATATTGACGAGCTGCCGCAGCTGGAGAACGCGCTGCGCGCGTCAAACCTGATTGACGGCGAACGCCTCGCCGTGGCGGGCGCGTCGCTGGGCGGCATGACCGCGCTGGGCGCGATGGCGCGCTATCCGCACCTTCACAGCGTGGCCTGTCTGATGGGATCGGGCTATTTTATGCAGCTCAGCCAGTCGTTGTTTCCGCCGCTGGTGGTGCATACGCCAGAAGAGAAAGCGCAGTTCGATCGGCTTATGGCGCCGCTGGCGGCTTACGATCCCAGCGCAAAGCTGCCGCAGCTGGCAAGCCGGCCGCTGCTGCTATGGCACGGTGAAGCCGATGAGGTGGTGCCTTTCGAGGAAACGGCACGGCTGGTCGATGCACTACAGGCTAGTGAGCAGGCAAGCAACCTGACTTTTTACTCCGAGCCGGGTATCAACCATAAAATCACGCCTTTCGCGCTGCGTGCGCTGGTGGACTTTTTCAAGCTGCATCTGTAACCAGGCCGGGCTGGCGGCATACCGTCAGCCCATTGCCTGTGAATATCACCACTGATTCGGCAACCGCTCCGCCGTGCCGGTGGGGCTGGCGTGCGTATTGCCCGGCGCGTCCAGTCGATTGACGTAGACATAGCCTGAAGCCGCTTTGCTGCTGTTACTTCTCATCTGCTGCGCACAGTCAGTCTGGCTGGCAAGGGCGGGTGGAGACAGGAAGAGACCCAGTAAAGTGGCGATGACGAACGTTTTCATGTCCGACTCCTCACTGACGGGAACACACTCTTTGACGCCGCGGCATCACTCTCCGCGTCATGATTAAGTTTAGTGTGCGATGCCATCGATGCCAGACGGCAACGTTGAACACCTTGATCAGAAATATTGACGGGGCAATGCGTAATCCTTTGAATTGAAAGGATTAGCACAGAAAGCCTCTTTAATTGCCATTTAATCAAATGTGCGCTTGAGTTTAGCGCGCCACGTCAGTATGATTACGCGTCAATTTTTCAGCTGCATTCAGGGGCGCGTTACATTCACAGAATGTTTCACGACCTATAACGTTCCTTGCTTCCGTGGGCCGCAGCTGACCCTGACAGGAGGCTGAATAATCCGTAAGGAGCAATTTCGATGCGTCATTACGAAATCGTATTTATGGTCCATCCTGA
>Ga0209371_1000889_pt1 | contig 23820 bp, 24 predicted proteins | sample AgamicAtAmrz_FD_187165 | JGI IMG/M metagenome (GOLD analysis project Ga0209371, IMG submission 187165) | Agave microbial communities from Guanajuato, Mexico - At.Am.rz (SPAdes) (version 2) | ecosystem: Host-associated > Plants > Roots > Rhizosphere | place: Guanajato, Mexico | collected 2012-06-07
TATCTTAAAGGATTATTCGGTTTTCCGACAGCTTATGCGCAACATTGTTCCCGCATTTCGTCAGGCTTAACGCTACTTTTAGGACAATTAGACACTACGGATTCCACTGATAGTATACCCGGTTTATCCCAGGTAGAATTTTGCCCGAGCATAATCCGGTTTCAGGGTGAAACTGGCCAAACGTACTAACGAACTGGAACTTTATGAGTACTGTAAAACCTGAACGTGAATACTTCCTCGACTCCATCCGCGCGTATCTGATGTTACTGGGGGTGCCGTTTCACGTTTCCCTCATCTACTCAGCACAGAAATGGGCAGTAAACAGCCAGGAGGCCTCATTATGGCTGACGCTGCTGAATGATTTTATTCATGCGTTTCGTATGCAGGTCTTTTTTGTCATCTCGGGCTATTTCTCCTACATGCTGTATCTGCGCTATCAGCCACGCCGTTTCCTGAAGGTGCGTCTGGAACGCGTGGGGATACCGCTTCTTACCGCCGTTCCACTGCTCACGCTGCCGCAATTTTTCATGCTGAAAGCGTGGACAGATAAACTGGCTGACTGGCCCCGTTTCACGCCGTATCAGAAGTTTAATAACCTGATGTGGGAGCTGATTTCACACCTGTGGTTCCTGGTGGTGCTGGTGATGCTGACTACGCTGGGCATGGTGACGTTCCGCTGGTTGCGCGATCAGCATCGCACCATTGATTACACGCGGGTCGGCTGGGGTGCACTGACCGCTGGCATGCTGGCGTGGGCGCTGGTGTGGTGCGTGTTCCGCCGTCTGGTGTTTCTGTTCCAGCCCGCCTGGCTGATGGATGGTTTGTTCAGCATTGTAGTGATGCAGACACTTTTCTATCTGCCCTTCTTTATGCTGGGCGCGCTGGCGTGGAAACATCCGCCGCTGAAGCAGCTGTTTGTGCGGTTTAATCCGGTGATGTGGATTGGCGCGGTGTTGATGTTTGTCGCTTACTGTACCAATCAGCGTCTGAGCAGCGGCGATGGCTGGTTATATGAGCTGGATGCGATCATCACGACCCTGATGGGCCTCTGCATGCTGAACGTCTGCTTCTGCTTTGGTCACAAACTGCTGAACGCGCATTCACCGCGCATCATGTATCTGGTCAATGCATCGCTGTTTATCTACCTTGTGCACCATCCGCTGACGCTGCTGTATGGCATTTATGTCACGCCGCGCATCGAAAACAACACGCTGGGCTTCTTCGTTGGCCTGTTGATGGTGTTTGGCATCGCGTTTCTGCTGTATGAGATTCACCTGCGCGTTCCGCTACTGCGGTTCCTGTTCTCTGGAAAGTTTGAGCGCAAACAGGCCGGACAAGGGAATTGATGGTGTTATATACAGACAGCACAAAAACTTAAAGCGATGGGAGCAAACGCCAGTAGCAAAGCATAGCGGGCCAGGGATGGCCCGCGCTGAGCCCGCCATGGATGGCGGGTTTTGCGTCTTTGCGAAGGGCGTATGCTCCCTGAGCCCGCGCAGGGTCCATCCTGGGTCTTACAGCAGCCACTCAATCGGCAGTCGCCACACTAACCGCACCTGCAGCCGTTGCCACCAGGAGCAGCCAGGCTCGTGCTTATGCACAATCTGCTGCGGCTCATCCGGATATTCCAGCCAGTTTACCCGTCCCCACTTATCCAGCCGCAGCGTCCATGCCCGATCGCGCATCGACTGGCTGAAACGCTGATGCGTTTCTCCGGCCAGCGCCGCACTCTCGATAACCAGTCCCATCTCGGTATTCAGCACGGCTGAACGGGGATCGAAGTTAAACGAGCCGATAAACAACGTTTTTTGGTCCACCGAAAAGGTTTTGGCATGCAGGCTGGAGCCAGAGTTACCGGTTAATCCCCGGTCGTGCGGGGCTTCAGGGACGCCCGCCTGCGGTTTCAGCTCATAAAGCGCAATGCCGTGGCGCAGCAGCTTTTTGCGCCATTTAGCGTAACCGGCATGCACAATCGACACATCGTTGGCCGCCAGCGAGTTGGTCAGAATGGCAATTTTCACCCCTTTGCGCTTCAGTGCCAGCAGCTGGGCGACGCCTGCGCGGGTTGGCACAAAGTAGGCCGAGATGATGTCGAACTGCTGTTGTGGCGTGCCAATCACCTCCAGCATCCGCTGCGGCAGCAGGCTTCTGGCGCGCGCTTTACCCAGCCCTTTACGCGGATCGTCACTCAGCAGGCGCGCTTTTGCCCAGGTCAGCGCCAGCGTCCCCTCTTCCAGCTCCTGCAGCAGCGATGAATTTTCCAGCCGCTGCAGGTAGCGCTGCACCGGTTCACTGTGACGCCATTCTGCTGGCAGACTCACACTGTCCTCTTCCGGTGCCTCGTCATCCAGCACCTTCTGCAGCGGGGACACCGGCTTACTGTGCCAGTAGCGCTCAAAATCCTCTGCAACCTCTTTCACCACCGGGCCAATCGCCATCACATCGAGATCGGCAAACAGCGGTTCATTACCGGTGCCGAAATATTCGTCGCCGATATTGCGCCCGCCGACCACGGTCGTCACGCCATCCACCGTAAAGCTTTTGTTGTGCATGCGGCGGTTCAGACGGGCAAAATCGGTGAGATAGCCCAGTGCTCGCAGCGTGCGAAACGAGAATGGGTTAAACAGCCGGACCTCAATATTGGGATGGCGATTAAGCTGGGCCAGCGTCTCGTCCAGGCCCGGCGTATTATTGTCGTCCAGCAACAGCCGTACCTTCACGCCGCGCCGGGCTGCCTCCAGTACAGCGCTGAACAGCAGCCGGCCAGAGAGATCGTTTTGCCAGATGTAATACTGAATATCGAGTGAACGCTCCGCTGTCTGCATCAGCAGATAGCGGGCAGCAAAGGCATCCAGCCCGTCGCTCAGCTGATGGACACCGCTCAGCCCCGGATGGCGCTGACACTGGGGCTCCAGCCGTGTTTCCAGCCAGCTGGTCTGTTCTGATGGCTGCGAGAGCTCAAACGCTTCGGTCATGAAAATTCCCTGTAAAATGCAGTTATTTTTATTATTCCCCGGCCCGGCGTCTGACGCCATACCTCTGCGCCGATTGAGTGAGCGGTCACGGGCGTTTTTTAGTCTAGACTTAACCGGACGATCTGTGACCGGCATTTGTCCGGCAGGAGAGGAATATGTCTCATCAATCCCTTACAGATGCCCGCCAGCGCTACCATCCCAGCCTGTTTCGCAGCTTTTTCCAGGGCAGTTTCCCCTGCTCCACCGCCTGCCGTACGCCAGGGAAACGTCTGGATATGGTGATCAGCAGCGGACACGATATGCTGCTGGAAAAAGATTATGCCGCGCTGGCTGAGCAGCATCTGCTCACCGCCCGCGACGGTGCGCGCTGGCATCTGATTGAAAAGATTCCCGGTCAGTATGACTGGCAGAGCTTTCTGCCCATGGTTGACGCCGCACGACGCCAGCAGATGGAGATCATCTGGGAGCTGGCGCACTTTGGTTATCCCGATCATCTTAATATCTGGAAAGCCGAATTTGTTGATCATTTTAGCCGGTTCGCTCGCGCGATGGCGCAACTGATGCGCGACCAGGGCATTGAGCGCCCCTTTTTTACGCCGGTGAATCAGATTTCATTCTGGTCGTGGGCCGGTGCGGATGTCGCCTGGTTTAATCCCCATGCCGCACAGCGTGGTAAAGAGCTGAAGCGCCAGCTGGTCCGCGCCTCGCTGGCGGCGATTCATGCGATTCGCGACGTCTATCCGGAGGCACGCTTTGTGCTGACCGACCCGCTGGTTCAGATTGCCCATCATCCTGATAACCCGGACAGCAAGCCTTATGCCGATGCGCATCACCAGGCGCAGTTCGAAGCCTGGGATATGCTGGCTGGCCGCGTTGATAAGGAGTTAGGCGGCAGTGAAGATTGCCTGGATATCCTCGGTCTGAACTACTATCCCGACAACCACTGGTTTTTCCCCGATCAGCCGATGTCACAGGAGGATCCGGTGCGCGAGCCGCTGCATATTCTGCTGGCGCAGTGCTGGCAGCGCTTCCGGCGTCCGATGCTGATTGCCGAAACCGGCGCAGAAGGGAATGCACGTGCGCCCTGGCTACAGGAGATCAGTGAAAATGTGGCGGTGGCGCTGGATCAGGGCATTGCGGTGGAGGGGATATCGCTCTATCCGGTGGTGGAATATCCCGCCTGGGCCGATGACCGGCGTTCGCCAGGTCCGCTGCTGGGATTAGCCGATCCTAATGGCAACCGCAACCTGCATGAGGCGTTAGCGCTGGTATTACGCAGTCAGCAGATTAAGTTTGCGACGCGTAATCAGACAGGCTGAGAGGGTGGCTTTTTGGGATGACAGGACTGAACGTCGAGCGTGGGGTCGGCAGGATGACGAACGTCGGTGAGCCAGACCATCGTAAACAGGAAGGTCACCCCGATCAGGCAGGCAGCCAGTAAGCCGATAATTGCGATTAATTTATCATCTCCGGAGTCCATCGCCTTCTCCTTATTCAGTCCGTTGGATCCCCTGTCTGCGTCAGCTCATCCAGAGCGTAATCATCAGCACAAAGATTATAAGCGTTACCGAGGTCACCGCAAGCACCACTATCGCAAAGTGCGCATCGTCAAGTGACTGGCGAATCGGCTCATCGTGATCGTCGGGCGGCAAGGGCAAAGACATAACTATCCTGTGAAAAATAGGGATCGCCGGCAGTGATGCGGCGGGTGACAGTGTAAATCAAAGGCTGATTATCGTCCGGTTTTTTCGTCCGAAAAATAAACCGACCCGTGTAATCCCGGAACCAGATCCTGCCAGTCAACCCGTGAGTAAGCGAATTACATCTCTACACTCTTTTCGTCATCGGTGTGAAGCAAGCGTGCATCGGGTTGTCCCCGCTGGTGTTACAGCGTGCGTGCCTGAAAGCCTCTGCCGGCCCCGCATCAGGCTTTCACGGCAGAGGTTTATTCTGCAGTTCAGCAATAGCGGGTCATCTGATTTGTCGGCAGGCTGCTGGCAATCTTTATGCTCAAAACGTCTGCTGACAGATCAGTGCAACCGCGCGCAGATTACTAAGCGGCCAGGACTGACAGTCGTAACCGGATATCCTGACCGGGACTGGTAATCTTGCAATTGTCGTTATTGAGAATTTCGCCCTGCCTCGTGACAGCACAAAGACCGACCCCGCCTGCAAAACTCTGACAGCGGCTGGATCGGCCTGGGGAATTACGGTGTGGAAGCGGGAGTCCAGCCACCGCCCAGCGCGCGGTAGAGGTCGATCTGCGCCAGCAGCAGATTATTTTTAACCGTTACCCGATTGAGCTGGGTTGAAAACAGGGTGCGCTGGGCATCCAGTTCATCCAGATAAGAAGCGTAACCGTTCTGATAGCGATTGCGGGCAATGCGCAGCGCCTCCGTTACATAGGCTTCCTGCTTTTGCAGCTCCTGGAGCTGTTCCTCACCCCGTCTGATGGCATCAATGGCATCGCTGACTTCCGAGAAGGCGTTGCGCACCACTTTTTCATAGCCATACAGTGCCTGATTGCGTGCTGCCATGGAGACATCCACCTGCGCCGTCAGGGCTTCACGGTTCAGCAGCGGCGCCAGAATGCTGCCACCAACGCTCCACAGCCGGAACGGGTCATCCGCCAGCTGATGCAGCACCGAACTTTGCAGGGTGCCGGTGGCGGTGAGGTTCAGGCCCGGCAGCAGTTTCGCCCGCGACGATGCCAGGCTCGCATCTGCGGCCAGTAACTGACGCTGTGCCTGCACAATGTCCGGACGGCGATTGAGCAGCTCTGAAGGCAACAGTGACGGCATCTGCTGCGGTAAGATCTGGTCGAACTGCTGACGACGGGCAATACTGCGCGGATTCATGCCCACCAGAATGCTCAGCGCATTCTCCTGCTGGGTGATCTGATGCTGCAGCTGCGGCATCTGCGCTCTGGCTGACTGATATTCCGAGGCGGCCTGCATCCACTCCAGTCTGGAGGTGTAGCCGGTTTCAAACTGACGCCGTGCCAGCTTCAGGGAGTTGTTGCGGGTCGCCAGTGTCGCCTCCGTCACCCGCAGCTGTTCATCCAGCGCGCAGAGGTTAAGATATCCTGACGCCACCGAACTGGCGATGGTCAGCTCGGCCGCAGACGCGGCAGCCTGCTGCGCCGCTAAGGTCGCCTGTGCCGCCGAAATGCTACTGCTGCGCGCTCCCCAGAGATCGACCTCATAGTTCGCCTGTAATAAGCCCTGGAAAACATCGGTTTCATACGGCTGCCCCGTTACTGACGAGAGCGTGCGCTCGCGGGTCGCAGCCACACCGGCGCTCAGCGTCGGAAAGTTATCCCCCTGCGTGGCGCGCAGCTGGGCGCGATACTGATCGACCCGGGATCGCGCCGTGAGAATATCGGGATTATTGCGCAGCGCCTGGGTCACCAGCCGGTTGAGATATTCATCATGAAACGCGCGCCACCACGCCGCCTCCGGTGCGGCAGAAGGACCGACACTATTACGCCACGCATCGGGGATCGGCAGAGAGGACGGTGCCTTTTCAACCTGAGTGGCACAGCCTGTCAGCAGCAGCGCCATCACACCGATCAGTAAGCGAACCCTCATGGTGCGCCCTCAGCAGCGGGTTGGGCGGCGGTGTCGATATTCACTTCAACCGACATACCCGGACGCAGCTGATGCATATCCTGATCGTTGATGCGGATGCGAACCGGAATACGCTGTGCGATTTTAACGAAGTTACCGGTAGCGTTATCAGGTGAAATGGCGCTGAACTCCGAGCCTGCGGCCGGTGAGATAAATTCCACCTGCCCGTTAAAGCGTTTGCCATCCAGCGCATCGACCCGAATAGTCACCGGCAGGCCGGGCCGAATATTGGCCAGCTGGGTCTCTTTCAGGTTCGCGATGATCCATTTGTGATTCGGGACTACCGAGGTCAGGCGCGTACCGGCCGTGACATAAGCACCGGTGCGCACCGACAGCTGACCAAGCTGGCCATCGTCGGGCGCAGTAATCCGGGTATTAGCCAGATCGATCTCCGCCAGCTCCAGCGCAGCGCGGGCGCTCTCGACATCGCCTTCCAGCGCGTCGCGGTTAACGATGACGGTTTGCAGATTCTGCCCGGCGACAGCGATCTGCGCCGCCGCCTGACGCACCTGCGCCTGGGCCTGGGCGTTTGCAGCGCGGGCGGCGTCACGCTCGCGCACCGACAGCGATCCATCCGCCGTAAGATTTTCAACGCGCTTCAGATCAAAGCCACTTTTCAGCGCCTGGGCTTTGGCATTCTCCAGCGCCGCTTTATTGCTCTGAATCGTCGCTTCTGCGCTGCGCCGCTGCTGCAGATTATTGTTAAGTGCCGCCTGCTTCATCGCCAGCTGCGCCTGCGCCTGATGCACCCGCTGGCGATAGATACGGTCGTCAATCGTCATCAGCAGTTGCCCTTTTTTCACCGGCTGCAGGTCAATCACCTCTACCGAAGTGAGATAGCCATTAACCTGCGGACTGATAAAGGTTACCTGACCGCGCACATAGGCGTTTTCGGTACTTTGTATGGCGCTGGTGAAGGGCCAGAGTTGCCAGGCGTAGAGAATAACCATTACGCCAATCACCACAATGCCGCTGCCTGCGGCAATAGAAAGAATACGGCGGCGATTCGCGCGCTCACGTTCCGCCGCCTGAAGCTCATCCTGCTGACTCATTGTTTCTCCGTTGATTCCTGTAACGCGGCCAGCTGTTGCTGCTCACGCAGGTTAAATTGCGCCTGACGCCAGTCAAGATAGCGACGTCGGGTTAAACGCCAGATTACCCACATCAGCGTGACCAGGGCCAGCGCGGCAGTTAACAGGTAGGTGTCGTTATAAGCGAGCACGTTAGCCTGCAGCGTGGCAACCGTCTGTAACTGGCTGGTGCTCTGCGCACCGCGCAGAACGTCGTCCCCCACCAGCGAATTAAACAGCGCATTGTACTGGCTGAGCCGCTCGGTAACATTGGGATCGAGCAGTGAGAGCTGATCACCCAGCAGGCTGGAGTGATATTTTTCCCGCCAGACCTGAAACGTGCCCAGAATCGCCGAGCCAATCAGCCCGCCCAGGTTCTGGCTCATGCCAAACAGCACCACAAAGCTCACCAGATTTTTCGGCTGCGTGACCACGCTGCCAATGCCCATCAGCATGGCGGGAGCCATGAAAAATGCGCTGCTGAAGCCCAGCAGAAACTGGCTGAAATACATCTCGGGGCCACGGGTCAGTGGACTGGATTGCGCATCCATCAGCGAGGCGATAATCATCACCACCAGCGACGCGACAATCGGCCAGTTAAGATGCGCAGGCTTGATGGTCAGCGCACTGGCAGCGATGCCCACGATAACCCCGGCCATGATCGCCAGCGCCAGACCGCGCATCTGATCGTTCTGCAGACCGATCTGCTGCAAAAAGCCGACCGCACCGGTGTTCTGCTCCGCCAGCACAATACGGATCATGATCATCACAATGCCCAGCCGCACCATCATGCCGCTGCTGAGCCAGCGGGTATTAATCAGCGGGTTGCGCCGGTTATGTTCAATGACGATAGCCGCGACAATCAGCGTCAGGGCAATCGCAGTACAGATACCGAGCCAGGGCGTGGTAAACCACCACTCAATACGGCCCAGCGTCAGTACACCGCACAACAGCGCCATGCCGGGCGCCAGCAGGATAAAGGTGACGAAGTCCATCTTCTCAAACGTTTTGATGCGATCGCCCGGAGGCAGTTTCACCAGCAGAACTCCACCGAGCGCAATCAGCGCCAGACCGAGTTCAAACAGATAGAGACCGCGCCACTCATTGAGCTGCAGTAATTCCGACGAGAATAAGCGGGCCAGCGGGATAGCCAGTTGCGAGACCGTCAGGCCTATCACCAGCGCTTTCAGCCTGTGTTTAGCAGGCCAGGCCTGTACCTGATAGTAGATACCCAGCGAACTGAGCGCCGCAGCCACCATGCCGTGGGCCGTACGCACAACGATCGCCGAGCTGAGGTCGTTGGCGAACAGATGAAAGAACGCCACCAGCACATAGAGCACCAGAAACGCTTCGGTAAAGACACGCAGACCAAACTGCTGACGGAACTTCACCAGCAGCAGGTTAATGGAGATATTGCCCATCACGTAAACCGCAGGCAGCCAGGCAATTTCATTTGACCAGGCCCCAAAGGTGCCCTGCAGATTAACCAGGTTCGCCGTAACCAGCGCATTACTCAGCGCACCAGTCAGCGAGATCAGTAAGCCGATCAGGCCAAACGCCAGGCGTTTTGGCATCGGATGCAGCGGGGTCGAGGGCGAACCCGGCAGCATCGGTTTTTCATGCGGCAACCACTCGCGTGCAGCGTAGGGATTTCGCTTTGCCACTGCTACATACTTCCCATGCGGCTCAGCAGTTGTTGCAGTACACGCTCGGTGACGGCCAGATCCTGCGGATCGATATCGGCCAGCATTTCAGTACGGAGTGCATCAGCTTCGGTTTTCACTTTAGCGAACGCTTCGTTGCCCTTTTCGGTCAGCACCAGGTGACGTTTACGGCGATCTTCCGGCGGCTGTACCCGCGTCAGCAGTGATTGTTTGACCAGCCGATCCACCAGCGGCACCATGCTGGCATCTTCCAGTCCCAGCAGCTGCGCCAGTTCGGTCTGAGTCATGCGTTGCGGTTCACTGGCAATCAGCCCGATGGCCATCCAGCTGCTCATGCTTAAGCCGCTATCTTTGAGGTGACGATCCACCGCCAGCCGCCAGGCATGGGCGGTCAGATGCAATAAATGGGTAAAGGTACGCGTATGCTGAGACAAATGTTAGCAGCCTAATAGTAAGACATCTAATTGAGTGGAAGCGTTATTATACGCAAAGCGAAACACGATTGAAAAGCGTCCGGTCTGTTAAAAATTAGTGGAACACGTCAGAATGTCCAGAGGCCGTAACCGGGAGCCGGATAACATGAAACAGGCATCAGCAAACTGGGTCGATCTGCGTCGCGACGCCGTGAGTGGTATCGAGGCCCTGCGCGCCCATTTTACCGGCCACGCCTATGACCCGCACTGGCACGACAGTTATCTGATTGGCGTGACCGAGCAAGGTGTACAGCAGTTTCATTCGCGACGCAAACAGCATCAGAGTCGTCCCGGAACGGTCTTTATGCTTGAGCCGGAGGAGTTGCATGATGGTGATGCCATCAACGACAGCGGTTTTACCTATCGGATGCTCTATCTTTCGCCACAGCAGATTGCCCGCCACCGCGCCTCTGAGCAGACTGATGCACCCTCACCGCGTGAGCTGCGGTTTGCCGCCACGCTGCGCGATGACCGCCCGCTGGCGTATGCCGTCTGGCACGCATTTGATGCGCTGTGGCACAACCATCCTGCCATCATCAAAGAGGCGGCGATGGACAGGATGCTGAGTCAGCTCACCCCGCACCAGCAGTGGTCTCTGCCCGCGCAGCCCACAGACAGAGATGCCCGGCTGGCGCTGCAGGCACGTGACTGGCTGATTGCCCACCATGCGGATAATCCCGGTCTGGCGCAGATGGCACAGCATCTGCAGACAGATCGCTTCCGGCTGTCCCGCCTGTTTCAGACGCACTGGGGTTTGCCGCCCCACGCCTGGCTGGTGCAGTGGCGACTGAGCCAGGCACGACGCCAGCTGGCGCAGGGCCAGCCTGTCGCCGATGTGGCCGCTGCGCTGGGTTTCGCCGATCAGAGTCATCTGGGCCGCTGGTTTAAGCGCGCCTGCCAGCTCTCCCCCGCCCGTTATCAACACGCCTGCACAAATCTTCCAGACCCGGGCTGAGTCACTTGCCACAATGCGTTTTTTTCGTCAGGAGAAGCGCAATGCAGGACAAACGATGTGTGATGATACTTAATGCCGCTCTGCCGCCAGGCAAAGCTACCAACGCCGCCGCCGTGATCGCCTTAACCCTGGGACAGCGCCATCCGACATTGGTTGGTGACGCGCTGGAGGATGCAGAGAAACACCCCTCACCCGGTTTGATTACTACCGGCATTCCGGTGCTGGCTGCCTCCGACCAGGAGCTTGATGCTTTGCGGGAACAGTGCGAACAGGCAGAGTACGATTTGGTGCTGTTTCCGGAAGCGGGCCAGAGTACCACCGATTATCAGACGCTGGGTGACGTACTGCGGCAACAACCCCGACAGCAGTGGCGTCTGCTGGGGCTGGCTATCGTCGGCGATAAGAAAGCGCTGCGTAAGCTGACGGCAAAACTGGCGCTTTTCAGTTAGTTTTTCAGCGGGAAGCAAGCTAAAACTTCCCTTACTCCTCTCTTTCATAAGCCGAACCCATCGTTTGTATAGGTTATTTGTACAGATTTGGGTTCGGATTAATCCTTATAAGCTGCTGATAAGTGATTAATAGCACCTTTTGCCAAAGGATCCGATTGTACAGATTGCCCTTCATTGTATAAGTTTACTGCCATGAGTTGTCATGCGACTCTGTAACGAATGATGCACTTGCGTCGCCTCTGAAGGTGTCAGTGGATTTCCACCTTCAGAGGTTATTTTTTTATCTGCTCAGTTTTTGCAGCTGGCACCATCGCATCTGTCCATGTGATGGTTTTTTTGATCGATTTTGTCCTGACATCCGAACCGGAATCGGGCTGTTCTGAAGGGCTTACACATGCAATATATTCTTCCCCGGACCAATCAGGAAATTGCTGATTACTTCAATCCTGCCGCCAATAAGCCAGCCAGCGAGATGGAAATGCTGGGTATCCTTGTTGCAGAAATCCTGCAATCAGGCATGCCAGTGAATAATAAAGCCATTATCTCAAAGCTTATTCACCGGCTGGAACTGGAAAGCGATAGGGAGATGCTGGACATCTACCGGCAACTGCTTGACCTGGTGGTGCATAAAACCCCGGACGATTTTTCACTGTAATCGCGACTCCACGGAGGGAGTCACCCGCCTTTTTCTGGCATCTTCGCCAGTCGCCCGGTACTATCTGCCCCTCACCATTATCCCAATCTTCCCGCCCCTCGCGCGGGAGCAAAACAACTAAAGAGCCTGCAAAACTTTATGACTCAGACCAATGATGTTGCCGCAACCGACGTTGTGGCGGGCGATATCAGTGTGGGGCGCGTTCTGCGTTCGCCTGCGCTGCTGACCCGTGAATGCCTGGCCGGTGTGATTACCGCGCTGGCGCTGATCCCTGAAGTGATCTCTTTTTCCGTTATTGCCGGTGTCGATCCGAAAGTCAGTCTGGTCGCCTCGGTGGTACTCTGCCTGACGCTATCGATACTGGGCGGTCGTCCGGCAATGGTCACGGCAGCGGCAGGTTCCGTGGCGCTGGTGATCGGGCCGATGGTCCATCTGCACGGTGTTGAATATATTCTGCCTGCGGTCGTGATGGGTGGTGTGATTCAGATTCTGTTTGGTGTGGCTGGTCTGGCGCGCATGATGCGCTATATCCCCCGCTCGGTCATGCTGGGATTTGTGAATGCACTTGGCGTGCTGATTTTCTTTGCTCAGGTGCCGCACGTCTGGGGTCAGTCATCTCTGGTGTGGATCTTCTTTGCCGTCACCCTGGCTATCGTGCTGTTGTTGCCGCGCCTGCTAAAGAGTGTTCCTTCACCTCTGGTCGCCATTGTGGTGGTGACTGCGGTCGCACTGTTAATGGGTTATCGCATGCCGAACGTGGGCGATGAAGGGCCAATGAGTCCTGGCCTGCCCGGTTTTAACAGTCTGCTGGTGCCGCTTAACCTGCAGACCCTGCAGATTATCTGGCCCACCGCACTCAGCATTGCCTTTGTCGGGCTGATGGAGTCACTGCTGACCGCCAAACTGGTTGATGACCTGACCGATACTCCTTCCAGTAAGCGACGTGAAGCCTGGGGCCTTGGGGTCGCAAATATTTTTGCCGGTTTTTATGGCGGCATCGCCGGGTGCGCGATGATAGGTCAGACGATTGTTAACGTTGAGCTGGGCCGGGCGCGCAGCCGTGTCTCCACCCTGGCCGCCGGTCTGGTGCTGCTGTTGCTGGTGACCGGACTCAGCCGGATTATGGCGCAAATTCCGATGGTGGTGCTGGCCGGGATCATGATGGTGGTGGCGGTGAAAACCGTTAACTGGCATAGCCTGCAGCCCGCTACCCTGAAACGTATGCCGTGGTCAGAAACGCTGATTATGGTGCTGACGGTGGCTGTGACAGTCTGGACAGGTAATCTGGCGCTGGGCGTGCTGGCTGGGGTGATCCTCGCGATGCTGCTGTTTGCCCGTCGTATTGCGCACGTTATCCATGCGGAACGCGAGCTGAGCGACGATGGCAGGTCAGTGCGCTATGTGGTGCGTGGTCCGCTGTTCTTTGCCAGCAGCAACGATCTGTTTGAACATTTCGATTATGCCCATGACCCGAAAAAAGTGACGATTGATTTAACCCACGCACAAATCTGGGATGCATCCAGCGTCGCGGCACTGGATGGCATTGAGTATCGCTATCAGCGTTATGGTGCAGAGGTGACCATTGAGGGGCTGGATCCACGCAGTACTGATTTCCATCAGCGCCTGACCGGTAATTTCGGCTAAGAGAGTGCGTTCTGCTGCCTTTCGGCAGCAGAATTTATTCAGCCTGTTGTCGGCGCGCCCGGTAACGGCCCACCATCGTAATCAGCGCCTGATAGATTAAACCGGCGTAGAGACTTGTCAGAACCGCCAGACCAGGCTCCTTGCCCTGCTGCTGCCATGACATAAACCACATGAATACGCCCCACAGAACAGAGAACACCAGCCAGCCGCGGACGAACTTCATCATGCCATTCATAACAACTCCTCTTAAATGAAGCGCTACCTTAGCGTGCTCCTGCCCGCAACGCATTCCCGGCTTTCAGGAGTTGAGAGACGTCTCAAATAAACGCCATTAATTTACGCTATGCAGCGGGCGCTCGACGCTGACTGCGCAATTTTTTGGCGATTCTCTATACTTTACGTTCCGCTTACCTGATCAGGGAATTACGATGAAACGTACGGCTTATCTGTTATCGACGCTGGCTATGCTTGCTACCCTCACCGCCTGTGCACCGCCACCGCCGGGCAGAGATGCCCCACCACCGCCACCGCCAGGCGGACAGCAGCCGGTTGGCGCACCGGGTGGTGTCGGTCCGGCAGGACAACCGCAGGGATAATGTGTTTCAGGCCAGCCTGTCTTGCAGGCTGGCTAGTGCCGAAAGGCGCAGCCGCAGGCTGACATCTCACCTGGAATGACTTTGCCAGAATGAGAGTGACGCTGCTGTAATTGCCCCTCTTCACCGCTGTTTTTTGCCTGCTGCCCCAGCCAGCGATCTAATGCGCGGCCGATGAGCTGTCGGATGTCAGGTGACCAGCTGGTGAGATGCCAGGTCGGACTGCGGGCTTCCTCAGTGTCGCCGAATCCAGCCACCGCAAGATGTGTACCCTGACCAAAATCGCGTACTGCCTGTATCGCACCAAACGCCAGCAGATCGCTTTCACAGAAAAGTGCCTGAATGCGCTCAGCGGCACGGGTCTTTTTCAGATACTGCATCATCGCCTGATAAGCGCCATCACGGTCGTCAGCGGCAGCAGTGAGTTCTGCATCCAGTGTCATGCCAGCCGCCTGTAATGTGGTGCAGTAGCTCTGCTTCTGCGCCACGTCACCGGGCTGGCTCTGCAAAAAGCCAAACCGCTGATGCCCCTGCCCGAGCAGTAACGCTGCTGTCACTTCGCCCGCCCGCAGCGCCTCCGCCTGCCATTCAGGCTCTGCGTCGATCTCCAGCACCGGCAGATTACAGGCACTGATGGCCTTGTTTCCGGGCAACAGCAGCAGACCCCGCAGCGCAAGGGCCGTCGCCTGCTGGATGAGAGCTGTCAGTGCCACGTCACTTTCGGCATTCAGCAGCACCGTGATAACCCCGCGCGCATTGAGCTGGCGCGTGACCTCATCCAGTATTTTCTGTTGAGAGGGATTGCGCAGCTGGCTGGCGACAACGCCGATAATCGGGGGTAAAGCCGGTTCCGTTAAGTCAGGAATAGAAGGTGTACTCATTGGCGTTAACTTCTCTGAGACGGCAAACAATCCTCCACTTTACGATAGGCCAGGGTGTTTCAACAGGTTACAAAGTTCGATGTGGGCCGCAAAAATGAGTGAAATCAGATGTAACTGAGTTTGCGGTAGCAGAGCAGCAGGCGTTAAGAAGAGGCGAGAGAAGGACCGGGCAGCAGGAATTGAACCCGCATCGTCAACCCGTTAAGAGTTGCAGTAATACCTTTATACCATGCCCGAAAAGTTTACCTGGAAAGCACACTGTGTAGACAAGGTTAGTGCTCCTTTCAGAACTGACAAGCGCAAGCGGTGTGTTTATTCAGCAATCGCTGCATAAACCCATGAACCAGGCGCGGGCACCTGCAGACATTGATTATTACGCTAACCTTAAATTTCAGGCAACCTGTCCCGCCCGGGACATATGGCCAAACTTACATAGAGGTCAAGACTATGCCTTCAGGACAATTCTACGTGGTTGATCAGCCCGAACTGAGTTTTACCGCCAACTATCGTCTGGATAGAGTCAATGACAAACCCTTTGCCTCGCGGATGGTTCTGGAGATTCAGAAGCAGTCGCAGCCAACAGATGCATTCGATGCTATCAGCATCGGGCATGAAGTAACCTTTGTTTCATCCAGTGGAGAGGCGCAACGAATGGTGCTGGTAAGTGATACGGATGATGAACTGGTGTTTAGCTCCCGCGGCTGACGGCGGCTGATACCGCCAGTCGGATGTTTTCATCACCGTCACGCCAGATAACAGACACAAAAAAACCGCCCTTGGGCGGTTACGACATTACTGCATATTACTTTGTTTTATTCTTTTTCTGCGGCAGAAATATGGTGCCCGGGGCGGGACTTGAACCCGCACAGCCTTACAGCCGAGGGATTTTAAATCAGGCGCTACAATAAGGTTAATCAGTGATTTAGCTTAAAGTTTCATAATATGGTCACATAATCTGCTCTTTCAGATTCAACAAGTTAGCGGCAGATGTAGTGCCATATTATGAATGATTCTGCTTAAATTATCGGCCTAGTAGGCTCATGCACTGACAAGACCTCGGCTGTTACCTTGCCCAGCACGATAATCCCATCCATGCCCTCTCCGTCGATCGTCTCACCGTCCAAAGTAATGATGCCCGTCCTGAACAATCTTCCCAGTTGCGGGAACTCACCGAGCTGGAATGCGACCTTATCGCCCGGTTTTGGCTTCACTGATTTGTCGGCCAGAACGAACCCGTCCGGCGTCTCAATCAGAATCATGTTGTTGCGGTGAGGCATCAATATGTCGTTCAGGTCGATGCGCTTTTCAACATAGTCAGATGCAGGTGATGGAAACCCCATAGTTACCTCACGTATCCCATGTTGCGGAGCGCCCAGGTCTTGTTCTCACTCTGATCAGTGACCAGCTCGAAGAAGAAGTTCTGGTAGTATCGTATCCACCTGTTGCACTCCTGCAGCGTCTAGACGTGGTTCACGTCGTCCAGGTTCTTCTGGAATGCCGCTGTAGTGACTATCTGTCGCCCCTTGCTGTCTTTCTTAATCGCCGCCATAAAGGCACCGTTAATGTCGCTCTCTCTTGCCATGCTGAATCCTCCCCTGATAAACACTGTATATATAAACAGTAATATCGATCGATGGATTTGATCAAGTTGAAGTGAGCCACAGATTTGTCAAGGGCTTGACGGGAAAGGGGTTTTCAATCTGGCGCTTAAGGCAGGGAATGTCTAACCTCAAATTACCCACCCCGTAGCCTGCTCAGAGAGGCGCGGCTGAGTCATTGCCCGGTCGTCGGGCTTTTTTACCTTTAACTCAAAGTTTAATGACACACCGTGACAAATGTCTTAACGGATTGTTGACCTTACGCTTCAATCAAGTATGTTGTGCACCATAAATTTGGCACCAAATAAAACAAGGGATGATGATGAAACAAGCGCTTGCGGCCATGAAGAAAAGGCTTGAAAGTGAAGTGTCCATGGGGATTTTTTTCGCGATTAGCCTGTACGTGACATGGTTCTTTTTAATACAAAGTCATGGTGACAACTTTCTGGGATCGGACTCCTTTATAATTGTTAGCAAGATACATGAAGCTATGTCCCTCCGATGGTTTGAGCAAACCTACACGTCTCAGTTGGGCATCCAGGGCATAATTTTAGCGGGAGTACATAACTTACTTCCACACGCCGCCACTCAGGAAATTAGCGTTGTGGCAGCAAGCATTATATCCGCCATTACAGCCATGACATTCTCAATGGCCGTTCCAAAAATATACCGGCTTGCAGGGACTTCTGGGTTAGTGGCCTACTGGCTCGCATTAGCGCTATCTCCCTGGACCCTAACTTTTTCACATTCACTATACTGGGTTCCTTTCACTATCATACTGCCATTCATGTTAATGCTAAATAAAGGTCAGCTCTGGCATGAAAACAGTGGCGCTAAGGCCTTTTCAATTGTATTTCTGGCGATGTTGCTGAAATGCCTTTGTGGTTATGAATACATTACTACGGTTACCCTTTTCGCATGCGCAGGCTATGTATTTTCCTGTGCAGCTCATGGCAAAGAAGTCAGAGTAAAGCACTTAGCCTTAATATTTTCTGCATGTATAGCAGGTTTTGTTGCTGCTATCGCATTACATGTTGTTCAGCTCCATCATATAAATGATTCATTAGGATTTAACACGATACTTAATCGTGCCGAAACCCATACCGGCGCGAATAGTGACGATAAAAAAGCTGACATTCTTATCGCACATTTAGCATCCCGACCTGGCAATGATTCATTAATATCAATACTAAACTCGGATTTATCAAATCATAAGCTCCTGTTTGCAGTAACTGCATTTAAGGAATATTTCTATCTACCAGCAATTCAGTTTGCGGGGATTTTGTTACCGTTTAAGTTTTTCGCATTTATTTCTACTCTGGCTTCCCTCGCCTGGCTTCCTCGCCTTTTTATGAAGGATAAGGCATCAACCAAGAATCAATCAGTTCTATCTTTTGGTGCTCTGTTAATTGTAGCAGGGGTTTTTTCATGGCAAATTCTTGCCTGGCGTCATATGGTTCTCCACTACCATCTGAACGGACAGCTTTTTGCCTACGGCATTGTTCCATTAGCAGCAGTCACTATAGGACTGGTTATAAGCAGGTTGCTGGAAAGCAGAATGAATGCACTGAAGCCTTCTATCATATATCCAGAGCTATTGTTGATAGTTGTTGCTATTTGCGGATTTTCATATAACCCAAAGCCTACAATGGAAGATGTTCAAACCTGCAGCATGACGTGTGCAAAAGTAATAGGTAGCGTGGATTCAATAACTGCTACTGAAACCCTCACAGAAATGGATCGCGGCATGGGCATTCCTTCAACCCAAATTACAATATCTGGCTGGGCATCATCACTGCATGGAGAGAGAATTAAGGTATACGTTTTTATCAAAAATAAACTGGTTGGTTCTATCGAGCCTGATGCTGATAGGCCGGACGTTGCCGCTGCAGTACCAGGCGCAAACAAACTCTCAGGATATTCTTTTATTTACACGGCTTCAGGCGAGGTACTTAAAAACGATATTCGTGTAATTGCTCCGGACGGCAATGGCAGGATGGTTCCACTTTAAAAAAAAGCCCGTTTTTACGGGCTGATTTTAGATTTAAATTCAGCCTATTAAAAACTAAGGGCGCTAACCGAAAACATCACAACGCGCAGTGATTGAAAGTACAGTATTTTATTGGAAAAAATCCATATAAAGCAGAAAATCAATAAATTCAAAAAATTGCACAGGGGTGTAACAGTGATTGAAATACAGCAAGTTTATTTAAAGAAGCTACCTGAAGCTGACGGAATTAGAGGTGTTGCTGTATTAATTGTTATCATAGCTCACGCTCTGGTTATGTTTATTCCTGCTACAAGGCCATATCTCAGCGGGACCGGTAAAATAGGTGTTTGGCTATTCTTTGTGCTTAGCGCCTTTCTACTAACAAATAAATTCCTAAAAAACGGATTAGACAGAAACTCATTACTTGAGTACACCTTCGGAAGAATCACAAGAATATTGCCTTTATTCATAATTTCTGCTGTATTTTATTATTTTCTAGGTTACTACGATTACAAAACACTTTTGAAAATATTGTCCTTCAAAGATGGATTTGCACACCTTTGGACTATACCGGTAGAGTTTAAGTTTTACTTTTTACTTCCCATCTTGATATTTATCTTTAATAAAATCAGGAATAGGTTTGGCATAATAATAATGCTATCAGCAATGATCGCACTAATATTTGCATGCAGGCATTTCTACCCTGAAAGTGACATACCAGGTAACTCCATCGAAACCAGGTGGTATACCTCCAGCTTTATTGCAGGAATATTTACCTCATACTTACTATCTACATTAAAAATAACTTCAAGAGGTGCTGATGTACGCTTGTTACTCTGCTTAATAGGAATATTGCTTGTAATACCATCATTTTCAGAGTTAGCTGTCAATCGCATTCTGTTAGATAACCTCCCTACCAGCTATCTTTCACTTAGCGCCTTGTGGGCCGCCTTTATATACTTCGCCGTTCAAGGTGGTGGGGCTTTATCTAGGGCTCTGTCAAGCAGTCTAATGAGAAAAATAGGCTCAGATAGCTTTTCAACATATTTATTTCATTGGTTCATTCTGACTGAATTATCAAAAAGATATTCAGACAGCTTTGGCTGGATGTTTTTTTCAATAATTGCATCATTGGCATTTGGAGCCATCATCTCCAATTTAATTGAAAAAAGAATAGAGAAACTAAGACACGGGATACAGAAAAAAATCATCAGCAAGCCAAGCCAGTAAAGATTTAGTCGGAAGTCTGCCCTAATGCGCGTTTAATATTATCGATGCTATTTAGGGCTTTATCCGGAGATACAATAACAAGCTCTATTAGATTGAAGAGAGCCTTTATAGCTTCTGTATGATATGCCGCAGAAACACCAGCCGTATTAAGAGATTTAAACCCCTCAATTTTGGTACCATCACTAAACTTTCTTACTCCTGATGATGTTACTACCGCCTCCTTGCAGTCTTTCTCAACATCCTGCGCGATAAGACCCACCTCGGGGCCACCATCAAGCTTGTCGTAGGTGCAACCCCGCCATGACATAACCGCCCTTAAGGCATCTGGAACTAACTTGATGTTGCTCTTATGCCGCTCATCAGAACCATTTATCCACGATCCGGGGGCTGTGGCGTTACCGCTCTGAGAAAATTGATACCGCGTATAGGCGCCGCTCGCTGAGGTCTGAATAGCGATTATTGCGCTGGTTCCTGATCCTTGAACTACAGAGGTGTGAAAGAGTGTCCTTACATTTGTGTACAGCCCGGAACTGTATCCCGCTTCAAAAATTCCTGAGGCTGATTCCGTTCCTGTAGCCGGAGTTGACAGAGGTGAGGCAGATCTTGCGTTAACTCCGCCTTGATTTACTGTTATGGTTCCGCTACTGGTTATGTTTCCTGTTACGTTCAGAAGCATTCCAGTATTTGCTTCACCTACCAGCGTTAAAGTTTTATCGGCGCTATTGATAGCTCTGACATTATAGTCAGTAGCGCTGCTTGAGAAATGAAAGTCAATATAGGGAGCAGCCGCAGTGATCTCAAGTGCAGGCACGGTTAAAGCGCCTGTCATTACGCCGCCTGATTTATCCAGCTTCCCACCCACTGAATTAACCACTGAATTCCATGATGGGCCTGAGTAGGTAGAGCCGTCTGGAAGTGTGACCGTTATATTCCCGCTCGCACTATAAACCTGCTGCCAGTTAGCCCTATCAAGGTTTAGTCCGCGTATGGCCTTGGCTACGTCTGCAGCCACCTGAGCTGTGATTCCAACCAGTGCAGCATTAGGCACGGCTGTCCAAGCCACACCTGATGCTGTTGGGCCGTTATAAGCCGAGATGAGATTAACACCAGTGGCAGAGTTAACCGACTGCACACCGAGCGTATAGGTAACACCCCCCACTACAGCTACGATAAAATCGTTTGCTTTAAGCTCTGTTGTAAAGGTGGTACCCGAACCAGTTACAGCCGTCGAGTTATTGGTTAATGCAATAGTGCCTGCTGGCATAGCGTTCTCCGAATAATAAAAAACCCGGCGCGGTGGCCGGGTTATATGAATGCTATTGATTAGACAATGTGATCTATAAGATCGAACAATCTCATTTTATTAAAGATCAACAAGGTGTTCTCATCTCATTATACAATTAATGAGGAATCGAATATGAAAAAAATAATCAATCTAACATTAGTACTTATTTTACTGTCTGGTTGCGTTTCTAACAGTCCTCCGGCCTGCTATAACAAGGTTAAAATAGTCAACCGGATTTATGAGGTAGCCATTTTCAAAAAGGAAAATGATAAATATCTGGCTGGTTATCCTTTCCATGGCTGGACTAAAAAGACTGATTATGTCGACACCTCTGAGTGCGATAAGTTAAATCCCTAATGCCTGCCGGTAGTAAGAATCATAAACATTGCAGTAAATGAACCCAGGCGGCCCACATGAATATCCAGGTGGGCGACCCTGTGGAACCTGATAGTTAGCTGATGAAAACAGGTCCCCCCCACTAGCCTCATAGTTACCAGAGCTGTTTACTCCGCCGCTGTAACAGTTGTACATGGTCACGCCCGTGTTTGGGTATGCCGGATCGTAAGGCTGACTCACTACAACAGAAACACCACTCGTTGATGCAACAGGCTGCCCTGCATTAGTTGTGGAGCCTGACTGCATCTGCAAAGGCAAACAATTGCTGTGCCAGACTATCATGCCGTTGTCGTACATGAAGAAACCGCCAGTTGGCACATTCACCATCATTTTTGCGAAAACATAAATTCTGGTCGCGGTCATGGCGTTGCCGAAATTTGGCCTGAATTGTAAAGCCCAGTAGCCGTTCTGATTTATCTCTGTCCACCATACGTGATTGAATCCAGATGATGCCAGGCTTCTGTGAAAAGCTATGAAAGGGATACTAACCGGAACGTTGGTCTGGATTATCTGGCCAAATGCAGGAGTCAGATCTATGACCTGAACAAGATTAAATGGCGTAAAGGTTGGTGCAAGTTTAAAAACCGGTGGGTTGGCCGAGTAATCGTTATATACAAAACCACCATAGTTCAGAGTTGTAGTTGGTGTGGCTGTCACAATCAGTTTTGATGAAATATCCACGCCACTCCATGATACAGTTTGACCTGAGACAGAAACTGTATAGGTAATCTGGCTCGTTCCGGCAGAAGTCCTTCCCCCTATAATTACAGCACTGATGGTAAACCCATTCAGATTATAAGTTTTACTCCCCGAACCGGAAACGGTTGCCACATCTACAATGAAATTGTATGACATGGCATTGACCGCATCGAACGAGGTTCCGTTAATAAAAGACTGAAATCCAGCCATTATCTTTGAGCCCCCATCGAGCAAACAAGTTGGCCATTAGAGTTGTACCAGGCAGCGCCGCGGTTATCGAGAATAAAGCGGCCTTGGCCTGCTACCTGACCATTCAGCTCCAGTGTGCCATCCTTACTCAGCCTCCAGCCTGTCGTTCCCGCAACATAGCTTGTTGACTCAATATAAGCAGCGATCATCGCGCTTGTAATTGTCGCTTCGCCTATGAAGGCCTGATTGATGATGGTCTGGCCGTTCTGAATGGCAAAGAAGGTTTTGGGTGTCGCCCCAATCTGCGACATTACGGCAAAGCGATCTGCTAGGAACAGCACCTGTGTCTGCATACCGGAAGGGCTGTTCTCAACGCCAATCCCCATACCAGCCGCATACTGGCGACCGTTGCTGTCTACGGCGACTTTTACTGAGTACTGTGCTGATAGCTTGCCGTTGGTGTCAGCCAGAGCCGTCGAGGTCTGCTGAATGGCTGCCACGTTGTCACCCACTGCCGCCTGCACCTGCTCAAACTTTTGCGCATAAGCCTGGTCATTAGTGGCGATGGTCTGTTTAACGGTCAGGATGTCGGCCCGGTTCTGGTTGTTAGCGCCAGCGATAGCCATCTGGTGATCGACCGTTGCATCGAGGTTCAGCGCATTCTGCAGCATTGCATCGATGTTGGTATCGACTTTGGCAATAAGCTGCTTACCGGCATCCGTTTTCAGGACCTGCTCGGTAATGTCGCCCAGCAACGCGGTCGCATCAACGCTGCTGGCACCTTCGACAAACGTTGTCCAGTCGCCGGTATTGCCTATGCGGTCCACCAGCCGGGCGCGGTACCAGCGGCGAACGCCTGCGGGCATCGGTCCGTGCTGGTAGCTAACGCTGGGGTAAGGGACATAAGCCAGAAACTGAGGATTCTGCCCGTCTGCCGTTGTGGCCACCTGAATCTCTGTGTAAGAGGTATCACCGGAACCTTCAGGAAATGCCCACGTCACATCGATTGCCCAGACCACGTTATCAGTAGCGCGGAGGTTAACCGGCGTGCCCGGCTTACCTGCTTTGCCGATTAGTGAGGTTGAGTCGGCGTATCCCCACGGAGAAGAAACCTCAGCGGCGTTAACGGCACGCACACGGACATCATAAACGCCGGTGTAAATCCCCTGAATGCTGAATCCCTGAGCGCTGGTGACCGCGACGTTAATCCAGTCGCCTTTGTCCTTGCGCCACTGAGCCACGTAGCTGATAGCGCCTTCAACATGATCCCACGTGACCTGCATTGATGAGACCGACAAACCCTGTTCAACAAAGCTGACTTCACTGATTTTGATGTTAGCCGGCGCTTTCAGAACACTGATTGGCGTGACGGTGATTGGCGCTGGCTCAATGCGAACACCATCATCAATGTAGCGGTACTTGTTCGGCTCGTGCTGTACACCGGT
>Ga0209371_1000890_pt1 | contig 23817 bp, 21 predicted proteins | sample AgamicAtAmrz_FD_187165 | JGI IMG/M metagenome (GOLD analysis project Ga0209371, IMG submission 187165) | Agave microbial communities from Guanajuato, Mexico - At.Am.rz (SPAdes) (version 2) | ecosystem: Host-associated > Plants > Roots > Rhizosphere | place: Guanajato, Mexico | collected 2012-06-07
CTTCCGGCCTGCAGGAAGTGGCGTCAGGCCCGATCGTGAGAGAAGTGCACCAGCAGAAGATAGTCAGGGCCGCTTTCCCTCGTAATGCCTCAGGAAAAGTGACCTATGAGCTTCTGGCTACCGGTACAGGCGGCGTTGTGGACAGAAAAACCGTCACCGTAACCGTGAGCGCCCCGCACGCGCAGATCCAGGGCGCGGCCAGCGTTAAACAAGGTGAAAGCATCACGTTAACGAGCCAGAGCAACTTTACCGCCAGCCACTGGCAGTGGAGCCTGAAGCAGAACGGCAAAACGCTGGCGCAGAGCACGGCGCGCGAGTTTACAATCGCGGCGCAAAATTATGCAGGCGGTCATTACCAGGTCGACCTGGAAGCAGCCAGCGCGGACGGAATGCGTTCAGCCATCAGCACTCATGCTCTGGAAATTATTTCCGTTACGCCGCCGCCGGCACCGCCAGCACCGCCAGCACCGCCAGCACCGCCAGCACCGCCAGTCTATCCGGCCTATGTGGAAGGCACAGCCTATAAAGCAGGCGAACGGGTAAGCGCAGCGGGCGGCATCTATGCCTGTAAATCGGCACCTTACACCGGCTGGTGTGCGGGCGCGGCCTGGGCCTATGCGCCGGGCACGGGCCTGCACTGGCAGCAAGCCTGGGATAAGGTGGAATAAGGCATGATACTCAGGCGTTTTTCGCCTGGGAGATCCCTCTGAAAAGGGAAAAACCGGCCTCGCAGGAGGCCGGTTTTTTATTATCAAAATGAGCGGTTAATTAACTGCGTTGTCTTCAGACGATATTTACATGCACCCGTTTTAGCCGTAGGCCATCAGCGTATGCTGGCACAGCTCCGAGCGCACGCAGTCTTGTTTACCAAAACGCACTACCCCAATCATCTCGTCCTCTTTAAAGCGGGCCAGCGCGTCGCTAAGGCCGGACTGAACATGCGATGGCAAATCACATTGCGTGATATCGCCATTGACGATGACGGTGACGTTTTCCCCGAGGCGGGTCAGAAACATTTTCATCTGGGCGGCGGTGACGTTTTGCGCCTCATCAAGGATCACCACGGCGTTTTCAAAGGTACGTCCGCGCATATAGGCGAAAGGCGCAATCTCCACCTTGCCGATTTCGGGACGCAGGCAGTACTGCATAAAGGAAGAACCAAGACGTTTAACCAGAACGTCATAGACGGGTCGGAAATAAGGAGCGAACTTTTCTGCGATATTACCGGGTAAAAAGCCCAGATCTTCATCTGCCTGTAGTACCGGCCTGGTGACGATGATCCTGTCGACATCCTTATTGATCAGGGCTTCGGCCGCTTTGGCGGCGCTAATCCAGGTTTTTCCGCAGCCCGCTTCGCCGGTAGCGAAAATCAGCTGTTTACTCTCTATGGCTTTAAGATAGTGCGCCTGAGCTTCATTACGGGCCTCAATGGGCGAATGGTCGCGTGTATCGCGCGCCATGCCGATTGCGTCCAGCCCACCCATCTGCACCAGCGAGGTGACCGATTCTTCTTCACGCTGACGATGACTGCGTGAATCGCTACGAAGCACGCGCTTGGCTTCACGACGAGCTTTGATCACTGCTTTCTGTCTTCCCATAGTGGCACCTTACAGTTGGTTTCATTTCCCGCACCTGGAACGGCAGTGCGATTACGTGAACGCTTTAGAGGTTTTGCTGGCTTCCTTGTAAGCCTTGTCTGGCCGTAGAAATGGTACGCGGAGTGACGATGCCGGGCACCGGAGGGTGTTAATAAACTGGCTGAAATGGCAAAGGGAAGAGGAAGTCATTGGGGCGATAAAGCCCTCGCGCCGGGAAGCTGTCACGCTATTTGTCTGACGCTTATGTCCGTAAAAGGACTTGTCCATTCGCGATCTCCGTGTTGCACACTGGAAACAACTGACGCCTGATAATTAAATTTCAACAGATTCCTGGAATAATGCAACATTAATTTTACCTGACGGCAAGCGAAAAGTACCAAATAAGCGAACGCGTACGCGGCAGGTTAATTAGGATCCTAACAGGATCAAAGAGATAACAATTTATTTTATGCTGAGTGCGGTAATCTGAAATGTTTAACAGCCGGCTGAACGCCTCTGGTTAAAAAACAACCTCCCGCACGAGGCGCGGGCGGGAGGCTGAAGAAAGGCTCAGGCCTGAAGTAAAGCCTGCCCGAGATAATGTTTTTCGTCAATGACGCCAGGCAGCACAAAGAAATATCCGCCGCCGACGGGTTTGATATATTCCTCCAGCGCCTCGCCGTTGAGTCTTTTTTGTACGGTAAGAAAACCCTTTTCCAGGTCGTGCTGATAGCAGACAAATAACAGGCCCATCTCCAGCTGACCGGCATTGGATACGCCCAGCGAGTAGCTGTAGCCACGGCGGAGCATCAGGCTGTCCTGCGTTTGTGACGTGCGCGGGTTAGCCAGGCGAATATGCGCGTCTAACGGCGTAACGAGGCCATCGGGATCACTGGCATAGTCCGGTACATCATGTTCGTGCGTCATTCCCAGCGGCGCGCCGCTCTGCTTCACCCGGCCAAAGATCGTTTCCTGCTCGCGCAGCGGCGTTCTGTCCCAAAACTCTACGTGGAACTGAATGATGCGCGCGGCCTGATAGCTGCCGCCGATCGCCCAGGCAGGTTCATCCTGATCCGCCGTGACCCACAGGATTTTATCCATCATCGCCGCGTCGGCCGTATCGGGATTGGCCGTGCCGTCCTTAAAGCCCAACAGATTGACTGGCGTCTCCCTGCCCTGACTGCGCGCTGCATGATCGGAGATAAAGCCTTCCCGCCGCCAGCGCACGCTCAGCAAATCCGGCGAATGCTTGATGATATCGCGCAGCGCGTGGATCACCGTATCGTTGGTATTGGCGCAGATTTGCAGCAGCAGATCGCCGTGGCACAGCCCGGCATCCAGCGCATCATTGGGAAAGCGCGTCATGGTTTGCAGCCTGCGCGGCTTTTGCGCCTGCAATCCGTAGCGATCGTCAAACAAGGCGCGGCCGACCGATACCGTAATGGTCAGATTATCCGGGTAGATATGACCGCCCAGAATGCCGGAATCCATCGGCGGCAGACGCGGATTAACCGTTTGCGGCGCTTCTCCTCCCCTGGTCAGAAAAGCGATACGGTCGGTCAGCAAACGAAATAACCGCTCCAGATCGGCCTTGTCCGTTGCCAGTACGTCAAAAGCCACCAGCATCATCGACGCCTGCTGTGGCGTGACGATCCCCGCCTGGTGCGGCCCGTAAAAAGGCTGTCTCTGCTGGCGGGCATTGGGCGACAGCGCGCCGGGCGAAAAGGCCTCCGGCGCGCCATGCGCCGGACAGCCTCCTGCTAACGCCAGCGCGCCGCCAAGGAGGCCCATCCCCTTCAGCAGACGGCGGCGTGAAGGCTGAGCCGCCTCGTCATCAGCTTGCTTCATAACTCAATCCAGCCCCAGCGTTCCGCGCAGCAGAGCGAGATCTTCCGCCAGCGCCGTGATCGGGCCTTTCATCGCAGTGCGATCGGCATCGGTAAGCTTGTCATAGGAGGCAAAGCCGTCGCCGCTGCGGTATTTCTTCAGGATAGCGTCTACCTTTTTGAAATTACCGTCGATTTTTGCCAGCAGCGCCGGATCGGCCTGTTGCAGCATCGGACGCAGCAAATTCACGATCTTCTGCGCGCCATCAACGTTGGCCTGAAAATCCCACAAATCGGTGCGGCTGTAGCGGTCTTCTTCGCCGGAGATTTTGCTGGAAGCCACTTCTTCAATCAGACCGGCCGCGCCGCCGACCACTTTACCCGGTGGAAATGCCAGTTCGCTGACCCGCTTTTGCAGCGCCTGCACGTCTGCATAAAGCCTGTCGGCATAGGTTTCCACACCTTTGGTCGAGCCGTCGCCCCACAGCGCTTTTTCCAGACGATGGAAGCCGATGAACTTAGGATCGGCGGCTTTCTGCTCATAATCATCTTCGCGAGCGTCAATGCTGCCGTCCAGATCGGAGAACAGTTCCGCTATCGGTTCGATACGCTCATAGTGAGCGCGTGTCGGCGCATAGAGGGCTTTCGCCTTATCGATATCGCCCGCTTTTACCGCCCCGGTAAAGGCTTGCGTGCTGGTAACCAGCGCGGCGACTTCCTGCATCACGTAAGCTTTGTAGTCGGTAACAGGGCCGGTCAGCTGCATCAGCGTTGGCTGCGCGCCTGCTGCATCCTCTGCGCCCTGCACAATCAGCTTACCTTTGGGATTGCTCAACAGGCCGCAGGTCATCTCATACTCGCCCGGTTGCAGACTGGCCGTCAGCTTTTGCGTGAAGCCCGGCGCGATATTTTCGCGCTCCTCCACTACCATCACCCCTTTCAGGATCTCCCACTCCAGCCCTTTCTGGCTGTGGTTCTGGATCACAAACTGCGTTTTACCGGCTTTAACGGTAACGCTCATCGGCTCGCACTGTTTGTCGTTAACGACAATTTTTACCTGCGGCACGTCGGCAGCCTGCACGGCAGAAAAGCTGGCCAGTAACGCCGCCGCCAGCGGTAACATTGAAAAACCACGAATCATGATAAATCCCTTAAATAAGAAAGCGGAAAAGCGTTAAAGACGGACTGCCGTCGTTGGCGGGCGTCCGGGCAGGAAAAACAGGATCAGCGCAGGAATGAGATAGCAGAACCAGACCACCACTTCACTGACGCTGGGCGCTTCCTGATAGCCGAAAAGGCCTTCCAGCAGCGTGCCCATCAGCGTGCTGGTGGAGAGCACCTCGCTGAAATCGAACGCCTGGCTCTGGAAGGCGTTCCACAGTCCGGCCTCATGGAAAGCACGGATGGCGCCAGCCGCCAGGCCCGCCGCGACCAGCAGAATAAACAGGCTGGTCCAACGGAAGAAGAGCGCCATATTCAGCCGCACGCCGCCCCAGTAGATCAGCATACCCAGCACGATAGCGGTAGCGAGGCCCAGGATGGCGCCGACCGGCGGCGCAATGCCCACGTCCTGCTGGAAGGCCGCCAGCAGGAAGAACACGGACTCCAGCCCTTCCCGCGCGACGGCCAGGAAGACCATAAAAATCAGCGCCCAGCCGCCGCCTTTGCCGCGCTGCAGCGCGTTATCCACCGCGCCTTCCAGCTGCGCTTTAATATTGCGCGAGACTTTGCGCATCCAGAACACCATCCAGGTCAGAATGCAGACGGCCACCACCGCCACCATGCCCTCGAACAGCTCCTGCTCTCTTTGCGGGAATTCGCCGGTGGTTTCATTAATCACATAGCCCAGCACCAGGCAGAGCGCGGCGGCGATGAAGACGCCAAGCCACATTGCGCCGAACCACTCGCTGCGCTGCGTGCGCTGTAAATAGCTGGCAATCAGGCTGACGATCAGCGCGGCTTCCAGTCCTTCGCGTAACATAATCAGGAACGGCACAAACATAGGCACCTTCAGACATATAAGGCGTTTTCACGCGGGTAAAGAAGTGTAAATCTAAACGATACCGATTATCATTATCGCCGGAAGAAATACAAGAGGCTGGACGGTTATTTTCATCGGGCGTGGCAAGGGATTAAAGGAAAATGCGCTATCAAAGGGCGTCGGAAACTTCCCTACCTGTTTATTTCTGTACCCGAAGACTATCCGAAAGGAAAGGAGCTGGTTTTGGCAGAAAGCCCCGCCTGGACGGGGCTTTTATTATGCGTGTCTGATTCGCTCTTCCAGCGTTTCAATGATGAAAGTATTTACTGACATATCGTTTTCAGCTGCCACATGACTTAATTTTTCAGCAAGCGTCTCGTTATAGCGTAAAGTAAATGTCTTCGTTTTTTCCTGTCGGGCATAAGGATCTATCCCCTCTTCCCGACAATCTTTCAGATATTCCTTTAAGGAAATTTCGCCTTCTCTCCGCAGCCCTTCTACGCTGTCAGCAACAAAATCACAATAACCACTGAGCCCCAGGAATTTGCCGCGAAACGCGTTCAGTTCAGGTACGAAGCTGACAACAACCGGCTGCCCGGCTATCTCATATTTGTTGGGTTTTGCTTTGCTCATGGTTCAATCCCTATACTTTCTAACCATTCTTTAACGCTGTTAACTGCGCCTTTGTCGGTATCAGGGGCAGGATGTGGGCGGTGGAATCTTGCGATACTGCCATTGAGTTTGAATCGGCACCGGGATCCGCTACCTTCGGTAACTTCACCACCTAAAGCCCGGATAAGCGACTCGATTTCTGCCCACTTAATGTTGGCAGGAACAGGCAGCGCAAAAATTTTAGTCAGTATGAGTTTATGCTTCTTCCTTAATGCAACCATAGCTTTATCCCTGCCATAGCTTCACTCTATGAAGTCATTTTATTAACCCTGGTTTTCGAAGTCAATTTATGAAGTCATCGAGAAGATTATTTGTAATCACGTTATTGGCCGATGACGACAGACAGTTTGGGGCTCAATCACCAACTAAAACCAATTGTCCGATCGCCTGTCTGGACGTTCGTCCGGCCCCGAAACTGATGCGTGCCGCATGTCAGGACGTTCGCCTCCCATTGATGCGTAACACGTTTATTGCAACGGCTCAGCCAGCGTATCGTCCCAGGGCCCAGGCGGTGCGCTCAGATCCGCCTTATCGCCACTGGTAGCAACTCACGTCCCGTTTTTATTCCTGTTGCGGTTTGTTTGCCGTGGGGACAGTAATTGCCACGAATCGAACAGCAGAAAATTTAAGATAACCAGATATGCGCGCCGTTGTACCGGGGCCAACTCAGGCAGCGTCGCTGGCTTTTTTGGCCGGGAAATGTGCGGTGTGGATAACGAACTCGGTGTAAAGCGCCACCGGTTTCATACAGTTTTTCCCTTTTACTTTTTTCACGAAGCCGTGTTTTTCCAGCGTCGACAGCGTGGCGGAAAGATTGCTCACCGCCCGCCCGGCCAGCCGGGCCAGCTGAGAGATGCTTTCCGGTTTCTCCCGAGCCATCATATCCAGCAGCGCCAGATTTTCAGGGCTTAAAATCTGCGCTACCGCGTTTAGCGAGGAGAACCAGATTTTGGGTTCGTTTTCTTCAGGAAAGTACTCATTGCTGACAATCGCCATGACCCGCTGGCGAAACTCATTTTCTGGCATTACGCCGATCAGTGCTTTCATCATCATCCCTTTTTATCTGGTTGCTTCAGCCACGATTTTATCTACCGCGGTGAAAAAATGATCGATAATTTCATACCAGTAGCCGCAGGCATAAATATAGCGGGTGCCGTGCAGGCTCAGCAGGGTCGCTAATCCATAATCCATTTAACTCATTCTTGATTTATGAGCAGATCATAACCTTATCGCAAGAGGATGACAAGCCATGATGGCTTTATGCCGTCCTCCCTGACCAGGTTTTCCGTTCTTAAAAAAAAGGCCCGCCGAAGCGAGCCTGTCGTAGTTATCAGCGTGATTAACGCGAATGGAACTCGGCTTCGGCTGCCTCAAATCGTTTTACGGCCGCAGTGGAAGGCTTGCTGCCCACCAGGCTGAACAGCACGATGGCGATGCTGGCAAACAGGAAGCCCGGAATAATTTCATACAGATCCAGCCAGGCGTACTGTTTCCAGATCAGCACGGTAGCCGCGCCTACGATAATCCCGGCCAGCGCGCCGTTACGGGTCATACGCTTCCACACCAACGAGAAGATCACTACAGGCCCGAACGCCGCACCAAAGCCGGCCCAGGCGTAGCTTACCAGCCCCAGTACGCGGTTGTTCGGATCGGAAGCCAGCGCGATAGCTACGACCGCCACCAGCAACACCATCAGACGCCCTACCCATACCAGCTCACGTTGGCTGGCACCTTTACGCAGGAAGTTTTTATAGAGATCTTCCGTCAGCGCGCTGGAGCAAACCAGCAGCTGGCAGCTCAGCGTCGACATCACCGCCGCCAGGATAGCAGAAAGCAGGATACCGGCGATCCACGGATTAAACAGAATACGAGCCAGCTCGATAAAAATACGTTCGCTGTTGTCGGTGACGCCTGTTGCCTGCTCGGGATGGTTCTGGAAGTAGGCGATACCAAAGAAGCCGACCGCTACCGCACCGCCCAGGCACAGGATCATCCACGTCATGCCGATACGGCGCGCGCTGCGGATAGAGTGGTGCGAATCCGCCGCCATAAAACGCGCCAGGATATGCGGCTGACCAAAGTAGCCCAGTCCCCAGCCGAGCAGCGAGATCACCGCGACAAAGTTCAGGTTTTTCAGCATATCCATATTTTCAATGCTCTTCGCCTGGATAACCGCCAGGGAATCGCTCAGGCCGCCTACTGCAATAATAACCATCACCGGCGTCAGGATCAGAGCGAAGATCATCAGGCTCGCCTGCACGGTATCGGTCCAGCTTACGGCCAGAAAACCGCCGACAAAGGTATAGATAATAGTGGCGGCTGCGCCAGCCCACAGCGCCGTTTCGTAGCTCATGCCGAAGGTGCTTTCAAACAGGCGGGCGCCGGCTACGATGCCGGAAGCGCAATAGATAGTGAAGAAAACCAGGATGACGACCGCAGAGATAACGCGCAGGATTTTGCTTCTGTCTTCAAAACGGCTGGCGAAAAAATCGGGCAGCGTCAGCGCATTATCATGGTGTTCAGTCTGCACGCGCAGGCGTCCGGCGACGATTTTCCAGTTAAGGTAAGCGCCCAGCGTCAGGCCGATAGCAATCCAGCTTTCGGAGATGCCGGAGATGAAAATGGCGCCCGGCAGGCCCATCAGCAGCCAGCCGCTCATATCAGATGCACCGGCGGAAAGCGCGGTGACCACGCTGCCCAGACTGCGTCCTCCCAGGATATAGTCATCAAAATTTTTGGTTGAGCGCCAGGCCAAAAAGCCGATAAACACCATGCCAAGAATGTAAACGCAAAAGGTCACCATCATAGGTGTGCTTACTGTCATTCAGGTTCTCCACTTATTATTGTTAATGCGCAACCCTGCCCCGCCGCCGGAACGTTGCGGCGCCACTTTTAACCACCCAGGGCGGGGTATCCTGCCGCAAAGCACTGACGGGCACAATACTCGCCAATGTTTTAACACAATCGTTACATTAATTTCACCTTGCATCTGGAAAGAAGATTCGACAGGTTGCACTGGATCACAGTGTCACCGGTTACACCTCTCAAAAAACCTTTTCAGAACCCAGTTTTACTGCAATCTGTAAAGCTGGCCGGATTTTTGCAGCAATATCCATGCCGCTTTTTAAAAAAGCGTTTTTACACTCTGCAATCAGCCTCACATTTAACAAGGTTGCACAAAGTTGCAACTTAAGTGATATTGCTTGCCAGATCTGTTTTGACTATTTGCAAGGAGTTTTAAGGCATGGGCACAACCACTATGGGCGTTAAGCTGGACGAGGCCACGCGTGACCGCATTCGTCAGGCTGCGGGCCAGATCGATCGCACACCTCACTGGCTGATCAAACAGGCTATTTTTAACTATCTGGAACAGCTGGAGAGAGGCGACGCCCTGCCGGAATTCCCCTTGCAGGCTACGGCTCAGGAGAGCGAAGACGCGCCGGTCGAGGAGCTGCATCAGCCTTTTCTGGAGTTTGCTGAACATATTCTGCCGCAATCGGTAACCCGCTCCGCCATTACCGCCGCGTGGCGTCGCCCGGAGACGGAAGCAGTGCCGATGCTCCTTGAACAGGCACGTCTGCCGCAGCCGCTGGCGCAGCAAACCCAACGTCTTGCCCACAAGCTGGCTTCGGCGCTCAGGCACCAAAAAGGGGCAGGCGGCCGCGCCGGTATGGTGCAATCGCTGCTTCAGGAGTTTTCACTTTCTTCACAGGAAGGCGTTGCGCTGATGTGCCTGGCGGAAGCGCTGCTGCGTATTCCAGATAAGCCAACCCGTGACGCGCTGATCCGCGATAAAATCAGCAACGGCAACTGGCAGTCGCATCTGGGCCGCAGCCCTTCGATGTTTGTTAACGCCGCCACCTGGGGCCTGCTGTTTACCGGCCGCCTGGTCGCCACGCACAACGAGGCGAATTTGTCGCGCTCGCTGAACCGCATCATCGGTAAAAGCGGCGAGCCGCTGATCCGCAAAGGCGTGGATATGGCGATGCGCCTGATGGGCGAGCAGTTTGTCACTGGCGAAACCATCGCGGAAGCGCTGGCGAACGCCCGCAAGCTGGAAGAGAAAGGCTTCCGCTACTCTTACGATATGCTGGGCGAGGCCGCGCTGACGGCGAAAGACGCTGAAGCCTATCTGGTTTCCTATCAGCAGGCGATCCACGCTATCGGTAAAGCCTCCAACGGTCGCGGCATCTATGAAGGGCCGGGCATCTCCATCAAGCTTTCCGCGCTGCATCCGCGCTATAGTCGCGCGCAGTACGAGCGCGTGATGAACGAACTTTACCCCATTTTGAAATCGCTGACGCTGCTGGCACGCTCTTACGACATTGGCATCAACATCGATGCGGAAGAAGCGGATCGCCTGGAGCTGTCGCTGGATCTGCTGGAAAAACTCTGCTTTGAGCCGGAGCTGGAAGGCTGGAACGGCATCGGCTTTGTTATCCAGGCCTATCAGAAGCGCTGCCCGTTTGTGATCGACGCGCTGATCGACATGGCCCAGCGCAGCCGTCGCCGCCTGATGATCCGCCTGGTGAAAGGTGCCTACTGGGACAGCGAGATCAAGCGCGCCCAAATGGACGGCCTGGAAGGCTATCCGGTGTTCACCCGTAAGGTTTACACCGACATCTCTTATCTGGCCTGCGCCCGTAAACTGCTGGCCGTACCGAACCTGATCTATCCGCAGTTCGCGACGCACAACGCGCATACGCTGGCGGTTATCTATCAGATGGCGGGCAATAACTACTACCCTGGTCAGTACGAGTTCCAGTGCCTGCACGGCATGGGCGAACCGCTGTACGAGCAGGTGGTCGGCAAAGTAGCGGATGGCAAGCTTAACCGTCCGTGCCGGATCTATGCGCCGGTCGGCACGCACGAAACGCTGCTGGCCTACCTGGTGCGCCGCCTGCTGGAAAACGGCGCCAACACGTCGTTTGTGAACCGCATTGCCGATAACACGCTCCAGATTGAAGATCTGGTCGCCGATCCGGTCGATGAAGTGGAAAAACTGGCCCGCACCGAAGGGGCGATTGGTCTGCCGCATCCGAAGATCCCGCTGCCGCGCGATCTCTATGGCGCAACGCGTCAGAACTCCGCCGGTCTGGATCTGGCTAACGAACACCGCCTGGCTTCGCTCTCCAGCGCCCTGCTGAACAGCGCTATCCAGCCGTGGTACGCCGCGCCGGTTATCGATGGCGAAACGGAAGCCAGCGAACAGCTGCCGGTGCTCAATCCGGCGGAGCCTGCCGATATCGTGGGCTATGTGCGCCACGCTACCGGGAAAGATGTTTCGACCGCGCTGGACGCCGCCGTCAATGCCGGCCCGATTTGGTTCGCCACGCCGCCTGCCGCCCGTGCGGAGATCCTGACCCGTGCCGCCGAGCTGATGGAAGCTCAGCTACAGCGCCTGTTGGGGATCCTGGTGCGTGAGGCCGGAAAGACCTTTAACAACGCTATCGCCGAGGTACGCGAAGCGGTCGACTTCCTGCACTACTATGCAGGCCAGGTTCGCGACGATTTCGATAACGAAACGCACCGTCCGCTTGGCCCGGTGGTTTGCATCAGCCCGTGGAACTTCCCGCTGGCAATCTTCACCGGTCAAATTGCCGCAGCGCTGGCAGCAGGCAACAGCGTGCTGGCCAAGCCTGCCGAGCAGACGCCGCTGGTGGCCGCTGCCGCCGTCGCTATTCTGCATGAAGCGGGCGTGCCGGTGGGTGCCCTACAGCTGCTGCCGGGCCTGGGTGAAACCGTCGGCGCTCAGCTGACCGGCGACGACCGCGTACGCGGCGTGATGTTTACCGGGTCGACTGCCGTAGCAACGCTGCTGCAACGTAACCTGGCCGGTCGACTGGATCCGCAAGGCAGGCCGACGCCGCTGATTGCGGAAACCGGCGGTATGAACACCATGATCGTGGACTCCTCCGCGCTGACGGAACAGGTAGTGGTCGATATCGTGGCTTCCGCCTTTGACAGCGCCGGTCAACGCTGCTCTGCCCTGCGTCTGCTCTGTATTCAGGATGATGTTGCCGACCACACGCTGCAAATGCTGCGCGGCGCGATGGCCGAATGCCGTATGGGCAACCCGGAGCGCCTGTCTACCGATATCGGGCCGGTGATCGACAGCGAAGCGAAAGAAAATATCGAACGCCATATTCAGGCGATGCGCAGCAAAGGCATGAAAGTGTATCAGGCGGCGTTTAACGATAAGCACGACAGCAAAGAGTGGCAGACCGGCACCTTTATTCCGCCAACGCTGATTGAGCTGGAAAACGTCGCCGATCTGGATAAGGAAATTTTCGGGCCGGTGCTGCACGTGGTGCGCTACAACCGCAGCACGCTGCCGAAAATCATTGAGCAGATCAACGCTTCCGGCTACGGCCTGACGCTGGGCGTGCATACCCGTATTGATGAAACCATCAATCAGGTCACCAGCCGCGCCAAAGTCGGCAACCTGTACGTCAACCGCAATATGGTAGGGGCCGTCGTAGGCGTCCAGCCGTTCGGTGGCGAAGGCCTGTCCGGCACCGGTCCGAAAGCGGGCGGCCCGCTCTATCTCTATCGTCTGCTCTCGCATCGCCCGGAAGGCGCGCTGAAGGTTACGCTGGATCGCCAGGACGTCGAGCGTCCGGTTGATGCGGCGCTGCGTCCGGTGCTGCTGACCACTCATCAGGCGCTGACGGAGTGGGCGAAAGACAAGTCGGAGCTGGCTGCGGTCTGCAAACAGTTTGCCGAGCTGGGCCAGAGCGGCACCGTTCGCCTGCTGCCCGGCCCGACGGGCGAACGCAACACCTTTACCCTGCTGCCGCGCGAGCGCGTGGTCTGCCTGGCGGATAACGAGCAGGATGCGCTGGTGCAGCTGGCGGCGGTCACCGCCGTGGGCAGCCGCGCGCTGTGGCAGGATGATGAACTGCATCGCGCGCTGGCGAAGAAACTGCCCACAGCCGTGCAGAGCCGTATCGACTTTGCGGTCGAACCGCTGGCGCAGCATAACGAGTTTGAGGCGGTGATTTACCACGGCGATGCCGATCAGCTCAGAACAGTTTGCGAAACGGTGGCCGCTCGTGAAGGCGCGATTGTTTCCGTCCAGGGCTTTGCCCGCGGCGAAACCAATCTGCTGCTGGAACGCCTGCTGATTGAGCGCTCGCTGAGCGTCAATACCGCAGCGGCAGGCGGCAACGCCAGCCTGATGACCATCGGCTAACGCGCCCGTCGGCCTGCCCGACAGGCTTAAAGCAGCGGATTCCGTACAAGGGGCGAAGCAGTTCGCCCCTTTTTTGGTTTAGCCGCGCGGCTGACCGGAAAAAGTAGCCACCTGATGCGTTTAAAGTCATAAGAAAAAGGCCGCTAATAAGCGGCCTTCTTACGCCTGGTGTTTTCTGTCAGGCATCAACTTTGACGCGCAGCAGCCGTGGATAGATAAACAGATTTTTGCCGATGCCCCGATTAAGCAACGTCCACACGCCTACCGAACAGCCCGCGCACAGCGCCACCATTACCACCGGGAAAGCTGTCGCCCACAGCATGGAGAACGCTTTGTTAGCGAACAGCTGATGATGTTCCGCGAACAAAATGGCAGACATGCCAAAGAATTCGATAAAGATGCGGTGCAGCACGTAAATTTGCAGCGTGTTTCTGCCCAGCCAGTTTAGCCAGCCCAGCGTAAAGTAGCGATTCAGCGTCCGGCAGGCGGCGACGGAGATTAAAACAGCGAGCGCACACAGGAACAGGCTATGGGGAATACCGAGCTTAGCGTGGATCAGCGACAGCGCTATCAGCGCGGCCCAGGGCACCAGATTGCTGCGACGCCATTCGCTCCAGCGCAGCAAAGTGCTGCTGTAAAAGGTACCCAGCAGGAAGAAGATCAGATACTGCGCGACGCTTTCCGGTCCCCAGCCTGGGATGATTTTCATGACGGCGGCGTAATTCAGCAAAACCGCAATGGTCATCATCGCAAGCCGCTGCTCGCGGAACAGTTTGGCGAACACAAAAAACAGGCCAAGCGCATAAAGATACCAGGAGGAGCTCATCGCCAGCAGCATTAATTTAACCGACTCCACCGGCGTGGCCGCCCAGGCCGCGTTGGTGTTTTTGGAGAGCTGTTCGCCCATCACCTCATTGGAGACGCCCCGGATCATCAGCCATTGGATCACGCCCCAAAGGAAATAGAGATAGAAAAGATTGGTAACGCGACTGGTAAAAACCTGCTTCCATGGACGGTTAATAATGCCGTTGGTCGCCAGCAGGCCAGAGACAAAGAAAAAGGCGGGCATCCTCAGCGGCGAAAGATAATTATTAAAGGCCAGCCATAATTTAGCAGGCATAAAGCCAGCAACCAGATGGCCAATCATTTCGGCATAGCCTGGCAGGACAACATGATATAAAACCACGAGTAAAATGCAGAGGCCTTTTAAACTGTTTATCCAGGCAATATCCTGCTTTTGAGTCGTATTCATTATATTACTCCGACCGTCATAAACTGGGATAACATGAGGTAGCGATACCTCCCCGTAGCCGAGATATTTAATATTATCTGGCCCTGACCGTACGCTGACAAATATATACAATGTGGCTGCTGCTGGCCCTGAATACTTAGTCATGCCCGGCATCATGCATATTCAGAACATTCCTCTTCTCGCGAAGCGAATTTACCTTACCCTGGAAATTTGCAATAAGTTAATAAATTATTCCTCTTTTAAGAGACTGACGTCTTAAGGAACTTCTCCAAAACGAAGGCGGGTAAGGGAAAGCACAGGCGGGAGAGCTGTTTACGCAGGAAGAACGGCTATTTTATAACGAAACGGCATGAAAGATATTTAAGAAAAAGCTTATTCAGCTGGCGCGCTGAAAATTGCCGGAATTAACCGGCGATTTTACAGGGTTATTGCGAAAGAAACTTTTCCAGGAACTGACGGGTGCGCGGGTGTTCGGGATGGCTGAACAGTGCTTTTGCGCTGCCCTGCTCCACGATGCGACCCTGATCCATAAAGATGGCGCGATCGGCAACGTCACGCGCAAAGCTCATCTCATGCGTGACGATAACCATAGTGCGCTTCTCCTGCGCCAGCGCCCTGATGGTATTGAGCACTTCGCCTACCAGCTCGGGATCCAGCGCGGAGGTCGGCTCATCGAACAGGATCACCTCCGGGCGCATCGCCAGCGCACGGGCGATAGCCACGCGCTGCTGCTGGCCGCCGGAAAGCCGACGCGGATAGCTCTCTTCCCTGCCCGCCAGCCCAACCTTCTCCAGCAGCTGACGCGCACGCGCCACCGCTTCGGCTTTTGGTTCGCCTTTCACGATGGTTGGCCCTTCAATGATGTTTTCCAGCACCGAACGATGGGGAAACAGATTAAAGTTCTGGAAAACAAAGCCTACCTGCTGGCGCAGACGGCGTACCTGCTCTTTCTGACGGTTCATGCCGGCGGCGGCATCAATACGGATATTGCCCACTTTAATGGTGCCGCTGTCCGGGGTTTCCAGCAGATTGATGCTGCGCAGCAGCGTGGTTTTGCCCGAGCCGCTTGGGCCGATTATCGCCACCACTTCGCCCGAAGCGACCTCCAGATCGATATCGTGCAGCACCGTGTGGCCGTTAAATTTCTTCACCAGCCCGCTGACTTCAATGGCGCTCATTTTGCCTCCCGATCCTGGCGGTTAACGTGGTTTTCCAGCCTGCTTTGCAGCATGGAGAGTAAAGTCGCCATCACCCAGTAAATCAGCGAAGCCGCCAGATACATGGTAAAAACTTCCAGCGTGCGCGAGGTGATCAGCTGCGCCTGGCGGAACAGCTCCGGCACCTGAATGGTGGCGGCCAGCGAGGTATCTTTCACGAGGCTGATAAAGCTGTTGCCTAACGGCGGCAGCGCGGTACGGGCGGCCTGCGGCAGAATAACCCGGCGCAGCGTCTGCCAGCGCGTCATGCCGATACTGGCCGCCGCTTCCCACTGGCCGCGCTCGATGGCGGCGATAGCACCGCGCAGCGATTCGGAAGCGTAGGCCGCCGTATTCAGCGACAGGCCAATCATGGCGGAAGGGATTGGATCCAGCTCAATGCCGAACTGCGGCAGGCCGTAGTAGATCATAAACAGCTGGGCGATCAGCGGCGTGCCGCGAAATATCGACACGTAGAAACGCGACAGCCAGGCTATAGGCCAGAAGTGGGAAAGACGCATCATCGCCAGCACGAAGCCCAGCAGCAGCCCGAAGAACATGCCGCCGATGCTGAGCTGGAGGGTGAAAAGCGCGCCTTTCAGTAAAAATGGTGCTGAATCCAGCACCAGTTGTAAACTTTCCTGCATTATTTAGTTACGTCCACGCCAAACCATTTGTCGGAAATCTTAGCCAGCGAACCGTCTTTCTGCATGTCCGCAATGGCTTTATCGACCGCCGCCAGCATTTCCGGGTTGTCTTTGCGCAGCGCCACGCCCGCTTCCTGACGAGAGAAGGCCGGGCCGGCTACCGCCAGCGTTTTACCGGTTTTCTTCACCAGATCCAGCGCGGCCAGACGGTCAACCAGGATCGCATCAATTCGGCCAACGCGCAGATCCTGATATTTAGTTGGATCGTCGTCATAAGTACGGATATCGACGTTCTTCACGTTTTCACGCAGCCACTGCTCGTAGTTGGTGCCCAGTCCCAGCCCCACTTTTTTGCCGCTGAGATCGGCAGGCTTAGTGATGCTGTCGGCCTTATCGGCTTTGGTCAGCGCCTGGATACCGGAAACGGTATAAGGCGTAGAGAAGTCATACTTCTTTTTGCGCTCGTCGGAGATGGTGACCTGGTTGATCACCACATCGATGCGCTTTGAGTCCAGCGAGGCCAACATGCCGTCCCACTTGGTCGGTTTCAGGCTGGCCTTGACGCCCAGATGCTGTGCCAGGGCGTTGGCGAAATCGACCTCAAAACCGGCCAGTTTGCCGTTTTCGTCCTGGAAGCTGAATGGCGGATAGGTTCCTTCCAGGCCCACCAGCAGCGTGCCGCGTTCTTTTACTTTATTCAGCAGGTTTTCCGGGGCAGCAGTAGCCTTGGTGGCAACGCCAGCCACCAGCGCCAGCGACATCATTCCCGTTACCAGTTGGCGACGAACCAGAGAAAAATTCATAAGCGCTCCATGTTGAGATGCAGATTAATAGTGTGTAGTCAGCTTTCTTTCCGAAGGCCCGCGGATCACCGCAGAGGATGATAAGCAAACAGCGCCGGCGAACCACCCGTGTGAACGAACAGTAGCGGGCCTTCGCGGCGAAAACGCTTTTGTGCGATGCCGTCAATCAATCCGGCCATTACCTTGCCAGTATAGACCGGGTCCAGAAATATCCCTTCAAGCCTGGCCAACAGTTTGATCGCCTCCGTGCCCTCTTCGCTCGGCATCCCGTAGCCCGGCGCGAAATAGTCGTCCCAGAGCGTCACGGGCGCCTGCGCTGTTAGCTCAAGCTGCGCGGCGAGCGCCTTTTGAATAGCGACCACTTTAGGCTGCTGTTCAGCAACGCTGCGCGAAACGGTTACGCCAACCAGCTCGGTGTCCGGCAGCAGCTGCTCCAGTCCTACGGCGAGACCGGCATGGGTTCCGGCACTGCCGGAGGCAACAACGACAGCGGCAAAATCTACCACGCCTTCGCTCTGATGAGCAATTTCCTGAGCACATTCTACGTATCCCAGCGCGCCCAGCGCGTTGGAGCCGCCAACCGGCACTACATAAGGCCGAAAGCCCTGCGCTTCCAGCCGCGTACACTGTTCAGCCAGCTGCGCGGCGGGATCGTGCAGCGCATCAACCATGACTACTTCCACATCCATCAGGTCCAGCAGCAGGCGATTGCCGTTAGTGGCGTAATTTTCAAGATGGGTAATGCCCGGATTTTCCAGCAGCGCCACGCACTTCAGGCCCAGCTTTGCGGCCACGGCGGCGGTTTGACGGACATGGTTAGACTGGATAGCGCCGGCGGTCAGCAGCACGTCCGCGCCCTGGCGCAGCGCATCCGCCGCCAGGAACTCAAGCTTGCGCAGTTTGTTGCCGCCCAGGGCTACGGGCGTGAAGTCGTCGCGTTTGATAAAAATATCGCGCCCCAGATAATCGGAAAGACGAGGCAGATGCTCAAGCGGCGTCGGTGCGCCAAGCAGTTCCAGACGGGGAAATGAGTGTAAAAGATGTAAGGACAACGTAGCCTCCACAGCAGCAAAAAGTCATCCTTACTGTTGCGAAGGCAAGGATAACATATTGAAAAAAATGGTTTTAAGCCAATACCACACATTGACTATATAAAAAAACCCGCTTCCAGGCGGGCTTGCATATTATAAGCTATCAGGGATCGCAAAGCGCTAACGCTCTCCTCTCAATAGTCCAGGTCCAGGTGAAAGCAAAGCGCTAACGCTCTCCTCTCAGCAGTCCGAGTCCAAGTGAAAGCAGGTATCCCAAAACAAAGAAGCCGACAAAGCCAACTGTTTTCATTACACCGCCCTCCAGCAGAAACAACGACAAAAAAGCAGCTATTGAGCAAAGTCCGGTAATCATGGCCTCGAGAAAATGAGAAGTGCCCCAGCTGGCAATTTTGCCCAATTTACTTAGCGAGGATTTTGCAGAGTTCATGCTGAACCGCCTTACAAATCATTGGGCTACTGTTGATATATTTCAGATAAGGTTCAAGCGCAGGCTCGACCAAAAAATAAACCATATCAAGATTTTCATCAGAAATTTTATAGTACGTTTGCGGGTAATCGCGTCGCAGGCACCGCGAAGCTTTAGCCGCCTCCTCTATTAATCCTTGCGTCATCAGCATGTTTAATGAGAATGACGTACCGTAGCGGATAAATTTTTTCCAGATATACGTTGACGTTGATTTGCGCAATATAAGATTTGCGGCCGCATGGGCAACTATAAATTGCGTTGCCGTTTTGCCTGCCAGCCGCCCAGCGCCATAATTTAGTTTTTTATTCACAGCGCCTTGCCCGTTATCGTCCAGCTTTTCATAAAAGTCTGTCATAACGATGGTGATCAGGCGGCGCAATGGTTCCTCCTTGTTTCCCAGCGATTTAACCACCCTAAAAAATTTTTCCGTCTCCCTTTGGTTTCGATCTTTTAACCGCTCGCCAGCCAAACCACTCCCTTGCCAGGTTCTGATTACGCCGTCATACATCCCAGAAGGTACTGACGAGATACCGTCAACCACCCCACGGGCAATAGATTTTGCATCCATACATTTTCCCTTTCGTCCAATAAACCGTGTCAAGAATAACTAATAGGGATAGCTATTTCTATCCGTAAGGTATTTAATTTAGCCAGAACACCCAAACAATAATTTTTTAATTTTTAATAACTTACTTCAGCATTAGCTTATAACCTGATGCCAGTTCATCCCGGATAGTTTGCAAAAAATGAAAATAATCCCTTTTTTATCCACGTGTTATGTCTTTAAACAATCTTTACCCGATCCTTTTTCTGAAAAATGAAATTTGCTTTGGCTGTTTGCCTGGGGGATCCGCCAGCGGCGCGGGCTGCTGATACCGATTGAAGAAAATCCAAACTGGGAAGTTTTTTCGAGCTGAATCGTGCGGGCGGGTGCGGTGTAGCGCCGATTTTGTCTGCGGGATAGTAGTGATGCTGTAATGCCATGCCGCCAGGCCAATCACTCCACATATTGCGGCATATATTTACTGGTCACGTCATGATGAACGAGGGAAATATCATGTTTTACAGCAAATGTGTGGGCTCGCAAGCATAGCGCTGACGATGAGGTATGCGCATATAGCTTTGAGATCGGGAAAATACCATCGCGCTGGGGCCGTTGGCTGGCAGATTAACAGTTCAGGACTGCTGATACTGTAAATTCAGGGCAGCGATATTGCGCTGCCCTGATGTCCACGTCATGCCCACATTCAGACATGTCAGAAACCGTTACAAACCGCTGTAACTTTTTCAGAGGTATATTTTTTATAAGTTTATCTTGTAAGCCTTTACTTAACCAATCCCTTAACAACGCAGGAAAAGTTATTACAGTTTTACAAAACATAGCTAAAAGGTAACGTAAAAGAGGCTGTCGTCCCAATCTAATTGCGCTGCCAGCCTAAAAACTGATCGTATTTGCGCAGGGCGATGCGGTAATTATTGTTGCCCGCATCGGGAAGATCGTTTTCCAGACATTCGTGCCAGCTGTTGCCGGCCAGTCTTTCCGCCGGAAAATTACGGGCCGACAGCATCCCGTCAAGGCGACGCAGGCGAACAACATATTCGCGGATCGTGCTGTGGCTCATCTCGGTCTGCTCAAACAGATACTGTTTAAACGCCATGATGTCAAAATAGGTAGGATTCGTATTGCAGTAAATATCACTGCAAAAACGACACAGCGCGGTCAGCTCAAGCTGGAGCTTTGACCAGACCTGGTCGTCAATCGGCTGGTCCATGCGGGCGATCGCCTCTTTATTGATGATCTGCCCGCGGAAAACCAACGCCATACGGTCGAGAACTTTACTACAGTGTGAACAGTTAGTCTGGCTGTGCTTAAAATCTTTCAAATAGCGGCTCAGCGGCCTCATTTTAATTTTGGATCCCATTTGGAGTCCCCGGTTGGTGTTGAGAGTGCAAAACTGACTCCGTCAGCGCGCTCCCGTTAACCGGGCGCGCAGGCGTTTTATCGCCTGACTGTGCAGCTGGCTGACACGGGATTCCCCGACCTCCAGCACTGCGCCAATCTCTTTCAGATTCAGCTCTTCCTGGTAATAAAGCGTCAGCACCATTTTTTCGCGTTCGGGCAGCGCCTCGATCGCTTCAATGACGCGTTCGCGCAGATTCCCTTCCATTAACTGGTGTAGCGGGTTAGCCTCTTCGTGGCCTTCCGTCACCAGCTCCGCGCTGTCGCCATGTTCCTCACGATATTCGTCGTAAGAGAACAGCTGGCTATTATTGGTATCCAGCAGGATCTGCCGGTACTCTTCTAATGACACGTCAAGCTGTGCCGCGACTTCCTGCTCGCTGGCCGGCCTTCCAAGACTTTGTTCGACGCGATGCATGGCGGTGGCAACTTCGCGCGCGTTACGACGCACGCTGCGAGGCGCCCAGTCACGGCTACGTAATTCATCCAGCATCGCGCCACGTATGCGCTGTACGGCATAGGTAGTAAATGCCGTGCCCTGCAGCGCATCGTAACGTTCGACGGCATTCAGCAGCCCAATGCCACCCGCCTGCAGGAGGTCGTCCAGTTCAACACTGGCTGGCAACCTGACCTGTAAGCGCAGCGCCTCATGACGCACCAGCGGCACATAGCGCTGCCACAGCGAGTTTTTATCCATCACGCCACCGACGGTATATAGATCGTTCACTATGACTATCCTGCGTTAGTTAAGTTATCGGCATGATTATCTGTTTCTGTAGTGCGGATTGATTGGAGGAATAGCGGTAAAAAAGGCGGGTTATTTCATTTTTGTGGAAAAAAGCGGCGTCGGGCACCGCTTTTTACGGAAAGCTAACGCAACCTTAGCAGTCTCTGCCGTGTCGCTGTGGGTACCTGCTCCCATAATGCACAGGTTTTACCGGCAAGATCCTGATAAGCAGTGCTTAACTCTTCATCGGCGGGCAGACTGTGCCGGAAAGAGACTTTGCCTGTCTCGCCGTCGATCAGCAGCAGATGGCTGGCGAACAGCCGTTGCAGGTCGCTACGCAGAAACAGCCCGTTATCCACGTTATTATCTTTCAGAAAACCGCTTTCGTTCTCTTCCGTCACAATATGGCAGGCCTCTACCCACGGGTAGCTGGCATTTTCATGCACTTTGGTGCCGGTGATCACACAGGCGCCGTAGCGTTCACGCACCGCCGTGCTGAAAGACTGCTGGCTGATGCGCTGCCAGAGACGCGCTTTGACGCGGCGCCCTACCTGCGTGCCGGGCATTACGCCTGCCGTAGGCGGCAGCAGCGGCGAGCTGAGCACCACCAGGAACTGGAGCTGTCTCGCATATTCAAAACAGGGCCGCGTCTGGCTGTCGTACAGCTGCCAGTACTCGTCTTCCTCATCGGTGCGCAGCAGGCTGAGCGTAAAACCACGCTGTGCCATCAGGCTTTGCGCCATAATCGAGGCCGGATCCAGCATCGCCACCACCTTGCTCTCGCCCATCACCTTCCAGACGTTCCACGGTGCGGGTGCGGGCGGGCGACGAAAATAGAGAAAGCTCTCCTGTTTTTGCAGGTAGTGCTCAAAGCGCTGCAAATAGTTTTTACGTTCGTTGTCGTTAGAGATAAAAAGCACATCCTCCAGCGCGCCGTGGATATCCCTGCTGGCGAAAATCGCCCGGATAATCCAGTTCTTGCTGGAGGTAGAAGGACTGAGTAATCCATGAGGGGTTAGCGATTTATCCTCAGGGTATTTCTGGCCATAGCGTTCGGCAATTTCATCGAACGGCAACAGTTCGCCAGGCAGCAGGTCGTAATTGAAGCGCATGTCACACTCCGCAAGAGGATCAAAATGAATTGTTATAAAAAAGAGTTATCGGCCTGGCGCATTTTTTCTCCAGTGCCGCAAGGGCAAAACCTGAGTGTGATAACAAAATAAGCGGCTTTTGGATACGGGCCAGACGGCAAGTTTCAGGCAAAAAAAACAGGCGAGATAAAAAGACCCGCTTCGCCAGAAAAGCGAAGCGTGCCAGAGAAGCAGAAGTGAATAACGCAGAAAACGGTTAGCTAACCAGGCTGGCGCTAATGGCATAACGCTTTTTCAGCGTAGCCAGCTCTTTTTTCAATGCCTCGGTCGATACCACAGGAATTTTCGGCGGCAGGCAGCCATGCTTTTCCTGGAAGTACGTCGCAGCGACCAGGCTTATGGCCCGGGAAGAGAGCTTGCCGGAAATCGTTGACTGCTGCGGGCTCCAGCCTTCATCGCCCAGATACTGGCCTGAATTATCCAAATCCGGGAAATAGTGATAGGACGGATGCAGTCCCGCTTTAATAACGGCATAGGTGTGGTCGAGATGCTCCACGGCGTTATAGTAAATTTCATCCATCAGCCCGACTTTTTCCAGGCAGGCTCTGGAGTAATAGCAGAATGCGCCCACGCAGGCCGGATACAGCGGCATAACAAAATCGCCGTAATCCATAATATAGCAAGGACGCGGCGTACCGTCCGGCTGCACATTTTTATCGCCATGCTGGCTAAAATTAAAATGTTGAATGCCGGTGCGGGCAGATAATTCGATATAACGGGCAAAAACGGACGGATCCTTAACGAAAATATCATCTTCGATCAGAAAGAAATGGTCGACTTCCTGAGCCTGAAGATAGCGCAGCGCAATATTTTTGCTGCGGCCAACGCCCTGATTCACTTCGTTATGGTGAAGATGGCAATCCAGCTCGCCGAGTTCGGGATAATAAGCGCCGTCGTTAACCACGACTAACGCGTCGATAATATCGCGAGGCAGCGACTGATAAAGTTTTATCAGTCCGGCTTTGCGATTATAGGTCACGATGCCTACGCCAATTTTTTTTCCGCCAATCATCCTGCCCCCTTGCGAGCCGTACTTTTTAATTAGAGCGGGCTGACCAGGCGCTCCCGGTCAGCCATAAAAATCACCTGAAGCTAGCCTTGCGGCAGCCAGGCGTTCTGCCAGTCCGTCAGGCCTTCGTCACGCAGCATCCAGTCGCGGAATACGCCGGCGCGCAGCGCGTCGCCCCTGGCCGCCAGCGCGTCCATATCGGCCAGATGTTCGCGAATGGCGTTCATCCAGTCTTTGTAGCGGTTGGTTACGCGGGTGACCGGCAGATCGCAGCGGTAAGGCTCAAAAGCGGCACCGATCACC
>Ga0209371_1000892_pt1 | contig 23789 bp, 26 predicted proteins | sample AgamicAtAmrz_FD_187165 | JGI IMG/M metagenome (GOLD analysis project Ga0209371, IMG submission 187165) | Agave microbial communities from Guanajuato, Mexico - At.Am.rz (SPAdes) (version 2) | ecosystem: Host-associated > Plants > Roots > Rhizosphere | place: Guanajato, Mexico | collected 2012-06-07
GACCCGGCAACCGCGTGTAAGGTCGAGGCTAAGAAGCGAGAGTGCACCGCACGGCGAGGCCTTCGCAGAAATCTGCGCGCTCATGCCGGAAATGGTTGCGATGCGGTTGCTCATGGCGACGTGTATAAACAGCGACTGGCGGTCTGACAAGTGATGTTGTGATGCGCAGGCTTATTTTGCTTGACGGCCGTTCTCCAGCCTTTCGGCTATCCACAATTTGACAAGCGACTGCCGGGTCACACCGAGACGACGTGCTTCGCTGTCGAGATCGTTGACGACCCAAGTCGGAAAATCAATATTCACGCGCTTGGGTTCGATGTTCAGATGTCGAGCCGTCGACCAGTCGAGATATTCGCTGATGTCTTCGCCATCATCGGCCATCCTGTCGAATTCTTCTGCGCTTATTGTGTTCATAATGATACCTCTCTAATTCTCGGACACGTCGCACGGAAATGATGCGAATACGGCCGCCCCGCACTGTATGGACAGCCAACCACAACTTCTCCCCGAGAAGTGCGATGAGGGCGAACCGCTCTTCTCCAATATTGTGCGCTGTAACCGTCAAACCGTATTTATCGTGCCACAATGCCTGTGCATCGACAAAATCGATGCCGTGTTTGTCTTTATTGCCAGCGCTCTTTATCGGATCAAATTCGAATACCATGAGAATATAATATAAAAACTATACCATTTCCACTATCTAACCACGCTTCACCACCCGCTGCAACGCCATCATCAGCCCGCCGCCGATCAGGCCCCAGAAGGCCCCGGAAACGCCGCCGAAGGAAAGGCCGGAGGCCGTGATGAGGAAAGTGATGGCCGCCGCCTCGCGGGTTTCCGGCTCCCTGAAGGCTGCGACTGCGGAGCCGGAAAAGGCGCCAACCAGTGCCAGCCCCGCCACCGCCTGAATGAGAATGGGCGGCGCCAGCGCCACGAAGGCGGTGACCACTCCCGCCAAAAGACCGAAAATAATATAGCCGACACCGCCGATGATCGCCGCCCAGTAACGTCGCTTTGGATCGGGATGAGCATCATCGCCAGCGCACATGGCCGCCGTAATCGCCGCAAGATTGACGGCATGGCCGCCAAAAGGTGCGGAAAGCAGCGAGAAAAAGCCGGTCGAGGCGAAAAGCGGTCCAGGCTGCGGATTGTAATGATTGACCTTCAGCACCGCGATACCGGGAATATTCTGCGAGGCCATGGTGACGATGAAGAGCGGCAGCGCGATGGAAACAACCGCGTGGAGACTGAAGACGGGCGTCACCCACTCCATCGGCGGCGTCAGCGATTGCGCCACGCTATCAAGTGCACCCGCCGGAATTTCGACGCCGAAAATCATCACCAGCACGAAGGCGGCAAGGGCCGCCGGCACGGCGAACAGCCGTTTAAAGGCTCCCACCACGATCCAGGCGAGGATGATGGGCAATCCGAGCGCCGGGTTGAAACCGATCGCCTTGATCGGCGCAAAACACAGGCCGATGATGACGCCGGAGAGCATGGCATTGGCAAGCGGCGCTGGAATGGAGGCGACCGCCTTTCCAAGCAGCCTGAACAGGCCTGCGATGATGATCAGGATGGCGCAGATGATGAACCCACCGACGGCCGCCGGAAAACCGCCCTCAATGACGCCGGTGGTTGCAAGCAGCGCTGCACCCGGTGTCGACCATGCGATGCTGATGGGAAGCCGGGTGGCGGCGGAGAGAATAATGGCGCAAAGCCCCATCGCCACCGAAAGCGCCATCAGCCCCGACGCCGCCTCGAAATCCGTCGCACCGACAGCTTTCAGGCCCTGAAGCACGACGGCGAAGGAGCTGGCGAAACCGACAAAGGCGGTGAGGCAGCCCATGAACAGGCTCTGGACGGAAAAATCTTTCAGCATGAAGCACTCTGCGGCCTGCGGCCTGTCGCAAACAACCGCAGCGGTCCGCATTGGCGACAGGCAGAAACAAAACTGAAGCGTGACGCGCGAATCCGGGGATGGCGACACGCTTTGGATGAAGCGTGATTATATTCAGGATCAAAAAAGACGCCGCTTGGCAAGATGAGCCGCCAGACTTCAGGTACGGCGGCATGGAAAACGTCATCAAAGTTTAGCGGCACGGCGCTAATCCTCCCTGCATCGCAACCGGTCATCCGCCACAAGAGGGACCCTCGCCATGCTCCGCATCGTCACTATCGTCGCCTGCTGTTTTTCGGCTCTGTCCGCCGCGGCCCAGACCCCGCCGCCGCCGGCCTTTCTCGGTCAGATTGTCGTTCCATCGGGCCTCTCCATCGATGGCGTCACCTTCGGCGGCATTTCCGATCTCGCCTTTGACAGCGAAACCGGACGTTATCTCGCAATTTCCGACGACCGCGTGGAAAAAGGTCCGGCCCGTTATTACGAGCTGGAGCTGACTGTCACGGAAGGCGCCGCCACGCTCAACATCGCCGCCACGCGCGAATTGAAGGACGAGACCGGCGCTGCTTTTGCGCCGAAGGGCATCGATGCGGAAGGCATCGCGCTCGACCGCAAGGGCGGTAAGCTCTACTGGTCCTCCGAACGCGACCTGAAGAACCAGCCCGCGCTTTACGTCTCGGACCTCGACGGCAGCAATGTGAAGCGGCTGGAACTGCCAAACGCCTATCTCGTTGATGACGCCAAGACCAGGGGCGTACAGAACAACCTCGGTTTCGAAGGCCTGACGCTGATGCCCGGCCGGCTGATCGCCGCCACCGAAAATGCGCTCACCCAGGACGGTCCCAAGGCGACGCCGCAGGCGGGCAGTCCGGCCCGTATCCTCGTCATCGACACGGCGACGCTGAAACCGGTCGCCGAGCATGTCTATGTCACCGAGGCGATCTCGAAGACGCCGACGGCCGCCGAGCCGAAATATAACGACAACGGCCTTTCCGCCATCGCGGCCCTGCCGGATGGCCGTTTCGTCGCTGTCGAGCGCAATTTTGCCTCCGGCGTCGGCAATCACATCCGCTTCTTCATCGCCGACATGTCCCGCGCCGACAATATTCTCGGCAAGGACAAGATCGATCCGGCATCCGTGGCCGCCGTGTCCAAATCGGCCTGGTTCGAAATCAACGAAGGCGATTTCGGCCTCGATATCGACAATATCGAGAGCTTCGCCCTCGGCCCGGTGGTGGATGGCAAGCAGCTCTTCGTCATCGCCTCCGACGACAATTTCAACACGGGCAAGCAGTTCACCCAGTTTGCGGCATTTGCAATTCCCGCCAATCTGGGTCAGTGAAATCCGCAAGAAGCAGAATGCCGGCTCTGGACCATGTCCGGGCCGGCATCGGCAAACTTGCCTTCACCAGCGGAGCAGACGGGAACCGGCAAAAGCGCCGATGATGCCGGTCAACAAGATGCCCAGAGAATACCAGATCAGCACGAAAGCCATGCCGTTTTCGGTGCAGAACCACGAATAGACCCACGCCCCGGCCGCACCCGCGGCGATGCCCGCGGCAAAACCCGCAAGCCTGGGATCAGCGGGAGCCGAACGCTTGAGAGCCGCGAAATTCGCGATAAACAGCGGCAGCGCGAAAGCAACGATCAAAAACGGGCAATGCAGCGCCGATGATCCGAGAATGAGGGTCCTGTAGGTGCCGGGCACGGCAAATCCAAGCTGGACGAGCGCGATCACCGCCATGGCGACAACAATCAGCGCAAGCCACACAAACAGGCCACCCTTGTCGCCTTCCGGCCGGGCAAGACGCATGACGGCGAAAAATGCAGCCACGGCCAGCAGGGCATTATAGGCGGATTTGACCCAGAAACCCGGTTCGGTCATGGCGTCATTCATATCGCTGCGAAGCCCCAGAATGACGACCATCAGCAGCAGCGAAACGCCGAGCGCGGGCAAGGCGGCGAACGCCAGCCTCCGCTCCAGCGCAAAAGCCGGTACGGGTTTCAGATCGCCAGCCAGTTGATCGATGATGTCTTCCGTCTTCCTCACGTGTCCCCCCGCAACTTTGCCGCCAGGACTTTCAGCGTTCTGTGAATACCGACCCTCGCCGCAAGCTCGGTCTGGCCGGATTTTTGCGCCGCTTCGGCAATTGAATGACCTTCGAGCTTCACCCTTCGAATGAGATCCCGTTGCCGTTCCGGCAACTCGTCGAGCAGCCGCTCCACATCCATGCGGGCCGTGACCGCATCGACGGAGGGTTCCGCCTCCAGCGTTTCATCGAGTTCCACTTCCGCCAGCAGGCGCGCACCCCGGCCCCGATAGTGATCGATGAGCTTGTAGCGCGCTATCGAAAAGAACCAGGCCGTGAAGGGTCGCGCACGGTCATAGGTCTCCCGCTTGGCGTGAAGCGACAACAGGGTTTCCTGCACAAGATCTTCGACATCGCCTCTGCCCGCAGCAGCCATGCGCCGGCCGTAATAGGCGATCAGCAGCCGTCTCAGGGCATGAAGCAAATGCCTGTAGGCGCTTTCGTCCCCATCGAGGGAACGCAGCATCAGCATTTTCAGTGTTTCTTCCGAAGGGCTGCCAGTCATCGTCACTATCGGGTTATTCGCAATCGGCAGGATATTGTTACATAGTGGCTTTAAAAAAATCTCGCCCGAACTTGTCGTCACAAGCGCGTGAAGATGTAACGGCCGGCCTTTCCCGGCCGAATGGACAATCGTGAGCCCCGGCACGATGCCGGCGGACATTCAACGACGTCCAGAGGAGACCCTTCATGACCCGCATTTTCACCGCCATTGCCGCCGCTTCCCTTCTGTCCGCTCTTTCCTTCGCAGGCATCGCCCATGCCGACAGCATGAAAACCGATACGATGAAGAAGGATACCATGCATAACGACACCATGAAGACGGAGACGATGAAAAAGGACGGCATGTCCATGGCCGGCAAGAAGGCCAGCAAGAAGGATTGCATGGACAAGGCCGGCATGGAAATGGACAAGATGAAAAAGGCTGACATGATGAAGGCCTGCGACATGATGAAATAACACCGGCCTGAAAGGAAAAAGCCCGCACCGGTTTTCACCGATACGGGCTTTCTCAACTGAAAAATCGAAAACTCAGAGTTCCGACTGGCTCTCGACGATCTTGCCGACGAGGCCGTAGTCCTTGGCCTCTTCCGCACCGAGCCAGTAATCGCGGTCGATATCCTTGGCGATCTTTTCTTCGCTCTGGCCGGTGGCCTTGGAGAAAATCTTGATCAGGCGCTGGTTCATCTTGATGATTTCGCGGGCCTGGATTTCGATGTCGGACGCCATGCCGCGCGTACCGCCGGAGGGTTGGTGCAGCAGGAAGCGGGTGTTCGGCAGGCAGAGGCGACGTTCCTTCGGTACCGAAACGTAAATCAGCGCGCCGGCGGAAGCGACCCAGCCCGTGCCGATGATATAGACCTTGGGCTTGATGAACTTGATCATGTCGTGGATGGAATCACCCGATTCGACATGGCCGCCCGGCGAATTGACGTAAACGCGAATGTCGTCGTCGCTTGCGGCGGCAAGAGCCACGAGCTGCGTGCAGACCTTCTGCGCCAGTTCCTGCGTGATGCCACCATAGATGAAGATCGAACGCGACTTGAAAAGATTCGCTTCCGTTTCCTTGCCGATCGGCAGTTCCTTGCTCTTGTCGTCTTCGTCTTCGTTCATCAACGGCTCTCTCCAGCAAAATTCGTGCATGCCCTTCGGACATAGTGCGACTTGTTACGTAAGGCAATGAGCAAAAAAGACAAGGTTCGCGCCCGAACAATAAACAGCACCCCCGGCAGATGACGCATGGACAGCTCGTTCGTCTTCGCGATATCGTCAGCGTCTCATTGCAGTGCCGCACGCTGCGGAACCCCAAGACAGCAGGTGAGCGGCGATAATCTTAAGAGGGAACCATGCTGAAAAGACTAAGCCTTGCAGCCGCCGCGCTCGGCCTTACCACCCTGCCCGCTTTCGCGCATTTGAACCCGGAAGAACACGGCTCCTTCATGGCCGGTGTCTCTCACCCCTTCTTCGGTGCGGATCATATTCTGGCGATGGTGGCGGTCGGCATCTGGGCCTCCCAGATTGCTGTCGCGCAAAGTGACCGAAGGGCGCTCTGGATCGTGCCGGCCGCCTTCGTCGGCACCATGGCTGTGGGCTTCCTGATGGCGGTTTACGGCATCGACCTTCCCTTCGTCGAACCCGCCATTCTCGCCTCCGTCATCGGCCTTGGCCTTCTGGTCGCCATGGCGGCAAAGCTTCCCACCGCAGCAGCCGCGGCCGTTGTCGGCGCTTTCGCGCTTTTCCACGGCCATGCGCATGGCGGCGAACTCGGCAGCGCGGGCGCGCTGCAATTCGGCATCGGCTTCATGATCGCCACCGCCATCCTGCACCTTGCCGGCATCGCCCTCGGTCTCGGCATCGCCCGCTTCGGCTCGGTCGCCAGCCGCACGGTTGGCGCGCTCACGGCGATTGCGGGCCTCTCGCTCGCTTTCGGCGGCTGAGAATCATTACCGAAATTTAAAATTCGGACCGCTTTGAAAAGCCAAAATTGTGGCCTACCTCCTTATCGTAGAATTTCGCTTCACGGTAAGGAGGCAGCACATGTCACCGGAAGAAAGCCAGCTTCTCAAGGGCCTGTTCGAAAGAACCAAGGCCGCATCCGCCACCCCGCGTGACCGCGAGGCGGAAACGTTGATCGCAGACGCCGTGCGCGATCAGCCCGCAGCTCCCTATTATCTCGCTCAGGCGGTGATCGTGCAGGAGAAGGGACTGGAGGCGGCAGCAGCCCATATCAAGCAGCTCGAAGAGCGCATCCACGCATTGGAAAGCGCCAACCCGGCCCCTCAGGCCGCAGCGCAGGGCGGCTTTCTCAGTTCCATCTTCGGCACCGGCCAGCCGCAGCCGCCAGCTCCGACACCAACACCTGTTGCTGCCGCCCCGGCCTCGTGGCGCAACGATACCGCTGGCCAGACGGCCGGTCCGTGGGGATCGCAGGCAGCCCAGCAGCAGCCCGGTGGACCGTGGGGTCAGCAGCCGGCAGCAGCCGGCCGGTCTGGCGGCGGTTTCCTGCAGGGCGCGCTTGGCACCGCAGCCGGCGTTGCAGGTGGCATGCTGCTTGCGAACTCGCTGAGCGGCATCTTCGGCAGCCACATGTCGTCGCTCGGTCTCGGCTCGCCCTTCGGCGGCAATAGCGGCACTGGCAATGCGCCAGTCGAAGAAACGGTCATCAACAACTATTATGGTGACAGCGCGAACCCGCAGGATAACAATGACGACGATATCCAGCAGGCCGATTACGACGACAGCGCCGATGATGCCGACTTCGATTCAGGCGACGATAGCTCGTTCGTTTGAGCTTTTTTTCACCTAAAGAGCCGGATCAGCCGCGGCCGCGATAAGTGGCAACGCCCTGATCCGGCAGCCATACGCCCTCGGGCGCCGGTCCGGTCTGCCAGAACACGTCGATCGGAATGCCGCCGCGCGGATACCAATAGGCGCCGATACGCAGCCACTTCGGCTGCAGCAATTCCACAAGGCGCTTGGCAATATAGACCGAGCAATCCTCATGGAATGCGCCATGGTTGCGGAAGGACTGCAGGAACAGCTTCAGCGACTTCGATTCCACCAGAAAGTCGCCGGGAATATAATCGATGACGATATGGGCGAAATCCGGCTGGCCGGTCATCGGGCAAAGCGAGGTGAATTCGGGCGCGGTAAAGCGCACGACATAATCGGTGCCGGCATTGCCGTTGGGCACCTTTTCGAGAACGGCCTTTTCAGGGCTCTCTGGCGTATCGACCTTCGTGCCCAGCTGCGACAGGCCGGAAACATCCGTCACGGACATGGAAAACTCCTGTTTTTTAAACGATCACTTTGACGCCATGCGCCTTTTCGCCTTCCGGCTCGACGTGAATGGCAAGGCTGGCGCCCGGTATGACGTCCCTTATGGCATCTTCAAGGCGGTCGCAAATATCATGCGCCTCACGCACCGTCATGATCGCCGGTACGACGACGTGAAAATCGATGAAGGCGGCCGAACCGGCGCGGCGGGTTCTGAGATCATGGACACCGATAATGCCACCGGAATTGGCTGCGATCGCCTTCTTGATCGCCTCATCCTCCTCGGGCTCCACTGCCCGGTCCATCAGGCCACCCAGCGAATGCAGGATGACCTTCGAGCCCTGAAACAGAATGTTGACGGCCACGAGAATGGCAAGCGCGGGATCGAGAATGGCATAGCCCGTCAGCAATGCCAGGACGAGGCCGACAAGTACGCCTGCCGATGTCACGACATCAGACATAATGTGGTGGCCGTCGGCCGCAAGCGCCGGCGAAGAATGCTGTTTGCCGACGCGGATCAATATTGTCGCCCAGACAGCGTTAATGATCCCGGCCGCGGCATTGATGGCAAGACCAAGTACCGGCGCTTCCGGCAGTCTCGGATTGAAGAGAGCGCCCCAGGCCTCCTGCACGATCAGCAGGGCGGCGACAACGATCAGCACCCCTTCGACAACAGCGGAAATATACTCCGCCTTGTGGTGGCCGAACTGGTGGTCGTCATCGGCGGGCTTCTGCGCATAACGAATGACGAAATAGGCGATGAAAGCCGCGACCACGTTGACGGTCGATTCCAGACCGTCGGACAGCAGCGCGACCGAGCCGGTAACCCACCAGGCCACAAGCTTGAGGCCGAGTACACCGAAAGAAAGCGGAATGCCCCAGAATGCGAGCTTCCTGACCAGCGCATTGCCTTCAACGTTCATTTTCTGTCCCCGTGCGGATGCGAACGAATTGCATCATCAAGTCCCAAAACGCACGAACCGCGCGCACGGGGGTACCCGTGCGCGCGGTTCGCAATTTGCGCGTTCTATCGTTCAAACCATGGCAAAGGTCAAGAGCCGTAGCGGCCTTCAAGGCCTCATGGCCGGCTTTTCTGTTCGCAGAAACGGATGCGGTTGCCGAAGGGGTCGGTCACCTCCATCACGTCGCCCCATGGCAACTCTTCGACACCCGGCTTCATGAAGCGATAATCCTTCGCTGCCAGTTCGCGCTGAAAGGCATGAACGCCGTGCATCGTGACAAAGATGTTCGAGCCCGGTGTCGCATCGCCATGATGGCCGCTGAGATGAAGACCCATCCCCGCGCGGGAAACCTGCATGTAGAGCGGGAAATTTTCGCCGAAGCGGTGTTCCCACTCGACCTCGAAGCCGAGAAAATCGATATAGAACTCCCGTGCCTTGGCCTCGTCGAACATCCTGAGGATGGGGAATATCCGCTCGAAAGCGATATCTCCGTCTATGCGCGTCCCGGCATCGGCCATGCTGCCTTCACCCTCTTCAGGCCATAAATGAAACCGGCCGCAACAGGTGCGGCCGGTAAGGTCAGCTTATTCGGCTGCGACGATCTTGCCGTCCTGCCACTTGAACAGCGAGAAGGTCTGCGAGGTCAGGTCACCGCTTTCGCCATAGGTGACCTTGCCAATTGCGGTCGGGAAGGCTTCACCGCTCTTCAGGACCTTGGCAACCGCTTCGGAATCCTTGGCACCAGCCTTTTCGATGCCGGCCTTCAGGACTTCGACAGCAGCGTAAGCATTAAGCGTGAAGGCTTCCGCCGGAATGTTGGCGGCCTTCAGCGCTTCCGCAGCAGCCTTGGAATCAGCGTTCTTCAGCGCGTCGGAAGCATTGGTGAAGATCGTGCCTTCGCCAGCCTGCGAACCGATGTTCCAGAACTCGCTGTTCGACAGGCCGTCACCGCCGATAACGGCAGCCTTGGAGCCGATATCCTTCAACTGGCGCACCAGAAGACCGGCTTCCGGATGGTAACCGCCGAAATAGATGATCTCGGCATTGTCGGACTTCAGACGTGCCGTCAGCGCGCCGAGGTCCTTTTCGCCCGGCGTCAGGGCATCGTAGAGAACTTCGGTCACGCCGCCGGCATTCAGCGTCGCCTTGAAGGCATCTGCCAGGCCTTTGCCGTAAGCGCCCTTGTCGTGAATGATGGCGACCTTCTTGTCCTTGAGGTTGGCGAGAACGTATTTCGCCGCAACCTCGGCCTGCTGGTCATCGCGACCGCAGGTGCGGAAGACGTTGGAAAGGCCGCGGTTGGTAAGGCCCGGCGCAGTCGCCGTCGGCGTCACCATCAGCACGCCGTTTTCGGCAAAGACGTCCGAAGCGGGAATGGCGACGCCGGACGTCACCGGACCGACGACGAAGTGAATGCCTTCGGCAACCAGCTGATTCGCGGCTGAAACGCCCTGCTTCGGCTCGCCGCCATCGTCGGCCAGCTTCAGCACGACCTGTTCGCCGAGGATGCCGCCCTTTTTGTTGATTTCATTGACTGCCGTCTGGGCGCCGTTCTTGACCTGGTCGCCATAAGCGGCGACAGGACCGGTAAGCGGCGCAATCAGGCCGATGACGATTTCGGCATGGGCAAGGGGTGCGAATGCGAAGGACGCTGCAAGCGTCACGCTGGTCAATGTCTTCAGTTTCATCCTGGTGTCTCCTTAAAGGGGGTCGCGGGACCCGGTGAGCGCCATGGGCGCCGACCGAATGAAACTATCGGACGCCTCCCGGCGAAAACTCGTTCCATTTTTGAATTCCGAGCCTTCCACTCAACTCATACGGAAGGTTTGATGATTTATGCAAGTCACTTTGCTGGATTAGCTCTATTAGCGGTAAATCAATCGCCGGATCGGCCATGATTGCGCCATCTGAATGGACGCATCGACCTTCCGTAAACGCTTGGCGTTTGGCCGCCGCTGGAGGATAATGCGCCATGATCGCAGCAGATGAAGAATTTCTGACGGGCCTGCCCGTCTTCCGGCATTTTGAAGACGTGGCCGACCCGGCGCTCTATCGCGCCCTGCCGCCGGGGTGGGGGCTGGCCATCGCCGATATCATTGATTCGACCTCGGCAATCGGCACCGGCCGCTACAAGGCCGTCAACATGGCGGGTGCGGCGGTCATATCGGGCGTATCGAACAGTCTCGGGCGTCACGATCTGCCCTTCGTTTTCGGCGGCGATGGCGCCGCCGTCGCCGTGCCGCCCCACGGGCTCTCTGTCGCACGCACCGCGCTTTCGAATGTACAGCGCTGGGTGAAGGACGATCTCGATCTCGCCATGCGCGTGGCGCTGGTTCCCGTCGAGGATATTCGTGAAAATGGCTTCGATATTCGTGTCGCGCGTTTTCAGGCGAGCGAGGATGTTTCCTACGCCATGTTTTCGGGCGGCGGCAACAGCTGGGCGGAAGCGCGGATGAAGGAGGGACAATATGCCCTGCCCGCGGCCGAAACGGGCGAGCGCCCCGATCTCACCGGTCTTTCATGCCGCTGGAACCCCATTCCGGCCACCCATGGCAAGGTGGTGTCGATCATCGCCGTGCCGGGGCCGTCGCGGGACATGCCGGCATTTCGCCAACTGGTCGTTGATCTTGTCGATCTGGCCGAACAGGACGCAAGACACGGCCACCCCGTGCCGGAGGATGGGCCGAAACTCGGTTTCGTTCGCGAGGGTCTCGGCCTCGAAGCCCGTGCCGGCGCTGCCTATCACGATGTCTGGGGCAAGATGCGCCGCTCGTTTCGCATTCTCGGCGAGTCCCTGCTCGTCAATCTCTTGAGCGTGACGGGGCTATCGTTCGGACCGTTCAATGCGGTGCGCTACCGGCGTTCGGTCGCGAGCAACACCGATTTCAGGAAATTCGATGACGGCCTGAAGATGACAGTGGATATCGACGCCGCACGGCTCGAAAAAATCCGCGCGCGGCTGGAGCAGGGCCGCCTCTCGGGAAGCTGTTATTACGGCCTGCACGAACAGGATGCCGCATTGATGACCTGTATCGTTCCGTCTCCGCTTTCGAGAGACCACATGCATTTCGTGGATGGTGCCGACGGCGGATATGCGGCTGCGGCAAGCCGTCTCAAGCAGCAGATGCTGGTTGCCGCACCGGCCTGAAAACCGCGCCAATACACAGCCCCCGATCCCTATGCCGGATGCAACGCAGCGAAGGTGGCTGAAAAGAAAAACCGGCGTCGTGCGCCGGTTTCAATCGAGTGGTGCTGCCGGGCCTTAACAGGGCCGTGGGATCACGCAGCGGTCTTGCTGCTCTTCTGCGCCTGGCAGTAAATTTCCTCGAGGGAGGCGAGGATCTTTTTCACGGATTCGGAATTGCTGGAATAATAGATGGTCTGCGCATCCCGTCGTGTCTTCACCAGCCGCTGGGCACGCAATTTCGAAAGATGCTGCGAGAGAGCGGACTGGCTGAGACCAACCTGTGAAGCGAGAACACCGACCGGCACTTCCGTATCCACCAGCGTGCACAAGATCATCAGGCGCTTGGGATTCGCCATGGCTGAGAGCAAGTCTGCAGCGGCGATGCTATGTTCCGACAGAGATTGGTTATCCATACGCTCAAGTCTCCTGATGACAGTCGAAAAAGACGGTCATGGTGGCTATTATAGGTGTTCCAAAAGGTGTTTTTATAATTCAGTCGATACGTTGTATATACCTAAATCTTGCTTATATCGTGTCCCTTTCAAAGACTATTCTTCACCGGTTATTTACTTAAAATATTGTGACCAAATTATCAGCTTTTTGCCTGTTTTTTGTCAATTTCATGATAAACACATGTATTAGCAGCAGTATTTATAAGCAATAAACGATCAAAAGTTGAGCGCCTCAATCTTAACACCCGATGCCGGATTTTGGGGTGACAATCTATTACCACCTTAAATTTAGCAGCGAGCTAAAGAATCTAGATTAACTTTGCGCAATTTTCTCTAAGTTTGCAATATGATTTTTATTAGTAATTATTTTCATGCATAACTTGTGATATCAAAAATATTCTTTGCTACCGTGGGAAGGTATAACTTGCGCCGCAAAGATCTTCTGGAAACAGAAAAAGGGCCCTCCATGGAAGGCCCTTTCTTTTTCAGACAGGCGAATCACTATTTTTTGCGGTGACGTGTCAGCCCCGCCACGACTTCATCGGCGGAAATCGTGCCGACGATCGCACCATTGTCGACGACGCCGATCGCGCCGGAATGTTTTGACAGCGCATCGAGAATATCGATCAGCGGCGATGACGGACGGGCGGTGGCGGCGACGGTCATCTGGCCGTTGCGTTCGTCCACCCCACGCTTCATCACATCGGCGGCGGTCAGCATGGAGATCGGGTTCATGTTCTGTACGAAATCCGCGACATAGGGCGTGGCCGGCTGCTTGACGATCTGCTGCGGCGTCCCGCACTGGATGATGCGTCCGCCTTCCATCATGGCGATACGGTTGCCGATGCGGAAGGCCTCGTCCAGATCGTGGCTGACGAAGAGGATAGTTTTCTTCAGCCGGCTCTGGAATTCCAGAAGCTCGTCCTGCAGGCGGCTTCTGATGAGAGGGTCGAGCGCCGAGAACGGCTCGTCCATCAACAGGATCGGCGCTCCGGTGGCAAAGGCCCTCGCCAGCCCCACACGCTGCTGCATGCCGCCGGAAAGCTCTCCCACCTTGCGGTCGGCCCAGGCGGAGAGATTGACCAGTTCCAGCTGCTCGGCCACCATGCGCTTGCGCTCGGCTTCCGGCACGCCGGAAAGCTCAAGCCCGAAGCCGACATTGTCGGCCACATTGCGCCAGGGCAGAAGGCCGAATTGCTGGAAGACCATGGAGACCGTGTGCATGCGCAGATCGCGCAGCGCTTTCGCCGTCGAGCGATAGGGATCGACATAGCCGTTTTTGGTCTTCACGCCGACATTGCCGCGCACCACGGGCGCAAGCCCGTTGACAGCCCTGAGCAGGGTCGACTTGCCGGAGCCGGAAAGCCCCATGAGCACGAGTATCTCGCCCTCGCTGACCGAGAGCGAGGCATTGGCGACGCCGAGAACCAGTCCGGTTTCGGCATTGATCTCGTCACGCGTGCTGCCCTTGTCGATCAGCGGCAGCGCCGCATCGGGCCGGTCGCCGAAGACGATATCGACATTTCCGAAGATGATGGCGTCACTCATAGATCATCCTCCGCGCCGGGAAGGCGGAAAAGCCGGTCGAGAACGATCGCCAGTATGACGATGCATAGTCCCGCTTCGAAGCCCATGGCGATATTGACGGTATTGAGCGCGCGCACCACCGGCACACCCAGACCGTTGGCGCCCACCAGGGCGGAAATGACCACCATCGACAGCGACAGCATGATCGTCTGGGTAAGGCCGGCCATGATCTGCGGCGCGGCGAAGGGAAGCTCCACCTTGCGTAATACTTGCGAAGGCGTGGCGCCAAACGCGACGGCCGCCTCCACCAGCGCCGGCGGCGTCGAAACGATGCCGAGGCGGGTGAGCCGCACCGGAGCCGGAATGGCGAAGATGACGGTAGCGATGAGCCCCGGAACCATGCCGAGACCGAACAGCACCAGCGCCGGGATGAGATAAACGAAGGTGGGGATGGTCTGCATCAGGTCCAGCACCGGGCGCATGCCGGCATAGATCCATTTGCGCCGCGCCGCCAATATGCCGAGCGGTATGCCGATGATCATGCACACGGCGCTGGCGGCGATGACGAGCGCCAGCGTTTCCGTCGTCGCCTTCCAGTAGCCCAGATTGATGATGAGCAGCAGGCCGAGCGCCGTGAAGACCGGCATGCCGACGGAGCGGCGCGTCCAGGCGGAAAGCGCCGTCAGGATCGCCACGATGATGAGCGGATGCGGCGCCTGCAGCACATAAAGCAGGGCGTTGATGACGCTTTGGAAAATGAAGGAAAGCCAATCGAAGAAAAAAGCGAGATTGCCGGTCAGCCAGTCAATGGCCTCCTTGGCATATCGGCCGACAGGCAGGCGGTTTTCAGGAGCGCTGAGCCATTCCACGGTAAGAAAAGACCTTTCGTGAACTAAAACAATTCCGGCAAAAGTGCAGAGCGGTTTTGCGTCCGGAATTGCGCAGACAACAAAGAAATAGAGCATCGTCATCCCGTTTCACCGGAATTGCTCCAATGCAGAAATGACGGCCGGCAGCGGAACTGCCGGACGCGGTGCTGGCGCATGACCTTCAATGTCTGAAAATTCACAGGCAAGGTCATGCATGGGCATCGTTATTTCCCACTGATCCGGCCTGCCGCGCAGGCCGGATGCAGTCATGCATCGTCTTGCGGCTTAGAGGCCGAGAGCCTTCTTGGCGGCAGGCAGGGCGTCAGCGCTGCCGTCCTTGGTCTTGACGTTGGCGAGCCAGGGCTCGATCGCCGTCGGGTTGGCCTTCAGCCAGGCGGTTGCAGCCGCCTCGCCCTCAAGGCCGTCATTCAGGATCTTGCCCATGATCTCGTTTTCCATGGGCAGGGAAAATTGCAGGTTCTTGAGGAAGGCGCCGACATTCGGGCACTCCTCGACGTAACCCTTGCGGACATTGGTATGGATCGTCGCGCCGCCGAGATTGGGGCCGAAGACCTCGTCGCCGCCGGTCAGATAGGTCAGCTTGAAATTCGCATTCATGGGATGCGGTTCCCAGCCGAGGAAGACGATGGGCTCGCCGGATTTTTCGGCGCGCGCCACCTGGGAGAGCATGCCCTGTTCGGACGACTCGACCACCTCGAATGACTTCAGACCGAAACTGTCCTTGGCCACCATGTCGAGAATCAGGCGGTTGCCGTCATTGCCCGGCTCGATGCCATAGATCTTGCCGCCGAGATCGGCGCTGTGGGCGGCGATGTCCTTGAAATCCTTGATGCCGAGTTCGGCGCCCTTGGCGTTGGTCGCCAGCGTGTATTTCGCGCCGGTCAGGTTTTCCCGCAGCGTCTCCACGGATTTGTCTTCGCGGTAGGGCGCGATATCGCCTTCCATCGTCGGCATCCAGTTGCCGAGGAAGACGTCGATGTCCTTGTTTTTCAGGGATGTGTAGGTAACGGGTACGGAGAGAAGCTTGACGTCGGTTTCATAGCCAAGGCTTTTCAGAAGCACGGTGGCGGTCGCCGTCGTGGCGGTGATGTCGGTCCAGCCCACATCGGAAAAGCGCACTGTGCCACAGCTTGCCGGTTCCGCAGCGCCGGCCGCACTGAACGTCATGGAGGAGATTGCTGCGGCCAGGGCCAGACAGCGGCTTCTATTTGCAAACATATGGCTTGCTCCCTGTTTTTTCGTTCCCTTGCCATTATCAATATCTGCCGGACACAATCAACTCGCGTGCATTTGCGTGCTTTGGCGCACCGTTTGCGACAAAATGGTGAAAATGTCGGTATTCAGCGGTGCAATGTCGAAAAAGGGCAGACCGTAGAAATCTGTGTTTTTCCAACGGCCATACTTTTCAATCCGCCTCTTCGCCGTCAAAAGACGCTGGATGCAGCATCGGCTGGAAAACCGGGACAGGTTTGTGAGGCACGGTGTGCCGATTGAAGAGGTTGGAGCATTCAAACGCACGTCGCAATGACGCAACGGTGCTCCGGGAGTGGATAATGGCAAAACTCTATTTCAATTATTCGACGATGAATGCCGGCAAATCGACCATGCTGCTGCAGGCATCCTACAATTATCAGGAGCGCGGCATGCGCACACTGATCTTCACGGCCGCCTTTGATGACCGGGCCGGCGTCGGCCGCGTTGCCTCGCGCATCGGCCTGTCCTCCGACGCCCTGACCTTCGATGACAATACCGACCTGTTCGCCGAGGTATCGGCCCTCCACGCTGAAGCGTCCGTCGCCTGCGTTTTCGTCGATGAAGCCAACTTTCTCTCCAAACACCATGTCTGGCAGCTTGCCGACATTGTCGACAGGCTGAACATCCCGGTCATGACCTATGGCCTGCGCACGGATTTTCAGGGAAAGCTCTTCCCCGCCTCGAAAGAACTGCTCGCCATTGCCGATGAGCTTCGCGAAATCCGCACCATCTGCCATTGCGGCCGCAAGGCGACGATGGTGGCCCGCTTCGACAATGAAGGAAAGGTCGTGACGGAAGGCGCGCAGATCGATGTTGGCGGCAACGAGAAATATGTTTCCTTCTGCCGCCGCCACTGGGTGGAGACGTTCAAGGGCGAGTGAACGTCTGCGTCCGGTTGCCGCATTTGATTTTCCGCAAAGATGGCTCCCCCTCTCCTGGGCTAAGACGACGGCGACACATTCGCGTGGATGTGCTTTCTCTCAGGAGCAAAACTATGCAGAACAAAACTGCCAAATTCGCCGGCCTCGCCATTCTCGCAGGTCTTTTCGCCTTTCCCGCCCTTGCCGCCGAAATCGAAGTGAAGATGCTCAACAAGGGCAGCGACGGTCAGGCGATGGTCTTCGAGCCCGCGACCGTCAAGGCCGCCGTCGGCGACGTCATCACCTTCGTCCCGGTCGACAAGGGCCATGATGCGGCAGCCGTGAAGGACATGATTCCCGAGGGTGTCGCAGACTTCAAGGGCAAGATGAACGAGACGGTGAAGTTGACGGTCGAGAAGGAAGGCGCCTACGTCGTCAAATGCACACCGCATCTCGGCATGGGCATGATCGCGCTCGTTGTGGTCGGCGATGCCGCGCCGGCCAATCTCGACGCAGTCAAGAACGGCAAACTGCCGAAAAAGGCGCGCGACCGGCTGAATGACGAGATCGCCAAGCTCGGCCTTTGAGGACATATCCCTTCGGTTCCGCGGCGGCTGTTGCTCCACAATCGGTGTGGAAAGCCATAATGGCCGGCGCGGACCGCAGGTTGAGAAAAGTTTCGCAATCATGTTGTATCCCGGTTGACCGGGACATATCTGGAAGACAGTAAATGACCGCGGTTTATAAGAAGCGCCGAAGGGCGCGGGCGGGCCGCGTGTTTTTCTTCCGGCGTCCAGCCCCACGGGCAGAGGAGACTATGACGACATGATCGACCGGATCACCGCTTTGATTCAGGCAGCCTTCAGCGCCATCGGCAGGGCCGCCGGTCTTCTCGTCGCCTGGCTTTTGTGGCCCTTCATGGCCGCCCACGGCTGGTACAGCGGCCGCAACTGGCTCATCAAGGGCCCGATCGCCCTCATCGTCATTTTTCTTGCCGGCTTTTACGGATATTTCATCTGGCAAACCCAGGTCTGGACGAATTTCGACCCGGATTACGTCGCCCGCTACAAGCTTGAAGAGCGCACCGTGCCTGCCGGGCAGGAATTGCCCGCCGCCGCCCCGGCGGGTGGCGCAACCGGCGCCGCCGCGAACACGTCCGCACCGGTCTGCCAGCGTTCGGCCATCGTTGATGCGGCCGCCGATCTCACCGATTTCAACGTCAACCAGAACGCATGGATTTCCTCCATGCTGCTCTATCGTCTCGGCCTTTTCGGCATGGACTGGGACAGCACGCCATTTCTGGACAACAAGGCGTCTTTCCAGCGTGGCGTAAACCAGGCCGTGCGCCGCACCTCGGTGGAACTGGTGGATACGCTCGGCCGCGTGCGCGGAACCTCCGGCATCAACAACAATCTCCAGGAAGCGCGCGGGAACATGCAGTTCAGCGAATATTCCTGGTATTTCGGTCTCGATCCCTTCGGCCCGAAGACCCCGACCCCCAGCTATTACCGCGCCGCCATCCGCAGCTTCCAGGCCTTCAACGGCGAGCTCGCCGCCTGCAAGGCCGTCTTCGATACCCGCGCCGACAACCTCATCCAGTTCATCGACCGTATCGCCGGCGATATCGGCTCCACGTCTGCAATTCTGCGCGAGCGTTCGGAAAACTATAATGGCGGCTGGTTCGATACGCGCGCCGACGACCGCTTCTGGTTCGCCTATGGCCAGCTCTACGGCTATTACGGCGTGCTTTCCGCCGCCGGATCGGACTTCGCGCAGGTCATCCGCGAGCGTAACCTGACCAACCTGTGGAACGACACGCTGTTGCAGACCCGCGCAGCCCTGCGCATTCAGCCGGCGATCATTTCCAATGGTGAGGAAAGCGGCTGGATCATGCCCTCGCACCTCGCCACCATGGGATTTTACGTTTTGCGGGTCCGCTCGAATCTCGTCGAGCTTCGCTCGGTTCTCGACCGGTAAGGCGAGATCTGCCGGGAACGACAGGGTCGATCAGTCTATCAGGCCAAGGCGTATGGTCTTGGCCACCAGCTGGGTGCGGTTGACGCAGTCGAGCTTGCGGATGGCGTTGTTCATATAGGCATTGACGGTATGTTCCGAGATGGACAGAAGCTCGGCGATCTCCACGGAGGTCTTTCCCTGCGCCGTCCAGCGCACGACGTCTAGTTCCCGCTTCGTCAAAGGCGATGGACCTTTTGAGTTGGTGCGGCAAAGCCGGTCATAGACTTCCAGCGCATGCAGCACGATCATGCCCAGCTCGTTGAGCGCGGCTTGCGGCAGGATATCGCGATCGCCCGCGAAATTCATCAGATGCCGGTTGCCGTACATGCCATGCACCGGCACCATCAGACCGGACGTTATGCCCATGCTGCTCAGCGAGGCCGCCGCATCCACCAGCGGTCCGCAGGCAATATCCGGATCCTGCAGCGACCAATATTGCGGCATCATCGATGACGCGCCGCGCTTGATGACGGGACACTCCCCAAGCGCGCCGTCCCGGGTCATCGCATTCACGACCCAGATGGGCAGGCTGCTTTCGACAACCGTCGGCAAGGCATAGGCATTCTGGCCGCCGGGCAAGCGCAAAAGGGTCACATAGGCGTAACCGAAGGCGCGCATCACTTCCCGCAGGGCCTCCAGCCATTGGGATTTGTCGGCCGCAGCCGACAGATCGTCGCAAAGTCTGGCCTGACGCTCCGTCTTCACCATTCACGCACCCTCGACACGCCGGGACGCAGCGCCCGGAGCGTAAAACATGCGGCTTGGCCAGAACGGGGTTACGACCTTCATATCGGCTGGACCATCCTGATCAAAGCACCGGCTTTTCGGATTTGTCCTTCGGCTTGGCCATCAGTTTTTCCAGAAAACCAAGCATGACCGCCGAGACGACAAAAGCCAGATGGATGATGGTGAACCACATCAGCTTGCTGTCCGAATATTGACTGGCGTTGAGGAAGATTTGCAGCAGGTGGATCGACGAGATCGCCACGATCGACGATGCGACCTTGATTTTCAGACTGCCGGAATCGAGCTTGCCCAGAAAGGAAACCTCGGCATCGGCATCGTCGAAGCGGCTGACGAAGTTCTCGTAACCGGAAATCATCACCATGACGATCAGGCTGGCGACCAGCGCCGCATCGATCAGACCCAGCATGGCGAGGATCATGTCCGCTTCGTCGTAGGTGAAAACGTTCTTCGCAACTTTCAGAAACTTGAGCGCGAAGGAAAACGCATAAACCGCCAGTGCCGCGACGAGCCCGAGATAAAAAACGACGAGCAGCCAGCGGCTGGAGAGGATGATCCGCTCGACGAGCAGTTCAAGAGACTTCATTTCCGTATCCGATTAATAATCTGTTTATTGTTGGGGCATGGTTTGTTTCGCCATGTAAACTGGCTGCGAATATCCTAGCAAGCGGCAATGTCGGGACTTTGACCGTACCGTGGCGTTTTCACACCCCATTCACCAATGAGGGTCGAGAGCGGATAAGCGTCATATTTTTGCAACATACTGTTATGCTTTAAAACATGATGCAAAAAGTCATATATAATATGTTGACAGTTATCGTCATGTTTTTTAGTCCTCGCTTATCGGCTCGCCCGTAACAATCAAAACAGTTTCAGCCGCGGCGGCAAGCGCGGCGTGCTTTTGCACGCCGTGGCCCATTCGCGCGCCTACCTGGGGGTAATTAATGTCCATTTCGCGCACGCATTCCGCGCTGCTTCTGTGCACTGCCATCTCTCTTCTGCCGCTTGCCGGCCCCGCGCGGGCACAGGATGCCGTGGCGCAGGCGGACGGCGCCACCACGCTTGAAAGGATCGTCGTCAAGGGCAAGCGCGTCAAAAGCGCCAATGCCGCCGCCGACACGCCGCTGGCGAGCCAGGCCACGGCGGAAGACATCCGCAAGAAGGACATCGGCAGCATCAAGGACCTCGGCAACAGCACGGAACCGGGCGTCGATTACGTCGATGCCAAGCCCGGCCGGCCCGGCGGCCTGTTCATTCGCGGCCTCGGCGGCGCACGCGTCGTCACCTTGATCGACAATATTCCCGTTCCCTTCTTCGAAAACTTTGCCCGGCAGGGTCAGGCCACCACCACATTGAGCAATACGAATTCGAGCTTCGATTTTTCCTCGCTCTCGACGGTCGATGTGGTGCGTGGCGCAGATTCCAGCCGTATCGGCTCCGGCGCCCTCGGCGGCGCGCTGGTGCTGCGCACTCTCGAGCCGGAAGACCTGATCGGCGAAGGCAGGGACTGGGGCGGTGTCGCCAAGACCACCTATGACAGCGAAGACAGAAGCGTGGGCGGATCGCTCGCCGTCGCCAAGAAGATCGAGAATACCTCGGTCCTGTTCCAGGGCTCCTACAAGCGCGGCAACGAGACGGACAACAAGGGTACGGCCGATATCTACGGAACGCGCCGCACCAAGCCCAATCCCGCCGACACCTATGAAAGCAACCTGATGTTCAAGATCCGTCAGGACCTTGAAGGCGGTCACCGCATCGGGCTGACGGCCGAGCGTTATTCGCTGAGAAACCGCAGCGACATGAAGACCCTGCAGGGCGTCAGCGTTTCGGGCTCGACCTACCGGATCGGCGACTACCGGGGCTACGAGGATACCGAGCGCGATCGCGTATCGCTCGATTACGAATACGAAGCGCCCTCGACCGACGGCTTCATCGACGCCGCCAATCTCTCGCTCTACTGGACGCGTCTTTCCAAGGAATCCGGCGCCGGTGACCGCCTGACCAACAATTCGCTCTATATTCGCGAAGACAGCATGCGCAACAGCGCATTCGGCATCGTCGGCGGCCTTGAATCCGGCTTCGAGCTTGGCGGCGTGCAGCACACGGTCCGTTTCGGCGGCAACGCCATGACGACCGATTTCAGCCAGGAGCTCTACGCCAACACGGCCGGCGTGACGTCTTCTTCTCAGTCCGACATGCCTGACGTGAGCGGCAAGAGCCTCGGCCTCTATCTCGATGACGAGATCGCCTTCGGCAACGGCTTCCGCCTGACCCCCGGCCTGCGCTTCGATTCCTATGACTACGACCCGGACGGCTCGGTTTCCAGCAATGGCGGCTACAGAACCTTCGGCCTGCCGACCGGCAACAGCGGCTCGCGCTTCTCGCCGAAGCTTCTCGCGACCTATGACGTCACGCCTGAACTGCAGCTCTTCGCGCAATGGTCGATGGCCTATCGCGCCCCGACGATCAACGAACTGTACCTGAATTTCTCCAACATCAGCTCCGGTTACGCGGTGGTCGGCAATTCCGCCCTCAACCCCGAGACCAGCAACGGTTTCGAAATCGGCGCGAACTACGCATCCGGCGACCTCACGGGAAGCCTGACGCTGTTCCACAACAAGTACAAGAACTTCATCGAGCAGTACACGACCTCGACGACGCTCTTCCCCGGCTTCGGCGGCAGGGGCAACGGATCGCTCTTCACCTATCGCAACCGTAACAACGTCGAAATCTCCGGTGTCGAAGCCAAAGTCCGCAAGGACCTCGCAAACGGCTTCTTCGCCCATGCTTCGCTCGCTTACGCCTATGGCAAGGACACCGACACCAACGAATTCATTCGCACGGTCGCGCCCTTCAAGTCCGTTGTCGGCATCGGCTACGAGCAGGACGTCTGGGGCACGGAATTTACCGGTGTCTTCTCCTCCGGCATGCGTGACGACAGGGTGGCCAACACCTTCGACGCCCCCGGCTACGGCGTCTTCAACCTGACCGGCTGGTGGGAACCGGAACAGACCAAGGGCCTGCGCATCCAGGCCGGCATCTACAATCTGTTCGACAAGAAATACTGGAATGCCGTCGGCGTTCGCGACGTGAACCCGAATTCCGTCAGCACCGTCAACCAGCCGGTGGACTTCTATACGGAAGCCGGACGCACCTTCAAAATTTCTCTGACCCAGAAATTCTAAAACCGGGCAGAAACATCATCTCCAGTCGGGCGGCCTTCGGGTCGCCCCTTTTTTATCAGCGGCAATAGAGATAACCGCCTTTTCGCTCCAGCACGTCGAGATGCAGGTGATCCTGATGGGTGGCATCGCTGCCGGGGGAAAGAACCGTGCGGAAGAACAGGCAGGCGGCAGCCGTAATCGTACGCTGGAAAGCGCCTTCCGGCGTTCCGTCCTCACCCCGCGGCTTCATCACCAGCGGCTCGCCCTTATCGAAGGCGATCGTGGAAATATCAACGGCATTGCCCTTGGCATGTTCGGAAATCTTGCCGTTTTCCGCGCTGTTGCGGTTGCGGCAGATATAGGTCGAGGCATTGGCGATGGCCGTCACCTTTTTCTCCGGCATAGCCAAAGCCGCCGCCGGCACCATCATCTCCTTTGTCCAGCGGGAAAGCGCAAGCGCGGTTTCGCAGCGCATCGTGCCAGAAGGTTCCAGCTTGATGCCGGGCAGAACCACGGAAAGCTCGACAGGCGCTTCGATGCCGCAGCCCTGCTCCGCATCGCGGATCGGCTCAAGCTGCTTGAATTCCGCGCCGATATCCTTCAACGCGCCAAGGCATGCCTGAAGCGCGGCCGGGTCTTCCGGTTTCACCGGCTCTGGCGGCTTCTCTTCCGGTTTTGCAGCGTCAACATCCGGCTTCCGTTGTTCACCCTCCTCTTTGCCCTCCCCCGCCTTGCCTTCGATGCCTGTCTTGCTGTCATCGGCCCCCTTGTCTGCCGGCGTCTTGCCGTCATCCGGTTTCCGCTCTTCCAGAACCTGCTGTTTCGGGGCCGGTTTCGGCGCTTCCGTGGGGTTTTGCGGCGGCTCGTCGGATGGCTTTTCCGAGGGGGTGGCGGATTGCCCAGCGCCCGGTTTCGGTTGCGGCACCGGCACCTGCGCCGGCGGTTCAGAGGCGGAAATCAATGCGAGGC
>Ga0209371_1000896_pt1 | contig 23652 bp, 13 predicted proteins | sample AgamicAtAmrz_FD_187165 | JGI IMG/M metagenome (GOLD analysis project Ga0209371, IMG submission 187165) | Agave microbial communities from Guanajuato, Mexico - At.Am.rz (SPAdes) (version 2) | ecosystem: Host-associated > Plants > Roots > Rhizosphere | place: Guanajato, Mexico | collected 2012-06-07
CGCCATCCGCTCCGAGCTTCAGAACAGACAAAGGCTGGAGCGCAGCCACGGGCCGAGCGCCGGTGGGGACCGTGGGGTCGGCAAGGACGGCGGAGAACGCGTGTTCCGGACCAATAACGGCAAACGCACCTTCGCCGCCGGTGACCGGATCATCTTCCTCGAAAACAACCGCGACCTCCGCGTAAAAAACGGCATGCTTGGCACCGTTAAGCATGTCGAGCCGGATAAGATCATCGCCCGGCTCGATGGCCGAGGTGGCGACACTGTCAGCATTCCCACCGACACCTACCAGGCGATCGACCACGGCTATGCGACGACGATCCATAAAAACCAGGGCGCGACGGTCGATCGCGCCTTTGTGCTGGCTTCCGGCACCATGGATCGGCATCTGACCTATGTTGCCATGACCAGGCATCGCGACAGCGTGCAGCTCTATGCCGATAGCCAGGAGTTCTCCAGTGCGGGCCGGCTGGTCGATCACGGCGCGGCTCCCTATGAGCATAATCGCCAGGCGCGAGAAAACTATTTTGTGACGCTGGAGAATGACAAGGGCGATCAGCGCACGGTGTGGGGCCTCGATCTCAAGCGGGCCATACAGGTTGCCTCACCACAGATCGGGGACAGGATCGGCCTGCAGCATGAAGGCGCCACGCCTGTCACGCTTCCGGACGGTACGCAAGCCGAGCGCAATGCATGGCGCGTCGTCAAGGGTGATGAACTGGCCTACCAGAAGCTGACAAGCCGCCTGTCGCGTTCCGGCGTGAAGGAAACCACGCTGGACTATGTTAGAGACTTTTCCGAGCGGCGGGGCATCGCGGAGCAGCTCTGGGTCAGGAGCGAGATCGAGCTTGCTTCCGCCCACAATGAGCGTCAAGAGGTCCTGCTCCATTCGGCCCATCCGGTCCGGGAGCAACAGGACCGGCCATCAGAGCGTCAGCAGGTTTACGAGGAACCTGCCGGCGATCTGGCCGACCCTGTTCGCCGCGAAGATCGTCGCAATCAGTTCGCCGGAAATATCGATGACGGACGGCAGGACGACAGGACAGAGGACAACAAAGGATATCGCCGCATCCGGTGGTCCGATCTCATGTCGCAAGACGGCGCCGTCCCTGCCTTCACCGAAGCTCTCGGCCAGCAATCGTCGCTGGAACCCGGCAAGCCCGGTCCGCTGGTGCCGGCGATCACCCGTCACGACCGCAGCATCGAACAAATAGCCCGGGAAAGGGCGATGTCCATCATTGATCAGAGGTTCGATACGGTGGAATCTGTCGCGCTGCACGTGTTCCGTAACCCGGCCGAGGTCTCAGCGAGACTGCGCACCGCGATGACCGAGAAGGAAGGCAACGGGACCATCATGGCGAGGGCCATGGCCGAGCAACCCGAGCGCTTCGGGGAGCTACGCGGCAAGTCGGGTCTGTTCGGAAACAACAGGGAGCGGAAAGAGGCGCTGCACTATGCAAGGTCTCTCTCTGCCCATATCGGCTATGTCTACGAGGCATGGGAGCGCCGGCTTGGCGAAGAACGTCAGAGCGAACAATGGCAACGCGAACAACGTGATGTGATAGAAGTGCCTGGCCTCACGCCGCGCAGCGCCGAGATCATTGCCAAGGTGGAAAAGACGCCGGTCGAGAAGCGGGGCCAGTTTATCGCGGAGCTGAGATCGTCACCTGAGGGCAAGACCGCGCTCGATGAGGCAAAGCTGGTGGCCGAAGCGCTCACGCGGCGGTTTGGTAGTTCCGATCCTCGCAGGTTCGCCGAAGAACTCGAGACACGCCCGGAACTCGTAAAGCAGGCCGAGCAGATCAAGACGACCGCCCGCATGGTGCATCGTACACGCCATGCCGAGCTCAGCCATGACCACGCGCTGAAACGGCAGCTTGCCCGGTCTCGGGGGCCTGGATTGAGCAGATAGCAGGAGCTGAAGACGACAGCAGTGTTTGATAGCGGTCACCCTTGAAAGTCCTCCGCGTTTCCAAATTTTCTGGGCGTCGCGATGGACCTGCCCCGTCGCGACCGGAGAAAGCATTCCGTTTCTGACCTGTTTGCGTTTCGGGTTGCATATCATCTCTATGTAATCGAGCTTGTCCTGGCGAGCTTTATCGCTTGAACGTTAGACCCTGTACCTTCCTCCCTACAGTCCCGACTTTAACCCCGTCGAGAAGGCATTCGCGAAGCTCAAGGCCGTCTTGCGCGCCAAAGCCGAGTGAACGATCGACGGCTTATGGGATACCGTCGACCACATCCTCACGCTGTTCGAACCACAAGCATGCGCCAACTACTTCAAATCGTGTGGATATGACCCCGCGTAAAACGGACGCGCTCTAACAGCGGCAGGCGACCAGCCCCCTTCTCCCTCCTTCCGTCAGCCATGTTAAAAAACACACGCAAAGATCGTTCATTTTCGCCCTTATGGCCGGAAAAATCAAAAAATCTGTCCGGGATTCACCGAGTTTGGTGCCCATGCCGGCATTCAGGGCAGATCACAAACAATCACATATAACTTTTTGCATCTTATCCTGCGACCAATTCAACTGCTTGCAGCCGGCTGCCTGCTTAACTTCGGCCGGCAAAATAAAATCAGCGATGGCAAACACTTACTATAATTCTGACGTGAAATATCGACCCTTGGATACGCTCTGGCCAGCACCCGTGCGAGCTTCGATCTCAACGAAATCCAACGAATAACTGATGCAAATTGGTAACTCAATTCTCATTCTTTTGATTAGCGCGCCAGAGTTGTCTTGCAAAACACCCTCTATTGATTAATGCGTCGCATTGGGCAACATGGGGTTGAAGTTTATTGATGACCAGATATCTGGCCAGAACGCGATTTGTCGTTCCGGCAGCTACCAAATCATCTACAGCAAGTGGTTTCGACAGGAAGGTGATCGGCGGTATCGCGCCGACCTCACCCGCGTTGCGAAACTCGGTCGTCGTTCTCTGCGCAGCTCTTTGCCTTGCTCCACAAACGGCATCGTCACGGGATGATCTCAAAGGGCGGCCGCCGGCAGAGGCAAACGCAGGTGAGGTAGATCCACTTGTCGCCGCATCGCAGGAGCCTGCCCTGACGATCCGGACATTTGCGGGTCCCGCATCTGATAATACGACGTCCGGTGCTTCACCATGTTTTCCGGTAGACACGATCCGCATCGAAGGCGGCCACGAACTCATTGGCAGCGAAGCTGTGGAGGACGTGACAAGACCCTTCGCATTGTCCTGCCAGAGCAATGAAAGCGTCGGCGGATTGCTCAAGGCGGTAAACGGTCTTTTTGCCGACAAGGGTTTTGCCACGACGCAGGCCTGGTTGCCGGAGCAAGACATTGCCGCCAGCAGAACGCTGGTCCTGCGCGTTGTGCCCGGGCGGATCGATGCGGTCGTCTACAAGGAGGAGCAGCAGCCTTATAAGGCGTTCTTTCCCCGCATGGCCGAACTAAGTGGCAACGTTGCACGATCCTCGTCCATTTCCGAGTTCGTGCAGCAGGCAGATGCCTGGTGGGAGGGCCTTGATGACGATCTCGAACGCCTGACCTTGCTGCCGCCATCCGCCCGGATCGCGATGACTGGCACAATTGCCAAAGACGATGTCCTGCATGTCGATCGCCTGCAGGACACACTCGATAGCCTCAACAGGGTTCCTTCGAACAAGGCAAAGGCGGAGCTTGTTCCGGGCAAGAGGCCGGCGACCTCCGACGTGCAGATCACGAACCGCATCAATGACGCGTTCAGGCTCTACGGCGGTTACGACACGGAATCGATCGAAGGTGTCGACAAGCTTCGCTTCGGGATCACGGCGGAGAAAGACAATCTGATCGGCATCAACGATATGTGGGGCCTCACGCTCAAAAGCGGTGTCGAGACCAACGAGCTAAGCGGTGATTTCGCTGTTCCCGTGGGACGAGCCACAATGAGGCTCAAGGGCGACTGGTCCGAAAACATGATCGACCTCGGCCCGCTTTCCGAACTGTTCATGACGACCTGGAACGTCAGCGCAGGTGCCGACTGGATCGTTCATTCGTCGCGCACGGAGCGGCTGGTTGCCGATTTCACAGTCGCGCATCGTGAACAGAACCGCTATATCAACGGCGTTGGGCTGATGGACCAGCGCGTTTCTCCGCTTCAGGCAGGCCTGACTTACAGCCGCTTTTTCGAACGCGCCAACGTGTCGGCCCGGATCGGTGCCAGCCAGGGGCTGTCTATCTTCAATGCGCGCGAAGATGCCGACGATATCGACGCCTCCATACCTCACAGCCAGTTCACAAAGCTGGATGCATCTCTTTCGGGGTCTTATGTCTTTCCCGGGCGCGCCTCCGTTTCGTCCAGCCTGTCCACACAATGGGCGGCAACCGCGCTTTATTCCGACGACCAGATGACGATCGGCTCGCGCAGTTCGGTGCGCGGATTTTCCAATGGAAGCTTCAAGGCTGACCGGGGCGCGGTGTGGCGCAACGAGGTCGCATTCGCGATGCCGGTCGATTTGCTGTTGGGGAAAGCCGGATCAGGCCCGCAGCCGGACAGCCAGAGCCCAGTGCAAATACCCGCCCCATCGTCGGAATGGGCGCGAACGACCCTCTCCCGTCTCAACCCTTATCTCTTTCTCGACGCAGGGCTCGGCCGCGACGTTGCCAATGAAGTCACCGGATACCGGGTCGGCAGTGGTGTGGGCCTGCGATATGGCGGCCCAAGGCTTTCTTTCGATGTCGGCTACGCCTGGCGGGTTGCCGAAGACAGCCGAAGCCGGCGCGTGAGCGAGGAAAAGGGCGAGTTGTTCATGACACTGCGTTTGAAGGTTTTTTGAGCCATGCCGTTTTTGTTCGATCCTCCCTCAGGAAATGCTGGCGATAATCACCTCACGTTTGCGCTGTGCCGCTGGCGGGTCTCATCAGTATCCGGAATTGGCATGGCGGCGCTTATTGCCGTTGGATTGCTGCTGATCGCTCCTGCGGCGAAAGCAAATGCGGAGGACGGCAAGTCTCCCGCTGTCCGGGAAGACACTTCCGGGGCTGCAGCGGCACCAGCCGTAGAGCCCAGGCGTTATGGCGATTGGGAACTGGTCTGCAAGCCACAGGCGGCTGCCGACACCCCGAAAGCGGAAAGCGCGACATGCCGTCTCCAGCAGGCGCAGGCCGTCAACGGCGGAAAGGATGTCGTCTTTCTGTTCAATATTGCGAGGCAGGGAAAACAGCGCGTCGCGATCATTTCGACCCCCCTGAACGTCTATCTGCCGGCAGGTCTGGAGTTGAAGATCGATGGCGGGCAGACACAGCGAGTTATCTTCGAGACCTGCAATATCTCCGGATGCCACGCCGGCTTTGCTCTCAGCGGCTCGCTGCTCGGCGCTTTGCGCAAGGGAAATGTTCTGACGGTCGCTCTCAAGGACACCAAGGCAACCACCATTCCGCTCAAGGTTTCACTCAACGGGATCAGCGCCGGTATCGACGCGCTGGATGCGGCAACACCATGAGACCAGACAGGGAGATATGCGCAGGGATAGCTCGCCACGTGCTGCTTGCCGGACTGATGGCGGCAGGCTGGCTATCGATGGCCGGGCAAGGATTGGCGGCACCCGGCGAGTTCAAGGACTGCACGGGCAGGATCGAAGAAGTGTCCAGCCGCCGCCCGATCTCCTTTGCCGACCTCGCCGGTCGCGTCGGCAAGGTGGATTACCTGCTCTTTGGCGAACGGCATGGCGTCCGGAAACAGGCGGTTGCGTCGTCCTGCGTGCTGTCGGCTATGGCAAAGGATGATCGTCCCGTAACCGTCGTGATGGAAATGCTCTCGCGCGATGACGATGCGGCAATTGCCCTCTATCGCAAAAACCATCCGGAAACACCGGCCGGGCTGGGCGCAGAACTTAAATGGTGGACGCGAGGCTGGCCAGCCTTCGACAACTGGTTGCCGCTCGTTGAGCGCGCATTCAGCCTTCGCGTTCCGTTACGTGGCGGCGATCTGGCAGAGAAAGATGGACGCACGGGCGAACTGAAACCAAGCGAGAAAAAGGCGATCCGCAAACGGCTCGGTGCAGCCGAAACCGCAGTCCGCAAAAGCTGGACGAAAGCAATGATGGCAGCGCACTGCGGACTGATCTCGGACCGGCAGGCCGCGCTGAACGCCGACCATCAGATTCGCCGCGATCTTTCCATGGCCGATGCCGCGGAGCAGGCCCGAATTTTGAAGCATGGTGTTCTGCTGCAGGTCGGCCGGGGTCACAGCCGCAAGGACCGCTCTCTTTATCAGGCCCTTGCCCGGGCAGACGCGTCGGTTCTGACCGTTGGCGCTTTCGCCGAAGGTGAAAATATCACCGACGAGGAGCGCCTCCTCTACGATTACCTGTGGATCGTCGGCAAGGCTGAACTGGCCGACCCGTGCAAATTGACAGGGCTGACGAGCAATACAGGGGAGTCCATCTCCAGATGAGCAGCGCGTTCCAGTTGGTAAACATGAAGCATTCCCTTGCAGCTAGCCTATCCTTGCTGCTGTGCGGCGTTGCGCTGCCAGCCTTCGCGCAGGTCGTTCCCGACGGTGGCAGCAATACGAGGACGAGCGCCGATGCCGCGACTGGCGCAACGACGGTTCATATTGCCGACCCGGTCGGCAGCCCCGGATCCACCATCAGCCACAATACTTATACGGAGTTTTCTGTCAGCCCTCTCGGGGTCAATCTCGACAACAGTACGGTCCATGCACGCACGATCCTGAACGAAGTAACATCATCCCGCATCTCCAATCTCAATGGCCCGCTGAGGGTGATAGGCGACGCCGCGCATGTCATCATTGCCAATCCCAACGGCATTTCCGTGAATGGCGCATCCTTCCACAACACCGGCGGCGTCGTGCTTTCCACCGGTGAGGCGTCGATCAGGAGCTTCGCAGTTACACCAACATCATATCAAGACAATGTCCTGCTCAAGACAAAAGACGGGACGATCAATGTAGGTCCCGGCGGCTTGTCCGGTGCCATGAGCACTCTGCACATGCTTGCCGGGCGTATTCGCATAGACGGGCCTGTCGAAAACAGTTCCCCGCAATTGCGCTCGTCTATAGAACTGACCGCTGGCGGCAGCTCCGTCGAATACGATTCAGCGATTCTCCCGAACTCCGACCTCCAGAGCTGGGGGCGGATGGAGCAAGAAGGAAGCAACGACAATTCTGTCGCCATTGAAATAACCTCGCGCGGGACGCTGAAGGCCAATACGGTCCGCATCCGGGCCACCAACAATGGCGCAGGTGTTAGCCACGCGGGCAACGGGCTCGCGATGCTGGGCGATTTCGTTATCGATGCGTCCGGCAAGGTCACGACGAGCGGGTCGATTGAAGCGAAGGACAATGTCCATGTTAAGGCGGGCTCGATAGAGGCCCGCTCACTGGCCGGTCAGCCTCAAAGCAAAATCGAAGCCATCAACGGCGCGTTGACGCTTCTTGCCAGGACGGGTGACATCACAAATACCGGTGTTCTGATGAGCGGGAAAAGCCAGGTATTCGTCAAAGCCGCTGGCGATGTAAAACTGTTGACCGAAAATACCGATCAACTGGCAATCGTCTTTGGTTCAGAGGGAAGGCTTGATGTGCAGGCCGAAGGCTCCGTTATCAACAATACGGGCAGACTCCTCTCCAACAGCGAGACGACAATCGATGCAGGCAAGGACGTCCTTAATATTGCGGATATCCTGAACGGGGAAGGTGTCTGGCACCACCAGAAAGACGACGGCAAACGCCTCTGGTACACGCTCTGGCGATCGCGGGAAACGACCGAAACTATCAGCATAAACTACGGCCAGCCGCGTCTACCTGGCCGACAGGCATATATAATCGGCAGTAGCGTTTCGGTGAAGGCTGGCGATAACATCGTTAACCGCGGCAGTTCGATCAATGCTGATTCCGGGTCGGTGCATATTGAAGGCAGTAGCATCCTCAATGAAGGCGGTCTGTCCGGCTCCCTGCAATTCGTCAAGCGCTGCAAGTTGACCTGCATCGGTTATGGCTCATCCACGACAGGTGTCGCGGGTGGCGCCATCAATGCCAACGGCAATATCGAATTGCGCGCCTCATCCTCAATCCTGAACAAATACGGCCAGATCGTCAGCTACGGCAGCATCAACGCGAGTGCTCCCTCCGTGGTGCTGGAGGGCGGCTCGATCCCGACCGTCGTTCAGCGTCCAACCGGCCTCTATAATTTCTGGGGCGGATCGACCGCGTGGATCGGGACTGGCGATCAGGGCGGCGTTTTTGAGGCGCCCCAGGGCAGCATCACGATCAATGCCTTTCGTCCGGTTCAGGTGACTGCGGGCGCGCTGCGGGCGCGAGATGGTGTCTTCGCCTCATCAGGCATCGAAACCTTCAAGGAAACGGCAGGCGAAGAATACCCGTTCGGCCTCGACACCATCGGGCTCTTCCCGGGGATGGTCGGTAGATGATGGCGGCCCGACTTCACCAGAAATCACCGTTCTTGTTGGCCGTGAGGCCCAAACTCACGGCGCCGAAAAAAGACGAAATTGCTCTCGGGGCTAACCCGGAAAATCCTGATCACGGAGTTCAATCCATGCGCAACACATCATGCCGCCGACCCGCCCTCACCTCTCTGGCAGTTCTCGCCCTCATGAGCGCTTTGGGTTTGGCCCATCCCACAGCGGCTAGCCCTCTTGAAGATGGCAAGGCGCTTCTGGAAAAGAAGGATTTTACCAACGCCGCAAAGGCTTTTGCCGACGGTTTTGACAAGGGCGATGGCGAGGCCGGCTTTCATCTGGCGCGCATGGTCGAGCTCGGTGTGGGTTTTACGCCTGACGCGGTGAAAGCACGGGCCCTCTATATCGCTGCGGCGGAAAAGGGTTCGGCTGCGGCGATGAACCGGCTGGGGCTCATGCATCTTCGCGGCGAAAATGTCCGCCAGGATTTTGCCGCCGCGGCTGAACTGATCTGCAAGGCTGCCGATCTCGGTAACCCGGAAGCCCAGTTCAATTGCGGAGGTCTTGCTCTCGATGGTCTCGGCCGCGCCAAGGATGTCGCGATTGCATTTGGTTATTACGAAAAGGCCTCGCAAAATGGCCACACCGGCGCACGCAACATGGAGGCGGCACTTCTTCGCACCGGCACCGGAACCGAACAGGACCTCGCCAGGGCGGTGAAGCTGTTCGAACAGGGCGCGTCGCTCGGAAACCCGGTCTCGCTCTACGGTTTCGCCGAGATGCTGGAAAAGGGTGAAGGCGTGGCTGCCGATCCGATCCGCGCCCACCTCTATTACAACCTCGCCAATGAACGCGGACATCCCGGCGCGCGTGCGGCTCTTGAGCGGCTGACGGCGAGCATGACACCGACAGAGATCGAGGATGCGCAGGCGCGTGCCCGCAACTGGAAACCGGCTCAGGCTGCGGAAGCAAATTGATCAATCACATTGAATTTCGAGAGGGACCATGAAGATTACGACGATTTTTATCGCGGCGGGGGCTGCACTTTTGTTGGCGGGTTGCCAAACGGCGAAGCCGCTTTCTCCGGAGCAACAGGCGAAACAGGACGAATATAATCGCGAGAATGATCGAGTCGCCAAGGCGGATTGCGAACTGGTGGATTTGCTCAATCAGCGCAGGACCAAGGTGGACGAGAAGCCACTACATGCACCCGATTGCGCCTATATGCGCAGAAACAATACTCTTGTGGGTTTCGACGGCCGCCCGACGCCTTTACCGAATTTTGCCTTCAACGGGATCCCCGTGCCGATTGGCGGCGTCGTTGCACTCGCCCAGGCGGCGGAAAAGGCGACCAACGAGGAACGGGCAAAGAAAGCGCAAATACCAGCCCATCTGAAATCCGAGGATGGAGCAATCGTTTATCGGAAGATGATCCTTCGCGGGTTCAAGGAGGCCGAGGTTGCCGCAGTCGCGGACACTGCAGCTTTCTCTCACGCGGCCGTAGCGACCGGTCGCGGTCGGCAATATCTGGCATCGGGCGCGAGGTAAGCCATGCGCGTTACATTTGTCGGCAAGGCCTTGATCGCATTCAGCCTGATTGGACTTGTCGGATGTCAGGGGGCTGCTCCGTCTGCTGAACAGGCAGCCAGGCGGGAAAAAATCGAACAAGCGAATCTGCGCAATGCACAGGCGTTTTGCACGATGATCGATGAGGCAAATCGATTGACAATCGCCCGCCGGCAGATACCGCCTGAAAACGACGATTGCGCCTATTTCAGGCGCAACGGCACCCTTGTCGGCTACAGTCCGGCGGTCAGAAACCAATATACGGGCTTTTTTGACAATCTGCGGGATGTCGCGGCCTACGGTCGCGCGCAGAAGGCAGCGTTGCCGGTCTCGGTAAAAAACGACCCGGATGCTTCGGATATCTATCGCAAATTGCTGATCCGCGGTTTTGACGAAGAGATTGCCGGTGACGTGTCGCGTTCGCGCGCGTTCCTTGAGGCAGCTATCGCCTTCCGGCACGCACGGCAGTTGCAAGGAATAAAATAATGGCTTGTTGGAAGATGACGCGTTTCCTTCCCGTTTTCCTCTCGCTGGCCCTGGCTGCCGGCTGCCGGCCCACCGATCCGCAGCCGGTCGCGACACTGAACGGCGAAAAGATCATGTCGGCGACGTGCACCAATTCGATCGTCACCCCGACGGAGCAATCCTGCAAAAAGGCTGTCCTCGAAAAATGCCAACCGGGGGCGACCATCGCAGACATGAGCGAAACATCTCGCCCGGTTTACCGCCATCCGGGATGGACCACGCAATATATCTGGACCGTGCTCATAAAGAACTGCTGACGATCTGGTTTGTACCTAAGCGAATACGAATTCAATTGCCCTTGCTGTTGGGAGTATCCGAATGAAAACGATGATGGTCAAAGTGCTGATCTGCAAGTCCAAGCCGGGCAAGCTGGTCAAGAAAGCGACCGCATTGGTGACGTCGGTCAGCCTTGTGCTGACAACGATCGCCAGTTCATTTGCACCTGCCAGCGCGCAGGTCATCACAGATCCGACCGCGCCAATTGAGTTTCGTCCAAATGTGACGTCTTCGGGCAACGGAACGCCGACGCTGAACATCGTCAAGCCGTCAAGCGGCGGCGTCAGCCATAACAAGTTGCGCGAGTACAATATCGATACGCGCGGACTGATACTGAACAATTCCGGGCTTGGCGGAACCTCGATCATCGGCGGCAAGGTTGAATCCAATCCCAATCTCGTCGGTGGCGGCTCCGCCAAGATCATCGTCAACGAAGTAACCGGCAGCAGACGTTCCAACCTCAATGGCGTGACCGAGGTTTTTGGTTCGAAGGCTGATGTGATCGTGGCCAATCCCAACGGCATCGATTGCATGGGGTGCGGATTTATCAACACCGGTCGCGCAACGCTGACCACCGGAACCCCGCTTATCGACTACAATGCGGGCACTGTGGGGCTGGAAACCAGATCCGGCGACATCACCATTTCCGGCACCGGTGTTTCGGCCGCGGGCGGCCAGTCGCCGGACGAGATCCGGCTTGATGCAAAGTCAATCCGGATCGATGGCCTGATCGATGCGCGGGGTCGTATCGACCTCAAGGCCGGCTCCAATCGCACGGATGGTTCAACGGGCAAAACGACGGCCATCGCCGGCGATGCAGCGGGCCAGGGGATCGTTTCGAGCGCGGCAGGCGTTGTACGCGCGGCATCGATTGCGGCCCTTTCCAGCGATCTGAACACAGGTATTTCGCTGGCTGGCAACATACAGGCTCTTGGTATGCTCGATGCCAATGGCACACTCCTGCCGGGCGCGCTTTCGCTCGTCTCCGCCGGTCAGATTCAGTTGGTGTCGGGCGGTGTGGCCGGCAACGCCGACCTGCGTGCAGCAGGCGCGCTTCAGATTGCGCGCGATCTCGCGGCCCAGGGCGAAATCTCCATCACCGCCCGCGATGTTTCTCTCCTCGATACGGCGACCGTAGAAGGTGGTCGTGGCCTTTCCATCGTTGCGAGTGCTGACATCGTCTCCGCTGCTGTTCTCAAATCCGGCGGTGCGATGACGGTGGATGCGGGCAGCAACGCCTCTCTGTCCGGCATTATCGCCAGCGTCGGCAATATGAACCTGCGCGCGACAGACAAACTTGCCACCGACACGGCAACCCTTGTTGCGCCGAACATCGACATCAGGGCGAAGGACGTGGCGCTGACCTCGACCTGGTTCGAACCGGAAAACCAGGGTTCGATCACGGCAACGAATGTTGAGATCGGTGACGGCACCCAGTTCAAAAAGACTTCTCCCGTCTTCATCAATGCGGCTGAACAGCTAACCATCGGCACCCGGATCGATACCGCGGGCTATCCTGCACTTGCGATGGCATTCCGGGATCTGGCCATTTCGAACACCGGTGTGTTCACGACGGGCGATCGCCTGTTCGATGTCCGCAACTTCAGGAATGCCGGCGTACTCCTTTCAAGCGGCCAGCTCGCGATCAATGCTCAACAGGCGATCATTGATGCAACGGGTGTCATCAAGGCCGGGACGCTCAGGATAACGACCGCAGGCAATCTCACCAATCTGGGAAGCCTCCTCTCCGAAACGACGCTTACGCTTCTTTCTGACGGAAGCGTAACAAATGACGGAAAGATCATCGCAGCAGGTGAACTTGAACTCGACGCCGTAAATTATATCGCCAACTCGCAGGGGGCTCAATTGGCTGCCCGGAAGGCAGCGCTGATCCTCGGAAGCGAGCTCCGCAACAACGGAGCGATTAGCGCACTCGAGACCGTCGATATCAGCGCCGGTGGCGCGATCACGAACACCGGTACGATCAGCTCCAATGCAGACCTCACTCTCGTGGCGGCTGATCTCCTCAATTCCGGTGCGGCGGCATTGATCGGGACACAAGGAAATCTATCGGTCACTTCCGGCCACCTTACCAACCTGCTTGGCACCTTGCAGGCCAATGGCAGTTTCGAGATCGCCGCATCCGGCTCTCTCATCAATGCCGGCCTGCTGCTCGGACGGTCTGACCTTGGAGTTACAGCCTCGGCACTGACCAATCTCGAAGCCGGCAAGATCCATGCAGGACGGATAGACATCAAGCTCAATGCAGGCGATCTGAGCAATCTTGGTCAGATGGTCAGTGGAGACACGTTCGGTATTGTCACTGCGGGAAGTGTCCTCAACGATGGTATCGTCCAGGCGAGGTCATCCACCCTGCACCTGGAAGCAGTCTCCTACATTTCCAATTCTCCTGCGGCGGAATTGGTAGCGGCGAACGCAAACATCATCCTTTCGGGTTCTTTACGCAATGCTGGTCTGATCGCCACGCCTGGGGCGCTGACTCTGCAGGCGGCACAGGGTGCGCGAAATGAGGCAAGCGGCGAAATCGTCGCCAAGGTGATCGAGACGAAGGTCGTTGGCGATCTCGTCAATCTCGGCAAACTCGTTTCCGAAACAACGCTGAGGGTCACTGTTTCCGGCCTCCTTGCCAATAGCGGTTCTATCCATGCCGCCGGCGATCTGGAACTGACTGTAGCCGATCTGATCAACAGTGGTTCCGGGTCAAGTATCGCCAGCAACGGCGACATAACCGTTCTCGCCTCGCGCGGTATCGCCAACAATGCAGGTTCAATCGCTTCCAATCGCGCGCTAACGCTTTCGGCAGACACTACCTTGTCGAACTCTGGTCTTCTGCAGGGTCGCGAGGGACTTTCAGTTTCGGCTGAGAAGCTCGATAACCAGCAGACGGGGCGTATCTATGCCGGTTCGACACGCCAGACAGAAAATGGCCTCGTACCCGTTGGCGAACTGACCTTAAACCTTTCCGGAAATCTCTCCAATCTCGGCCAGATCGTTTCGGCCAACGGTGCCCTGCTTTCAGCGACCGCGAGCCTTGGTAACAGCGGATCAATCGAGGCCGGTGGAAACCTGCGTCTGCAGACTTACAGTTATATTCCCGCTTCTTCGTCTGCCCGTCTGGTGGCCCGCAATCTCGACCTCATCCTTGGCTCGTCCTTCACGAATGCCGGGTTGCTTACCGTTGCCGGCAAGCTTGGTCTCGATATCAAGGGCAATCTTGTCAACGGCGCCACAGGTAAAATCGATGCCGGCGCGATAGAGACCAGTGTCAGTGGCAACCTGCACAATCTTGGTTCGATCCTGACACCCGGAACACTGAACGTTGTAGTTGGCGGCCTGCTGACAAACGAAGCGCTGATTCATGCCGGGGCAGGATTGAAAGCCCAGGCCGCGTCGCTCGCCAATGTCGGGACCAATGCCGCAATCAAATCCAGTGGCAACATGATCCTCGAGGTTCGCGGCAATCTCGATAACAGCCTTGGTCGCATATTCGCTGGCGGCAATCTTGCAATCGAAGTCCTAGCAACGCTGACGAACGCATCGGCCCGTATCGAAAGCGGCGCCGACATGCAGTTAAAGGTGGCGGCACTGATCAATACCGCGCTGGACGGAACGGACAGTGCGCAGGACTATTACCAACTCGGTGATCTTAGCATTCTCTATGCGACCGAGCGCACCAGCAGCCCCGCGCGGTACTGGGGGACAATGACCGCCACGCGCGACGAGTTCTCCGGGATTGTTCGAGTTCGATTGCCCGGCACGATCCGCGCCGGCGCAAACATGGCGATTTCAGGCGATGCCCTTGAAAACCGCGAAGGTCGTATTCTCGCAGTCAAGGACCTCTCCATCGACGTGAACCGTATCCTCAACGATATGGTCACCAGCAATGTCGATCACTACCGCGTGCAATGGGGTGGTGTCCGCAGCTTCATGGATAGCGGGTCGGGCAAGTTTCATGCGCCGGTCGGTGCCGATCCGCGATGGCTGGTGGCACAATTCAACCCCGCCGTTTTCAAGGACCCGGCGCTTGCCGAACGCGCTGAAGGCGGCAACCGGATGATTGTCATTTCCAAGGGCAAGTCTCCCGTGACGATCACCTATTCGGGTAAACAGAAATACAAGGATGGCGTCATCAACGGAGGCGCCGTCCAGGTCATCGAATACGCGGACGCGGCAAGTCTGCTTGATCTGGCTGCACTCGGTATCGATCCGAACAACATCCCCGACGTGATCATGATCGGCAGCCGTATGGCCGAGGTCGGGACTGGACCCTACGGCAACGCCACGAAAACATATGTCGGAACCGCCACGGTCGGTGTCGGCTCCATGATAAAGTCCGGCGGCTCTCTGATGATCGACGGCGGCGCCGCGATCACCAATCGCGGTACGCTTTCCGGAAGCCTCGTGTCCATCGAGGCCGGAGAATTGCAAAACGGCCTCGGCACGCCCGGCGGTATCGATGGTTCCGGTTTCGGCAATTATAGCGGCACGACGCCTGTTGCCATCAGTGGCAATGTCGGTTCCGCTATTGGCGCCGCCGCAGGCCAGTTGGGCATCGTCAACTTCGTGCTCGATGATGTCTCGGTTCCGCCGCTTGACCTCGGGGCTTTCGAAGCGCGAAACCTGCACAGTGTCAACGCCTCCGATTTCGGCAACCTCGTGCGCGTTACGGGCTCGACTGAGGCTGCGCGCCTGCTCGGCTCGGCGCGCATAGATGGCGCAGCGCTCACCTTCTATGCGGATCCGGTCGCGGAAGCCAAGGCTCTCGCCGAGGCGGCCCGCCAGCAGGCCGGTACGCATCTGGTCGTCGATCCTTCCCTCTCTGTGGAAGAACAACGGGAGCAGCTTTACCGCAATGCGGCGGAATTCGCGGCGAGCACCGGCGCGCAATACGGTGTGGCCTTGACCGAGGCGCAGCGCGCTGCCCTCGAAAAGCCGATCGTATGGCATGAAACCCGCATCATCGACGGCAAGCCGGTGCTTGTTCCGCGTCTCTACCTGCCCTCGCAGGACGAACTGCTGCGTGGCGGGCGCGGCGCCGGCCTGATCGCTGCCGACGATCTCCTGATCGATATTGACGGCAAGCTCAACAATAGCGGCGCGATCGTGGCCTCCGGGCTCGCCTCGATTTCCGCCTCCTCCATCCTTAACCAGCGTCTGATCGATCTCGATGAGCGCGACCGTGCACTTGCCGGAGGACGCGGCGACAGCGGCCTGATTTCGGCGGGCACGCTGTTCATGGCAACCGACGGCGATCTCCTGAACCGGGGCGGCACACTTGCCTCGGCGGGCGATATCGACCTCAGGATCGGCGGCTCGCTGATCAACGAGACGGAGCGCTACACCCGCACCGTCGATTCACAGGATGGTTGTGTCGGCAAGGCCTGCGGCACCCTGCGCACCGATTATAATGTTGCATCCATCACGGCCGGACGGGATCTGACCCTCATCGCCGACCGGGATATCGTCAATAGCGGCGGTACACTCGGTTCCGTCACCGACATGTTGCTCGCAGCCGGACGCGATGTGACCTTCGAGACGCTGAAGGACAGTTTCGTCGCTGAAGATTACAAGAAGCGCGGCTTCCTGTCGGGTGTCACGGTCTTGCGCAACGAGATCACCACCGCCGAGGCCAGCGCCCAGTCGCTGGTTGGCGATGTCTCGATCCTTGCCGGCTACGGCGTATGCGACGGTGGCAGCCTGTGCGCGAAGGGAACCGCTCCTGGCGATGTTCTTCTGAACGGCGCGCTGGTCAGCGCCTTCGACAAGCTCTCGATCGACGCCACCGGCAAAATCGACATGGGTGTCGTCAGTGAGGAAGTTCATAACCGCTACAAGGAATGGGGTTTCAAGGGTCTGGGCTGGGGCTCGGTCAAACAGGCGTGGAACGATGTCGATACGACCGTTACCCGGCTTTCGGGCAATGATGTTTCGCTCAATGCCAAGGGTCCGATCACCGGAACGGGCGTGAAGATCGCCGCCGTCAACGACCTCCTGATGAAGACCGATGACACGATCCGGCTGGAAGCGGCGCAGGATGCGCTTTATTTCACGGAGAAGGGTTTTTACGTCGGCCTCAGCTTCCCCGGATCGGCCGGCATAGACGCCGCACTGAAGGGCGGCTCCGGCGGCCAGATCCTGTCCGGTCTTGCCGGCATCAATCCCGTCACCGCCAAACTCGCAACGCTTGCCAATGCCGACAATGGACTTGCGGCTGGGCTGGCTGCCGTCAATCTGGCGACCACCGGCGCTTCCGTTTTCGGCGGCGCTGTGGATTCCACCCTCGGACCCAACAAGGGCGGTGTGGTTGGTTCCGCACTCGATCCCCTCAAATCTTTCAGAGATCCTGGAACAGGACAAATTACGGCAGGATCGATAGCGAAGACTGTCGGCATTAACCTGTCCGTCTGGAAGAGCGAGCAGCGCTGGAGCGAGAGCCAGATTTCCGAGCTGACGGCTGGCGGCGATATCGTCATGAAGGCCGGGTTGGACGTCATTCTGGATCAGGGCACGAAGATGGTCTCCGGCGGCGATGTCTCCATTGATGCCGGCCGCGATATCCTCATGGCGGCGCTTGTCGACTACGCCAAGGACAAGTCGTCGTCTTTCGGGCTGCAGCTCTCCCTGTCCTCGATCGGCTTCGATATCGGTAAGTCGAAGGGCTATGACGAGACGCTGACGAATACCTCCATCACCGCCGCCGGAAATGTCTCGCTGACATCGGGCCGCGATACGTCGCTTCTCGGCGGCAACATCATCGGCAGGACGGTCGATCTCGATGTCGGGCGCGATCTCACCATCCTCTCGCCGCAGGCTCAAGGCTGGCGCGACGGCTTTTCCTTCGGCCTGACGGTTGGCGTCAACCCCGCCGATTGGAGCGTTCGCGGCTCGAAGGAAGACGGCTTCAAGGCATGGTCCTCCGGCTCGGGGATTGTCGCGGCACAGGGCATCGACATCAAGGTTGCCGAAGACACCACGCTGGTCGGCGCCCTGCTTCAGGCGACCGATGGCGATATCAGCCTCGATACCGGCACGCTGACGGTGGCCGACCTGAAGGATACCGACCAGTACAAGAATGTCGGCGGGTCTATCGGCATGAGCGGCGGTGGGCTTAATTCCGTCGGTTTTTCCTATGAGAAAAAGGACAAGCAGGGCGAGACCCGCACGACGCTCGATGCGTCGGGTGATCTGAACGTCACCATTCGCGATGCCGACAAGGATGGTGTCGCCGGAACGGAAGCGGACAAGGCGGCCGCCGAGCAGCTTCTCGCTTCCATCAACAAGGATGCCTCGAAGTATCAGGAGATCACGAAGGACGACTACACCAAGCTGTCGGGTGAGCTTGATGTGCAGAACCTGATCGAATTTGGCGATAATCTGAAGAAGATTCAGAACTATCAGCGGGCGCAGAACGCGGCAATTCCCGAAACTGTCGCGGCACAGGGACCGGATGCCATCGATCTTTATCGTGACGCTATCGTCCGCGGGCTGACTGGAGCAGAGCTGCAGAATTATGTGGCCTCGCAGGAGTTTCACGACCAACTCGTCAAACGGAACAATCTGTCTGCGGCAATTGCGTCTGGCGAGAAAACCAAGGAAGAAATCTCCCAGATTCTCTATCTTACAGCGGCGGGCGAGCAATTGTTCTTTGACAAGAAGGACAACCAGCTCAAGATCGTCACGGACTGCGGAACCAACGGTTACGGTTCAAGTCCGTGCGGAGTTCCACTAAATGAACTTAGCAAGCTTTCACCTGACAAGGTGCAGAGTTTCATCGATTCCTCGCTTGTGACCCTGCTCCAACCCCAAACGAACATCGATGCTGCAATCCAGGCCGCACTTGATTGCGCCATTGCCTGGACCATTCAGGGCGGCTCATTCGATGCCTTTGGCTACATTGAAAATTATCTGCAAACCAACGCCAGCGTCATCAATGACGAAAGCCGCTACAGGGCTGATGCCTATCTTGCCGTGGCGCGCGCCAATGCGACCCAGATTGCTACGGCGGTTAATGCAAATCTCATCAAAAACCTTAACGACGAAAACATAAGCTGGGGTTCCCAGCTCTATGATGTCGCTAAAATTGCACAGGCCGATCCGGATTCAGCCTGGGGCATGATTTCCACGCTTCAATATCAATTGCTGGCCATGGGCGATGCCTCCGATGTGGGGGGAAATACCTGGGCGCGTATGATGCCGGCTCTGAGTGCACTGGCTGACAGTCTTGGCATGGGGGATGCCGTGGCAGCCGGTCGGGACCGCTTCCAGCAAACGAGCGACGAAGAGCGTACACGCGTCAATCGCGGCATTCGTGCCTGGATGGCGGGGGATGGCAGTTTCGAGAAGCTGTCAAAACAGGATCAGGAGGCGGCCCAAAATGCCATTGGAATGGCTACGGTCGGTACCGCCACAGGGCCCGGAGCCGCGATTGGAGCAATGATCGGAGTTGCCGTTGGCAAAAGTTTGGGTGTCGTGACAGTTACACAAAAAGGAATAGCCGTTCCAACAGCGCTTCTCTCTAAGCAGGGAACATCGTCCCTAGCCGGTAATTTTCGCGACCTAGAAGGTGCCTCACTCAATACGATCATATCGCGAATACCGACAAGCTGGCGAATGGTAGCGCAGGATCGCGGCGCAGGTATAAAGTTTGTGGATGAGCAGGGTTTTGAGCGTATTCGACTGCATGCCGCAAGTTCTCGCGCACCGGCGGGTAGCAATTCTGCATCAGGTTGGACGATGAGGATAATGGATCGCACTGGAAATTATTATGACAGCAAGGGAAATCAGGTGCCATATAAGAGCAATGATGGTCATATACCCATAGCTGGCAACCCAAATGCGCCTTAGGAGGAACCATGAGTGGTCCATTTGCTCGTGCTTTGTTTCGATTGTCATCGAAAGAGTATCAAGAGCGCTTTGTTCTTTGTGGCGACAAATATAACTACGTTATTCTCGACGAGTTGGTTGATGATGCCCTTTATTGGGCAGAAAAAAAACTCACGTCTGTTGATCAAAGAACAGAACTTTATTTAAAAATTGACCGCCTGCTTACTCTTTTGAAGGAGCGAGGTGGCGAAATAGATGGAATGTCGAACTACGATGTTATCAATAGAAGCCAATTTTGGAGAGATGCCGGAATATTGGCTAGAGATATATTGGACATCTTGCCCGATGGAAATGCATAACCGTATTTATGCCGTCAGGTTATCACAATGCACAATGATGAGAAAAATTTCTGCCGAGTGTGCGGATATAATCTCGGGTATCCCATATGGGGAGAGGACGGAGAGACACCATCCTATGAAATTTGTCCCTGCTGTGGAGTTCAGTTCGGCTATGGGGATACCAGCCTCGAGAATTGCATCGATATTCGAAAGCACTGGATCGAAAATGAAAAATGCAAGTGGTTTAGTCCCAAGCTGAAACCCCAAGATTGGGATTTGCGCGCTCAACTTGAGAAAATACCCGAGGATTTCAAGTAGCTTCTTTTCATTCCGGCGGTCAGACGGAAACCGGAAAGCTTTAGCCTGCGTGGTCCAGAAACTTGGGGCGATTCATGATGAACGCATTGGGTGGAAAATGACAGCAGGAAGTCGATTGCAATTTATTCAGAAAATAACGGGGCTCCCTGATATAAATGAATCCTATGTAAAATGCTTGTCTGATTGGGCGCCAGAATTTCCTCCAATTACAATAGTTTTTGCAAGCATCGGACGGCAAGTGTCCAATGGATTTTTATCCAGAAGCGCCAATGAAAACATAGCCATATTTAATTTAATCGAAGAGGGCCTAGCCTCCGGTGAGGAAGAATTGGTTGAAGCTATTGCGACGGGTCTTGTCGAAGCGCTGATTCCTTTCAGCATTAAGAATGGGACCTTCGAGGAAATTGAGCCTTTGCTGGGGCAGAGGACCGCGGAGCATGTTGCCTCTTGGGCCGGTATTTAGAGGCGAGATTGCGGTATAATTTTTGAGGAGTCCTCTGCTTCGACATCGGCAAGCCGGAAGGCTATTACGGGAGGCTAACGAATGCCTCCACGTCGCCCGCAAATCCGGTGCGGTTCACTATGACGAGAGGCCGACGAATGCCTTCATCACCATCAAGAAACATCTATACTTTTTAGGGTCACGCGTTGTTCACTTTTTTCGTTATTTTGCTCGTGTTCATAATGGTTCTGTTTCGGGGAGATTTCAGAGATCGTCCCTGGCCTTCTCGAATCTTCTCGGCATCTATGACGGCATTCTTTACATTGTTAGTTGTAGAGATCGGCGGACCCCTTCTTTCCGCTATCGCGTCAGGGGTTAAAAAACCAACCGAAGAAGACTCCGCTTTAAAGTGCGAATTCGGGCCAATCACGAAAACCATAGGAAGTTTGACGTGGCTCGTTCATAGCTGCTCCGACGGCAGAACACTTATGTTCACGGCTGGCGGAAGCTCGCTGGATGCAACCCCAAATGTCATACTTTCAGTCTCAATAGGACGCACTACCGTACAGAGAGTTAATTCCAACGACTTCCCTAATGATGAGGACATCAGCGCTTTGGAGGCTTTGACGCCAGTCGAAGTCGCCAACATTCTCGATGAGACGCGCCGGTAGTATGCGACAATATCAAACCCGCTTTGTGAGAATTTGACGTGGCACGAATCATCTTGGCCGCCGGCCGCCGTTTCGGTAGATTTGCCGTATTCCTGCTTGTCCCGCCGGCAGCGATCATCATAGCCCTTTGGCTCTCGCTCCTCGATGACCACCCCGGATGGTTTCTCGGCCTTGCGTTCATTATTCTGCCGTTTGTTACGATTACAGCATCCTTCCTGGTCGGGACTTTGGTCGCCGGCATTCAACGTTGCAAAATCAGTGGACTAAAACGATCGGAGGCCCCGGGCCTCTGCTCGGCTTGGGTGGCCGTCGTCGGGCCAAGTACTGCGAAAAGGACTACTATTGTTTTGGATGATGAACTCAACGCGAGCGTCAGGGTCGAACGAATTCTGTTCGGGCTTCTCGGTGAGCGATACATCCTAAGCGTTGGCATCCCGCTTCTGGCTGTCACGGACACGGACGCCATGGTCGCCATTCTCGCACATGAGAATGCCCATTTGCGTAACAAGGATGCCAACGGCGCCTTGCGTCTCGCTGAATTTGAGAAAACGTTTCACTTCGTATTCAGCTATGCCTCGCCGGAAAGCACAATCTCAGGGCGTTTACTCTATAGCTTGCTTGGCCTTCTCTCCGATTCTTTCCAGCGGGAGACTTCGCGTTTGTCGTGGCAAGCCGAAATCAAGGCTGATCAACAGGCGGCATCCCACGGCCGGTCAAAAGAAGCCGCCCGTGCCTTGCTGCTGGTTGCAGCCGCAACTGAATTCCTGAACGAACAGGTTTACCAACCACTCCACCACGAGGTCCTCGGCGCCATCTCGCCGCCTGTACCACCGCTGACGCGGGTCTTAGGAGCGATGGGACGACTTACAGATCCAGAGGTCCTGAACGGTTACGCGCTCAAGGCGTGGAATTTGCCAGAGGATGACAAAGCCTCCCATCCATCCTTGGCCCGGCGTCTCTCGGCTCTGGGATATCCCGAGCTTTTAGAAATAGCTCCGGTGACCACAACAGCGCTGTCTCTATTGGAGAAAAACACCGCTGATCGGTTGGCCGCCGCTTTCGATGAGGCGTGGACGAATCAGATCGCAGACCAACTTCAGTGGTAATTCGCCGCTTCGATGACTGGTCTCGGTGAGTTTTGGTCACCTCGTAGCTGTCTGTCGTCGGCGGGAAGCCGGTCTGCTTTCAAAACCGACTAAAGTTCTTTGAGAGTGGTCAAGGATCTGACTGCGCCAAAAGCTACTGTGACCTGCCACTGAACTTTCATCCAGCGGCGATTAGAGGGGGGTGATTGCGGCAACGCAGGCCGGACTTGTTCGGTTCGCGTTGCAGGCACCAGCAAGAACCGTATCGCGTTGCGTATCAAGTTTATCCCAATAGCCGATCTGCTCCTGTAGCGCTGCGATTTGAGCGTCTGGCTCCATCACAACCGGCGTTTCCATGGAGACGGTGGAAAACTGGTCGGTTGATGCAGCACTGCTTCTCAACTTCGAGGGTGATGGGGAAACATCGGCCGGCGCGAAACTTGGCGTCAGCAAAAAGTTCTAGGGCGCGAAACCCAAGGCAAACTAAAGCCGCCGCCCGCGGGCTGAAATGACGAAACCTGCCCGACGGCGCAGCTCTCTCGACCGCGCCAAAAAAACTGCTTGACCTCAACCATGGTTGAAGTTCTAGACATATTGTCACCTTGTTTTCGCAAGGCTTTTTCCATGCTCTTGAGCAAACAGTGACAAAGGAATACCCCATGGCTTTCCAGCTTCCCGACCTCCCCTATGCCCATGATGCGCTCGCCCCCTCGGGCATGTCCGAGGAGACGCTGAAGTTCCATCACGATCTTCACCACAAGGCCTATGTCGATAATCTCAACAAGGCGATCGTCGGCACCGAATGGGAAAACAGGCGCCTCGAAGAGATCGTCCGGGGCACCTATGAGAAGGGTGCGGTGGCGCAATCCGGCATCTTCAACAATGCCTCCCAGCACTGGAACCACAATCTCTTCTGGGAAATCATGGGGCCGGAAAATCATGCGATCCCCAAGGTGCTGGAAGATGCGCTGACGCAGTCCTTCGGCTCGGTCGCGCTGTTCAAGCAGAATTTTGCCCTCTCCGGCGCCTCCCAGTTCGGTTCGGGCTGGGCGTGGCTGGTGGTGGATACCGACGGTTCGCTGAAGATCACCCGCACCGAAAACGGGGTCAATCCGCTCTGCTTCGGGCAGAAGGCGCTTCTTGGCTGCGATGTGTGGGAACACAGCTATTACATCGATTTCCGCAACA
>Ga0209371_1000899_pt1 | contig 23632 bp, 32 predicted proteins | sample AgamicAtAmrz_FD_187165 | JGI IMG/M metagenome (GOLD analysis project Ga0209371, IMG submission 187165) | Agave microbial communities from Guanajuato, Mexico - At.Am.rz (SPAdes) (version 2) | ecosystem: Host-associated > Plants > Roots > Rhizosphere | place: Guanajato, Mexico | collected 2012-06-07
GCATCACGAGATGCTGACCGAGCAGCAAGGTCCGCTGCTTCAGGAATTCTTCGCGCACTTCTGCTTCCTGCAGGGCGACGAGGGCGTCTACCTGCATCTGATTGCCAGTGGCCATTACTTACCTCTTGAATGCTTGAGCAACGATTGTGGAGTTGACAGGGGTCGCTCCCTGCGGCGTTGCGGTCAGCCTGAACGTCGTTTGAGTCCGCCCGCTTGGCGGGTTGAACAAATACGTGGTTGCGCCAAGGAGGCGCGCAGCACCGGCGGCCGGTGTCGTTTTCGAGAACACCAGGAAGGTTTCGATGTCGGCGTTGTCGGTGACGTTTCGCAGAGTGAAGCTCACGTACTGCTGATCGGTCGACGTTCCAGAAAACACCTTCCCGACCACATCCACCTGTACACGTGGCGACCCAAAACCATGAGTAAGCGTGATATCGACGGACCCGTTTCCGGGAAGAATACCGGACTCGGCCGCGGTGATTGCGCCGGGATCGATGTTTGACGTTCCAACAGTCAACGTGCCGATGTAAGCGCTTGATATATCGACATTGCCCAGCACACCAGACAGGGCCGACAACTGGTTTACCCTCACCTCGTCGAGATAGAGTACCCCCGACTGAAACACGAACGGCCGCTTTATCGTCGCGTCGTCATCGCTGACCATGACGACCTGACCAGCCTTCATGATGATGCGTGTCGGGCTTGACGGGTTCGATGGCACATCCATCAGGAAAGATGCCGACCTATAGTTTTCATCGTTGACGGCTGCGGTGATGCCATATCTGGCCGCATAGCCAGACGGGGCAGCAACTGCAGCCCACGCGATGTTGATCGACGCCGTGTTGCCGCCCAACGCCGCCGTGAGGGTTTCTACCCTTCCTGCTACTGCCTGGGTCTCGCTTACAGCAAGCTGGAGGTCTTGAGTGAATGACGCTCTCGCAGCGCCAAGCTCAACCGATAGTTCATAGACTGCACTACGAGTATCTTTGTAGGCGACAACAGAAAGCTCCATCATACCCGCTATCAGGCCGTCTATGGCGTCCTGCGCGGTTCTGGTGCTATTGCGGAGCCAGCCAAGGGCATCCTCAATATTCGACAGATCGACATCTGCGAACACCGTCTGATTGCCGGTGACATTGGCCGATGTAACCCACGGCGTATACGTCTTGAACCGATCAGGAACCGTGCGGATCGTGGCGCGAGCGTTATAGAAAACGCCCGAGATCACATCCTTGGACGTCTGGTACTCTACGCGCCCGAACTCGTTTACGACTTCCGGAACCTTGCAGGCGTAGACGTCGGTGTAGACCGTTGTCTGGCCGCTGATCCTATATTCGAAGATGACTTCGATGATGGTGGGATCATCTGGGAAATCCCACGAGAACCGGAGAACGGGCGTCTGAAACCCTTCCGCGCCTTCGATCATTCCGGTTTCAACCGCGAAGTCTTGCACGGTTGTCAGGACAGACGGATTGATCGGCGGCGTGGGCGGAATAACCACCGGGCCGGGATCAATGCCACCGTCATCGTAGATATCCGCGCTAGTTTCCGAAAGCCTCAGCGTGATGTTGAAGCTCTCGTCGCATAGCCACTCGGATATCATCCATGTGCGGCCATTCCAAACGATCCACTCACCTTCCTGCACCTTCAGGCCCACGCGCAGGCTGACAGGCAAGGTGGCCGTGCCGCCCATGCGGTTCTGACGATAGCGAATGGTCAGAAGGTATTGCGCGATATCCGGGTCGGTGACCTGAAGGAAATCGTTGCTGGTCTGCCGGTTGCGGCCATCGGCGGCCACGTCGGCATTCGAATATACCGGCTTGAGGCTCTGTGGGTTCCAGTTGTCCTCGATTGACAGGAACTGGCCGGAGATGTGGTTATACCGCTCGAACGCGGACTTCCTGAACTGGTTTTCGCTCGACCGGCCGGTATCAAGATCATCCTTGGTGATCTCCAGAACCGGAATCTGAGGCGCACCAGCGATCACGCCAGACAGGCCACGACGGTTAAGGCCGTAGCCCGCCATCGCATCCTCAAACTCCTTGAGGATTTCCGTATGGTCGTCAGCGCCGGTTACCCAGAGGCCGCATTCATACGTTGGCTTCCCGGCCTTGATGGTGTCGCACACGTTCATGGCGACGAAGTACGTTGCCAGATCCAGTTGCCCGAGCGACTTGCCTTCACCAATCAGCGTGCGGCCTGAGTTCAGCGCCCTGAGGCCAAGCTGATAGTTCAGTCGGTGCACAGCCGGGTTGCGCGTGAATACCCACGTCGCCGGATCGTTGATGCGCTGCGGACCAGAACCGCCGGCAACCGTCGAATCCTTACGGGGGTCATACTCGCGGAGACCACGCATGACAAATTCGAAGTCGGGCTTACCTTTCTCGAATAGCGCGCTGTCATAAAGGCGCTCGACAATGACATAGCACTGGCCAGCGTTTACGCTCGTGCTCTTCCACGTGTTACCGAGAGACGCAGTGTCCGCAACGAGCTTGGCGTCAACCGGCTGACCCGGGCGGCCATCGTAGAAGCGGATCGAAATCTTGTCGCTGAAGCCGTCAACGCGATAATGCGCAGCCTCACCGCCTACATTGCCAACCTGGATCAGCGCGCGGCGCTCACCATAGACGAAGCAATAATCGAAGAGACCATCGCACCAGCCGTTAGCCAGCACAAAGACCTCGGCATTGTACTTGTTGCCCTGCCCCCACTTTGCGTAATAGGTCCGCTGGCCTTTGGTCTTGCCGTGACCGTACAGCGCTTGGACGTCGATGTCGCCGCCGTACTGCGTTTCACCCTGCACCGCTGTGTAGGTGCGCTTCTTGGGCCGCTTGAGGTAGCTGAAAGCTAGGCTGGTGCCGAAGGCGAGTGCGCCGCCAATGACCGATGCGAGAGAGACCGTCGCACCGAATAGCGATATCGTCGCCGTGCCCGCAAGCAGCGTGCCGATAGCTGTAAAAATCATTGGTGATTACCCGATGTGAAAGGCGGCGACGACTTCCCCGAGGCCGTAATCCTGCCGGCCAGCGGGTGTTTTCGTGACGAAGCGGAGGCCGAGACAGATGCCGACATGCTCGGCGCCATCTGCGAGGCGAAGAATGACCAGATCGCCCAACCTTGCCTCTGCTGCGCCCTTGGAGGGCTGATCCAGTTCGGCCTCGAAGAATGTCACCAGAGACTTGTGCTTGCGCTTCCTGAGGGCTCTCTGGGCGCCTGCGAGCGTCTTGTAGGACCCGAGATACTTCTTGGCTGTCTCAGCGCCCGTGAGAGCATCGATCATCGCGCAGCCCATGAAGAAGCAATCGGCTGTGCCATAGGCATACGGCTTCGCCAGCTCCGCGTTCAGCGTAGCTTCGACAACCCTAAATCTGTTCATTAGTCTTTACCTTCCCGAATTTGCCGCATAGGTTGCCGCAGAGGGTCGAGCACTGGAGGCTTACATGACAAAATTCGCATACCCGGTTGGGTCAGCTGTCGTCTTCTTGAAGCAAAAGGGAGGTTGGTCTTTTTTCAATGTCTTCCCTCCCGGCTCTCAGGTGCCATCCGCATCGCTTCCTCTCGGAAAGCACTTCAAATCATCGCTCGCAGAAGCTCTAGCCAAGATTCTTGAGTACTCCAGCGATGAACCCTTGGCGGGAGGGCATCCTCCTTCCGTAGACCCAACGTCAAGCAACACAGAACCCTATCCCCTTGGGACGCTGATCTGGATCACAAAATCTGAGCGTTCGTGGGTGCCGGTTTCCCATTTCCCTGGCGGTGGCATTTCCCAAAGATCGGCGCCATACTCATCGTTGGCCGACGTTGTGACCGGGATCAAGCTTCTCCACGGGGAAACTTAATCAACGGGACACCTGGCCCCACTCCTCTGGTATCGACGCGTTTGTCGCAACGAATTCGAGGCCGGTGTCTGTAGAGCTGTTGTCGAACTGCTGTTCTGCGATCGAGCGCTTGACACCCGTCGAGCCTCGCGCCGAACGTCCCGGCGGCTGAAGATCGATTTCCATCGTCAGCGTGCGCTCAGACCCCGACACAGCACCCTTGTTGTAGCGCACCTGGTCGATCTCATAGATGGACGATGCGAGGATGCCCAAGACCTCGTTTGTGTTCGGCACACCGCACAGGTGGGCGATGATGACCGGGGAGTTCTGGTAGTCGAACTCCTCAATCCTCGCGACCGCATCGTCTGGGTCAGTCACCGGAATGTCCGAGAACGTGATGGTTCGGGTCGTGACCGCCGTTCCCACCGCCGAAGTCATGCTGCCGATGTCCAAGAACCGGTTCGGCAGATAGACGAGGCCGTTGTATGTATAGGACCGGCCGCCACGATGATAACCAACCGTCTTGCCGGGAAGATCGAAACGGATCAGGTCGAGGCGGGCAATGCGGCCCTTCTCAATCTGGGCTGCGACGACTGGATCAAGGCTCATGGCACCGCCTCATGATGGCATCAGCAATGGCAAATGCCGTAGACATTGACATGTAATGCGGAGACATCTGTTGCAGAGCCCTGACGGCGCAGGCTCTGCGCTCCGCCAAAACCGGATCCTGCGTGTCTACAGGGATAACCAAGTTGATCTCTTTGATTTTTTCCTCGACCTTCGGCCGGACATGCTCGAACGGATCGTGATTTGCCGTGATGTATCTGAGATCGACATAGCAGGTAGGCTGCGACACGACCAACTTTTCCGGGGTATCGCTCATGATACGAAGACCTCCGTCGCGCTGAATGATGGCTCGCGGTTATCCCACGACTTGGCGCCCGAGTAGCTGTCCGGGTCGATCTGCATCGTGCACGAAGGCTTTTCGAAATGAACCGTCGCACTCGAGGTGAAATGATCCCGGTCGACTGGATGACGGACGTTGAGAGTGACAAACCCGCCGCTTGAGGCCGTGGCGGGAGCGATAACACGATGCAACGACCGCTTGAGGACACCCATCCGCAGCTCGACATAGTCGCCAGGCGAGAGGATGAAGCCCGCCGGAAGGCCACCGACATTCAACTGTGTGGTGCCGGTGATCGCCTGAAGGTAGGCATCGCCGTTGAACGCGCCGCCGGCTGCCTTGGTGCCGGAGAGCGGCGAGCCTGTGTCCATAGCGATCGGGCGCGGCCGGAAGACATCGTAACCAAGGAATGTCTCTCCATCATCACCCGCCTGCATCATGAAGGCATCCATCAGACCGAACTTGGCCTTGTCCAGCCATGTGGCCTGATAGGTCGCCCGCCAGTATGGAGTGCCAAAGGACTGAGATTCCGTCCTTCGGCCTTCCATGCGGTTGATGCTGCGTGGCTGCACCGGGTCGAAGATGCATTCTCTCCAGCCGACGGCCGGGAGCAAAATAGGATCAGCCATTCTGCGCCTGCCCGTTCTGTTGGAGGTTCTGCTTGTTTTTCTCGTTCTGCTGCACGATTTTCACAGTCTGGTTTTGAGCTTGCTGCATGATCTGGCCGACCAGTTCAGGCGAAAGCTGGATGAGAACAACCGACTGCCCACCAGCGGGAACATTGCTGTTCGCTGGCATTGAGGCAGGTGCAGAGCCGACATATCCGCCGACTGCATACCCCTTGGCGCTGCGGTGCATTGCCTCAAGGTTACCAACGCCAATCCGGTCGGTTGCCTTCTTGGAGAAGACGTATTCGCCACCATGCACGACACCGGCGACTGCCTTTTCAGATGCGCCACCTGTATAGCCGCCGTCTGCGAAGAGGCCTCCAGTGATCTTGCCTGATTTGATGCCTGCCCATTGCGAGCCGCCGCCACCAAACAGCCCACCGAAAAGTCCCGACAGGAAACCGCCACCGCCAGACGATGAACCGGCATTCGACACCTTGAACACAGCATCAAGAACATCGTTCAGCAGCTTGTCGGTGATCCGATCCAGCACGTTCAAGGCGGCATTGCTGAACGATTCCCAGAAGGATTCGCCATTCTTTAGCCCGTCGCGCAGATCGTTGATGAAGCCAGCCGTCGTGTTCTTCACGAAGTTGACCGCTTCCGTGGCCTTCTTCGTCGCCTCGGTTAGCTTGTTCTGCTCGACAACAGCCTGCGCGTAGCTTTCGGCCTGTGCGCTGATCTGCGCCGTCAGTTCGGGAGTGATCGCCTTCTTGTCCTTCTCGGCCGCCAGAAGCAGATCCGTTTCCACCTTCGCCTTTGCGACGGCATAGCCGTAATCGCTCGCCAGCGGGTTCAACGTGGCCTGTGCGGCCGTCTGGGCCTGCAGTGCTCGCGTCTGCTCGGTGACGGAGGCAGTAGCGGTAGAATAGGCACTCTGCTTGGCTGTTTTTCGACCGCCCCCAATTTTTGGCAATCCCTCCAACTCAATCAACGGGCGGCGTGATGGAGTCGGAGCGTCCGTCGGGATAAAGTCTTCGCCGCTGTAGAACTGCCCGTTTTCAGAAAACAACGGGGATAACTGGCCGAGCTGAGGGCCGTTTTGTCCAACGAGCAAAGCCTGAACTGCGGCCTCTCTGAATGTGGATGCCTGCCGAGTGGCCCCCGCGATAGTCTGCGCGAGATCCGCGAAGGCGGTTTCAAACACACTGAGTGCCTGTACGCCAGATTGGGAAATGGCACTCGCCAGAGAATCCTGAACGCGCTTCATGGCGTCTAAATCCTGACGCCCCTCTGAAACCGCTTTCGTGACGTCTTCCCACGCTTTCTGGAACGAATAGATCGTCTCGCTTTCCACGCCCGCTTGCGTCATGAGCGAGATAGTATTCCCCATTTCGACGTTGAGATTATGGATCTGTTGGCGAGCCATATCCCATTGGTTGTCGGCAAGGGTGTTAGTCACGTTGATGAGGTCCGCAGCACTCTTGGCGTCTTTGAGAGCGGCCACATAAGCCTGCAGGGCCGGCACCGCCTTACCCCACTCGTCAGCAACCGCCTCGATAAGTCTGGCCTGCTCCTCAGCAATCTTGTTGGATTCCGACCCTTTAGACATCCATTCGCTGAAATACGACACTGCTGCACTACCGATGAGCACAAAGGCCGTCGTAGCCAGACCGAGGGGGCTGATAAGACCGGTAATGGTCTGCTTAATTGCCGAGAACACGCCGTTGAGCTGGCCGCCGTTCTGGGTGACCTGCGGCAATTGCTGGGCGAGCAACATGAAAGGTGCCTGACCAGAGATGAGCATCGTTATGATGTCCTGCATCTGATACGACAGGTTCTGTACTTGCGCGCGAGCCGCGCCCGATGCCTGGCCAAGCGCCTTGACCCCAGACGCGCCGAGCGATCCCGCCCTCTGTGCGGCAAGTGACGCAGCCGCCAGAGCCTTAGCCGCAGCGTTTGAAGACCTCTCAACTCCGCCCAAAGCAGCAGACATTGCGGCTATCTCGGCAGACGAAAATTTGCTCGATGCTCCCGATATGTCAGATGCCGCTCTCTCTGCTACCCGCGCTGCATTGGTAAACTTCGCCAGGTCGTTCGTCGCAGCCTTCACGCCACCAGACTGAACCTCAATCCCGAGCTGGGCGATATCCATCTATTTACCTTTCAGGCGTGACAGGTCTATCCTCCGCGCTTTTCACGAGGAGACCACAAATGAAAATGATAGTTGCAATCGCGGTGGCGGCGATCTCAGCCGCGGCTCCGGGCCATGCTCAGGATGCCAAAAAGACAGAGCAGGCACGGACAGACCTCTTCAACTTGGCAGATGCCAAGCCAAACGAGGTAGAGAAGGTGAAGACCTTTTGTAAGGGGATGAACCTCGCAATTGACGGCCAACTCAAGGGCGACAAGGCTGCCGCAGGGGTCGTTCAAAATTGCAAGGTACTAGGGTATCTTTGATAGGCGTTTAGGCGGCCGGCTTTCAGCATTTGCTGTCGCCCGCCGCCCACCTGAGAACGTTGTTGGACTGCTGCCCGGCGTTTAACGAGTTGCCAGCATTCACCGTTAGCTTCGCACCAGCGTCTTGCTTTTCGACCTTTGCCTTCCAGAAATAATTCTTAGTGCCAAGGTTCGTCAGCGACAGCGTGATCTCGCCGTAGCCGAGCTCGTTATAAAGCTGGCCTTCTACATCGTATGAGGCATACGCACTCACGTTTCCTGCCTGGCAGTTCTTTGCGGTCGTGAGGATGCGCCGGTAGATCTCTTGATAGTTTTCGGAGAACGTCTGCACCTTGGCAGTGGCGGCCGTCTTCTTTTCAAGGTCACCCGACGTTGACGAGCATCCAGCAGCGATAAGCGCGACCGACAAAGCGATTGATTGTTTCAGCATACCCGTTCCCCCAACTGAGAAATGGATAGCGAAGCTCGACCGAACTGACAACTGTCGGATACAAGAAAGGCGGCTTTCGCCGCCTAACTCAATGGTTCCGAATGTGTCACCACAACGGTGACATTATGCGGCTTCGGGGTTCGCCTTGATGACCTGATAGTCCAGCAGGTTCATCTGCCGGGGATCATGCAGCATCGCAGGCACGACAGGCAGACCGAGACGGAACCATAACTGCGCTGCCGCCTGATTGCCGAATACCTGGCGGCTCTCGTTCACCATCCGCAGCTTTACGCCTTCATGCTCGTGGGCATCTTCCGTAGAGCTTGCATTGCCGGACAGCGTTTCATGTTTGCCAGCGAAATATTTCGCCAAGACCTGATAGCATTCGCGCTGGTAGACGATCACCTTCTCACGAACGGCTTCATCCTTGATGCGGGCCGTGTCGATGGTAAACAGCCAACCGTTTACAAGGTCGAGCTTGAGGCAAGTGCAGTCTTGGGCACCCCCGCGGCCGAAAGGTACCTGCATGACACAGGTTCCTTCTGACAAGATTGGGTCTCTGCTGAGGCGCTGGCGCTGACCTTCCCAATTCAATCCCATGCTCTCGACAATGGGTTTCAGTGCGACAAAAATGCCATCATCATTTTCAAATCCGTAAAGCTCATCGCCACGGAAATTGACAGTCACGATATTTCCCATGATAGGGTCCTTTTGTTCGAGGCGTCCTAATCACCTCGTGCACAATGAGAGAACGGTGGCAGTGGTGTGCAAAGTCAAAGCCACCGTCTCTCCCCTCGGTTAGGAGCCGAGGAATCCGCCGCTAAGCGAATCTGATAGTTTATCGGTCATTTTTTCCAGGAAATGCAAGAGAACGACGCAACTACAGCGTTTCATTTTGCCGCCATACAGCATGATCCACAGACTAAGATGCTGCCCTCGCCTTCCGCTGCACCTCCATCTCCTCTGCTAGAGCGTTCCGATAACCGTCATCCATCCGAATCAGGATTGAGACTTCTTCACGCAGAAGCAGTTCACCGGTGATGCGCGACCATGCGTCGATCTCGGGATAGCTAATCGCCTGCGGCCCGTTGGCACCGTGCTGCCGTCTGGCGTGCAATTGCCAGTACCAAGCCCATATATGCTCTATATCCTCGGGGATTTCCGGCTCGTCTGGGTTCTCGTCGGCCTTATCGAAGCGCTCATTGAACTCACGACGGGTGAGGATGACTTTCGTCTTGGGCCCGTCGTTGAGTTCGTATCCGGGCGTTTCCCATTTTGCGATCTGGGAGACTGCGGCGACTAGCTCGTCGCCGACTGCTCGAAAAAAGCGGCTTCATTCCCCAGAGCGAGATCGATTTGTTTGGCCAGCGCAGGCACTTGGAGAAGCTTGCGCTTGTTGGCGGCGTTGCAGGCAGGCTTCTTGTCACCAGCCAGATTGGCGTCACCGCTGAACTCCCAACCGACGATAGCGGCGGATAGGATCGCGACGGTGTTGTCGTCAATCCTCTCAGCGGTGACATTGTTGCGGCCGCCCCTGAGAGCCTTGTTCTTCAGGGTGCGCTCAACCGCCTTCACCTCGTCGCTTTCAAGGCTCTGCAGTTCGACCTTGACGCCGAGCGGCGCGTCCGTGCCTGGGTGCTTCAAGTCAACGGTGATGGTGTTCGGTACGAGTTTCAGAAGGTCCATTGTTCACCTTATGGGGTTTCGACAGGAGCGATGAAGAGCGGACGTTGATCCGTGAAGGCCACGGTATAGCTCTCGCGCACGAAATCATCCGTGCCTCCGCCGAGAAGCTGCGGGCCCGAAACCGGACCAACCGCGTACATGATCGTGTTCGACCAATCGTCGGAGGGTGCATCGGCGTATTCGACCTTGACCGCATAGTTGAACTTGGTCTGTGCCGCGGCACGAATGGCGATCTGGCCGGGATCATCGAAGATGCGTGCGACTTCGATCGACAGTTCGCCGGCGTCTTCCACACCCTTGGCCTTGGAGCGAACGTCCGTGTCCAAGGTGTCGTAGTTGACGATGTTCGGCGCCGAGCCATAGTCGCCCAGGTTGCCGACGGATTTGATTTCGGTGAACGTCAAGGCCGCGAACGCCGCAGCATTGAGCGGGAGCGTTACGGCTGCCGTGCTAATCGACACCTTCGTGCCTGCCAGCGTGGTTTTGATGCCTGCCATTGGGATATCCTTTCCTATGCGAAGGCGTGGTATCGGACCGTCACAGGCACCTGCACACGGTCGGTTTCTTGGAGTGGTGACGCAGCGTAGGGCTTGCGATCGATGATGATCTTGAGACCGCCGGCGTAAATCGTGGTGCCCTTGGCGAAGTGGGCGATGATCTTGTCTGCGGCTTCTAGCGGCTTGATGTGCCCTACGCCCTTCTTCCAGAACACCGAGACTTGAAACAAGCCACGGTGTTGTTCCTGCCCTGCCCCGACCTCGCTGTTGGTGGTCTGGTTTGGCATGAAGAACGCAGCAAGGTAATTGTCAGGCTTGGTCTGCCCGGCGGCCGGGAAATCGACCCCAGGCATTGCGATCTGAAGCGCGGGCGAGAACGAGAGCGTCTTAAGATGCTCGATCAGCGCAGCAAGGATTGTTGCGTCCGTTCCCGTCGCCATGTATTCAACCTCTATGTCCGAAAAGCCGCCCCTTACAGACAGCGAGATATATGACCGCCTTCATGAGGCGTATCTGCTGTTCAATAAGCAGACCGGCGAAAGCTCATTCGGTGGCAACACCATCAAAGCTGCACGCTTGGCGTTGCTTAGCCTTCAGGCGGCAATGGTGAAGAAATCAGAAGACGCTAAAGACCAAACGCAGCCTTAGCTCTTGCGGTGTTCCTGTCGACTATCTGCTTCCAGTTTTGAGCCGCCATGCGCACGAATGCATCGGGCGGCTGCCCATTAGCTCCGTATTCACGATAGCCAGCGTATGCGGCCGTGTAGCCGAAATAGAGCGTGTCACCGAGCGATGATCCGGCAATAACTGCCTCGATCTGCGCGAAGCTGGCGGCGTATGTCTGCCCCTCTGCCGGGACAGATGCCCGATTGATGGTTGGCATGGCAGTCGAAGAAGCCAGCAAGGACGCACGCAGGAAGCCAGTGTCGACGCGCATCCGTCCGCCTTGCGACGTTGGTGTCTGCATTTCCTCCACGACTTCTTGCACACTCTCCTTGAAGACCGATTCCGTAGCTCCTTCCACCTTGTCGGCCCATGCGGCGATGGAAGACCCGAAAGACAGCTTTGCCATCAAACCAGCTCCGCTTTGTACCGCCTTGCTGCGCCGCTGATGTAATCGACCTTGTATTCCACCCAACACCGGCAGCCGGAGATTTCGCTGATAGGCGCCTGCCGGTCGCCCGGATATCGCAGCAACGCACCAGACGGTGACTGGAAGCTCTCGTCTATTCCGACGCTTTTGCCGTTCAGCTCCCGGTGCGTATGACGGACCCGGTTGTCACCCGCCGAGTGCCACTTCTTCGTCACATCTTGCGCGGATACCTTACCGGCGGCGATCTGCTGTCTCAAAGCTTCATCGCGAGACGCGCCGAGCGCCATCATCGTTTCTGTGCGGGCAAGCATTTCACCGCGCAGCAAGAGGTTCTTGTCATTCAGCCTGGCAATGATCCTGTTGAGCGTCTCTGTCGGGATGGGCTTCCCAGCGCGAATAGCGGCAAGCACAGTCCGGTCGAAACGCTTGTCACGCGTCTTGAGCGTCAGATAGTGCCGCATAAGCGCAGGATCGCCGGATGACAGGCTCACCCGCGCCCTCTCGATAAACTCTATCTGGTGGCGTGTGAGGCCGATTACGCCGCCTTCACGGCGCTTGGTGACTGCGTTCTGCCGCCCGACGATATCCAGAGCCGTTGATCGCGGGTTGGCGCCACGTACAAGCCCCTGTTCGAGTGCGTACCTGATGCCGTCGCGCTGATCGTCGGTTATGTGTGTCACCATCGTTGAGGATAGTTCGCGAAGGGCGCGCTCTGCCTCCGGGTTTCGCACGCCAAAACGCCAGATGACCCGATTACCGTTTGGATCCGTCACCCTCGGTAGCTCGCCAGTGAGATTGACGCCACCGGCGTTAAAGGCCTCTTGCAACGCGATTTCCAAGGCGCTGAAGGCGTCGGCATCAATCTGCATGGCTTCTACTGCGCCGTTGATGTCGCCCCTATCCAGACGGTCAACAACCCGAGCAAGAATGATGCTCGACTTGATGGCGTCTATAGCCTCTCGGAACGCAGCAGCAAGCCGTGGCTCGTACCGGTCGAGCAGTTCGTCAAACGTCATGCCTCACCCGATTATCCAGCCACCAGCGGCCCAGCCAAGCCTTGCGGCGCATGCGATGAGAAAGCCGATGATCACGCCGCGCACGAGAATGCGGGCTGCGATCGATGGCGGCACGTTGTCGTTCATCGCCGGCCCTGCACTTCCCAGAAAACCACGATACCAGCCGGTGACAGCGGCTTGAGGCGTTCAATGGCATATGCTTTGCCGTCCGCGATCACCCTGTCACTCTTTTCGAGCGTTATCGACAGGCCCTGTGTGCTCACGTAAATCTTCTTGTCGGTGGACAGAACCAAAGTTCCATCAATATCCCGGTCGTCATACTCCAGCGTGACCAGCGTACACGCATAGTCCGTCTCGGTTATCTCGGGGTCGTAGTCGGGCCCGGTCTTAACCGCGCGGCGGATGGCGCCAGCCGTGCCGAACTTGGCAATCAGGCGTTCAGCCGTGGCCCTTGCGCGGGCGTAGTCGAAGCCGGCCATTTACACCACCAGAATGCCAAGCAGAACCGGGCACATGAAGAGCCAAAGCATGCCCTCGATTGCCGTAACAACCGGCGTGGCCATGGAAACGATGTCTGCGATGTCTGTTGACGATGAGGTAGCGTATTCGATTTCGAGGCTTCCCACCTTCTCACGCTTCACCGTAGATGAACCCGTCACCACCGGAGACAAGCTCCCGGGATTGATCAGTTCAAGGAATGCCGCCTCATAGGAAGCGTTCACAATCGCCTCAGGAACTACGTCAGAAGGGATTGCCTCGCCGTAATAGGTAGATGCCCCCGCGCGCGGCCAAGCACGCTCCTGGGCGTATCCGCCAGTGCGAGAACCGCTGAAACGAGGCTCATACCGGTCAATGAAGAGCGAGCCACGCTGACGGGCTGCCGTCTTCTGCGCTTCCGTCGTGCCATCGGGGAAGACATAACCGGCGCCCTCAGCGTAAGCCGTAAAGCTTTCGTTGGTGCCGTAACCAGCCATCAGTCACTCCCCGAGCTTTTCATCGATCTTTGCCTGAAGCTCTTCGGCCGACCAGCCGTGATAGGATCGCTTGCCGTATAGATCCTGATACTCAGACCGGAGCGTTGACAGTTTTTCGTCTTCTGCATCCTTGGTGTGCTCCGTCACCTTCGCCTTGCCGCCCTCGGTCACTTCGACATAAGGCGATTGGCGCATGACTTCAGCATCGAACGCGCCGAGTTCAGCAATGACCTCACCATAGGAAGGCAGGATAACCGGGCCGTGCAGCGTGGGAACGTCCAGCGGGAAGCCGGACAGGTTCTTGAGTGTGTAGGGCATAGCTGACCTCAGAGTGTTGGATATGCCCGCCCAGCATGACCGGGCGGGCTTGGCTCATTCGCTATCAGGGCGCCGGGAGGATGCCGTCCAGATAGTAGAACGTCGCCGTGGTCATCAACTCGATGCCGCCGGTACGGAAGATGCCGGGGATCTGGAAGTTGAGCGGGCCGTCCTGATAGACCGGCAGGAACTGGTGAGGCATCGGGAGGTTGAGCTTCACATAGTTCTCATCGTTCTTGTAGGCGACCAGACGACCGCCGCCGACAACCGTCTGCGTGGACGCCGTGCGGAGGAACGGAACAGCTCGGATAGTGAGAGGGCGACCGGTTGCCAGCGTGTAAACGTTGGTGCGCAGCAGCCAAGTCAGGATCGTGTCATTGCCGAGCGCATTGAACGGCGTCGAAGCGATGAGGTTGTAAGCCTCGGTCGGCAGCAGGATCGTGTCGGCATATTCCAGTGCGTTCGTGGCAGTATTCGTGCCGGTGATCGCCTGGTTGATGTCGCGCAGGATCTGGGCTGCCGTCTTCGTCACCGTGCCGTCATTGGCAACCCAATGGCGGGCAGAGCCGGTGCCATCGGCAGTAGCTGCAACGGGGGTGACGCCCGCCTGGTTGATGAGGCCATTCTTGCCCTTCTCGGGCGATCCCTGAATAGCCAGGTCCCACATGAACTTGGTGTAGGCCAAGCGTGCAGCACGGGCGCGGCGGTTGGTGAGAGTGCCGCCGACAACGTTGAGGGCGGTGTTCACCTCCTCGATGTTGTACTGGTAGCCGATAGCAGCCAAATGGAACGTGCTGAGCTGCATGTCCTGATTGACATCAGCCAGTGGGATATCCTTGGCGTAGCCCGACTGCCAGTTTGCCTTGCCGGAAAGGTCCGACAGGTAGGTGAGAATGCCCGGAGACCACGCGGGACCGGACGTGTCCACGAAGACGAGGCGACCAAAATCCCAATCGGGATAACGCGCTTCGTAAACCGTGGAGTTGATTTTGTACGCCTGCCCCTGCACGAACGACAGGGCCTGAGCGTCGAGAACGATACGTTGGTTCATAGCGATCAACCCGAAACAGAGAGAGAGGGAACCGGACGGCGGTAGCGAACGAGGCCGATTGCTCCGCTGGAGCCTGCGACTTCGAACTCTGCGCCCGGAATGGTGACAACGGTCGCGGACTGTGCCGCGCCGGTCCACGTCTTGTTGGCGGTATTCCACCGCGCCGGCGAACGGGCCGTGACGTTGGCGCCGAGAAGCACACCGATCACGCCGCTTTCGCAGATGCCGACGTTGTCGTACTGCGCATAGCTGTCACCGGTGTGAGGCAGAACCTGCGAGGCCTCAGTGATGCCGAGAACCGTGCGGCCCGTGGTGGCATCGATTTCGACGCAGGTGTGTTCACCAGTGCCTGGCATAACCGGAACGCCGAACCCGAGAGTGCCGGAGCCTTCCTTGGTGCGGGTGATGGTGTTCCATTCTTCCATGTTGGCACGACGGCCAACCGCATAGGCGTCAATGGACTGTTTGAACGTGATCGGCATGGATCAGGCCTCCTTCTGGTAGCGCCAAGCATTGAGATCAGACACGCCGTCGGACCACGCCTTGGTTTCGCGGGTGGCGTCGTTGAGGTTCGGCTTCAGTCCGTCAGAAACGACACGAGCGAATGGATCGGCGCCAGCTTCCTTCTTGGCGTCTTCAGCCAAGATGTCGAAACGGGCATCGATATAGGCGTCGGCCTTGCCGGCAATCGCAGCATCGCCCAGCTTGGCGGCGACAACAGCTTTACGAATGGCAGCGTCAGAAAGGCCGGTGGTCTTGACGTCTTTGGCAATGACAGAGGCCACAGCAATGAGGTCAGCACGGTCCTGCACGCGCTTGTCGAGATCGGCGTCGGAGAGAACCTTCGCCGTCATGGCGTCAAGTTCGGCGTCCTTCTTCGCCAGTTCAGCATCCTTTGCCGCAAGAGCTGCGGTGTGGGCTGCCTCGGCCTTCTCAGCCTTCGCATTGGCATCAGCGAGCCGCGTCTGCAGCGTGCCGATAACCACGGCACCCTGATCGGTTACTTCAACCGGGATGCCATCGACGGTAACCGTCTTCAGGGTCATGATCGTTTCCTTCTTTGGATTGTGATCAGGGATGAAAGGGGCAGCGCCCCATGACGCACCGTCACCGATGCGAGCTTGAGAACCAGCCCTGGCCCGTGTCACCACGGCGAGATGGTTGATCTTGATGTTGGTCTGGGTGGCATCGAACTGCTGCCCGTCTGGCGTTACGCCGTCGCCCCAGACCAGTTCGCAGGTGTATCCGGCGGAAAGCTCTCGCTTGCCTTCCTCAACCTCTGCAATGGCCTTGGCGTCCTTCAGGATCAGCGGCAGGTGGACCCATTCGCCATCCTTCTTGGCAGCCGTGCTGACTTCGCCAATGGCGAGGTCTTTCCAGTTTGCCGCCGTCACAGCCTCATCCGGGTGGTTCATTGTCACCGGTGCGTGGGTGAAGCTTTGAAGGCTGGCGTCGGCAAAGACCTGATCGGCAGGGCGATATACCCGCACAATCGGCATCTCTGGCTTGCCCACCTCATCGCCCGAATAAAGCTGGATGCCGGTGCGAACCGACTTCGCTTCGGCAATGAGATACCCATCGGCAGTCCGACGAGTGCCGGACACCGTTACAGCGTCGGTGAATTGCATGTTGATCGTCCTTTAGTCGGACTCGACTCTGAGTTGATTTACTGCTTCAATTTCCCGCCAACCAATGGAGGGAAGAATGGCGCTATACAAAGACGCGAGCTTGGTTAGAAAAGCAGATAATGGGCTCGCCGCATTCGATAAAGAATGGAAACCCGGAGAGACACCAGATTTTGCTGGTATTTACAGATGCTCTGGATGCGGTGACGAAATTGCATCTAACAAGGGAGTGCAATTGCCGTCACAAAATCACAAGCAGCACTCACCCAACCAAGGCTCGATCCGGTGGAAGCTGCTAGTTTTCGCGCAACAAGGATAACCTCATTCCTCCTTGATCTCAGCAAACAGCTCCGGCCCCAAGATGATCTCACCCTGGTATGGCTCAATGCTTTCCAGATCGGGCGATTCCGGGTCGTAGCTGATGGTGATGTGGCTCTGGTACTCGGGATGATCCCATGAAGCACCGGCCGCCTTGATATTCTCGTGCCGCCAATCTAGTTCAGCAGCTTTGAACAGCAACACGCGAGCGTCACCGAACCGTTCCATGAGACGCGGGCCGCCGGCTGCGACCTTCAATTCTCCGGCCCAGCTTTCGCCCACCTTCATCCAGTCAACCGGATCACGGCTGTAGGCGATGGTGACGTGCAGCTCGTCGGCGGGCAGTGTGGTCTTGAACCCCTGCCCCTTTGCCCAAGCGATAATCTCAGCGGCGTTGACCACCTTGCGGGACACATAGAGGGTGCGTGGAGCGGCATCGTTCGCTGCCTGCTGCATCCGGGTCACGTTGTTGGTGTTCGCTGCCCGTGTGGCTGCTGCGGCGGCTGCAAGCTCTTCCGCGCTAGGCTCGTTCTCTTCCAGGTCGCCATACTCTTCCACCGCAGCGGCAAGACCAGGCAGATTGCCGTCTTCCTCGATGCGAGAGATGAGCGCCTTAGACACCGCCTCGCGGGTGATAAGCTCCTGCCCCGCCCCACTGCCCACGATTGCGCGGGCTGCTTCAGCGTTCAGCTTGAACACCTCTGCCCGTTCTTTCTCGGTCTGGCTGTAGAGCGGCGCCCACTCGTAATAGATTTTCGGGTCACGTCCGCCGGTTGCCGACCGAATGGCTATTTCATCGAAGCGCCACAGTGCCGGCGAAAGGTCATTCCGCTGGTCTGCTCCGATCCGGTCGTAATAGTTCTTCAGCGTAACTTCGCCGTTGGAGCCGAGGCCAGACGGAGCATCCTGTAGGAAGCGAACCATCGGGATATCGGCGGCGCCGGATGCTACCTGGAGGTACTGACGCAGCAATTCGGGATATTGCGCGAAACTGATCGTCTTCTGTTCCCACTTCTCGCCGGCACCATTCCCGTCGCCCTCCAGCAGCAACATGTTGAACATGCTCTTCATGGTGTTGGCGTAGGTGAATCGCTCGGTGAGCTTCTGTGTGGTCTTCTCGTTCTCCAGATACTTCGACAGGCTCGGGATGTAGAGAACGTCCGTCTTCGCCTCAGGGATCAACGAAGCGGTATGCTCCTGCGATGAGGCCGCGTTCTGGATTGCGTCATATACGACTTGCAGGACGCTATCGCCCCACACCTCATCTGGCGCTGTGTACTTGTCGAGGATGGGCGCGCCGATAAATTTAATCACTCGCGATGGGTGGATGCGCACCATCTGCCCGTTCTTGCTGGTGAACTCCCACATGGTGGGCTCGCCATAATAAGGGGACGTGATGTCGCGATTGATATCGGTGTAGCTGACCTGATCCCGCCCAAGAACGTGCACGTACTTGAGCGCATCCTTGCCGACACGTTCAATGACAAGTTCCTCTTCAGGGCCTCCGACATCAACACCAAGAACAAGGATCGAACCGCCGCGAAGGCGAGCAAGCTGGAGAGCTTCATTTACTTTCGCCTGGATGTTGATCTGGGGCGCGCGCTCGACCTTTTCGATTGCCTCAACAACCGCTTCATCTGCCTTCCACTCGCGCCACTCACGGGTCATGTCGTCGGGAATGATGTCTACGACCTTGCGCGCCATCCAGTCAGACCGGTGCATCGCCACAAGCTGGGCTGGATCGATCTGTTGAAATACGAAGGCATTCCCGACGCGCTTGTCCTTGGCTGTCCCAAGGCCGCTCACGAAGTTCTGAAGGCGGTCAAACAACAGCATTAGACAACATCCAACATTCCGTAGTGATAACCGCCGAGCATCAGCTCAGTGATGGCCCATACGAGCGCATCTGCACGGTCTGGCGAACCTTCGCCGACGTAACCTTCCGGTGCAATCTGGCACATCTGGTCTTCGAGGTCTGGCAGCGAGCCCACATGGGACACCTTGCCCTGCTCATAGAGAGCAGCGACAGGCTCAGCGCGGGCAACTTTGCCGCGGCTGGCTGTCACTTCCTTGTAAGCTACCTTGCTGTCAGTGGTCGAAACCACATGCTGCACCATGGCGCCACCAAAGTTGCGCTCTGCCACGATGCGGTCAGCTTCAAACTCGTAGTACGCCTGTACGGCGCGCTTGCCCCACCCTGCCGGGGAGAGCTTGCAAGTGCGATCGGCCATTACATAAGCCCGGCCGTCGATGCCTAGACCAGCCACCACAATGCCGATGCTATCCCCGTCATCAGTCGCACCCTTGGTGCCAGAGGGGTCGATGGAAACCACGACACGCTGCAGCTCAGGAGCCGTTGTGACGCGATGCTCGTCAATCTCCGAGCGAGACCAGAGCGCGCCAGGCAGATCGTCAAGGATCTCGGCTTCAAGCTCCTGCCGACCGAGGCGGCTGCCCTCGTACTTGTCCTTGATGGTCTTGAGGAACTTAGGCGCCAGGTTGCCCGAATTGTCGAACGTTGACCCCTTGGTGACCACCGTCGTCGGGTCTTTGATGATTTCCTTGATCAGCGGCAGAGGCTTGGGCGTCGTGGTGATGATGGTACGCGGGTCATTACCCAGACGCAGGCCAAACATCGCCATATCCCATGTCTCGCGCAGATACTTCCACGCTGCCAACTCGTCGCACCACATAGCCTCATGCTGAGGACCGCGAAGACGTTCAGGCTCTTCGGCAGAGAACAGCGTTGCCACCGCTCCATTCGCCCATGTCACCCTACGCTTTGATGGCTCGTAGGAAGGGCGTCCGAGCATGTCCCCGTTTGCAGACTTGTCACCAGCCCAGCAGACGGCAAGCAATCCACTTTCGCCTTCCACCATAACGTCGCGTGCGTCAGATGCCGTCGGTGCGATCAAGGCTATGCGCCCCTTCCCCATCTTCACCTGCTCACGAACCCACTCAGCCCCGGTTCTGGTCTTCCCAAATCCACGGCCGGCCAACACCAGCCATGTCTGCCAGTTGCCTTCAGGGGCTATCTGATTATGCCGAGCGAAGAACCTCCAATCGTGGATGAGGTCCTGGCATTCCTTTTCACTCAGACTTGCCAGAACCGCCTGACGTTGAAGTGGCGGAAGCGAGGCGAGAGACGATATGTTGAAGCTTGGACTTTGCATCTGTCACCGTTATGTCGCCAGAGACGTCGGCCTCGATCTTGTCCGTGAACAGTTTGTGATATTTGCCCAAAAGTCCCCATGCCGACACACGCGCCCCGTGGCTCGATCCTTCGCCGGTACGGGTAGCCTCAAGGTAAAGCCCCTCAAGCACGTCCTGAGCCGTAATTTCGGCCTTCCTGATGCGTTTGCTCGCACCTTCGGCAATCGCCTCTGCGACCATAACATTTGATAACAGCCGAGACCCCTGCTCTTGCGCGGTCTTCTCGCTGTACCCGGCGCGGATCGCTGCCTGGGTTGCGTTCAGATCAATAAGGTATTCAGCGACGAACGCCTCTTGCTTTGCGGTCAGAGACAAGGTTGATTTACCCGTTCAAAAGAGGGTTAAACATGTGGGCCGGACTAGCAGATTTTATTGACAGGTCCCCGACATTGGTTGGGAAACTGGCACTTCCATTCCTCCTAGTCGGCGGCGCACTGCACGTCAGTTTGCGAATGGGCTTCATTGACCCCTCAGCATTTGACGGGATGGTTGCTCAGGCAGTCCCGATAATTTGGACCATCGGCCTGGCTTTAGCGGTTCTCTGGGCACTCGGGATGCTTTTAAAGGTCCCTGAAGCCATAAAGTCTGCGATCGCAAACAGAAGGTACGGGCGCGAGGTGAATGACAACCTACGATTCCTCGATGAGCGCGCGCTCTTCCTCCTGATGTTGATTATCCAAGAGCAAAACGGCCGATGCCCCAACATGGTTTCGTCGGCGTTCGAAACACTTAAAGGCTTCGGGATAATGGAGCTTGAGATGAATTTCACACGAAACTACAATAGCCACGGCGTATATCGCGTTAGTCGTTTTATAGAGAACCGGAGTAAACTGGCTCAGGAAATCTCCACCCGGATAAGCAATTCTTGCGGGTTCGACGTCAGCACCCAAGACGGGCGGAGACGATACATGTTGCTTAATCCTCCGGCTTAACCCCTCTCCCGCTCTTGCTCGGTGGTGGTCATGGGGTGTGTAGACCGGTATCGTGTACGATGCCGCTTCGTACAAGCTGACGAGCGGTCTCTTCATCAACCACACGCCAGCCTGGCACCTGAGAGAACACCGTACTCCATTGAGACCGGGTGAGTTCGTGTAGCGTCTTCCGGCCGTACCCGCAGTTCTTGGTTGCGTAGACCACGTCATCGGTCATCGCTCTCTCCATGTGGGCGGGTGAATGGGGTTAGGCGGGGGTCAGACGTTGACGCCGCTGCACATCTGGCGGCGGAGATACCAACCAACGCTTGAGCGGTCGTAGCTGTCTGGCGATGCGACCCCGATCCGCTTGAGCGTGAACCACGGCGTGCGTAGCTCGAATGCCACCTTGAGGCCGCGCTGGTCTTCTGGCGCGTTGATGATCAGTCTACCGATAAACCAGCTTCCGCCACCCTTACGGCGTCCGCCTGGCTTGAACCAAGCTTCAGGGAGAACACCCCACACAGTGGAGCCGATCTGAAGGCTTGCGCCTACTGCCTGACCCTGCACGAAAATGCATTCCGTCTCGCGGTAAAATCGCATGCTCATCTCCTGAATCAATAAGCCCCACCTTGTTACGGGCGGGGCTGGTGAATGCTGGATCATCAACGAGGCGCAGGCTCTCCGATCCGTAACTTTCCTGCGCTGCTATCGTCAGGAAGGAACGGCCGGGCACGAACCCCAACCTTCACGAGCTATGCCCGCCTTCCTGATTTGCTGCGAGGGCCACACGCTACCGTGGCTTATCTAGAATATGCCCTGACACCACCAGCATGAAGCTTGGCATCTCGCATGCGCTTCTGCGTTTCAGCGCCGCCTCGCATTCCGTTGCCCTGTTGGGCGAATTGGTCCCTCATGCTCCCTAGCCGAACCGTGGCCCGGCTACTGGTAGAACCCAGAGCTTCGGGATGCATGAGGTGTCTTTATGCCGCCTCGCGCTTTCGAGCTTCGCGCTGGCGGCGGATTTCGTTTCGCTTCTGTGCCCAGGAGAAGTCCTGCAGTTCGCTATCGAAGTCACAAGCCATCGGCTTTGCGTTTTCAGCCATCCAACTCGTCGGCGCGTCTTCTGCGATGTTGACGCTTTTATCGCCGATTTCAGGGGTGTCAGGCAACAGAGAAAACAGGTCGTTTTCGTTATGCTGCAATGGCTTGCGGGAAAACGCTAACAAAATACGTAAGATTGCCCGCTCTTTCCGCCTTCTTCCTGTCTCCGGGTGGATACCTTGCTTGCGGCACCAGTCCTTGAAGACGGCGTTAAGAGCCATGCAGCGAGCCCATGAGATTAACGCGGTTCGCTCGTCTTCATTCGGCACCAGAGACAGCCAACCCTGAGTTTCCTCTGCCTGGGTTATCTCCCAAGCCTTTGGGGCGCGGCTGATCGAGTTCCAGAAAGCTTTGCGCTCGTCGGCCAGCCTTTCCGATCCCCAGCCATTCTTGTCGGCCTGCGTGTACGGAACCTCTACCCATGCCGCCCTGCTCTGCGATGGGCCAACCCGATAAAGTCCCTCGATGATCTGCACTGCGCGGATGAAACGTTCGCCGATTTCTCGTCCAGTCATTTCAATCATGCCGATCTCCTGTCGTCCCGCTTGTCGAGGTGCTTCCACGTCTTCCTTGACTGTATATACTGAACAGTCCCCTCAGACACGCCAAACTTAAGCGCTATCACTCTTTGCGGGGCAGTCCCGGCCAACTCCAGAATCGCGCGAGCTCGCTCCTCGCTCAGTCGAGAGCGACCGTGCCTAGACCCAACACAACGAGTTCCATGCTCAAGCATGTCATTCTTGTTCTCGGTTGATGTTGCCCATCGAACATGCCGTTTGTTGCAGCAGCCACTGTTCCCGCATGAGTGGGCGCTCTCGTGGTCATCTGTAGGGGCTGGGCCGTATATCGTTTCACAGAGCAACTGCGAAACATACCGGGCCTTCCCTTCATAACGCATCCGAGCATACCCATCACGGCTCTTCCCATAAGGCCATAAAAGGCATTCATCGCTTTCGTAGGCTAAGACAACATCGGTGAAATACCGCAGAAGCTCACCACGATCAGGGCGAACCTTGATGAGTGGGTCACCGTGCCTGAGGAACCGCCTATAATGGCTTCGACATAACTGCCTAGAAGCGTCTGGCTTGCCGCATCCATCAACAGAACAAGTCATCCATTTCTCCTGTCATCGAGTAAATCGGGCTGCACGGACATGCTCCCAAATATTCGCTTCATTCGCTCGTAAACCATGCCGTCTATCGCGTGCCTCTTCGAAACGACCCCATCCAGGTCCAGCGCCCAAAGCTGCAACCACCCCATCGGAAGGCTATCGAAGAACGAGAACCACGCAGTGACATTGTTCGTCACCAGATCAGGGAAGTTCTTCTCGGCCGCCCGGATCATGTCGGAAACGACCCACAGAGATGTCTCGTCAATGAAGCCTTTGTTGTTGGCGGTCTCTGCCAGCGTCATGACCACAAAGCGCGCGTGGTCGTCTCCATGGCGGTTTATGATGCGTTCCAGCGTGACGATTGCCCGTGTCTGCCCGACGGCCGGCATTACATGCGCCGGCACAACTGCAATGCCATGCTCTGCAAATATTGCTTCGGCCCTCGGGTGGTTGGTCATCTTGCTCGCGCTTCCTTCTGGTGCTGGGCAAATTTGC
>Ga0209371_1000901_pt1 | contig 23610 bp, 20 predicted proteins | sample AgamicAtAmrz_FD_187165 | JGI IMG/M metagenome (GOLD analysis project Ga0209371, IMG submission 187165) | Agave microbial communities from Guanajuato, Mexico - At.Am.rz (SPAdes) (version 2) | ecosystem: Host-associated > Plants > Roots > Rhizosphere | place: Guanajato, Mexico | collected 2012-06-07
AGCGGGTGCTGACTGAAGCGCGCAAGGCGAAGGAAGGCGGCGCGACGCGTTATTGCATGGGTGCTGCCTGGCGCAATCCCAAGGAGCGTGACATGGAGGCCGTGGTGGCCATGGTCGAGGGCGTGAAGGCGCTCGGCATGGAAACCTGCATGACGCTCGGCATGTTGACGCCGGAGCAATCCGAACGGCTGGCCGATGCCGGTCTCGACTACTATAACCACAATGTCGACACTTCCGAGCGGTTCTATTCGCAGATCATCACCACCCGCACCTTCGAGGACCGGCTGGAAACGCTCGCCAATGTCCGCGATGCCGGCATCAAGGTCTGCGCCGGCGGCATTCTCGGCATGGGGGAAACGGTGGAAGACCGGATCTCGATGCTGGTGACGCTCGCCAACCTGCCAGCGCCGCCGGAAAGCGTGCCGATCAACATGCTGATCCCGATCCCCGGCTCGAAGCTTGCCAAGGCCGATCCCGTCGATCCGATCGATTTCATCCGCACCATCGCGCTGGCGCGTATCCTCATGCCGCGTTCGCATGTGCGGCTTTCGGCCGGGCGCACGGAGATGAGCGATGAGACGCAGGCGCTCTGTTTCCTGGCCGGCGCCAACTCCATCTTCATCGGCGAGACGCTGCTGACGGCGGATAATCCGGGTGAGGACCACGATACGGCGCTTTTCCGCCGTCTGGGGCTGAAGCCGATGGAACTGCAGCCAACTGAGTTGCAGTCTGGGGAGCCGGGAGGGTGCCGGTGAACCTCGCGGCGTTCTCCCCCTATGAGGCGAAGCTTGCTGGCCTGGAGCGCAAATCGCGGCTGCGCGCGCTCGCTCCTCAACAGGGGATCGATTTCACCTCCAATGACTATCTTGGCCTTGCCGATTCACCCCGGCTGAAGGCGGCATTTGCCGACGCTATCGGAAGGGGCGTGCCGGCAGGGGCCGGCGGCTCGCGGCTGCTGCGCGGCAACCACCGCGAACATGAGGCGCTGGAAGCGGAAGCGGCGACGCTTTTCGGTGCGGAAAAAGCGATCTATTTCGGCAGCGGTTTTGCCGCCAATGTCGCGCTGTTCTCCACATTGCCGCTGCGCGAAGACCTCGTTCTTCACGATGCCCTGATCCATGCCAGCGTCCATGACGGGATCGCGGCCGGCAAGGCGAAGGCGATCGCCGTGCCGCATAATCAGGTCGAGGCATTCGAACGGGAAATAATCCGCTGGCGGCAGGAGGGTGGCCGGGGCCGCCCGTGGATCGCCGTCGAAAGCCTTTATTCCATGGATGGCGACCGTGCGCCCCTTTCGGCCCTGGCTGATCTTGCCGGGAAACACGGAGGCTTCCTTATCGTCGATGAGGCCCATGCCACCGGCGTGTTCGGCCCCGGCGGGCGCGGCCTTGCCGCGGAGCTGGAAGGCCGGGGCAATGTGGTGGCGTTGCACACCTGCGGCAAGGCGCTCGGTCTTTCCGGCGCGCTTTTGAGCCTGCCGGCGGTGCTTGCCGATTACCTCGTCAACCGCGCCCGCGGTTTCATCTATTCGACCGCGCCTTCGCCGCTGATGGCGGCGGCGGTGCGCGAAGCCCTGCGCATCGTTGCCGATGAACCATGGCGACGCCTGCGGCTGGCGGAGCTGGTAAACTTTGCCGGCGAGGAGCTTCGCTCTCGGCTCGGCGTTGAGCCCAGCGGCTCGCAGATCCTGCCGGTGATGATCGGCGACAATGCCGGTTCGCTTCGTATTGCCGCGCATCTGCGGGAGGGCGGTTTCGATGTACGCGCGATCCGCCCGCCGACGGTGCCGGAGGGCACTGCGCGCCTGCGCATCGCCATCACGCTCAATGTGGATGAGAGCCAGATCGCCGATATGATCGGGCTGCTTGCCCTTTCCTTGGCGCAGGAGCGGAGATGAGCCCTCGTTTCGTCATTTCCGGCACCGATACGGGCATCGGCAAGACGGTTTTTTCCGCAGCGCTGACCCACGCCCTGCAGGCTTGTTACTGGAAACCCGTGCAATCCGGGCTGGAGGAAGAAACAGACAGCGAGACGGTGGAACGGCTGGGTGGCGTGCCGCGCGCGCGCATCCTGCCGGAGGCCTATCGCCTGAAAATGCCGGCTTCGCCGCATCTATCGGCCCGTCTCGAGAATGTAACGATCGATCCCGCGCAGCTGCTGCCGCCGCAAACGGATGGATCGCTGGTGATCGAGGGGGCAGGCGGGCTTCTGGTGCCGCTGACGGACACGGTGCTCTTCGCCGATATCTTCGCCCGCTGGCAAATTCCGCTTGTGCTGTGCGCAAGAACGTCGCTTGGCACCATCAACCACACGCTGCTCTCGCTCGAGGCGTTGCGACATCGCGCCATTCCCGTGCAGGGCGTGGTCTTCATCGGCGACGAGAACCGGGAAAATGAGCGCGTCATTGCCAATCTCGGCGCCGTTCGCCCGCTCGGCCGTCTGCCGCGCCTGCCGGAGATGACATCAGAGGCGCTGCATCGGGCGTTCGCCCGACACTTCAATCTTGCTGATTTTCTGGAGGCGCCGGCATGAGCTGTTCCCCTGTCTGGCATCCCTTCACCCAGCATGGGCTGGAACCGCGGATGAAACGCGTCGTGTCAGCGGAAGGCGCATTTCTCGTCGATGAGGACGGCAATCGCCTGTTCGACGCTATTTCCTCCTGGTGGGTCATCACCCACGGACACCGGCATCCCGCGATCATGGCGGCCATCCGCGCCGCGACAGAGGCCTTCGACCAGGTCATTTTCGCCGAGTTCTCCCATGAACCCGCCGAAACGCTGGCGCGCGGACTGATCGAGCTTGCGCCCGCCGGGCTAAGCCATGTGTTTTATTCCGATAGCGGCTCGACGGCGGTTGAGGTGGCGCTGAAAATGGCGCTGGGATATTTCCACAATCGCGGAGAAAAGCGCGACCGCATCGTGGTGATGGAGCACGGCTATCACGGCGACACCATCGGCACCATGTCGACCGGTGAGCGCGGTGTCTTCAATGCCGCTTACGAACCGCTGCTCTTCGGCGTCGACCGGCTGGCTTTTCCAGAAGCGGGCAGCGAACAGCACACGCTGGACATGTTCGAGTGCTTCTGCCGTTCAGGCCGTGTCGCCGCCCTGCTGGTCGAGCCGCTGGTGCTCGGGGCCGGCGGCATGAGGACTTACGGCGCGGATGTTCTGGCCGGGATGAAACAGATTGCCGAACGCCATGGCTGCCTTGTCATTGCAGACGAGGTGATGACGGGCTGGGGCAGAACCGGCACCATGTTCGCCTGCGAACAGGCCGGCATTTCGCCGGATATTCTCTGCACCTCAAAGGGCCTGACCGGCGGCTCCCTGCCGCTGGCGGCAACGCTGTGCAGCGCGGAGATTTTCGACGCACATTTTTCGACGGATCGCCGCAAGACCTTTTTCCATTCCAGTTCCTATACGGCCAATCCGATTGCCTGTGCTGCGGCCGTCGCCAATCTTCAGGTCTGGCGGGATGAGCCCGTGCTTCAGCGCATCGGGCAATTGCAAGAGGTTCTGCGCGACAATCTCCGGCGATTTGCGGATGACCGGCGTTTCAGCGGCATCCGGCAGATGGGGACCATCGCGGCCCTCGATCTCGTGGTGCCTGCCGGCGGGTATCTCGCCGAGGCGGGGCCGCGCATGCGGCAATTGTTCCGCGAGCGCGGGTTCGTCATCCGCCCGCTCGGCAATGTGCTCTACCTGATGCCGCCCTATTGTTCGACGGCGGAAGATCTGGCCAGCGCCTTTGACGCCATCGATGAGGTGGCCGGGATCGTCACTGAAACCGCTTCGCTAAAATCGCGCGCGCTCGGCATCGCGTGAAAACGGGGTGCGGCCATGCTCAGCCTGTTCCAGAACCATCTCCGAAAGTCCTGACAATGCAGACCCGCTCTTCCCGCATGGCCGGTTTTGGTCATGCCGTTCCGTCGCGATGCGTCGACAATGCCGAGATAGAGGCCAGCCTCGGGCTGGAAGCCGGCTGGATCGAGCGGCGCACCGGCATCCGCACGCGTTATTGGGCGCAAGAGGGCGACACTCTGAGCGGCCTTGCGGCGAGAGCCGGCCACATGGCGCTGGAAGATGCGGAAATCGCCTCCGACGACATCGCATTGACGCTGCTTGCGACTTCCACGCCGGATCATCTTCTGCCACCCTCGGCGCCGCTGCTCGCCCACAGGCTGGGCCTTGCCCGATCCGGCGCGATCGATCTCGCTGGGGCCTGTTCCGGCTTTCTTTATGCGCTCACCCTTGCGGATGGCTTTGTCCGCACCCACGGCCGCGCCGTCCTCATCGTTGCCGCCAATATATTGAGCCGTCGTATCAATCCGGCGGAAAGGGCAAGCGCGGTCCTGTTCGCCGATGCCGCCGGCGCCGTCGTACTCAAGCCTTGCCGCGAGGCGCAACGCGGGCTTTTGTCGGCCGATCTCATTGCGGATGGCGGCGGTTACGATCTGATCCAGATAGCGGCGGGAGGCAGCAGCCAGCCCTTCTCAGCCGATACATCCGCCGAAGAAGTGCTGATGACAATGCGTGACGGTCGCGAAGTCTTCTCCCGTGCCGTGACGCTGATGACCGAGACCTCGCAAAGGGTGCTGCTTGAAGCCGGAACGACGGCAGCCGATATCGACCGTTTCGTACCCCACCAGGCCAATGCCCGCATGTTCGACGCCGTCTGCGGCAATCTCGGCATTGACAGGCAAAAGACGGTGCGCACCATAGAAAGCTTCGGCAATTCCTCCGCCGCCACCATTCCGCTTTCGCTCTCCGTCACCAATGCCGAAACGCGTCTCGCGGAAGGCGAAACCCTGCTTTTGACAGCGGCTGGCGCGGGCATGACGGGTGGAGCGGTGGTTTATCGCGGGTGAACGATGCCAGGCACGGAACGTCGCGACGCCGTGCAATATTCAAAACTCAAGAAGCTGATTTCATTTGGAGAAATTTGGCTGGGGAACCTGGATTCGAACCAAGATCGACGGAGTCAGAGTCCGCTGTTCTACCATTGAACTATTCCCCAAAAGCTTTAAAGCGCGTGGCGCGTTCGCTTTGGTGGGTCGTCATATAGATGATTTATTCCGGGGCGCAAGTCGAAAAAATCGAAAAATGCGTTTTATCCCTGTTTTGCGTTTTGCTCCCCGGTTCAGAGCCGTGCCCGGGTGGAGCGTGGGGTGGAGAGCAAAAGGCTGGTCTCGCTGCCGGTGATGCCGGGCACCAGGCGGATGCGGCGGAGTACCGCGTCGAAATCGCTGAGCGTGGCGGCGTTGAGTTCCACGATAAGATCCCAGCGGCCGTTGGTGCTGTGGATTTCCGATATTTCCGGAAAACCGCCAAGGGTGCGGATGACGCGGTCCGTCACATGGCCTTCAATCTCGATCATCATGATGCCGCGGATCGCCGCCTCAACCGCATCGGCGCGCAGGATGACGGTGTAACCGATGATGGTGCCGTCATTCTCCATTCTTTCGATGCGTGAGCGCACCGTGGCGCGTGAGGTTTCCGTCTCGATTGCGAGATCGGAAATGCTGCGCCTGCCATTGTGTCGCAAAAGGGTGATGAGCCGTTCGTCGAGATTATCCATGATGACCAATTCGATAAATGAATTTTACCAGATCGATAGCTTATTTCGATAATATTGCCAATATTTGATGTTCATTTCGCCAGATCACTGTGTTGAACTGGGCTTGTTGGCAGGAAAGCGAGGACGGGAATGGAAATCAGGTTGATCGGTGCGCCGCTGCAGATCGGGGCCGGGCAATTGGGATGCGAAATGGGGCCGAGCGCCTATCGCGTCGCGGGGCTTGCTCATGCCCTTGAAGAACTGGGGCATCGCGTGGTCGATACCGGCAATGTGACGCCGGCGACCTTCCGTGAATTTAACCATCCCAATCCCGCCGTGCACCATCTATCTGAAACCGTGGCCTGGACCGAGGCGCTGACGGAGGCTGCCTATCGTGAAAGCGCGGATGCCGTGCCGATCTTTCTCGGCGGCGACCATGCGATTTCCGCGGGGACGGTCGCCGGCATGGCGCGCCGGGTGGCCGAGACCGGCCGGCCGTTTTTCGTGCTCTGGCTCGATGCCCATACCGATTATCATACGCTTGAGACGACGCGCAGCGGCAATCTGCACGGCACGCCGGTCGCCTATTTCAGTGGGCGAGAGGGTTTTGCCGGTTATTTCCCGCCGCTTTCCCATGCGGTTCCGGAAGACAATATCGGCATGATCGGCATCCGCAGCGTGGATCCGGCCGAGAGGGCCGCACTGGAAAAGAGCGGCATCACCGTGCACGACATGCGCTCGATAGACGAGCATGGTGTCGCCGTTCTGCTGCGGGCGTTTCTGGCGCGGGTTCAGGCGGTAAACGGGCTTTTGCACGTCAGCCTCGATGTCGATTTTCTCGAGCCGTCCATCGCGCCGGCCGTCGGCACCACGGTTCCGGGAGGTGCTACGTTCCGCGAGGCGCATCTGGTCATGGAAATGCTGCATGATAGCGGGCTGGTCTGCAGTCTCGATCTGGTGGAGCTCAACCCGTTTCTCGACGAGCGCGGCAGAACCGCGACGCTGATGGTGGATCTCGCCGCCAGCCTGATGGGCAAGCGGGTCATGGACCGCCCGACACGGGCCGGCTGAAAGGGGTGATGCGATGACCGTGATACCGAACCTCAATATCGTGCCGTTCGTCAGCGTCGATCACATGATGAAACTTGTGCTGCGCGTGGGTATCGACACGTTCCTGCGCGAGCTTGCCGATGCGGTGGAAGAGGATTTCCGCCGCTGGGAAAGCTTCGACAAGACGCCGCGCATCGCCTCGCATTCGAAGGAAGGCGTCATTGAACTGATGCCCACCAGCGATGGCACGCTTTACGGCTTCAAATATGTCAACGGCCATCCGAAGAACATGAAGGAAGGCCGCCAGACGGTGACGGCTTTCGGTGTGCTTTCCGATGTCGGCAACGGTTATCCGCTGCTTCTGACCGAGATGACCATCCTGACGGCGCTGCGCACCGCCGCCACCTCCGCCGTCGCCGCAAAATATCTCGCCCGCAGGAATTCCCGCTCCATGGCCATCATCGGCAATGGCGCCCAGAGCGAATTCCAGGCACGCGCCTTCAAGGCAATTCTTGGCATAGACACGCTGCGGCTATTTGATATCGACCCGTCCGCCAGCAAAAAATGCGCCCGCAATCTCGCCGGGCAGGGTTTTGCCATCAAGATCTGTGAGAGCGCACAGGAAGCGGTCGAAGGGGCGGATATCATCACCACCGTCACCGCCGACAAGCAATATGCGACGATCCTGACCGACAACATGGTCGGGCCCGGCATTCACATCAATGCCGTTGGCGGCGATTGCCCCGGCAAGACGGAGTTGCACCGGGATATTCTGCTTCGATCCGATATTTTCGTCGAATATCCGCCCCAGACGCGCATTGAAGGCGAAATCCAGCAATTGCCGGCGGATTATCCCGTCACCGAGCTTTGGCAGGTCATAACCGGTGAAAAGCAGGGGCGGGCAAGCGAGCGGCAGATCACGCTGTTCGACAGCGTCGGTTTCGCGACGGAAGATTTTTCGGCGCTGCGTTACGTGCGCTCGAAACTCCCATCCACCGGGCTTTATACCGAGCTCGATCTGCTGGCCGACCCGGATGAGCCGCGTGACCTGTTCGGGATGCTGCTGCGGTGTGAGGCGGCGCTCGTCTAGGGCATTTCCAGCGCTGGCTGCCTATTCCGTTTCCTTATTTGCCGTTTGGCGGTTCTTGCGGGCAACCACATGCTCCCGCCAGATCGTGAAGAGGCCGGCGGCAATGACGATCGCCGCACCGATGACCATGTTGGACGTCACCACTTCGCCATAGACGGTGACGCCGATGATGGAGACGAGCACCAGCTGGTAATAGGAAAAGGGCTGCACGGAGGCTGCATCCGCCAGTTCGAACGCCTTTATCAGGCAATAATGGCCGCTCATGCCGGTAATGCACAGCGCCAGCATCCAGCCCCAATCCTGCGGCTCGATGCTGACCCAATAAAATGGACCGACCAGCGTCAGGGCCGCCGCACCGGCCACGCCGGTGTAGAAAAAGCTTGTCATCGCCGAATCGCTTTTGCTGCCCAGGCGGGTCAGGACGCTGTAGAGCGCCAGCATGAAGGTGGCCACGAAGGTGATTATCAGCCGGTTGTCGAAACCTTCGCCCTCCGGCTTGAGGATGACGAGAACGCCGATGAAGCCCACGAAAATGGCGCTCCAGCGCCGCCAGCCCACATGTTCTCCCAGCAAAGGCATGGAAAGCGCCGCAACGATCAGCGGTGCGGAGGCAAGGATGGAATGGCTGTGCGCCAGCCCGACGACGGCGAAGGAGAAGATCGAAATGACGATCTGTACCGCGAGAAGCACGCCGCGGCCGATCTGCAGCCAGGGACGGTTGGCCATGACGGCGCCCCGAATGCCGCCCGCCGACCTTGCGGCCATCAAAAGTACGAAGACGGCAAAGGCCCAGTATCGCAGCATGGCGATAAAAACCGGCGGATAAGCGCTGCCCAGATGTTTCGATATGCCATCCTGCGCCGCAAAGATCGTGAAAGCGACAAGCGCATAAAGAAAGCCGGTCCTGGGTGATGGCATGAAAAAACCGCTATCCGACTGCCGCCGGCAAAAGAGTATTCGGGGTGAATGAGGTGGGTAGCAGCCATATGTTACGGCCGTACCTTGTCAGACAACCTTATTTTCCGAATAGCTGCCATGCAAGTGCGGAAGCTGCGTTTTAAAGGGGCGATTGCTGGAACGTAGTTTTGCGGTGCTTTCCCATTATCCCTGTGCTTGTCACAGGGATCCAGCCAGTCCAAGTCATTGGACTGAAAGGAGTCTCTCCCGCCGCGCAGACGCGCGTTGGCTGGATTCCTGTGACGAGCACAGAAATGAGGGCGCCGCCCGCAGGTCGACGTGGAGCTCGGATGATGTGAGCCTGCTGCCGAGGGCTTTTGGACAGGCAGGCTGTCCGCCGTCAACAATTGCGCGGCGGACAGAAGGTTCAGCAAGACGCTCGGCGTCCCGGTTGTGGCTTCAGCCGATCTTCACGGCCGTCTTCGATGTCGCGGATTTCAGCGCGGCGTCGGCCAGTTTCAGCGCGATCAGACCGTCCTTGATGGAGGGCGACGGCGCGGCATTGTTTTCGATGCTGTCGATGAAAGCGGTGATTTCCGCGGCATAGGCCGCCGTGTAACGCGTCATGAAGAAATCATGCAGCGGCGGGCGGGTGTAGCCATCCGCATTGGCGATTTCGATGGAAACCGGACGCTGGTTTTCGGCCGCTGCCGAACCGAGCGAACCGTGGACTTCGATGCGCTGGTCGTAACCATAGGTCGCGCGGCGGGAATTCGAAATGATCGCCTGCCTGCCGCTTTTCGTCGTCAGGATGATGCTGGCGCTGTCGAAATCACCCAGCGCGCCGATCTCCGGATTGACGAGAACGGAACCGGTTGCGAACACGCTTTCCACTTCTTCGCCGAGAAGGAAACGGGCCATATCGAAGTCATGAATGGTCATGTCGCGGAAAATGCCGCCGGAGACCTTGATATATTCGGCCGGCGGCGGGCCGGGGTCGCGGCTGGTGATGGTCACCATTTCCACCTTGCCGATGCGGCCATCTTCGATGGCCTTGTGAACGGCCTGAAAATGCGGGTCGAAACGGCGGTTGAAACCGAGCATCACCTTCGCGCCGGTTTCCTCGACCACCCGGGCGCAGGCTTCCGCGCGGGCGACATCGAGATCGACGGGCTTTTCGCAGAAGATCGCCTTGCCTGCCCGGGCGAAACGCTCGATCAGGTCGGCATGGGTGTTGGTCGGGGTGCAGATGATGACGGCGTCGATCGTCTTGTCGGCCAGAACCTCATCGATCGTGCTGACCTTGCACTGCGCCTCGCGGGCGATTGCTTCCGCGGCACCGGCCATGGCGTCCACAACGGCCACCAGCTGCGCACGGCTGTCGGTGGTGATCGCCTTGGCGTGGACCTTGCCGATCCGTCCAGCGCCGAGCAGTGCCAATTTCGTAACCATCTTTCCTCCGGTTTCTCACACCCGTCCCTCACTCCCGGAAAGACAGAATATGAATGCAAGCAATGTTTCGATATGGAATATATGTTCCATTTTGCTAGATCGACATCGCAGACGTGTCAAGCGTTTTGACGATGATCCAGACGGCCGAAATCGCTCTTCGGGAAGGTCATGCGGCGCGGATGGCGGGTGTCGTTAAAAGCCCCTCGCGATAATCAATCAGCCGAGGCTGTCAGGGCCGCATTGTGGGGCAGGGCATATACCTCGACCGGGGTTTCGAGGCCGCGCAGCAGCCATGGACCGAGATTTTCCAGCTTTTCCTGATATCCGGCCATGCGCACGAATTCTTCTGAGAAAAGCACATTGCGCCCGGTCTCCTTCGTCAGCGTTTCCAGCCGCGAGGCGATATTGACGGCGGGGCCGATGACGGTGAAATCGAGGCGGGTTTTCGAGCCGATATTGCCATACATGACATCGCCGACATGCACGCCGATGCCGTAACCCAGGGGATCGTGACCCTTGCGGCAATTGATTTCATTCAGCGCAACGAGGCTCTTCTGCGCACTGGCGATGGCTTTCAGCAGGTTTTCGCAGGCCTGCGGGTCGCTGAGCGGGAAAATCGCCAGCAGCCCGTCGCCCATGAATTTCAGGATTTCGCCGCCGAATTCCTCGATGGGATCGCACATGGCGTCGAAATAACCGTTGAGAAGCTCGATGACATCGTCACGCGGCCAAAGGTCGGAAATATGGGTGAAATTGCGCAGGTCGCAGATCAGGATGGCTGCACCCACCGTCATGCCGCTGCCGCGCGTGGTGGCGCCATTGAGGATTTTTTCGCCGGCATGCGGCCCCACATAGGTTTCCAGAAGGGTGCGCGTCATGCGGTTCTTCAGGCGTATCTCGCTGACGAGCGCCAGCGCCGGAAGCAGGTTTTTCAAGGCGAGGATTTCGCTGTCGGAAAAACCGCCGGGCCGGTCGCTGGAGAAGCTGGCGACATGGCGCTTGCCGAAGGTGTGCTCGATCGGCCAGGCGCAATAATCCGTCAGACCCTCGGCCCGCAGGTCTTCGTAGATCGTATAGCCCGGCTCATCGATGTCCTCTCCGTTCAGCCGGTGGCGGACTTCGGTGGCGCCCTGATGAATGTCGTTGATAGGGCTGTTTAGATATTCGGGCGTATTTTCAGACCCATAGCCATAGGTGGCGATTTCGGCGGAGGACAGGCCGGCTTTCCACAGAATGCGCGCGCCAAGCCATTGCGGATGGCGAATGCGGAAAGCGAGCACGCCCCGCGCCACGGAAATTCCGCTCGCCCGTAGCCTGTTGCAGAGCTCGACGAATATCTCGTCGATAAAGCGTTCGTCCTTGGTGCCGGTGATCAGCCAGTCGAGAATTTCCGTCTTTTCCGCTGGCCACAATTCATCCAGTGCTGAAGAAACCCGTTCTTCGGTGTCGAGACTTAGTGTCATGGCAGGGTTCCGGAGGTTGTTGCTGCTCTCGCACAAGCGGGGCGCATGTCGCACTCGGCCGAACATGGTCGCTCGTGAACCCCATGTGGTGCCGGATAACGAAAATGTTAAGAGAGGGGCGCGGAAAATGTTCCGGAAGGGACTGGCGGCATCAGGCCGCGCGCGCCGCCCGGATGTTCCCGGGAACATCGTCCCCGGCGGCGCTGAGATTTTTGATGATCGCTAAGGTGGATCAGATAACGGTTTCGACAGGAATATGAAGTGCTGCGGCAACGCGTCTGATGCGCAGCGGATCGCTGTCCGTGCCGTCTTCGAGCGCGCGTATTTCGCTGGTCGTCAGGCCGCAGGTCACGGCAAGCTGTTCGACCGTATATCCGGCGAGATTGCGCGCGGTCAGAACCTTTTTGGCAAAAGGAGCATCGGTTTCGTGATCGGAATCGGGTTGTGAGATTGAAATTGTCATTATTGCATCTCCCTCAGAATGGACACTTAAATGCGGGCGGCAAAGAAAAGTTGCCGGGGCCGAATGCGACCGCGTTGCCGGAGAAGAAAATCGGTGCTGCAACGCAGCGAGGAACATAGCGGCTTCACCGACCTACGCAATAGTTAAATTTTGTTAAGATTCGTGATCGCTGCATTCCTGCGGCGCTTCTTTGCAGGAAAAAGGCCGAGATACCGCCGTTTTTCGGGGCTCTTGCGAGGGGTGGGCAGCTTTCGCTACAGCATGCCCCAGGCGCGAAACCGGCCACGACCCGTCACTTCCCGCAGTTCCAGCTGGTTGGCGAGCCCTATCGCGCCCTGCGGCGTGGTGCCGAGTTCCTTGACGATCATCGCCGCCGAAACCACCGGTCGGGAGACGACAAGCTCCACGAGTTCCGGCAGGCGCGAGGAGGAACGCCGGCCGGCCAGCTTGCGCATCATGCGTTCTCGTGCATGGGTCAGCCGGTCGTGTTCCTTCATGCCGGCCTGCGCCGCTTCGTAAAAGCTGTCGAGAAGTGCGGCAACGCGCTGTGTCTGGTTTCGGGCGTGCCGACGCTCCCGCGGGACCGCGCGAAGACCGGCGCTGAGGGCCGGCAGGTGATCGGGCGTGACGGCGCCGTCGCGCAGAAAGGCGGAGGCTAGAAGCCGGCCGAGCCAGGGGCTGCGTTGCAGTACCTCGATCATGTTCCAGGCGTCGAGCAGGATGGCGGTGCGAAGAATCGCCGGCAGTTCCTCCGTCCGCGCATGGACGTCCCACCATTCTTTCAGCCGCTCATCCTCGTCCCAGTCGGGTTCGTTGATGATCGCATGGCTTTCCTCCCTGTGCATTGGCGGAAGCGTGCTGCCGGTGGTGATCGCATCCAGCGTTGCGGCGCTTCGCGCCAGAAGCGCATCCAGCTCGGAAAAAGCGCCATCCAGCGATGTTTCCTCCTCCACCGCGTCGGTGTCTTCATCGCGGGAGTGATCGGGCGCTTGTCTGGGAGGCGCTGGCTCTTCGGCAAGTGCCGCCCTGCCGCGTAGCCTTGAAAGGCCCGGCGCGGTAAAGGCCCAGCCGGGGGCATTGGAAAAGATCAGCCGTCTCGAGCGGAGAATCCGGTGCGCCGCCGTCATTTCATGGGTTGGCGCGCGCACATCCATATGCGCGTCATGCAGCACCAGATCTTCCATGTGAACGAGTTCGCCATCCACCCACATGGAGGAAATCGCATCGGTGAAATCCTGTCTTTCGATGAAGCCGTGTTTCATCGGTGACCTGTCGATCCGCTCGTCCAGCCGCGCCAGCGCCTCGCCGGCACGGGCGGCGGCAATGAGGAGCTTTTCGATCTGGACGTCCGATATATCGTAAATCATTGATATTTTTTAGTTTGAGCGCGGGCGCCTTACAAGGCGGATCACAGTCGGGCGGTTTTACTTTTGAGGTTTCCACCCGAAAATCCGCTGAAAAAAGGGTGGCGGAGGCCGGGAATCGGCAGGGCTTCAGCCGCCATGGCTGGTTTTTCGGCAATATCGCGGTGCGGTATAAACTTGCGCACTGCAACATGACGGGTATATACCCCCACCGAGAGCGACAAATTATCACACCTTCCGTTCGCCCTTCCATCTCCAGACGAAGATGAATTGGAGTTTACCCGTGAATATTATGGCAAATGGTCCCGCCACCGCGCCGGACCAGAAAACCCGTTTGAAATCCATTATCGGCGGATCGGCGGGCAACCTCGTCGAATGGTACGACTGGTACGTCTATTCGGCCTTTACCCTTTATTTCGCGCCGGTGTTTTTCCCTTCCGGAAACCAGACCGCCGAGCTCCTGAGTGCAGCCGCCGTTTTCGCCGTCGGATTTCTGATGCGGCCCATCGGGGCCTGGTTCATGGGCACCTATGCCGACCGCAAGGGCCGCAAGGCCGGTCTCACCTTGTCCGTCACGTTGATGTGTCTCGGTTCGCTGCTGATCGCGATTACGCCCGGCCATGAGGCGATCGGCATTGCCGCGCCGGCCATTCTGGTTTTCGCAAGGCTTCTGCAGGGCATCAGCGTCGGCGGCGAATATGGCGCGAGCGCAACCTATCTCAGCGAAATGGCCGGCAAGAACCGCCGCGGTTTCTTCTCCAGCTTCCAGTATGTGACGCTTATTTCCGGTCAGCTTCTGGCGCTGGCGGTGCTTCTGGTGCTGCAGCGGGCCCTGACGCCGGAACAGCTCGGCTCCTGGGGCTGGCGCATTCCCTTCTTCATTGGCGGCCTTCTGGCGATTGCGGTGTTTTATATCCGCCGCGGCCTTGTCGAGACGCAGTCCTTCGAAAACGCCAAGACGGGCGCTGCCGACAAGCCGAAGTCCAGCGGATGGGCGCTGTTCAAGCACTATCCAAGGGAAGCGCTGATGGTCATGGCGCTCACATCAGGCGGCACGCTCGCCTTTTATGCCTATACGACCTATCTGCAGAAATTCCTCGTCAACACCTCCGGCTTCAGCAAGGAAAGCGCCACGGAAATCACCACGGCGGCGCTCTTCGTCTTCATGCTGTGCCAGCCGATTGCGGGTGCGCTGTCCGACAGGATCGGCCGCAAGCCGCTGATGGTGGGCTTCGGCATTCTCGGAACGCTGTTCACCTATGCGATCTTCAGCACGCTTTCGACGACGACCGATCCCATCATGGCTTTCGCCCTCGTGCTGGTCGGCCTGTTGATCGTCACCGGCTATACTTCCATCAATGCGGTGGTGAAGGCGGAAATGTTCCCTGCCCATATCCGCGCGCTCGGCGTGGCTCTGCCCTATGCGCTGGCGAACACCATATTCGGCGGAACGGCGGAATTCGTGGCTCTGAAGTTCAAGCAGATCGGCCACGAAAACTGGTTCTTCTGGTATGTGACGATCATGATCGCCCTGTCGCTGGTGGTTTATGTGAAAATGCGCGACACGCGCGATCACAGCCATATCCACGAGGATTGAGCGACCGCCATCCAGACCAGCAAAAGCCCCGTCCTTCCAACGGGGTTTTTTCTTTTCGGCATTCAGGCGGTTTCGGCGGGAAGGACGATGCGGGCCTCAAAACCGTCCTGCCGGCCCGGCGCCGGCGAGGAAAGCACCAGCTCTCCGCCGGCCTGTTCCACCAGGCTCTTGACGATGGCAAGGCCAAGTCCGGTTCCATCCGCCGTGGTCTGGCCCCTGGTAAAACGTGTCGTCAGCTTGGGCAGGAGCGCCGCGTCGACCGCTACCCCGGAATTGACGACGCGGATCGTGCCGTCCGCTTCGGCGACGACCTGCACGGGGCTTTCCGCCGGGCTGTGGATCAGCGCATTTTCGAGGAGGTTACGGATGATGATGCCGAAGGCATCCGCGCCGATCCTGCAGGAGAGACCGCCTTCACAGCGATTGGTGAAGCGGATGCGGGATGAACCGATTGCCGTTCTCATCATGTCATCGATAACCAGTTCGAGAACGGGAATGAGATCGTTTGCCGTGTCGGTGACCCCGATCCTCGCTTCCGCGCGCGACATCTGAAGCAGTTTTTCGGCCAGGTGGGCGAGATGCTGCAGGGATTTTTCGATGTTTTCCACGCGCGGCGCAAGTTCCGGCGGAATGTCGGCATGCAGCCGCTGCGCCTGCGCCAGCGCGCCGGCAATCGGCGTGCGCAATTCATGGGCGCTGTTGGCGGTGAATTCCCGTTCCGCCTCGATTGCCGATCGCAATCGTCCGAGCAGCAGATTGACCGAACGGGCAATGGGATGGAGCTCGCCCGGAAAGGGTTGCGTCGGCAGCGGCGCGAGATTGCCGCCGTCCTTTTTGCCGATGTCGTCGCGCAGGGTCTGTATCGGTCGCAGCGTTCTGCGCACCACGACAATGACGGCGAAAATGCTGGCGGGAATGAGGATGAGAACGGGAAGCAGCAGCGCGGTGCCCGCCTCTTCGATTGCTTCGCGGCGATTGGCGAAGGCATCGGCAACCTGCAGGAAATAGTTTCCGTCCGGTGTCGCAACCGTAAAGATGCGCTGGGTCGCGGTTTCGGAAAAACCGGGTTCGAGCGAGACCTCGAAAGGCTCCGTCGAACTGTCATGCGAATGCAGCACCACCTGTCCTTCCCGATCGCGGACCTGATAGGTCAGATATTCCGCCCGTTCCGACGTCCGGTTGAGCTTTTGCGCGGCAGGCGCGGTGTTGTTTTCCCTCAGGTCGTCCACCAATAGCGGCAGCAGTCTTTCGGCGGTTTCCTCAACGCCGGCGTCAAAAATTTCGGCGAATTCGTCCTGCATCACCATGACGCCCAGCCCGCAGGCGAGAAGCCAGGATATGGCGACAACGCTGGTCAGCGCCGTCACGAGCTTGCGGGTCATGCTGGTCGGTCTGGCCATTTCTGCCTGCTTGTAATTCTGACTATCGGATGGTGTAGCCGACGCCGCGCACGGTTTCGACGCGGTCATGGCCGATTTTCTTGCGCAGCCGGCTGATATAGACCTCGACCGTGTTGCTTTCTATTTCCGCGCCGAATTCATAAAGCGTGTCGTGCAATTGCGCTTTCGAGACGACCGCACCGGGATGTTCGACGAGTTTTTCCAGCACGGCCCATTCCCGGGCGCTCAGCGTCTGCGCCGTTCCATCGACCGTGATGTTGCGCGCCACCTGGTTGATCTCGATGCCGGGCAGGCGGATGACGGGAGCGGAACGCCCTTCGTAGCGGCGCGAAACCGCCAGCATGCGGGCCGAAAGCTCGTTGAGATCGAAAGGTTTGACCAGATAATCGTCCGCACCGGCGTTCAGCCCGGCAATCCGGTCGGAGACCTGGTCATGGGCCGTCAGAATGATCACCGGCGTCGCGTCATCGCGCTGGCGCAGGCTTTGCAGAAGGGTGATGCCCTCGCCATCCGGCAGGCGCATGTCGAGCAGGATGAGGCCGTAACCCATCGTCAGTGTCGCCGCCATGGCGTCGCCGAGCGTCTTGAACCAGTCGACAGCATGACCCGCCGCCGCGACATGGTCCCGCAGCGCTTCGCCCAGCACATGATCGTCTTCAACAAGCAGAACCCGCAAGACAGCTCCCTCTATCGCTTCGTCCTGCGTATCTCTTTCTCCGGATAAGCGTCAAGCACGGTGTTTCAGCTGTTCTGCCGCTGGGTGCAGCCGCCGAATACATCGAGCGAGGGATCGTAGACCGAAGTGGAGACATTCATCATGCCAAGGATGCTGTGGAAATAATTGTCGTGCGAGCGCCCGCCCTCCGCTGCGGTTTTTGCGAGGCAGGCTTTGTTGAGCCCCATGGATTTCGCAAAGTCGTCGTCGAACCAGACGAGAAACGGCACATGGGTCTGCTGGTCGGGCGCCAGAAGATACGGCGCGCCATGCAGGTAGACGCCGTTTTCGCCAAGCGACTCGCCATGGTCAGACGCGTAGATCATGCCCGTCGCCAGTCTGTCGGAACGGGCCTTCAGCTTGTCGATAACGGTCGAGAGGAAATGGTCGGTATAAAGAAGCGTGTTGTCGTAGGAGTTGACGATCTCCGCGTCGGAGCAGTTGCCAAGCTCGGCCGTGCGGCAATCCGGGGTGAATTTGCGGAATTCGTCGGTATAGCGCAGATAATAGGTCGGCCCGTGGCTGCCCATCTGGTGCAGCACGATGACGCTGTCTCTGGTGACGTTGTTGAGCCAGGAGTCGAGCTTGTCGAAGAAGATATCGTCGCGGCATTCCCCGCCGGTGCAGAAGCGGCTGTCATTGGTGGAGGGTAGGTCGAAATAGGGGATGCGGTCGGCCACGTTCTTGCTGCCGGTATTGTTGTCCAGCCATGTCGCGCTGACCCCGGCATGGACAAGAACATCCATGACGTTTTCATTGGCGAGCGCCTTTTTGTGGCTATATTGCGAACGCGGGAACTTCGAAAACATGCAGGGAATGGAAATCGCCGTCGCGGTGCCGCAGCTGGTCGTGTTCGGAAAATAGATCACGCCGCGTTTTGCGAGTTCGGGATTGGTATCGCGCCCATAGCCGTTCAGGGAAAAGTTCGCGGCCCGCGCGGTCTCGCCCGCCACGATGACGGTGATGCGGGGTTTGCGGACGCCGCCCAATGAAGGCAGAATTTTCGCATCCCCGCCGACCGGGCTGACCTGAATATCGACTTCCTTCCCCGCCAGCGTGAAATAATGAATGGCAGACATGATCGGCGACAATGGATTGACGCTTTTGACGATATCCTTGTGCTGGCGCACGGCGGTGGTGAAGGTCTTGGAATTGGCGAAGCTGATGATGCCGGCGATGGAAAGACAGATCAGGATGCTGATCGTGTTCCACAAAAGCTTGTCGAGGATCGGGCGGTGACGCACACGCACGGCGGCGATGAGGAGGGACGGCACCAGTCCATAAATCGCCATGTGCCAGAGAAAGCCGGGCGTGATCAGATTGCCGGCTTCCGCCTGCGTCGTCTCCATGGCGTTGCGGATCATGTCGCTGTCGATGACGATGCCGTAGCGATCCATGAACCAGGAAGCGGCCGCCGCCGCGAAGACCAGGAAGATCAAAAACGGTTTGATGAGATATTTGGCGGAAAAAATGATGATCATGGCGCTGAGCAGGGCGGCCATGGCGGCATAAAGCGCGACGATGGCGACCGGATAGGCGGAAAGATAGGTGTGAACCTTCGACCAGAATGTCCGGTTCGTGAAAAACAGCAGATAGGCCGCCGTCAGCAGGCTGAGCGGCACGCTGCCGATTTCCGGACGATATGTTACTGTTCCCGTCGCTTTCGCGGTAAAAAGAGCCACTGTCAGATCCACCAGATTTCCAATAGGCCGGCGGCAACGGAGACGGGGCGAAAACGCCGTCGTCCAGGCTGCCGCATGGGCCGATCAATGGCGGATGCGTCATTTTGCTGACATCAACCTGAAAGCTTGTCATGAAAGTGTCACACTCCGTGGTGGCCGTTTGGCGGGGGTGTTTCAGATCGTCGAGACGATAGAGCCCTTAATTGAGGCCCACGATGCCTGTGGCGGTGGTGCGCGTTGCAAATATGCGCGTGGCCCTGACCGGCAGCAGGCTGCCTGCGGGCAGGTTCTGGAAGGTCACAGTCACCCCGGAAAGCAGGGTCAGGCAGAGATGGCCGCCATTGCCCACATAGATGGCGCGGGTAGGGGAAGGAAGCGGGCTCGTATCGTCCGGAACGACATCGAAAGCGTGGGACGCCGGGGATTCGAGGCCGGCGGCGTGGTGTTCGTAAGTCTCAGCCATTGCTGTCTCCCGTAAATTGAAATCTGCCGCGATTATGGGGTGCGCCGCGGCCACGGGTAAAAGCGGGGACAGGAAATATCCGGACAGGATTTCGGCCTCGTGTTGGGCCTGCCCGCAAGCGCGTCATTCTTTTCGCAATCCCATGCGGTTACGCCGCCCCCACCTGTTGCTACCGATGCGGCGCAAACGGATGATGGTGGATTTTTCGTCCACGGGATCGATAGGCGGGCGGGTGCTGCCGCTTCAATTGCGCATATGGAGAATGAAGGCCCTGACGGCGGGAGAGGCTTCCGTTTTCCGGTGGGCGATGGCGAGGTCCGAGGTCGTGGAATTGGCGGCAAGCGGCACGTAGCGCACACCGGGCAGCCTCAGGCAATTAAGCGAGCGCGGCACCAGCGCGACGCCGAGGCCGATGGCCACCATGCTGGCAATCGTGGTGTAGTCCCTGCCTTCCGGCGTGATCGCCGGCTGGAACCCGGCTTCATTGCAGGCTTCTATCGTATTGTAGTGAAAGCCGACATCCGGCGGCTGTCGCGGGGTAATGAAGGTCTCGCCGGCAAGGTTTTTCAGATCGACCTGCAGCGCAAAGGCCAGGGGATGGTTTTCGGGAAGTGCGGCCATCAACGGTTCGCGCAGCGCCACATGGGTCGTCACACCTTCCGGAACGGGCGCGGGCGGGCGGATGAAGGCGAAGTCCAGATTGCCGTCGGCAATCTTGGCCAGTTGCAGCCGCATCTCCATCTCGATCAATTGCAGCTCCACATCGGGATGGGAAGCGCGGAAACTGGCGATGGACCGGATCATCAGGCCGGAATAGGCGGCCGAGGCGACATAACCGATGGAGATGCGCCCCGTTTCGCCGCGGTCGACGCGTTTGAGCGCCGCAAGCGTCGCCTCGGCATTGGCGAGGATCTTCCGGGCATCCTCGTAAAGAAGCTGGCCGGGCGTGGTCAGCTTCACCGAGCGGCGCGTGCGGTCGAGAAGCGGCATGCCGACAATCTGCTCGAGCGCCATGATCTGCTGGCTCAAGCCCGGCTGGGCAATGCCGAGGCGGGCGGCGGCGCGCTCGAAATTGCGCTCATCCACCAGCGTGGTGAAATAGCGCAGGTGGCGCAACTCGAATGTTTCTGCCCGGCTTGCCGGTTTCCTGCCCATCGTCACGCCTTTCCCGGCAGATTTGAATAATTCCAGGCTATTATCGTTGTGAGTTTTCATAATCAATAGTTCTGAAAAAAACCGGCTGCGCTTATTGGATCGCAATCCGTCCCTTGCGTAATAAGATGACTTAAATTCTCCAGAAAAATGCCGCCTTATGGTGGCGCGGGTGATGAAGGGTCTTGGGGTGCAGGGAAAAACCAAACACATTTCCATTCTGGCTGGCGGTTGCGCCGTCATCGCTTATGTGGCGTTTTTGGCCCCGGCTTCCGCCCTTGCGCAGGAAGCCGGTACGACGGTGCTGCAGACCATCACCGTGGAGGGCGCCAAAAATCAGGATCCCAAGGCGCCCGTGAAAGGCTATGTGGCGAAAACCAGCGCCAGCGCCACCAAGACGGGGCGATCCCTGATCGAGACGCCGCAATCCGTATCCGTCATCACCAAGGACCAGATGGATGCTCAGAACGTTCGCAATCTCAGCGAGGCGCTGAATTATGTTCCGGGTGTCGTCGCGCAGCCGTTTGGGGCGGATCCGCGTTTCGATGCGCCGCGCATTCGCGGGTTCCAGGGAAACCAGTTGCAGTTCCTGAATGGTCTGCGGCTGATGCGTACCGCCGGTGCGCCCTCCTATGAGGTTTACGGCCTGGAGCGCGTGGAAGTCATTCGCGGGCCTGCTTCCGTTCTTTTCGGTCAGGGCAATCCCGGCGGCCTCATCAATCTCATCAGCAAGCGGCCGACCTTCGAACGATTCGGCGAAGTCGGTGTGCAGATCGGCAGCTTCGACTATTACCAGTCGATGTTCGATATTGGCGGCCCGGTGGCGGATAGCGACAGTTTCGCCTATCGCCTGACCGGCCTTGCGCGCAACGCCCATGCCCAGACGGACAACTTGCAGAACGACCGTTATTTCATCGCACCGGCGCTCACCTGGCAGCCGGACGAGGATACGAAGCTGACGGTTCTCGCCTCCTATCAGCACGACAATCCGAGTTCGCCCTCCGGCCTGCCGCCGGCGCTGACCTATTTCAGGCCCGGCAATATGCTGGACCGCAGCTTTTATGTCGGCGATCCGTCCTTCGATACGTCGAGCCGCAAATTCACCAATATCGGCTATGAATTCGAGCACCGTTTCGACGAGACCTTCACCTTCCGGCAGAATGCGCGTTATTCCAATTTCGACTGGTCCTACCGCGCGCTCGGCATGTCCTCGACCAGCGGCGGCATGATCGGCAATCTTATCCGCCGCAATGCGACGTTCCAGGACGAGTTGCTGAACACCTTCAACATCGACAACAGCCTGCAGGCGGAGTTCTCCACGGGGCCGATCGACCACACCCTGCTTGTGGGGCTGGACTACCGTTATTTCGACAATAACGTCAAAACCGAATTCTGGGCCGCGACGCCGCTCAATCCCGTCAATCCGGTCTATGGCGGGCCGATCAGCCTCACCTCGCGCACGCTTTATGCCGATGTGAAGACGGATATTTCCCAGATCGGCCTTTATGCGCAGGACGAGATGGCCTTCGAGAACTGGCGCGTTACCGCCGGCCTGCGGCAGGACTGGGCAAGCACCAGCGGTACGACCTTCAATGGCACCACCTACCGCTCGCTCGATAAGGACGATCACAAGCTGACCGGCCGCGTCGGCGTCATCTATCTGTTCGATGGCGGCATCGCGCCCTATGTCAGCTACGCGACCTCCTTCGAACCGGTGCCGCAGCCGGCTGTCGGCGATGCGCCGAAACCGACCACCGGCGAACAATGGGAGGCGGGCGTCAAATACCAGCCCGAGGGTTTCGACGGTTTCTTTTCCGCCGCGGTCTACGATCTGACACAGAAAAACGTTACGACGACGGTGGGCGGGGTGACGCAGCAGATGGACGAGGCGCATGTGAAAGGCCTCGAGCTTGAGGGCGTCGCAAGCCTTGCCGACGGGCTCGACCTGCGCGCGGCCTATACCTACATGGACAGCGAGGTCTCCGGCCGTGTGAATAACGGCAAGGAGCTGGACAGCACGCCCCGGCACGCCGCAAGCCTCTGGCTGGATTACACTTTCCCGGAAGATACCGCCCTTGAGGGTTTCGGCATCGGCGGCGGTGTGCGTTATGTCGGAAAACGCTATGGCGATGCCGCCAATACCTTCGAGATGAAGGGCCTCGCCCTGCTCGATCTCGGTGTGCATTACGAGAAGAACGGCTACCGCGCCTCACTTCTGGTGCAAAACTTGACTGATAAAGAATATATTTCTAGTTGCTCCACTTTCGGATGCTATTACGGTGACGGAAGAACGGTCATGGGCAAGCTGACCTATCGTTGGTGACGCCATATCAAAGTGAAGCAGCAGGGGCATGACGCGCAAGGATCGATGGATGTCCCCCCTTTGGGGGCGGCGGGAATTTTTAGGCCTGCTCGCTGCTTCGGCTCTTGCTGGCAAGGCGCGCGCGGCGGTCACGCCACGCCTCGCCGCCATCGACTGGGCCATGCTGGAAACCGCCGTTGCGCTCGGCGTCATGCCGGTGGCGGCGACCGAGCTCATCCAGTTCCGGGTGGATGCGGTCGAGCCGGAAATCCCTGAAACCGTCGCCGATCTCGGCCTGCGCGGTGCGCCGAATTTCGAGCTTCTGCAACTCACCCGGCCCGGTCTCATTCTGATTTCGCCCTTCTACACCCGTTATACCGCCAGGCTGGAAGCGATTGCCCCGGTCTTCTCGTTGTCCTTTTACGTGAAGGGCGAGCCGCCTTTCGCAAAGGCGCTGGCGGCGGTCTCCGCCCTTGGCGACAAGCTCGGCAGGGCCGATGAGGCGCGCAGGGTGCTGGACGAAACGGAAGCGGAGTTGCAAGCCATGCGGACCCGCCTTGCCGGTTTTGCGGCGCGGCCGACCTATGTAATCAACATCGGCGACGCCCGGCATTTTCGCGCTTTCGGTGCGGACAGCATGTTCGGGGATGTTCTTGGCCGGCTGGGGCTCGCCAATGCCTGGGTGGATCGTTCGCAATTCACCTTCGCGGCCCCGGTGCCGCTTGAAAACCTCGCCGCTTCGCCCGATGCGCGCATCGTCATCGTCTCCGATATTCCGGTCGAGGCGCGGGAAACCCTGCGCAGCAGCGCCATATGGCGCGCGCTGCCTGCCGTGCGGGAAAACCGGGTGGTCACGCTCGGCAATGTCGGCCCCTATGGCGGCATCACCGCCGGCATGCGCTTTGCGCGGCTTCTGACCGAAGCGCTCTCGGCGCAGGGAGAAGCCCTGTGACGGCGCGGCCTC
>Ga0209371_1000903_pt1 | contig 23559 bp, 8 predicted proteins | sample AgamicAtAmrz_FD_187165 | JGI IMG/M metagenome (GOLD analysis project Ga0209371, IMG submission 187165) | Agave microbial communities from Guanajuato, Mexico - At.Am.rz (SPAdes) (version 2) | ecosystem: Host-associated > Plants > Roots > Rhizosphere | place: Guanajato, Mexico | collected 2012-06-07
TGGTGACGCTCTACAATGGCGATCAGGTGCTGGGCAGCGTCACCGCCGACGCCAGCGGCCAGTGGAGCTTTACGCCCGCAGCGCTGGAGGACGGCAGCTACGCCTTCCGCGCCGACACCGCCAACGCGGACGGCAGCGTGACGCCGTCGCCGGTGCTGACCATCACCATTGACAGCATCGCGCCGGAACCGGTGAGCGGCCTGCAGCTGAGCAGCGATGCCAGCGGCACGGCGGTTCCTGTCACCACCGGCGCGACGAACGATGCGACCCCGGTGCTGAGCGGCACGGCCGAACCCGGCAGCGTCGTCACCGTGTCTGACGGCACCAACGTGCTGGGCAGCGCTACCGTCGGCCAGGACGGCAGCTGGAGCTTCACTACGCCAGCGCTGGCTGAAGGCGACCATAGCCTGACCGCCACCGTGACCGACGCGGCGGGCAACGTCAGCGCGCCTTCCGCGCCGATTACCTTCGCCGTAGACGCTACGCCGCCGGCTGCGCCAGCCGATCTGACGCTGCTTAACAACAGCGGCGGCACCATTCAGCCGATTGAAGCGGGCGGCGTAACCAGCAATACCACGCCGATACTCAGCGGCACCGCAGAGCCGGGCAGCACCGTCACTATCCTCGACGGCGACACGACGCTGGGTACGGCGACAGCAGGCAGCGACGGCAGCTGGAGCTTCACCACGCCAGCGCTGGCGGAGGGCGGCCACACTCTGACGGCGACGGTTACCGATCCGGCTGGCAACAGCGGCCCGGCTTCCGCGCCGCTGGCCTTTAGCGTCGATGTAACGGCACCTGCGGCCGTCAGCGGCCTGGTCGTGACCGATGACGTCGGCGTCAGCCAGGGCCAGCTCGCCTCCGGCGATACCACCGACGATCGTACGCCGACCCTCAGCGGTCAGGGCGAACCGGATACGCTGATCACCGTTTACGACGGCGGCGCGCTGCTGGGCTACACCACCGTCGACACCGACGGCAGCTGGAGCTTCACCACGCCGACGCTCAGCAGCGGCCTGCATAGCCTGACCACCACCGTCACCGACGCGGCAGGCAACGTCAGTCCGGTCTCCGATGCCTTTACCCTGACTATCGACGGCGGCCTGCCGCCAGCCACTACCACCCTTGAGGCGGTGAATGACGAAGGCACGACAGCCACGCCGCTAACTGACGGCGCGGTCACTAATGACGACAGCCCGGTGCTGAACGGTCTTGCTGCCGCAGGCAGCGTGGTCACGCTGTTTGACGGCCAGAGTGAACTGGGCAGCGCCACGGCAGACGGCAACGGCCAGTGGTTCTTCCGCCTCTTCTCGCTGGCGAACGGGCCGCATACCTTTACGGCTACCATCGTCAACCCTGACGGCACCACCACCAGCGCCGGACCGCTGACCCTGACTATCGACACGGTTGCGCCAGAGGCGGCAAGTGATCTGCAGCTGAGCGGCGATGCCGGCAGCATCAGCGTGCCGGTCAGCGAAGGCGGCGTCACCAACGACGTGTCGCCGATTCTGAGCGGCACGGCGGAGCCGGGCAGCACCGTCAGCGTGCTTAACAACAACATTCTGCTCGGCACCGCAACTGTGGATGCCGACGGCAGCTGGCGCTTTACCACGCCTGCGCTGGCGGAAGGGGCGCACAGCCTGACCACCACCGTCACCGACGTTGCTGGCAATGTCGGCCCTGCCTCGACGCCGCTGACCTTCACTGTCGATACCACGCCGCCAGCCGCCGCCAGCAATCTGGTGGTGTCTGACGATGTGGGCGGCAGCCAGGGAACGTTAACCTCCGGCGACACCACCGACGACAACACGCCGACCCTCAGTGGTCAGGCTGAAGCGGGCGCGCGGGTGAACGTCTATGAAGGCGACGTGCTGCTGGGCAGCGCCACGGCAGACGGCAACGGCAACTGGAGTCTGACCACTATCGCCCTGAGCAACGGCAGCCACAGCATGACGGTGACCGTGACCGACGCGGCGGGTAACGTCAGCCTGGCGACGCCAGCCTTTAACCTGAACATTCAGGCCGGTCTGCCGCCGGCCACCGTCTCGCTGGAGGCGAGCGACGACAGCGGTAGCCCGCTGCTGCCGCTGGCCGACGGCGCCAGTACCCAGGACACCACGCCAATCCTCAGCGGGCTGGCCATCGCGGGCGTGCTGGTGACGATCTTCAGCAATGATGTCGCCATCGGCAGCGTCACCGCTGACGGCAATGGACAGTGGAGCTTTACGCCTGCCGCGCTGGCGGACGGCACCTACACCTTCCTCGCCAGCTATACCGACGCGACCGGCAATCTGGTCGAGTCCACGCCGCTGACGCTGACCGTCGACACCGTGGCGCCGGCCGCTGCAGCGGACGTGACGCTGACTGACGCCAACGGCGATCCGGTCGGCACGGATGCGCCGACCAGTAACAGCACGCCGGTACTGAGCGGCAGCGCCGAGCCGGGTAGCACCGTCACCGTTTCTGACGGCGACACCGTGCTGGGCACGGCAACGGTGGGCGCAGACGGCAGCTGGAGCTTCACCACGCCGACGCTGAGCGATGGCGACCACAGCCTGACGGCCGTGGTCACCGATGCGGCGGGCAACGCTGGCCCCGCCTCCGATCCTGTCGCCATCACCGTCGACACGCTGCCGCCATCCTTGCCGGCAGATGTGGTGCTGAGCAGTGACGGCGCGCCGATCGCCTCTGGCAGCCTGACCAACAACGCCACGCCGGTGCTGAGCGGCAGCGCCGAGCCGGGCAGCACGGTAACCGTCTCTGACGGCGATACCCCGCTGGGCAGCGTGACGGTGGGCGACGACGGCAGCTGGAGCTTCACCACGCCGACGCTGGGTGAGGGCGACCATAGCCTGAGTGCCGTGGTGACCGATGCGGCAGGCAACAGCAGCAACGCCTCCACGCCAGTGCTGATTACCGTCGATACGGTGGCGCCGGCTGCGGCGGGCGACCTGCTGCTCAGCAACGATCAGAGCGGCACGCCAGTGGCGATTGACGGCACGATAACCAACGATCCGACGCCGGTATTGAGCGGCACCGGCGAGGCGGGCGGCTTTGTCACCGTTTATGACGGCGATACGGCGCTCGGCTCGGCGGCGGTAGGCTCGGACGGCAACTGGAGCTTCACCACGCCGGCGCTGAGTGAAGGCGACCACAGCCTGACTGCCGTGGTCACCGATGCGGCGGGCAATGCGGGTCCGGCTTCAGATGCCGTGACCTTTACCCTGGACACTACACCGCCGGTGGTGGCGGCCGATCTGCTGCTCAGCACAGAGAGCGGCACGGCTATTCCTGCGGGCGGCCTGACCAACAGCGCCACGCCGGTGCTGAGCGGCACCGCCGAGGCAGGCAGTCTGGTGACCGTTTCTGATGGCACCACCGTGCTGGGCTCGGCCACGGCCGACGCAGAGGGCAACTGGAGCTTTACCTCGCCGGTACTGGCCGAGGGGGCGCACAGCCTGAGCGCGACCGTGACCGATACGACAGGCAACGTCAGCGCGCCGACCGATGCGCTGAGCTTTACGGTGGATACGGTGGCGCCGGATGCGGCGCTGGGCCTGACGCTGGTTAATGACCAGAGCGGCGCGGCGATCCCTGTCGACAGCGCCACCAACGATACGACGCCGCTGCTGAGCGGCACCGCCGAGCCGGGCAGCGTCGTCACGCTGTTCGACGGCGAGACGGCGCTGGGTTCTGCTACGGTAGATGCAGAGGGCAACTGGAGCTTTGCCGTTCCGGAACTGGCGGCGGGCGACCATAGCCTGACCGCCACCGTGACCGATGCCGCCGGCAACACCGGCGCAGCGTCGGCGGCCTACGTCTTTAGCGTCGATCTGACGGCGCCAGCGGCACCGGCGGACCTGACGCTGACCAACGACGGCAGCAACACAGCCATTACCGCGGGCGGTCAGACCAACGACACCACGCCGGTGCTGAGCGGCACCGCAACGGCTGGCAGCACGGTCACCGTGCTCGACGGCACCACGGTGCTGGGCAGCGCCACGGTTAACGGTGACGGCAACTGGAGCTTTACCGCGCCCACTCTCAGCGAAGGCGCGCACAGCCTGAGCGCCGTGGTCACCAATGCCGCCGGCAACAGCAGCGCGCCGTCTGAGTCGATCGGCTTTACCATCGACACTGGCGCGCCGGCGGCGGCGACCGATTTGCTGCTCACCAACGATGCCAGCGACGCGGCCATCGCGGCGGGCGGCACCACCAACGACACCACGCCGGTGCTGAGCGGCACCGCAGAGCCGGGCGGCAGCGTCAGCATCTCTAACGGTGCGACACTGCTGGCGACGGTGCCGGTGGCCGCCGACGGCAGCTGGAGCTATACCCTGCCGACGCTGGCGGAAGGCAGCTACAGCCTGACCACCGTAGTGACCGATGCGGCAGGCAACGTTGGCCCGACCTCGGACGCCTTTAACTTCAGCGTGGATACCACCGCGCCGACGCTGCCAGATGATGTCGTGGTCAATAACAACGCCGGCCAGACGCTGGTGCCGATTGCGGAAGGCAGCACCGTTAACGACGCTACGCCGGAACTGACCGGCACGGCCGAAGCGGGCAGCATCGTTACCGTGTTTGACGGCGATACGGCGCTCGGCTCCGTCACCGCCGGATCGGACGGCAGCTGGATCTTTATCACGCCGACGTTAATCGACGGCCTGCACAGCCTGAGCGTTACCGTCACCGATGCCGCGGGCAACAGCAGCGGCAACACGCCGGCTATCGGCTTTACCGTCGATACCACCGCGCCAGAGGCGGCGACGGAACTGGCGCTGACCAACGATCTGACCGGCGCGGCGATTCAGGCGGGCGGCCTGACCAACGACAACACGCCGGTGCTGAGCGGCACCGCGCCAGCGGGCAGCATTGTCACCGTGCTTGACGGCACGGCGGTGCTCGGCAGCGCCACCGTGGCGGACGACGGCAGCTGGAGCTTCACCACGCCGACGCTTAACGACGGCGCGCATAGCCTGAGCGCCGTCGTGACCGACGCGGCGGGCAACGCCAGCGCGGCCAGCGACGCCATTACGCTGAATGTCGATACCCAGCCGCCAGCGGCGGTCACCAGCCTGGCGCTGACCAACGACAGCGGCACCGAGGGGGTTGCCATCCCGGACGGTGGCCTGACCGACGACAGCACGCCGGTGCTGAGCGGCCTGGCGGAAGCGGGCGGCACCGTCGCGGTTTATGAGGGCGCGACGCTGCTGGGCAGCGTCGCGGTCAACGACGACGGCAGCTGGAGCTATACCCCGGCTGCGCTCGACGACGGCACGCACACCTTTACCGTCACGCCGACCGATGCGGCGGGCAACGTCGGCGCCTCCGCCACCATCAGCGTGTTGATTGACGCGACCGCGCCAGCGGCGGCGCTGGATATCGCCCTCAACAGCGACAACAGCGCGACGGCGGTGGCGATCGCCGATGGCGACACCACCAGCGACAGCACGCCGCTGCTGAGCGGCAGCGGCGAGGCGGGCACTATCGTGACCGTCTATGACGGCACCGCCGCGCTCGGCACCACCACGGTCGGCGCTAACGGCCTGTGGAGCTTCTCGGTGCCGACGCTGAGCGACGCCCTGCACAGCCTGACGGTGACCCTCACCGATGCGGCGGGCAACGTCAGCGCGCCTTCCGCCGCGATCGCCTTTACGGTCGATACCGTGGCGCCAGTGGTGACCACGCTGTCGGTCAGCAGCGACAACGGTCCGGAGCCGGTGGTGCTGACGCCGAACGCCGCCACCAGCGACAATACGCCGCTGCTGACGGGAACGGCGGAACCCAACAGTCTGGTTACCTTTTATGACGGTGATGTGGCCATTGGGTCGGCGACGGCAGACGGCGAGGGCGCGTGGACCTTCAACACGCCAACGCTGGCGGACGGCACCCATGTGCTGAGCGCCACGGTCACCGATGAGATCGGCAACGTCAGCCCGCGCTCTGACAGCTTCGCCATTCAGGTGGATGCGACCCCGCCGGAACCGGCGACCGCGCTGACGCTGAGCAACGACAGCGGCGTCGCCATCGCCGACGGCGGCGTGACCAACGACAGCACGCCAGCAGTCAGCGGCACGGCGGAAGCAGGCAGCCTGGTCACCGTTTATGACGGCACCACGGCGGTGGGATCAGTTCTGGCGGACGGCAACGGCGCCTGGAGCATTACGCCAGCGCCTGCGCTCTCTGACGCCCTTCATACGCTGAACGTCACGGTCACTGATGCGGCGGGCAACGTTAGCGCCACCTCATCCATCACGTTGACGGTAGACACTATCGCGCCGCAGCCGGTCGCGACCTTCGATATCTACGACACCAACGGCGCGACGCCGGTTGTCATCGGCAATGACGGTAACACCAACGACGAAACGCCGGTGCTGCGCGGCACCGCCGAGGCGGGCGCGACGGTTAATATCTATCAGGGTGAGGAGTTGCTCGGCACCGCTACGGTGAATGAGAGCGGCGTCTGGCGCTTCGAGACCGGTACGCTGGTCGATGGGCAATATACCTATACCGTGTCGGTCACCGACGCGGCGGGCAATATCAGCGCCGAGGCCGAGCCTTACACTATTAACGTCGATCTCACCCCGCCGGTTGCCATCGCCGATCTGGTGATTACCGACAATGCGGGCGCAACCACCGGCCCGCTAATTGATGGCGCCTTTACCGACGACAACACCCCAACCCTGAGCGGCACGGCAGAGCTGGGCAGCACCGTCTCCGTCTATGATGGCGATATCTTGCTTGGCACGGTGACGGCGGACGCAGGCGGCGCATGGAGCTTTACGCCAGCGGCGCTGAGCAACGGCGCGCACAGCTTTACCGTGACGCAGACCGATGCGGCGGGTAACGTCGGCGCGGCGACCACGGCTGTCGGCATCACTATCGAAAATGGCCTGCCACCGACCACCAGTACCTTGCAAATTACTGATGACAGCGGCAGCACCTTGATTGTGCTAGGGGATGGCGACTCGACCAAAGACGATACGCCGGTGATCAGCGGCGTGGCCGCAGCAGGCGACGTGATCACCATTCTGAATAACGGAACCGAGCTGGGCAGCGTGACCGTAGGCGCAGACGGCATCTGGAGCTTTACGCCTGCCACGCCGTTGACGGAGGGAGAGCATGCGATCTCTATCACTACCGTCGATATCAACAACGAGCCTGGTGAACCGGCTGGCCCCATTACCTTCACCGTCGATATTACGCCGCCAGTTACGGCCACCGATTTGCTGCTGAACAACAACAACGGCACCACGCTGGTGGAGATTGGCAATAACGGCTCCACCAACGACAACACGCCGCAGCTGAGCGGCACCACGGAGGGAGGCGCGCTGGTCACCGTCTATGACGGCGACACCGCGATCGGTTCGACAACGGCCAATGGCGACGGCGCATGGAGCTTCGTCTCGCCGCTGCTGACTAACGGCACACACGCGCTGAGCGTGACGGTAACGGATGCCGCGGGCAACGTGAGCGGTCGCTCTGAGGCCATCGCCTTTACCGTCGACACCATCGCGCCAGCGGCACCGGCGACGCTGACCGTCACCAACGACATCACCAACGTCACGGTGCCGAACGGCGGATCCACCAATGACGCGACGCCGGTGGTGCGCGGCACCGCCGAAGCGGGCGGCGTGGTCACCGTTTATGACGGCACCACGGCGCTGGGTTCGGTTACGGTTGGCGGCGACGGCACCTGGAGCTTCACCACCGGCGCGCTCTCTGAGGGCACGCATAATCTGAATGCACGCGTCAGGGATGTGGCGGGCAACCTCAGCGTGCCGTCCGGCAACGCCACGGTGGTGATCGACACCATCGCGCCTGCTGCCGTCACGCTGAACGCCAGCAATAACAACGGCTCGACGGCAACGCCGATCGCCAGCAACGGCACCACCAACGACAGCACGCCACTGCTGACCGGTACGGCGGAGGCGGGCAGCCGCATCATCATCTCTGAAAACGGCACGGCGCTGGGCAGCGTGACGGCGGGCAGCAACGGTCAGTGGAGCTTCACCACGCCGACGCTGGCCGACGGCCCGCATACCCTGAGCGTGACCGCAACTGACGTGGCGGGCAACACCAGCGAAGCCGCGCTGCTGACGCTGACGGTGGCGACCGCGGCACCGGCACCGGTGGCCGATCTGCTGGTCAACGACAACGTTGGGGCGACGCAGGGCAACCTGACGAACGGCGCCTTTACCGATGACGCCACGCCAACCCTGAGCGGCACCACCACCGCTGGCAATATCGTCAGCGTCTATGACGGCACCACGCTGCTTGGCACGGTGACGGCAGGCACAGGCGGCGCATGGACCTTTACGACCGGCGCGCTGAGCAACGGCGAGCACACGCTTAACGTCACCGTGACTAACGCGGCGGGCAACACCAGCGCGGCGACGCCGTTCAACCTGACGGTGGATACCGTTGCGCCAGTGGCGTCAACGCTGGTTATCACCAACGACAACGCCAACGTGACGGTGCCGAATGGCGGCACCACCAGCGACAATACGCCAGTGCTGAGCGGCACGGCGGAAGCCAACAGCGTGGTGACCGTGTATGACGGCACCACCACGCTCGGCTCGGTCGCCGTGGGCGCCAGCGGCGCGTGGAGCTTTGCGCCGGCGGCGCTCGGCGAGGGCACGCATCCGCTGCGCGTGACGGTCACGGATCGGGCGGGCAACGTCAGTGGTTCCTCTTCGGCCAGCATCGTGGTGGACACCACGCCGCCTGCGGCCGTGACCCTGGCGGCAAGCAACAACAACGGCACCACGCCGGTGCCGATTGCCAACAACGGCAGCACCAACGACAGCACGCCGGCGCTCACCGGCACCGCAGAGGCGGGCAGCCGCGTCACCATCACTGACGGCACCACTGTGATCGGCAGCGTGACGGCGGGCAGCAACGGGCAGTGGAGCTTCGTCACGCCGACGCTGGCGGACGGCGCGCACACCCTGAGCGTGACTGCCACCGATGCGGTCGGCAATATCAGCGCGCCGACCACGGTGACGCTGACCGTCGACACCACCGCGCCGGCAGCGGTCACCAATCTGGCGATCAGCGACAACGTCGGCGCCATTCAGGGCGACCTGGCGAACGGCGCGGTCACCGACGACAACACGCCGACGCTGCGCGGCACGGCGGAAGCGGGCGCGACCGTGATCGTCTATGACGGCACCACGGCGCTTGGCTCCGTAACGGCGGGCGCCGACGGCGCATGGAGCTTCACCACCGCTGCGCTGAGCAACGGCGTGCATCCGCTGAGCGTGACGGTGCGCGACGCGCTGGGCAACACCAGCGAGGCATCGGCGACGGTATCCATTACGGTGGATACGGTTGCGCCGACAACCTCAACGCTGCAGATCGTCAATGACGTCACCGGCACAGTGGTGGCAAACGGCGGTTCAACCAACGACAGCACGCCAACCCTGAGCGGTACGGCGGAAGCGGGCGCTCGCGTCACTATCTATGACGGCACCACCGTGCTGGGCACGGCGACGGCAGGCAGCGGCGGGGCGTGGAACTTTACTACCCCAACGCTGCTGGCGGGCACGCATGCGCTGAGCGTCACGGTGACCGATGCGGCGGGCAACACCAGCGGTTCGACGGCGGCCACGGTCATTGTCGATACCACCGCGCCGGCGGCGGTCACGGCGCTGACGGTGAGCAACAACAACGGCAGCACGCCGGTGACTATCCCTAACGGCGGCGTCACCAACGACAACACGCCGCTGTTGAGCGGCAGCGGCGAGGTCGGCTCGCGCATCAGCGTCTATGAAGGCGCCACCCTGTTAGGCACCACTACGGTGGGCAGCAACGGGCAGTGGAGCCTGATTAGCCCGACGCTGGCGAGCGGCGCGCATACCCTGACCGTCACCGCGACCGATGCGGCAGGCAACGTCAGTCCGGGCGTTAACGCCTCTCTGACCATCGACACCACGGCGCCGGCGGCCAGCACGCTGGTGATCACCAACGACTCGGTGACGCCGGCCGTCACGGTGCCGAGCGGCGGGGCGACGCGCGATACCACACCGGTATTGAGCGGTACGACGGAAGCGGGCGCGCTGGTCAGGATCTATGACGGCGCGACGCTGTTGGGCAGCGTCACAGCGGGTACCGGCGGTGCATGGAGCTTCACCACCAGCACGCTGACGCAGGGGACCCATCCGCTGAACGTGACGGTGACTGATGCCGCAGGCAACGTCAGCACCACCACCTCAGCCAGCGTGATCGTTGACAGCGTTGCGCCAACGGCAGTTAGCGGCCTGGCGGTGAACACGGCGGGGACCACGCTGACAGGCCTCGGTGAAGCGGGCGCGACGGTGACGGTGCGTGATGCGGGCGGCAACGCCATCGGCAGCAGCACGGTTGCCGCCAACGGCAGCTTCTCGGTGACCTTGACCACGGCGCAGACCACCGGCGCGACGCTGACCGTCACGCAGGCCGACAGCGCGGGCAACGTTTCGCCGAGCGCGTCGGTGCTGGGCGCGATCCGCGTGGCGGCGGTAAACGATGTCAACGAAGTGGATTACTCCACGACGTTCGGCACCGTGACCAATGCCAACGTCAGCCAGAGCGGGGTGGCGCTGCTGAGCGTCAACCTGGGCGGTGTATTGAGCCTTGGGGTGCTTCAGAGTGCAGGCGCTTACCAGTTCAGCGTCGGTACGGGTGATACCCGTTCCGTTACGCTGCACGCGTCGGCCACCAGCCTTGTCGCGCTGACCTCGACCTATACGCTCTACCTCTATCAGCAGCAGGCGGACGGTAGCTGGGCGGTGAAATCAACCAACGCCAACTATATCTCCACCTTCCTGACGATAGGAACGCAGACGGGCGCTAACGTCACTTACAGCAATCTCGGCACTGGTAACTACGCCGTGCTGCTGGGTACCAGTACGGGTGTGGGCGTACTGCCCTCCACCAACATCACGACCACGTCAGACATCACCAGGCTGGAGGTCACGGTCGCGGCGAGCGTCACCGGCAACCTGCTGGCGAACGACACCAGTTCGGTCGCAGGCACGGTTCCGGCAGGCACGCTGGTCACAACGGTATCGGGCGGTACAGTCGCAAGCACCGGCAATACGGTGATTAACACCACCTACGGCACCCTGACCGTCGACGCCAAAGGTAACTATACCTATGCGCTGAAAGCGGGTCTGGATATCGACAGGGTGCCTGCCACCGATGTGTTCACCTATTCGGTGCGTGACGCCAGCGGCACGGTGACCTCGGCGACCCTGACTGTCGATCTGCACAACGGTCCGGCGGCGACCCTCTTCTCGGTGAACAGCCTGTTTGCAGAAACCAGCGCCGATGACGGCACCACGGCAAGCGGCAGCATCTACGGTGACAGCACGGCGACCCATAGCGGCGAGCTGAGCATCACCAACGAGAGCGGTCTGACCACTGCCATCAGCAGCAGCGGTATCACGCTGGTGGCGGGCGACTACGGTACCCTGAGCATCTCCGCTGATGGCCACTACACCTACGCACTGAACACGGGCGTTAACGTGCAGGAAATCACGCACAAAGAGGTGTTTAGCTACAGCCTGGCGGCAGCCGACGGCACCATTACCACCAACAGCTTCACCATTGAGCTACACCCAACCCTCATCGGAACGGCGGGCACGGATGCGCTGATCAGCAGCGCCTACGACGACACCCTTTCCACTGGCGCGGGCAGCGATACCCTGGTGTATCACCTGCTTAACAGTGCGGATGTGGTCGGCGGCAACGGGCATGACACCTGGACCGATTTCTCTGTCGCCGACGGTGACAAAGTTGACATCAGCGATCTGCTTATCGGCTGGAACGACAGCAGCAGCAACGTCAACGATTTCGTGAAGGTGGACCATACCGCTGATGGCAATACCGTACTGTCGATTGACCGCGACGGCACCGGAACGGCCTACAGCAGCACGCAGCTGGTCACGCTGGAGGGCGTTAACGTTTCACTGGAGGAGCTACTGCAACAACCGCACCAGAACCCGACGGTGTAAGCACCGTTATGTCTGGCAGGGAAGCATTATCGGGCGCAGGGATGCGCCCCTTTCTCTAACTGACGAGTGGAATACGATGGATCGGATGCAATCAAGCGCAACATATCGCCGTTCTTTTACGCTCAGCGTTCTCTGTGCTGGCATCGCTTTTTTTACAATTTCCCCTCTGGCGGCCGCCAGCGACGTTATGCTGAAGGCCAGCCAGATCAACGCAGCCGGCCTGGCGCAGCAGCAGGATCTCCCTTCACTGACCGGTGCCAGCGCCGAACCCGCACTGGCGCGCGTGCCTGACACGCTGACGGTAAATCAGGCGGTGCAGCGCGCGATTCAGTGGCATCCCGACATTGCCGAGGCAGTGGGAAAACTGCTGGAACAGGCCAGCCAGGTCGACGTGGCGAAAGCCAAATACTATCCACAAGTCAGCGCCGGTATGAATAACGGCTACAGCAACGCCTACAGCGAAAAAGGGTTCAGCCCTTCGTTTGTGCTGTCGGTTTCTCAGATGCTCTACGACTTTGGCAAGGTCAGCAGTTCAGTGCGCTCCGCCGAAGCGGGCGTCGCGCAGGAGCAGGCCAACGTGCTGGTGAGTATCGATACTGTCGCGCACGACACGGCGGCGGCGCTGATTCAGGTGCAGGGCTACCAGCAGCTGGTGAAGATTGCCCAGCAGCAGCTCACGGCACTGATGAAAATTGGCGATCTTGCCCGCCAGCGCAACGATGAAGGGGCAGCCTCGCTCTCCGACGCGACGCAAACCGACGCCCGTATTGAGGGCGCACGCACCACGCTCACGCAGTACCAGGCGAGCCTGGATCGCTGGCGCGCCACGCTGGCAACCTATCTCGGCTGGCCAAGGGTAAAGCAGGTCAGCGACGATTTTCCCGGCAACCTGATGCGTTCCTGCGAGGCCTCAAAGGCGGATGACCGCCTGATCCCCGCGGTGCTTGCCGCCTGGGCGCAGGCTAACCAGGCACAGGCGAAGCTCGATAACGCCAACGCGCAAATGCTGCCAACCATCTCGCTGGAGCCGCAGGTGACGCACTATCTCAACGATCACTACGCCAACAGCCAGACGGTGGACCGCACGCAATATTCCGCCTGGGTGAAAGTTGAAATGCCGCTCTACCAGGGCGGTAGCATGACTGCCAGCCGCGACGCGGCCGCCAGCGCGGTCAACGCTGCCAATGCGGCAGTGAACTCTGCGCGGCTGAAGGCGCGCCAGCAGCTGACCGAATCGCAGAGCGAGTCGCAGAGCCTGGCGCTTAGCCTGGCTATCCAGGCCCGGCAGCAGCGGCTCGGCGAGAAGACGCAGGCGCTCTACCAGGATCAATACCTGCAACTCGGCACGCGCCCGCTGCTCGACGTGCTCAATGCGGAGCAGGAAGTGTTCCAGACGCGCTTCACCCTCCAGCAGACCATCAGCCAGTTACGCTCGCTACAGCTCGACTGCCTTTACAGCACCGGGCATATGCGCTCGGCGTTCGCCCTGAATAATCAGCGGATCCAGTCCGTGGAGATCCAGCCATGACGCAAATGCAGCTTCCAGACTCACCCGCGGGCAAACCGGAACGCGCCGAAAGCGGCGTGCCGCTGCAAGGCTGGGCGACGGCGATTATCCTGATCGCCGGGCACTATCGCCTGCCTTGTTCACCGGGCATGATCCTTGCCGCCAGCGAGTGGCAGGGCAAACAGACGCGCGACAAAGCGTTGCGCCACCTGGCGCGCCAGGCGGGTTTGTCTTTGCAGCTATATGAAGAGAACAAATGGGAAATTAACCACTGGCGCCTGCCGCTGGCGGTGGAGCTGGCGGATGGACAGGTCGGCGTTATCGTCAGCTTCGACGGCGACGATGAGGTGCGGGTGCACTTTAGCGGCGACGAGCAGCCTACGCCACTGTCGCTGGCGGCGCTGCTGCCGGATATCCGCTTCGCCGCCGCCTTTCGTCCGCTGACCGCAGCGAAAGACAGCCGCGTCGACCAGTATCTGGAAACCATTAAGCCCGACTGGCTGCGTCGCCTGGTGCTGCGCGATCTTCGGCCTTACGGCTACGTGATGCTGGGATCGTTTCTGATCAACCTGCTGGCGCTGGTGGGCATTATCTTCTCGATGCAGGTTTATGACCGGGTGATTCCGGCCCAGTCCTATCCCACACTTTATGTGTTGTATGGCGGGGTGATCATCTCAGTGATCTTCACTTATATCCTGCGCGTCGGGCGCGATCACGTCACCGACCTGCTCGGCAAGCGCGCCGATATGCGCGTCTCCGACCGGGTGTTCGGCCATGCGCTGCGGCTGCGCAACAGCGCCGTTCCGCGCTCCACCGGCACCTTTATCTCCCAGCTGCGTGAGCTGGAGGCGATCCGCGAAATGGTGACCTCAACTACCGTCACCTCTATCGTCGATATGCCGTTCTTCCTGCTGTTCCTGCTGGTGATGGCGATTATTGCACCGCAGCTGGCGTGGATCGCGCCGGTGGCAGTGATCCTGATGATCCTGCCTGGCCTGCTGAAGCAGAAAACCCTGGCGAAGCTGGCGCACCAGGCGCTGAAAGAGTCGACGCTGCGCAACGCTGTGCTGGTGGAGAGCGTGCAGGGGCTGGAGGACATCAAGCTGATGCAGGCGGAAGATCGCTTTCTTCAGCAGTGGAACAGCTATATCCGCATCACCGCGCAGTCCGGCGTGGAGATGCGCAAGGTGATGCATTCGCTGATCAGCTGGGGCGTGACGGTGCAGGGGCTGGTCTACGCCAGCGTCATCGTCATTGGCGCGCCGATGGTGATTAACGGCGATATCACCACCGGTGCGATTGTGGCGGCGTCGCTGCTCTCCTCGCGCATGATCGCCCCAATGGGTACGCTGTGCGGTGTGCTGGCCCGCTGGCAGCAGGTTAAGGCGGCGAAAACCAGCCTTGATGCGCTGATGGCGCTGCCGGTCGAGAACAGCAAAGATGAAACCCGCATTCACGCGCCGGTGCTGTTTGGCCACTATCGCTTCAGCGAGGCGATGTTTCGCTACTACAGCGACTCCACCACTATCGCGCTGCGCATCAAGAGCCTGACGATTAAGCCCGGCGAGCGCGTGGCTGTGCTGGGGCGTAACGGCTCGGGCAAATCGACGCTGTTGCAGGCGATGATCGGCGGCATGGATCTGGTCGGCGGCGAACTGCGGCTTGATAACCTGAGCCTGCCGCATATTGACCTGGCGGACGTGCGGCGCAACGTCGGCCTGATGACGCAGAACGCGCGCCTGTTCCACGGCACGCTGCGCGAGAACCTGACGATGGGCGCGGCGCACGCCAGCGATGAGGCGATCTTCGCCGCGCTGACGGTCAGCGGCGGCGCAGACTTTATCCGTCGGCTGCCGCTCGGCCTCGATCACCCGGTGATGGAGGGCGGTGTTGGGCTTTCCGGTGGCCAGCGTCAGTCGCTGCTGCTGGCGCGCATGCTGCTGCGCGATCCCAATATCGTGCTGCTGGACGAGCCGACCGCCTCGCTGGACGATCATACTGAAAAAGAGTTTATCGAACGGCTCGGGCAGTGGCTGAACGGGCGCACGCTGATAGTCGCCACGCACCGCGCGGCGATCCTGGCATTAGTGGATCGCGTGCTGGTGTTAAAAGATGGGCAGCTGGTGATGGACAGCCCGAAAGAGAACGCCTTGCCGCCTGGACGCGCGGCGCTTAACCGCCCGGAGGATCAGGCATGAGTGAGCTGTCAACAAAGCTAAGGCTGGTCGCACCGGAAAGAGAAACGTCAGACGACCTTAACGGCGATTTGCGCTCGGAAAGCTACTACACCGGGGCGGTGCGCCTGATCGTGATTAGCGCTTTCCTGCTGCTGGCGGGCCTGATCTGGGCGTGGTTCGGCGTGCTCGACGAGGTGTCGACCGGCACCGGCAAGGTGATCCCCAGCTCGCGCGATCAGGTATTAAGCTCGCTGGAAGGCGGGATCCTGGCCGAGCTGAATGTGCACGAAGGGGATCGGGTTCAGGCGGGCGAGATCGTGGCGAAGCTCGATCCTACGCGATCCGTCTCCAGCGTCGGAGAGAGTGCGGCGCGCTACCGGGCCGCGCTGGCGGCCAGTGCACGCCTTTACGCCGAAGTGAACGATCAGCCTTTGCGCTTCCCTGAGGAGCTGAAGGCGTTTCCCGATTTGATTGCCTCAGAAACCCGGCTCTACACTACCCGTCGCGCCCAGCTGAAGGATTCCACCGCGCAGATCCAGCAGTCGCTCGGCCTGGCTAACCGCGAGCTGGCGATTACCCAGCGGCTGGCGAAAACCGGCGCGGCCAGCAGCGTCGAGGTGCTGCGGCTACAGCGCGATAAGTCCGATCTGGAACTGAAGCTGACCGATATGCGCTCGCAGTACTATGTACAGGCGCGCGAGGATCTGGCGAAGGCGTCGGCGGAAGCAGACAGCCTGGCGCAGACGGTGAAAGGGCGTGAGGATACCGTTAGCCGCCTGACGCTGCGCTCGCCGATGCGCGGCATCGTGAAAAACATCAAGGTGACCACCGTTGGCGGCGTCATCCCACCCAACGGTGAGCTGATGAATATCGTGCCGATGGACGATCGCCTGCTGATCGAGGCGCGCCTGTCACCGCGCGATATTGCCTTTATTCACCCGGGGCAGAAGGCGCTGGTGAAGATCTCTGCCTACGACTATGCCATTTATGGCGGCCTGCACGGTGTGGTGGAGAGCATCTCGCCCGATACCATTCAGGATGAGGTGAAGCCGGAGATTTACTACTACCGCGTCTTTATTCGCACCGACACCGACTATGTGCAGAACAAAGCCGGACGCCGTTTCTCTATCAGCCCAGGCATGGTCTCGACGGTGGATATCAAAACCGGCGAAAAAACCGTGATGGATTATCTGATTAAGCCGTTTAACCGCGCCAAAGAGGCGCTGCGTGAACGTTAATACTGCGTCAACAATCCGCATTCTGTCGCCGCGTTGATTGCAGCGCGCGGCGTTCTTCGCAATAATTGCGTAAAATGCAGCAACGCTGAAATCCCTTCCTCGTCGGGTTTAACGACGCGGAGGGGATTTTTTTTATCGAGCCTTTATCACCTGTAACTTCGTGCCATGCGGCAGAGAGGATGAGTTATGTACAACACCCTGGGCAATCAGTACGACAATTCGCTGGTCTCCAACGCCTTCGGTTTTATGCGTTTTCCGGTGAACTTCCAGCCTTATGACAGCGATGCCGAGTGGGTTATCACCGGCGTGCCTTTTGACGCCGCCACGTCAGGCCGTCCGGGCAGCCGCTTAGGGCCGGGCGCGATCCGCCAGATCTCCACCAACCTGGCGTGGGAAGGCTGCCGCTGGCCGTGGGATTTCGATCTGCGCCAGCGCCTGAACGTCGTGGACTGCGGCGATCTGGTCTACGCCTTTGGTGATTCGCAGGATCTCTCCGACAAGCTACAGGCGCATGCGGAAAAACTGCTGGCGAACGGCAAACGCATGCTGACCTTCGGCGGCGATCACTACGTGACGCTGCCGCTGCTGCGCGCCCATGCGAAGCACTTTGGCAAGCTGGCGCTGGTGCACTTTGACGCCCACACCGATACTTATTCCAACGGACCGACCTTTGACCACGGCACCATGTTCTTTACCGCGCCGAAAGAGGGGCTGATCGATCCGCAGCATTCGGTGCAAATTGGCATCCGTACCGAATTCGACAAGAGCCTGGGCTTTAACGTGCTGGATGCGGCGCAGGTCAACGATCGCAGCGTGGATGACATCCTGGCGGAAGTGAAGCGCACCGTGGGCGATATGCCGGTCTATCTGACGTTTGATATTGACTGCCTGGACCCGGCGCACGCGCCTGGCACCGGCACGCCGGTTATTGGCGGCCTGACCACCGACAAAGCCACTAAGCTGGTGCGCGGCCTGCAAGGGCTGAACATTGTTGGTATGGACCTGGTTGAAGTTGCGCCGGGCTACGATCACGCCGATCTGACCTCGCTGGCGGCGGCCACGCTGGCGCTGGATATGCTGCACGTTCAGGCAGCAAACAAAGGCTAACCCATCACCACACAGGGCGCGGCGATGCGCCCTTTTATTCACGCTGGAGAACATCATGGGATTACTTGATCAACTTGTCGGCGCGTTAGGCAACGGCAACGGACGTAACACCTTAGGCGAGCTGGAAGCGGTCTGGAACTGGGTACAGGAGCAGGGCGGTGTCGAAGTGCTGCTGCATAAGTTCCAGCAGGGCGGCCTGGGCGAGATTTTAGCCTCCTGGCTCGGCAATGGTAACAATCAGTCAGTAAGCGGTGGCGAAATCAAGTCGGCGTTTGGCGAAGAGGCGTTACAGTCGCTGGCGCAGAAGCTGGGCACCGATGTTAACGGCGCGTCCGGCACGCTGGCCGAAATGCTGCCGCACCTGATCGACCGCCTTTCGCCGCAGGGCGAAGTGGACCCGCAGGCGGTACAGAATAAACAGTTCGATTTGGGCTCAATGGTCGATCAGCTGTTTAAGCGTTAATACCCGGATGATGCGCGCTGTATTACCACAGCGCGCCCCCGCTTATTTGCCCCCGTCTGCCGCAATGCGCTCGCGGATATGCTGCGCGCGCGCTGCCGAGTCCGGATGCGAGTCAAACAGGCTGCTCTGCTGACCCTGCTGCATTTTCGCCAGCTTTTCAAAACTGGTTGCCAGCCCCATCGGATCGATGCCGCGTTTCTTCAGTAAATCGTACGAGTAGTCATCTGCCTGCGACTCCTGGGTTTGCGAGAACTGGGCGTTGACCAGCTGCTCACCCATATCGCCCAGCTGCGACTGCGACAGCGACCCGATCACCCCGCCGACCGACGAGGCTGCGGTACGCGCCGCCGTGGTGCCAAACGCCACCTGCATCGCTTTGCGCGTATGGCCCAGCGCGACGTGTCCCATCTCATGCCCGAGCACGCCTTCGACTTCGTTGTCGTCCATCATATCCATCAGGCCGCTGTAAACGCGGATGCAGCCGTTCGCCATCGCCCAGGCATTCACGTCTTTGGTGACGTAGACCTTGTAGTTGGCTGGGGTGCCATTGATGTTGTCGCCCAGCGCGGTAGCAATCTTATTCAGGCGCTGCTGGTAGGTGCTGTCGGCGGGCGCGAGCTGGTTCTCTTTATCCATCTGCGCGCAGGATTGATCGCTAAGCTGCTTCACCTGCGCATCGTTGAGGGTGTAGGCCTGAAAAGCCTGTGCGCCCGATTGCAGCAGCGCGTTATTGTCCATTCCCTGGCAGCCGCTGAGCAGCGCCGCAAGGCCGAGTGCAACGATTCCTGTCTGGATCTTCATAGGTAAATCCCGTGAGTAACAAGGTAAGAAAAACAGGCACCTGAAAAAGGGACAGGCACCCCAACGAAAGGGTTATAGCGTGCGACAGGCAACTTCGCTAGCAGACATTGCCGTAAATGCCAGACGGAACGGTAAGATTTAGCACGGTGCGGCATGTACTTTTGCCCCGATTTTCATGTACATTGATCAGCGACTTTTTCCTTGTTTTGCCTGATAAATCATTAATAACAATGAGTTAAAAAGGTGAATCATTCATCCGACCTGGAGTAGAAAATGCCCTCTCGTAAAGAGCTTGCCAACGCCATTCGTGCGTTAAGTATGGACGCAGTACAGAAAGCCAAATCGGGACATCCGGGGGCCCCGATGGGTATGGCAGATATTGCCGAGGTGCTGTGGCGCGGCTACCTGAACCATAATCCGACCAACCCGCTGTGGGCCGACCGTGACCGCTTCGTGCTCTCGAACGGCCACGGCTCGATGCTGATTTACAGCCTGCTGCACCTCACCGGCTACGATCTGCCGATGGGCGAGCTGCAGAATTTCCGTCAGCTGCACTCAAAAACTCCAGGTCACCCGGAATACGGCTATACCCCAGGCGTTGAAACGACCACCGGCCCGCTGGGCCAGGGTATCGCCAACGCTGTCGGCTTCGCTATCGCCGAACGCACACTGGCGGCGCAGTTCAACCGTCCTGGCCACGACATCGTCGATCACAACACTTACGTGTTTATGGGCGACGGCTGCATGATGGAAGGTATCTCGCACGAAGTCTGCTCGCTGGCCGGTACGCTGAAGCTGGGCAAACTGGTGGCGTTCTATGACGATAACGGCATCTCTATTGATGGCCACATCGACGGCTGGTTTACCGACGACACCGCGAAACGCTTTGAAGCCTATGGCTGGCACGTGGTACGCGGCGTAGACGGCCATGACGCCGATGCCATCGCGAAAGCGATCGAAGAGGCGAAAGCGGTGAGCGACAAGCCGTCACTGCTGATGTGCAAAACCGTTATCGGCTTCGGTTCACCCAACAAAGCAGGCACCCACGATTCGCACGGCGCACCGCTGGGCGACGACGAAGTGGCGCTGACGCGCAAACAGCTGGGCTGGGAACACGCGCCGTTTGTGATCCCGTCTGAAATCTACGCCGAGTGGGACGCGAAAGAAGCGGGCCAGGTAAAAGAAGCGAAGTGGGACGAGAAATTCGCTGCCTATGCGCAGGCGTTCCCGGAGCTGGCTGCCGAATTCAAGCGCCGCGTCAGCAACGAACTGCCTGCTAACTGGCAGGAAGAGTCGCAGAAGTTTATCGAACAGCTGCAGGCGAACCCGGCAAAAATCGCCAGCCGTAAAGCCTCTCAGAACGCCATCGAAGCGTTCGGCAAGCTGCTGCCGGAATACCTGGGCGGCTCCGCTGACCTGGCACCGAGCAACCTGACTATGTGGTCTGGCTCTAAGCCGATCAACGTTGACCTGGCGGGCAACTATATTCACTACGGCGTGCGCGAGTTCGGTATGACCGCTATCGCTAACGGTATTGCGCTGCACGGCGGCTTCCTGCCTTACACTGCGACCTTCCTGATGTTTGTCGAGTATGCACGCAATGCGGCGCGTATGGCGGCGCTGATGAAGATCCGCCAAATCATGGTCTACACCCACGACTCGATCGGTCTGGGTGAAGATGGCCCGACGCACCAGCCGGTGGAGCAGCTGGCCAGCCTGCGTACCACGCCGAACATGAGCACCTGGCGTCCCTGTGACCAGGTTGAGTCAGCGGTGGCGTGGAAATACGCTATTGAGCGCAAAGATGGCCCGAGCGCGCTGATCTTCTCTCGCCAGAACCTGGCGCAGCAGGATCGCACCCCGGAGCAGCTGGCGAACATCGCGCGCGGCGGCTATATCCTGAAAGATTGCGACGGCCAGCCGCAGCTGATCCTGATCGCCACCGGTTCCGAAGTCGAGCTGGCGGTAGCCGCGTATGACAAGCTGAGCAGCGAGGGTATCAAGGCTCGCGTGGTCTCTATGCCGTCTACCGACGCATTCGACAAGCAGGATGCAGCCTACCGTGAAGCGGTGCTGCCGAAAGCTATCGGGGCGCGCGTGGCTATCGAAGCGGGCATTGCTGATTACTGGCAGCGCTACACCGGCCTGCACGGTGCGGTAGTGGGCATGACTTCCTTCGGCGAATCTGCCCCGGCTGAGAAGCTGTTCGAAGTGTTTGGCTTTACCGTAGAGAACGTTGTCGCACAGGCGAAAGCGGTGCTGTAAGAAATGATGGTTCGCCTGTCTGAGAGGGCAGGCGAACCATAAAGGCTACTGCTGCAACAGCGCCTTATGCAGTTGAAACTCCTGACCGGAAGTGTTTGAGATGTCGGTCTTCTCTTCTAGCCACGGCTTGGAAGAGCCATAGAAGCGTCCCTGGTGGTGAACGGCCAGAGATTCGCACTCAACCGTTCCGTCCATAAAGCCTTCAGCGTTAATAGCGACTTCGCGGCTGCGGCACAATCCTTTTAACTCGCCGCTGATTTCTATACGCTGCGCATAAACTTCACCGTCAACGTGGCCCTCCTTCTGCACGAAAACGGTTTTCTCTGCCTTAATTTTCCCCGTCACGCTGCCATTGATATGGACGTCGCCTTCGGCGTTAATCTCACCTTTAATCGCGCAGGTTTCCGGAATAGTTGTTGTATTGTCCTGGGCAACTTTCACGACAGTGGCGGTAGAGACGCTTTCCTCAAAGTCATCCTCTGGCGGTAGCGCGGCCGCCGCGCTGGCCGTTTCGGCGTAGCCAGAATTAAAACTGTTCTCTTTGCGTTTAAACATCTTTATTCCTTTAATAAATTTTAATCTCCTGAAAGCTGCTTTGACGATAAGCGCTAATGCCAGCGCTACCAGCAGCCCGCGATACTGACGGAGAACTGTCAGCATGACGCCCCAGCTCAGTAGATACATTGCCAGAGCGAAAGACCAGATAAACCAGAGATACCAGAGCAAGTTGTAATTCATAGGTTGTCTGTCATAAGGAAGCGCCTGTTACCGCTATCCGGCTGAGCGGCCAATGGAAAGTCACTTTACTAAACGAAGCCGCGTCTGACGGTCGTTTTATATCCATATTTAAGTTTTTAGTGTGATCCGAGTCAGATTTTTCGATTCTCATTTGATCTGACGCATTCCAATTATTACCCGTTCTCTTTATTGTAGCTGAACCGTTTCAGTTGGCGCTGCGGCGGCTTTTTTCTGGCGGCGTAACCTTGCAAAAGTGCAATAATTTCCTGTACAAACGTTAACGCCTGGCTCAGGCTAACGCTCCGATTTTGCACTGAATTTAACTGCAGGGGTGATATGACGGTTCGCATTGCCATTAACGGATTTGGTCGCATCGGACGCAACGTGCTGCGCGCGCTCTATGAAACCGGGCGGCGGGCAGAAATGACGGTCGTGGCGATCAATGAACTGGCGGAAGCCGCTGGCATGGCGCATCTGCTCAAGTATGACACCAGCCATGGCCGTTTCGCTTTTGACGTGCGTCAGGAACGCGATCTGCTGTGTGTCGGCGACGACACCATACGCATTCTGCATCATGCCGACATCGGGATGCTGCCATGGCGTGAGCTCAACGTCGATGTGGTGCTTGACTGCACCGGCGTCTACGGTAGCCGCGCAGACGGCGAAGCACATTTGCAGGCGGGCGCGAAGAAGGTGCTGTTTTCTCATCCTGGCGGCAGCGATCTTGATGCCACTGTCGTATATGGCGTTAACGAACAGGCTCTTAAACAAACTGACCGCATTGTCTCCAACGCCTCCTGCACCACCAACTGCATTATTCCGGTGATTAAACTGCTGGATGACGCCTTCGGTATTGAGTCGGGAACGGTAACGACTATCCATTCAGCGATGCACGATCAGCAGGTGATCGACGCCTATCACAGCGATCTGCGCCGCACGCGCGCCGCCAGCCAGTCGATCATTCCGGTGGATACCAAACTTGCCGCTGGCATTACCCGCATTTTTCCGAAATTTAACGATCGCTTTGAAGCTATCGCCGTGCGCGTACCGACAATTAACGTGACTGCCATCGATTTGAGCGTCTCGGTGCGTGAGCCGGTAAGGGCTGCGCAGGTCAATGAGCTGCTGCGAAAAGCGTCAGAAGGGGCATTTCGTGGTATAGTTGACTATACGGAATTACCGTTAGTCTCAGTAGATTTTAACCACGATCCGCACAGTGCCATTGTGGACGGCACGCAAACGCGGGTCAGCGGTCAGCACC